>ENA-OWPN01000195-OWPN01000195.1-human-gut-metagenome-genome-assembly--contig:-NODE-195-length-106643-cov-4.471751_pt1 | contig 106643 bp, 105 predicted proteins | sample MGYA00248266_ERZ651850 | MGnify/ENA primary metagenome ERZ651850 (study PRJEB26924, sample SAMEA4378296) | human gut metagenome | biome: human gut; feature: human-associated habitat; material... | reverse complement strand
CAGAAAAAGACAGCGTATATATGAATACGGCAGGAAATCATGCGCTTGCGAAGGGGGGAAGCGGGGATGTACTGTGCGGTATTTTAACAGGACTGTATGCGCAGGGAAAGCAGCCGCTGCAGGCAGCTGCTGCAGCTGTATACGTACATGCTTCTGCTGCGGATGAGCTAATTCATCATATGGATGCCTACAGCATTCAGCCCAATGATCTGATTACCGCTTTGTCAGGGATTTATGGAAAGCTGAAAAATAAATAGAAACCTAACGGATACCGTTTTCAAAAGGACACAGGAATATATAGAGATATACGATATATTCCTGTTTTTGTATAGGTACTTCTTCTTTGTGAAGCCCAGGACGTATAAGCAGCTAGTATTCAACAGTTAAATGAAGCTGGAAAGAGGAAAAAGTATATGAAAAAACACAGGTTTAATGCGGAACTAATAAGACAGGTTATTCGCAGATGAAAATGATTTGTAGACAATGTAAAGATTATGCAGAGCCGCATAGTGTCTCATAAGCTGCAAAATCATATCCCTCAAATCTCATCAAATGTGCAAATAATACATGAACAAAAAAGTATCGTCATCCTTACATCATAAAGGGCGGCTTTGTTTACTATATTCCTTGGTGGGTAACGAAAGGTAAATTACAAGCATACAGCATACTTCAAAATACCCTGCTACTTACCGGTTAATTGATTACCGGTAGATGTATGTAGCTATTTTTTATTATCTAGCACTCTGATCCGGATACATTCTACATTAAAAAAAGAATAAACATACGTAAATAACCTTCTGTATTTTTATATTCGTTTATGCTACACTGTAGATAATTCATTATACGAGGAGGGGTTTTCTTGGTAACAAATATTAGATATTTCAGAAGCAGCTTCGTTTCATATTCGCAAGAGCCCCGGTACCTCTGCGTTTCTTGATCCTGTTAAAGACAGCTTTTCTTTTCTTGATCCAACTTTCACAAGACACACATTTATATTATGTATCATAACCAGTCTACATAAGCAATCCATGTATCCAGGGTATCCCCGGACATGGTGAACCGCCTGTACGACAGAAGCCTATTGTTCATGACCGCGGTTTCTCATTTGATTTCGATTTTCCTTATAGAGCTTATCAAAGAGGGCCGCCCTATCATATTTCTTACACAAAGATGTTTTTTAAAGAAAGAAGGAATATGATTATGAACGAAAATTTATCGATAGCATCTATCCTTACAGAGCATCAGGATAAGCGAAGCTACGATGCCTATTGTAAAAAAATCTTATCAAACAAGCAGATTCTGGCTTATATTCTAAAGGGATGCGTTCCGGAATACGCTGATTTAGCTCTGGAAGCCATTCCGCAATACATTGAAGCCTTTTCTGTAACAGATACAGACATGAATGAAAATATCAATGGCAGGAATATAGAGGATGAAGCAATACCGGGAGCGCTGATAAAATATGACCTCTTGTTTGAAGCAGCTCTGCCGCAGGATGTAAATACAAAAAACGAAAAGACTACAACATCATCCGCAGGGAACAAGGTCTGTTTGATTATCAATCTGGAAGCACAAAATAAGGATAATCCGGGATATCCCCTGGTGAGCAGAGCGTTATATTACTGCAGCAGATTGGTGGCAAAGCAGAAAAACGCAGCAGGTGGCTTCCAGCATTCAGAGTTTGAGAACATAAAGAAGGTGTATTCCATATGGATCTGCATCCAGCATTCCGACTATAAGAATGATGTAGTCAACACCTATGCCATTCATGAAAGCTGTCATATGAAACCCTGGAATGCACCTAAAGAGCAGTATGATCTTATGACTGCCATCATGGTATATCCGGGAAAACAATATGACCACAAAAAGGAGCATACAGACGAGCATTTGCACAGCCTGCTGGAATTGTTGAACATCCTGTTTATTGCCAAACTTCCTGTAAAGGATATGAAGGAACAGCTGCAAAAATATGATATAATAATGACGAAGGAAATAGAAAGCGAGGTTCAGAATATGTGCAACTTGAGTGACGGTATTGAAGAAAGAGGCATTATGAAAGGTTTACAACAGGGCATGGCTCAGGGTAAGATAGATTCAACATTGCTTTATGTAAAAAACCTGATGCTTGCGACCAGCGTCAATGCAGAGAAAGCAATGGATATTCTTGGTGTAGAAGCTGATATTCGACCCGTAATTTTTGATGCGTTGAAATGCTCCTGATGTAACTGTATAATTCATTGATAGTAAGTAAAAGGACTGAGACGATTTTCAGTCCTTTTCAGTGTATCCTTATGAATTCCTGTAAAGCAAGAATAGATAAAAGCGGCATGATTAACGCTTAATAAAGCAAAGCCTGTATATGTTGATTTTTTGAAATAGCAACTGTGCAGGTACAATTTATCAAATTTTCCACACCGTGCTATAAATCATAACAAGGGGATTAGCTAATACTACCTATGATAATTTTGTACAGTGGTATTTATACAGCTATCTTCAATACAAAAAAGGGAAATCAATTTCTGCTCTTTAAAAGCATTTTTGAATTCCCTTATAAGAATTTTTATTAACATCAATCTTGTAGCTTCAGCAGGATTCCTAGCTTTTCGTATTCGGACTCCTTTTTGAAAACTTCTTATATAGCCTTCTGGCCCGCTTCTGAATCGTATTCGCAATTGACAGCAACGGATGATACTGCTTAGATATCATTCCGGAAAACTCAATAAACAGCTCCACAACTAATGCTATAAGAAATAAAACAAGAAAGCCTGTCGCTTTATTCACGAGATAAATATAAGCAGTAAATCCGAACAGAGCTGTCACTACATATAAAATAATAACCGTGTTGCGGTGTCCAAAGCGCTGCATCAGCAAATGGTGCAGATGGTTTTTATCAGCCTCTGAAAACTTGTGGCCGCTCAGCTTTCTACGCAAAATTGCACCAATGGTATCCACAATCGGCACTGCCAGCAAAAGAATCGGAAGCGCTAGCGTCATAATCGTCGAACTTTTGAATCCGAGCAATGAGATTGCAGAGATGATAAAGCCCAAAAACAGCGCTCCGCAGTCACCCATGAAAATGCTCGCCGGATGGGAATTATAAAGGAGAAAGCCCATCGTCGCCCCTGCCAGAATTAAGGACATCGTCTGTATATCCAGACGTCCCTCAATCACAGAAAGACATGCAATGACAACCAGAATAATCGCAGAAATTCCTCCTGCCAGACCATCAAGTCCGTCAATCAGATTCACCGCGTTGGTGATTCCAATAATCCACACAAAGGTCACAACAAAGGATACCAGTCCCATATCAATGGAAATCCCCATCGGCAGGCGGATCACATCGAGTGAAACCTTTCCTACTGTCATCAGTACGATAGCAGCAACCACTTCAAACGCAAGCTTATATTTCGGTTTCAGATTGACCATATCATCGATCAAACCGCCTATGAACATAATTGACCCACCAATCAGAATGCCGTTGATGGTCATATCCGTCTTCATGAAAACCGCCATGCACACAACAAACGATACATAAATGGCAACACCGCCGATTCTTGCAATTTTCCCTTTATGTACTGTCCGCTCATTTACCTGTGCATAAATATCCAGCCGATAGGCAACGATTTTCAGAAAAGGAGTAATCAGTGCGGATAAGGCCAATGGAATAATCAGATATTTCAGCCAATCCATATAGATACCTCGCTTTTATTTTCTATTGAACAAGATGCAGATTTTCCAGCAGGATGCCTGTTCCCTCCGCTACACAGCGAAGTGCGTTTTCCGCAACGTATACCGGAATGTGCAGCTCATTGCGCAGCAGCTCATCAATACCATGCAGCAGCGCTCCACCGCCGGTCAGCACAATACCTCTTGTCACAATATCACTTGCCAGCTCAGGAGGTGTCTGTTCCAGAACAGTTTTGCAGGCACGAACTACATCCTGCAGACTTTCTGCCATGCTGCCCTGAATTTCCTCGCTGGACAGTGTGATAGTAGTCGGCAGACCAGTTACCAGGTCACGTCCGCTTACTTCAATCGTTTCATGCATGCTGCCCTTCCATGCCGTACCAATCTGTTTCTTAACTTCCTCTGCTGTACGATCACCGATCAGCAGCTTTTTATTTTCCTTAACAAATTTGATAATATCACGATCCAGTGTATCGCCTGCAATCTTCAAAGAGGTACTGCTAACGATTTCACCTAAAGAGATTACCGCAACATCGGTCGTACCGCCTCCGATATCCAGCACCATACATCCGCTAGGCTTTCCAATATCCAGTCCGGCACCGACAGCAGCCACCTTCGGCTCCTCTTCGATATACACTTTCTTTGCCCCGGCACGGTAAGCTGCATCACGAATAGCATTTCTTTCCACACTGGTAATGTTGCTTGGACAGCAGATCAAAATAGTGGGACGCTTGAACATCCCCTTGATTGCCAGCTTCTTGAAGAAAAAGTTCAACATGATTTCCGTTACCTCGAAATCCGCAATAACTCCATCCTTCAGCGGACGGATTGCCAGCACTCTGCCCGGTGTTCTACCAAGCATATCCTTTGCATCCTGTCCGGCAGCCAGACATTTCTTTGTTTCTGCATCTATCGCAACTACACTAGGCTCGTCAATTACGATGCCTTCACCTTTTACATACATTAGTAAGTTTGCTGTTCCTAAGTCGATTCCTACTTCTTTTGAAAACATTGTCCTTCATTCCTTTCGTGCGTTGATCCTCTTCATATAAGAATCCAATCCGCATGTTTTTACAGTAGTTCATACAGGCTTCTGATTTCCGCAGGATTTCTCAGAATTCAGCGTTCCTGTACACTATTTATACTCAATTTCAAGCAATTACCATTATAACACAAAATCCAAAATGTAAAAGTGTTAATATGCCTTTCCTTTTCTTAAAATTCCGTAATATGTATGGTTGGGCTTTCATACATGAAAATAGTACCACGAAGGGTACTATTTAATCTCACCGACTGTTTTTCCGTACATCAGCTCCGGATCCATGATCCTGCCGTTTTTCTCTACGACAATGTGCAGATGATTACCCAGCTCCTTATTGTAGATATTTGTTCCGGCTTTTGCTATCGGATCCTTCTGTGTAACCTTATCGCCCTTTTTCACAGTAATATCGGACAGGCTCTGGTAGGTTATACTCAAATCCTTACTGGTAATCGTAACACTTTTACCGAAGATATTATCTTCCTTAACATCGCTCACTTCACCGCTGAAGCTGGCCAGAACATCAAATGCCTCCTTATTGAAGGAATAATCCATTCCCTGATTGGCACGGTAGACACCTTCAAATTTTGTCATGCTGTCAACCTTGCTGTCCTTTCCATCGAAATAATCGAGGACGACCTCTGCTTTCACAGCGAATGGCTGAATGCCTTTTTCTTCCGCTGCAGAGCTTGGAAGTGACAACACCGGTGTTGCATCTTCCTTGAAAACGGATGTATCCTGCGCAGTATTCTTCATGGAATATTCATATGTCAGAAAGGCAGCTGCTGCAATCAGCAAACAGCTCAAGGAAACAATCAGTCTGCGTTTCGGAAATTTCTTTTCCTTTGTATAGCTATACATTTCATCACCTCTAGTGATGATTATGCCCGCCCCTTTTTTCTTTATACATCATTCTTTTACAATCTGTATGCCTGTATAATAATGCTTTAGAATCTCCCTGTAAGTTTTTCCCTCCTGTGCCATCCCCTGTGCTCCATACTGACTCATCCCCAGCCCGTGTCCAAAGCCCTTTGTGGTAATCGCATATCCCTCCTTTGTTTTCTTGACAGAAAAGCTCGAGGAGCGAAGGTTCAGCTTTTCACGAAACGCTCTGCCACTGAAAGTGATTTTATCAATCGTTATGGATTTCACATAACCGGAATCATAATATACCGGCTTTCCTATTTCCTTCACCGTATTTTCAAAGCCCAGCAGTGTATGAAAATCCTCTTCTGTAATCACTGTCGTCTGTTCATACCCATCCTCATCCTTATCCCAATGTGAATCCACACTTCTTAAATAAGGTGTTTTTTCACTCCAGTATTCCTCACTGTTTGCCGTCCTTCCACAGGAACCACTGAAAAATACGGCAGAAATCGCTTCTCCCTTGTATGTCATGATTTCACCTTCTGTTTCCTTTAACGCCTGAACCACCCGTGCATGCAGTTTATCATAGGAGCCACCCCAGATCTGATGCATCTGCTGATCATCATGATATACCTGTGTTCTAGTTGTATCATCCACCTCAAACCCGCGTTTTGTCACAAAGGTTCTTGCTGCGACACATTGTGCCTTTAATGCCTCCATGTCAAAGGAAGCCGGCATTTCTGAGCCGATCACACCCTCCAGATAGGTTTCCAGAGGCAGCTTGAGGCTGGTGCCGTCCTGTCTTGTAATATGTACGGTTTGTTCTTTGTCCTTTGCTTTATCCTTTTCCTTCTTATTCTGCTCCTGCACCGATTCTTTACCTGTATTCCATAAAATCGGTGAGGATGTGCCCATATTCAGCCAGAGAAAAAAAGAGACAAGAATTATGGAGAGTACAAGGAGAAACTTCACAGCTATCTTCAAAAAAATCACACCCTCCCTACACTGTATGAAAGAGGATGTGTGCTTATTCCTATACGATTTTGTTTCAGTATTTGCAAGATATAGAAAAGATAGGTGTGATTTTGCATAGCAGGCATAATTTATATTCTTTGGAAATTATTGAGCAGGAAAGCATTGATGATTGGAATGCACTTTCCATTGAAAAGCACAATCACAGAGAAGCATTTTCTATTGTATAGCACGGATTATTCAAAAGCAGTAATCATTGAATATCGAAAAGCACTGTAAAGCTGTACTCTTTATTTATCATATCTAGCATAGCCCTTGATATTACATACATTTACAATACTGCCCTTTGCAAAATACCATCTGAAATAGTGCCACCCTGTCCTATAATTTCCTATGCCTGTAACGTCCTATTCCTCCGTATCCGGATGAAGCTTCTTTTTAAATTCACTCGGCGATACATTATAGTATTTCTTGAAAACCTTATTAAAGTACAACTGATCATCCATTCCGATGGCTGCCGCAACATCCTTGATCATACTGGATTCACTGCTTAAAAGCTCCATGGCCTTCTTCATCTTCTTTTCATTGATATAATAATTCAGATTAACCCCGGTTTCACTTTTAAACATTCGACTTAACGAGCTTTCATTCATACCAATGCTATCCGCAATCTCCTTTAACGTCACCTTACGGTTCATATTGGCGTTAATATATTCCATAGCATCCAGAATCTCCTTACGGTACCGTCTGCTGGCTCGATCATTCATCCACGCTTCTATTTTATCAAAGGAATCCTGTGCAATTTCCTCCAGCTTGTCTGCAGTCTCACACAGCCGCAGCTTTGCTGTAATCGTATCGAAAGGAAAGGCCTGACGGATTCCCCGTTCCATCTCATTGCCTTCAATATTATGAAACACAAAAATGAAGTATTCAATTACGGCATGCGGTTCAATGTCATGCGTCCTCATATATTCCAGTGTTTCCTTCAGCTTCTGATGCACAGTATCAAAATCCTTGCCGCGCACTGCCTCCAGCAGCTCTAAATGAAACTTCACCTCATTCATATCAAGCTCCTGAAAGGCATCGTACTCCTCACTTTGAATCAGACTGCCTTCTCCTGCGTAAAACCTACGCTCATGTGATTTTAAAAGCAGCTCAAACTGGTCATAAAATTCATCCAAAGTCGGTATGACATCTGACAGAGTGATGGACATATGAATATTCAGATACTGCGTTATATTACGAATGATGCTGTTGCATAAATTTAGAATTCGCAGCTTCTCACGGCTATCAAACATCAGGATACCGGAGTGATTGCTCATAAAAATCAGATGATGATGGACAGCCAGCGGCATAGATTCGCGAATCAGATCCTGCAAATGCTTATGCAGAGCCGCATGATCCTTCAGCTTGGTCTGATATAAGTGATTGATGTTATCCACACGAAAATATGCCATCTGAAAGCCCTTTTGATAGGGTTCATAAATTTGCTGTGAGAGTGCGCTCTGAAATTCCTTCCTGCTCAGTATATGTTCATTCTTAGTAAGAATCAGACATTGCTGCAGCTCCTTTAATGCAGATTCATATTCCTCGTGGTCATTCATGCTGCTTTCCACGCAGGACTCTTTAACCTGTACAATAATGCGTTGCAGCTCCTCCTTCTCCAGTGTAACCTTTAACAGATAATCAAAGGCACCTGCCTTCATGGCATCTCGCACATATTCAAAATCAGAATAATTGCTGAGTGCAATGACTTGTGTGTTTTTATTTACTTCCTTGATTTTTCCGATAAGCTCAATACCATCCATACCCGGCATTTTCAAATCGGTTATCACGATTTCCGGCTGCATATCCATGAAGATGTTAAATGCCTCCTCGCCGTCCTTCACAGTTGCAATTACCTCACAATCAAGCGCTCTCCAGTCAATCATATTTTTCAGCGTAATTCGAATCAGACGTTCATCATCCGCAATCAGAACCTTATACATGAGGCTTACCTCCCCTCTGTTTTTCTATATGGAAGCAGCAGGGTCACGATTGTCCCTGTCCCCACCACGCTTTGTATGTCCATGGAATAATCCTCACCATACATCAGTCGTATACGCTCCTGGATATTTCCAATACCGATACCGCTGAGCTTTTTATTGCGGTTTTCCTGTATATCCAAAGCGAAACCCTTACCGTTATCACCGATTTCGATTTTCAGATATTTTCCTTCCGCCTTTGCACGAATTGTCAGTATCTGATGCTCCTTATCCTCCTCAAAGGCATGCAGAATGCTGTTTTCTGCTATCGGCTGCAGCAGAAATTTCAGGATAGCACAATCACATACATTTTCATCTATATTATATACCGTTTCAAATACATCACCATAGCGAAGCTTCTGTATTATGATATAATTTTTCAGATTTTCTATTTCTTCCTCCACTGTTACCACTTCCTTACTGTCTACGATGGTATTGCGTAACAGACGGGCAAGCGCAGTGATTCCCTCGCTTACCGGCTTATCCTCATTTAGAATTGCCAGATAATGCAGAGTATTCAGTGTATTGAATAAAAAATGCGGATTGATCTGTGCCTGAAGCAGCTGAAACTGGGTTTCGCGTTTTTGTTCCTGCTCCTGATGCACCGTATATAGCAGCTCCTGTACCCGATCCAGCAGATCATTAAAGTTCATGCTAAGCTCGTGAATTTCATCACGGCCATCATCCAGCACCCGGTTCATTGCCAGATTATTCTCATCCAGTGTACGCATGGAATGCAGGATATTATGCACAGGATCGTAAATGCTGTGATATACAAAGTAGGCAATCAGGGCAAGCAATACAAAGAAAACGATACCATACAATAACAGCATATTGCGGAAATTATGAATTTCCTCGAGCACATAATCCTCATCGCACAGGTATACTGCATACCAGGGGGTACCCTCGATTTTCTTACTGGTCACATAATAGGACTGCTGGTTCACTGTAATAGCAGATGCCTTTACATCCACAGCTTCATGAATCCTTTCCGAATTGCTGCCAAACAGCACCTGTCCCTTTGCATCCGCCACCAGCATGATATTCCCCGGCTGAGTGAACTGTGCTAAGGATTCGTTAAAGAAATCCTTTTCAAAGCTGCAAAATACATAGCCCAGAGGCTGATCGTAGAGGTTGCGGATTTCTCTGGTGAGCATAATCAAATGCGTATCCGGATCATACAGCCAGAAGCCACCCTGCTTTTGTGCCTGAATTTCCTTTTTATATGCCTTCAGATCAGCGGAAAATAAGGTTCCCTCTTCATAAAGGAGCTTCCCTGCCGCATCATACAGCTGCAAGCCCTTGCGTTCCACAAGCAGATCATTTGCATGCAGATTGTGGGAAAAGGCACGGCGTATTGCTGCGTCCTTGGGATAGTATAGATAATTGCGCACGTAGGTGGATGCCGCCAGATTATCAATCTGTTTATTCAGCTTGTCGGCATTCAAATGAAATATTTCCTCCGACATTGCGACAACCTGTGCAGAGGTCTGTTCATTCTTATCTTTGATCATGTTCGTACTGAAGGAATAATAGATAAAGAAAACCACAATTAACAGGCATAGCGGCACAAAAATAAATGCCAGAGTCAGCCTTGTTTTTATATCCGTTCTGCGCAGCAGATTCCTGTTTCCCCTTAACATACTCTTGTCCTACAGCCCGTTAAATACAGAAATAGCAAGAAGAAACTGTGCAACAAGATAGCCAAGCCCCAAGGACAGCAGCAGTAAAAGCAGACGAACCTGTCCCGGCTTTCTCACATTCGTAAAGGCTTCAAAGCGGACACAGCTCAAAGCCCAGAAGCTCAGCATGAAGGAAACAACATGTACTGCGAGATTCATTAGAAAATATTGCATACCTTACCTCCATAAATAATGATACGAAACTGTTTCTATTCTATACACTTCCCGGATAGCTCATAGGACATGAAAAGCAAATGCATTTCTATGAGCCTTCCACAGGTTTGATTTCTCCCTCATTCTGCAGATAGTCCAGCAGCTCACGCAGACCGGCTTTCTTTATTGAGGAAGGATTCACATATACATACAGACAGCTTTTCAGGGTGTCCTGCAGCGGTATGATGCAAAGCTTGGAAAGCTGATACTGTGCCAGAGAGCCTTTCATAGCAAGTACGACGCCTTCCTGTTCTCTTGCGGCTCCTAAAAGAGTTTCCAGCCTGCCATGACGTTCGATTTTCGGCTGAAACCCAGCATCCTCACAGGCGCGGACACAGAGCTTTGCGACAACCGTATAACTGGGAAACAGCAAAAGCTTTTCGTTTTGAAGCTGAGAAAACGCAAGCTGCCTTTTTCTCGCCAGTGGGTGCTGCTTTGCGACAACGCAAACAAGCTCATCCTCACTGCTTCTATATGCAGCATACTCTTTAAACGCCTCATATTCTCCCCGCAGGATATACAGATCAAATTGTTCCTGCAACGCTGCAGGAAGATCGCGTTCCTCTATTTCCTGAATATTGCCCTGCACATTATGATGTTTCAAAAAGCCTTGTATTGAATGCCCAAGGGAGTACTGGGAAAAGACCGGAAGCATAGCAATACGAAGCTTCTCACATGCCTGCTTCTTCAAATGCTTCAGATTAGCACACAGGGTATCATATTCTGCAAGCAGGCGTAACGCATCCTCATACACCTGCTGCCCTTCCTTTGTCAGGGATACCTGTCTTCTGCTGCGGTTAAATAAAACCGTATCCAGCTCCTGCTCCAGCTTCATGACCTGTTTCGATAACGAGGACTGGGAGATATGAAGCAGAAAAGCCGCTTCGGAAAATGTCTTCTGTTCCACAATCATACAAAAATAACGAAGTTGTTCTACCTGCATAATCCACCTATTCCATTCTGGAATATATTATACCATAACTTGAATTGCTCATGTATAGAATCTCAAATAAAATAGAGAAGATGAAGGAGGATCGTGTTAAGCTTTAAGCCCTGCATTTGGTATATATGTAAGGTATGAATCTGTAAGACAAAATAGTAAGCGTTACAGCTATCACATGGAATATAGGGCAACATAGGATTCCCATCTATTGTACATAAAAAGAACAGCGAATACAGGAATCTAATAAACGTCGAAAAAGGAAACAGGTATGCAGACAACAGCCTGTGAACGATACAGAAAGAAGGTGCTATATGAGAAAAATTCATGTGAAAAGAAGGATGCAGTATATGGGGGATGATATTGTGATTCTGCTTACGGGAGGTGTTTCCCATATCGGTACGCATGTGACTGCAATTCCTTATGAAAAAGATGGAAGCTGGCATGTGACACTGCAAACCTGGAATATGATTTCCCACAAGGATGATATCCTGGCTATTCCCTATGCAAGAGAGCTGGCTTTGCTCACTCATCATATCGTGGTATGTGTCTGCGGAGTGCATTTTGATGATATTACAAGGGAAGAAATTGAGTATATCAGCGCATGGTGTGAAAAGGATCGAAAGCATATGAGAGGGGAGTATCAAAATGAAAGAGCCTTATGATTTAAGAAGTGCATTACAACAGCTGGAAGCGGAGGAAGGACAGTTGTATATTACCGATAAGCTGACCGATACGGATGGTGAGCTTGCCGGGGTATATCGTTATATCGGTGGAGGAGGAACATTGCAGCGTCCCACACAGCTTGGCCCTGCAATGCTGTTTACCAATATCCAAAATCATCCTGGTTCCAGAGTTCTGATCGGACTTTTGGGTGATCGACAACGTTGTGCGAGCCTGCTGAATACGACCAGTGAACAGCTTCCCTTCCTGATGATTAAAGCATATTCTAAAAGGTTGGATCCGGTGGTAGTCGCAAAGGGTATATGTCAGGAAATTGTCCATCATCGTGAGGATGAAGGCTTTGACATACGCAAGCTGCTTCCTGCTATAAAAGCTACAAAAGAGGATGCAGGGCCTTATATCACCATGGGATTGTGCTATGGAAGTGATCCTGAAACGAAGGAAAGCGATGTGACCATTCACCGCCTGTGTCTGCAAAGCAGAGATGAAATGACGATGTTTTTTACCCCCGGTATCCGACACCTGGATGTATTTCGGAAAAAAGCAGAGGCGAAAAACAAAGCACTGCCAATTTCCATCAGCATCGGTGTAGACCCTGCCATTGAAATTGCCGCATGCTTTGAACCGCCCACGACACCGCTGGGCTTTAATGAATTAAGTATCGCAGGCGGCATACGAAATAAGCCGGTGGAATTGTGTAAATGTGTAAGTATTGATGAATACGCAATTGCACATAGTGAGTATGTAATCGAAGGAGAGCTGCTTCCGGGTAAGCGTATGCGGGAGGATCAGCATACCGGGCTTGGCAAGGCAATGCCAGAATTTCCGGGTTATTGCGGTGAGGCAAATCCTTCTTTACCAGTGATTCGTGTCAAAGCGATTACGCATCGAAAAAATCCCATCATGCGTGTTTGTCTGGGGCCCGGGGAGGAGCATGTCAATCTTGCCGGTATTCCCACAGAAGCAAGCATACTATCCCTCTGTGAAAAAGCGATGCCGGGAAAAATTCGCAATGTTCATTGCGCATCCTCCGGCGGTGGAAAATATATCGCTGTTTTGCAATTTGTTAAACGCATGGAGAGTGATGAGGGAAGACAGCGGCAGGCAGCCCTTCTCGCCTTCTCTGCTTTCAGTGAGTTAAAGCATGTATTTCTTGTGGATGAGGATGTGGATATTTATGATATGAAGGATGTCTTATGGGCTATGACAACACGCTTTCAATCCGATATAGACTGCATATCCATTCCCGGTGTACGCTGCCACCCTCTGGATCCATCCAATGATACGGCTTATGATCCCTCAATACGGGATCGTGGAATTGCATGCAAAACCATCTTTGACTGTACCGTACCCTTTTCGCAGAAGGAGCGCTTTCAGCGTGCTGCTTTTCAGGAAGTCGAGGCTTCGCAATGGCTGAAATAAAAAAACTCATAATCGCAATGAGCGGTGCCAGCGGCTCGCACCTGGCCTTACATCTCATGCAGGTACTGTCTGCATATAGCGAAGTGGAAACCTATCTCATGATATCGGAAGCGGCAAAGCGTACATGGGAGCTGGAAATGGACATACCGCTCACAGAAATAACATCCCTGAGCACTCACGTTCTCGCCTGTGATGATATAGCAGCCTGCTGTGCAAGCGGCAGCTTTGTACATGCAGGAATGCTGGTAATTCCCTGCAGTATGAAAACAATCGCAGGAATTGCGAACGGCTATGCGGAAAATCTTCTATTGAGAAGTGCTGATGTAACCATAAAGGAGCATCGCCCACTGGTACTCACCTTTCGCGAAAATCCGTTCAGTCTTATTCACCTGGAAAATTTATGTAAGCTGTCCCGTATTCCGGACATATATCTGATGCCAATGATGATGACTTATTATCAGAAGCCGCAGACGATTGAGGAAATGGAGGATGCCCTGATTGGGAAAATATTACAGGTATTTCACATCTCCTATGATCGTTATCAGCGATGGCAGTAATATACAACATGATGAAAAGCCTTTTTTATCCTAAGTGATAAAGCTTCTGTATATCGCCCTATATGGAAGCTTTTTCCTTTTTAGCTGCCATGTTACGAATACTATATAGTGAAACACTTGCAGGAGGGATATAATTTCACAAAAAGTACAAGTTAAATCAAGCTTTTTGCATGATTTTCTATTATACTTAAATACTACGTAAATGAGGTGAAGCAAAATGTATGAGTGGCAGAAGCAAATTCAGATGATGATCGATGAGATTGACAGCTGCATAAAAAACTATCAGGATGAAGCGCTGACACTGTGCACCCTTTCTCAAAGGCATGGTTACTCTAAATATTATATGTCAAGGAAGTTTAAGGAAATATCTGGTATGAAGCTGCGTGAATATCTCCGACAGCGAAAGCTGGCCTTCGCCCTGAAGGAAATCCGGGACAGTGAGAAAAGCATATTGAAAATCGCTCTTGATTACGGCTTTTCCTCTCATGAGGCGTTTACCAGAGCATTTAAAGCCACTTATGGAAGAACACCGAGCGCGTACCGCAAACAGCCCGACCCTGTTATTCTGCGGACGAAAATCAATCCGTTTGACCGCTACCTCTTAGGTCTGGATGAGCTTGGAGAAATAAATTCCGCTAAAGCTGTGAAGACCTACTTTGTGACCATTCCCGCACATAAGTTTCTGTTTATCGAGAATCGGGAAAGTAACGGCTACTGGGATTTCTGGCAGAAGCAGAGTCAAATTCCAGGACAGGATATGGATACAATTTGCGGTTTACTGGACAGCATAAAAGGAAAGCTCGATGATAGCGGGGGAAGTGACATAAACAGCGGAGGCGGTCAGATAATGGCCTATCGCAATGATCAAAACGGCAGATTGTGTGACTGGGGATATCTGCGGACAGAGTGTTATGGTGTCCGTCTGCCAATTCATTATACCGGGGATGTGCCGGCTAATATGCAGCTGTTAGATATTGCGGAAGCAGAATATCTTGTGTTTGAACACGGGCCATTTGATTATGAACAGGAGAATAGAAGTGTTGAGCATAGGATGGAGGAAGCAATGGCTGCATATGATTTTACAAATACCGGCTACTGCTTTGATGACACCTCCGGCAGAATGCTGTACTTTTACTTCCAACCGGAACGCTACTGGAAGTATATCCGACCCGTGAAAAGAAGAGTGTCGGGATAATAGAATAGCATTAACATATATTGTATTTAATCAGGTAACAGTTTTTCTACCTGCTTTTCATATATGAAAAGAGATTTCAAGCATAACGGTATACCATCATGCTGAAATCTCCACTTATGCTTTTAATTCAGGGAATACTCAACCTTCACCGTTTGCTTTTTCTATCAAGCTTCCGGTAAACAATGTACTCGCCATTACTGCAGCGTGACACTGCATCAAGGCTTTCTACAGCTGCCCTTCCTCGATCATCTGTTTAAACGCCTCCATAGCAATTTTATAGCTGTTCTTGCCCATACCTGAAATTTGTCCCAGACATTCAGAGGCTGTCACTGAGGTATGACGGAAATCATCCCGTCCTTGAATATTTGACATATGCACCTCGATTGCCGGTACCATCGTATGGACGGATTCCAGTGCATCCTTAATCGCATAGCTGTAATGCGTAAACGCCCCGGGATTCAGCACCATCGGAATTCTGCATCCGCTTTTTTCCGCTTCAAAATACAAGCTCTGGAAGTAATCGATTATAGCACCTTCTCCATTATTCTGGAATGCCTCGACCTCAAAGCCGATTGATGCGCCATACGCCTTCAGCTCCTCGATCAAATCAGCGTATAACTGATTTCCATATTGTCCTTTGTTTCGTATCCCATAAAAATTATTATTTGGCCCGTTTACAATTACTAATTTTCGCATATTCTCTCTCCTAATCTACCCACGGCTTTTGATTTATTATTGTATGAAGCACTTCATTGTTTCCTTTTTTCAGTTCAATTATGATACCGTTTGGCATTTTCAGCCAGTTATCCCCTATCGGAAGAATGGTACAGCCCCATGCAAGGCATTTCTCATGAACGTTATCATAGTCTGTGGTCATCAGAGCTATATGATCCAATCTGCCTTCCTTTTCATCAAAGGCTAAATCCTCATTTAATTGTATCCCGGCATGCAGCCAGATTTTACGGTTTGGTTTCTCACCCAGAGACAGCCTGATTGGCATGTCAAATACCTCAGTAAAGAACCTTACACACCAATCCAAATCCTTTACTCTACATGCTGTATGCTCTACATATGTTGCCATAGCACTACCCCTTTTTCAAAGATGGTTCATACTCTAAGATATATTTTTCAATCCCTTTTACACAGGCTACCAGTGTCTGATTTACCGGTGTTTCGATTCCGTATTTTTTACCCCATTCAACAATGGAGCCATTGATGAAATCAATTTCTGTAGGACGCTTTAATTCCAGAGACTGCAGTATAGAGGTTTTAAAGGTTCCCGGCAGTCCTTCACTTGCGGCATACCACGCATACTTTGGATCTTCACTTTTCAAGGTTACTCCGGCTGCCTTAGCTACCGCGATACCCTCACGGATTGCGGCTACTGCCACTTCCTTGATGGAATCCTCTTCATACAATGGCCCGTATGGTAACCGCGTGATTCCACATAATGCCCCGGCCGCAACATTGATCAACAGCTTATCCCAGATCAGTCCCTTGATATTATTGCTTACCTCACACAGTAATCCGGCGTCATTGAATACTTTGCATACCCGTTGAATGCGGTCTGTGGTTTCTCCGCTCAGTTCACCGATATACGTCCATTTTCCCTGTACACCGGCAGATATATAGCCGGCCTGAATCAGTCTACCGCCCACATACGTCTTACCGCTGATGACATTTTCTGAACCAATGACAGAAGCAATCGTTTCTTCATTTCCCAAACCGTTTTGTAAAGACATAACCAGCGTATGCTTTCCAATGACATTTGTCTGCTGTAACTGCTCTACCGCCTGCTTTGTGGCAAATGATTTTACAAGAACGATAACCAGATCAGCCTCACCAATCGCATCAGCAGCTGTTCTGGCATCCACCTTAACATACCAGTCTTCTTTTTCATTTGTCATATGTAAGCCGTTTTTGTTGATGAAATCCACATGCTCCTGCCACATATCCACAAAATATACATCGTTTCCGCCCATAGCCAGGGTTCCACCAATCGTAGACCCCAATGCTCCGGCACCTAACATTACAATTTTCATATTCACAGCCTCCACAGATTACTTATCTTCCAAAGGGAAGAATTTCAGGATATGGATAGCAAATACAACGATTTCTCCCTTTTGATTGAAAATTTCCAATTTTGAATATGTCTTATTCGTTTCTTCCTCGATTCTATCTACCGTGTATCTACAGGTAAGTGTATCTCCGAAATACACAGGATTGATGAAACGCAGCTTATCATACCCATAGGATGCGGAAGGAACCGGGGATTTCACCTGCTCCTGAATTTTCGTTGAAGCAGTACATCCGATTGCGAAGGTTAAGATACCGTGTGCAATTCTTGTACCGTACATCGTTTTCTTCATATATTCCTCATTGAAATGCATCTGACTGTAATCCCCGGTCAGACCACCGAACAATACGACATCTGTTTCTGTAATCGTTTTTTCAAATACTGCACTGTCTCCTATTTTCAGGGGGATATCCACCCGGTTGATTTCTTTTTTCTCTGCCATGATTTTTCTCCTTTATTGGTTTATAAATTCCTCATAAATATTCATTTTTTCTTCCCGGAAAATGCGAGCATCCATTACTTTCAGATCCTCTGCAATTTCAGGCACAAAGCCCATTTGATCAATAACATCCTTTTGTAAGTCAATTCCCGGAGCGATTTCTGTTAAAACCACGTTGCCGTCCAGCAGTCTGAATACTGCTCTTTCCGTGATGTAGATAACCTCCTGCTTCTGCTTTTCCGCCTGCTCTGCATGGAAGGTGATGGAGCTTACTTTCTTGATCAGCTTTTCGAATTTGCCTTCCTGCTCTATTGTTATCCTTCCATCTCTTACCGACGTCATAAGCTTTCCGGCACGCAGGGTACCGCACAGAACCACCTTTTTACTTCCAGCAACAATATTGACAAAGCCTCCGGTTCCCATGATTTTTCCGTTAAAGTGATGAACATTCACATCCCCGTTCTCATCTAACTCCGCAAAGGACAGAAATGCCACATCCAGACCGCCGCCGTCATAAAAATCGAATTGTGCAGGCATATCCATGACTGCTTTCGCATTCACTGTCGCACCAAAGAATATACCCTGTGCTGTAGCACCGCCGACCGGGCCGGTTTCCACTGTCAGGGTAAACGCATCCTGAACCCCTTCTTCACGTGCAACATTTCCAATACCATCCGCAATACCTACACCGACATTCCCAACATATCCAGGGCGCACCTCCATCAGTGCTCTTCTTGCGACAACCTTTCTCTGATCTAACGGAAGCATCGTGATGTCACTGTCATCCGCAATATAATCCCCTGAGAAAAAACGGTCTGAGCCATTATACAGCTGCTGCTGGTTCTCCTCCACTACGATTGCATCCACCAGAAATCCCGGTATTTTTACGCTTTTCGGATGCAGAGTGCCAGCCTTAACAATACGCTTTACCTGCAGGATAACAGTACCGCCGTTGTTATGCACCGCCTGAGCAAGCTGTAAAGCATCAATGTATGTGATTTCATCCTCCATAGATGCATACCCCTCGGTATCCGCCGTTGTCGCACGAATCAGGCATACATCCAGGGGAATTACAGGGTAGAAAAGCCATTCTTTCCCATTGAGGTTCATCACCTCGATTAAGTCCTCCTGTGTGACCTCATTCAGCTTACCGCCGTTTACGCGTGGATCGATAAAGGTTCCCAGTCCCACATGGCTCAGAATTCCTGGCTGTCCGGCTGCCGCACTTCTTGCCAGCTGTGCCATGATTCCCTGCGGGAAATTATATGCCTCTATTTTGTTTGCGCTTGCCATTTCCGCAAGTCGCGGTGACTGTCCCCAGTGTCCGCCGATAACACGCTTCACCAGACCCTCTAAAGCCAGCGGTGACATTCCTCTGTCATTTCTATCACCGAGCCCTGTTGAATGCCAAAGTGTTAGATTCTTTGGACTATTTGTTTCCACATACCGCTCATGCAGTGCATTGATCAGTGCATAGGGATCAACAATTCCACCTCCTGCACCACAGACTGCGACTGTATCATTGTCCGCAATATAGCTGACTGCTTCCCTTGCGCTTACTATCTGCGGTCTTGTTTTATTCCTCTTAATTTTTGACATATCCTTATCCTTTCCTCAATATAGAAATTATAGGAATTCCATGATAAAAAGGAAAGAATGTAATCTGTTGAATTGAAAAATTATCTTGCTTGTTTTCATTTGTTTTTCTATAATAAAAGCGTAATATATGTAACTATCCTGCTTTATTTAAAAATTATATTGTTAATTTTGGAGGGCTCTATGTTCCTATTTGATAATCAAAACGAAAAAAAACATGCCAAACCGATTTTCACAAATGCACCGGTGATGTCCAGACTGTCCCACAGCTTCAACGATTCTCACTGGTCTTATCCCTACCATGTTCACAAGCATGAAACCGAGCTGATATATTTCTCAGGCGGTAAGGCAAGCTATCAGATAAACAATGAGGTTTTTAATGTTATTGCAGGCGATTTACTTATTGTGAATAAAGGCTGTATTCATTCCATAACCTCTGATATTGATGATCCGATTTCCTGCTGGACTTGTGCAATCACCAATTTTAAAATGGCAAACTCTAGCTCACCGGATATCTTTCTTCCATTAGATAAAAAGCCCTATGATCGATCGCACGAACACAGGAGAATAATTGAAGATATTTTTGAAGCTCTGGAATATTTTTCTCAGCAGCACAATCCGTATGCCGTAACGGTTTGTGACTCCCTAGCAAATGCACTTGCGAATATATATTTCAGTATATTCCAGAATGCAGTCACAGATCATAACGAAAAAAAGCCGTCCTTTGCACAGGACATTCTGTTCTATATAAATGAGAATTATGCAAAGGATATCACATTAAAGGAGCTGACTGAGCATTTTCACATCAGCAGTGATTATATTTCGCATAAATTCAAGGAAACCTATGGGATTTCACCAATTAACTATGTGATTGACCGTCGCATCAGTGAAGCGAAGTGGATGCTGATCAACACAATGGACTCTCTGATATCCATTTCATCGCAGGTCGGCTATGACAACACAACTCATTTTTCTAAGCTGTTTCTGAAAAGAGTCGGATATCCGCCATTGGAGTATAGAAGAAAATTCGGTATGAAGCTGAACAGCGGTAAATAAAAATCAGGCTGCATATGCTCATCATCGAATAGCAAAGCTCAGATATTGTGAACCGTAAAAACACCTGGCTTCTGAAAATATGCTCAATGCCATATGCACAGGGATAAGCCTGTATGAACACTTTTATATGTAGCTGCTTTTTAATACTGTACTTTATGGTAAAAATGATAAAAAAAGAATGTAGCAGAACTAAACTTTATGTATAATTGCTATCTCTAAATTTGTAACAGCTATGAATTTCCTTTAAATTGTTAAATATCGTATATCTTAATATCAATACTTTTTACTTTGTTTACGTTAAAAAACAGATAAGTGCCTTTAAAGGTATTTATCTGTTTTTATTATGTTCGATCTTTTATGCATAATGTTTGTTTATAAGTTCTTCGCAGCTATCGTTATGTACCTTGTCTATTTTGTCATATACTCATACATATCTCCGGACTGGATGTATGTACAGGGAATATCTGTTCCGATTGCAGCTGGCAGATAGCTCACCATATACTCCATTCCAGGCTCCTCCAGATTAAAATGCCCCATGCCGATGATGGCCTTATCCATTCCCAACATACTGCTGTCACGAATATATTCCGCCAGTGTAAAATCTACAATCTCCATTGTCAGGAAACAGTTGATATCCTCCTGATCTGCCTCGCTGATGGAATCTCTTGCATCTCCCAGGACATGAAAGGGAATCCTTACCTTTTCCACTGCACTATGCATATTTCCTATAATCTTTATCCCGTTTAACTGTAGCCTTTGAACAAGAAAATCTGCCAGCTCGCCAACTGTTGTCTTTGGTATTTCAAAATACAGAGGATTGTGAATATCTTTACGGATATAATCTGTCCAGCCCAGCTTCTCTGCAACCCCGTAAAATATACCGTCCGTATAGCTTCCATCCTTCATCGGTATTCCGGAATGAATATAATCATGATCTCTCCATACAACGATACCATACGCATCCAACAGTGTTTTCTTTTCAATAAAAGTTTGGTTTTGCTCCTTTATTAGCCAGTCTGTATGATCGCCATGATTCCAGAACAATGCTTCATGAGCTATAATCAGATTTGCCCCTAGCTCTGCTGCCTTTTTTATGGCGTCAACACTGGCCCAGCAGGTCGTCACAACACCACTACATTCCTGCTGTGGATTCCCGTATAAAATTTTATCCCGTGTTGTTGCTTCATCAATTTTTTTACCTTCCCATTCCCCTTTATGATAGGCCTTTACATTTTCTATAATCTCCTGTATCAGCATATGCTGCTCCTTTCTGTATATATCACAGCTCTTCCAGATATATATCCTTTAAATACTGGATTCTTTCTTCATCCAAAGCATACTCCTCTTTAAAATAGGCATTCCAGCTTGTATAGCGTCTTTTTATTTCTTCAAAGGAAGAACGCAAAAGCTCTTCATGCACACTGCAGCAGTACAGCAGCATATCCCTTTTTTCTCCGGTAAATCCCAGCTCCTGTGCATGACGCAGCGTATCCTGCAGGATATACGTGTTACTTAACAAATATTCCTGCATAATTATTTCCTCTTTCACACCGAGAAGCTTTTGAATCAATGCCGCAAGCACACCGGTTCTGTCCTTTCCAGAGCTGCAGTGAAACAGAACAGCACCGTCATCCTGCTCCATCAGGGAAAGAATCAGCTTCAGTGCAGGATTATGAAAAGGCAGTATACGGTAGCCTTCATGTACAAAGGCAGCTGCTTTTTTTATTTCCTCACTGGTGGAATCCCTGTCGATCAGCATGAAGAAGTAGAAATTTTCCAGCCCGTCCCTTGTTTTCAAAGCTGAAGCATGGTGCATGATAAACGGGGCAGGAAGCTGATAGGCATGCGCTTTACATTCCTCATCGCTGCGCAAATCTACAATATGGCGGATATTACGCCTGCGCATTCCCTCCAGATCATCAGCTGTCATAAAAAACGGATTTCCACAGCGATACAGCTTTTTATCACGAATTCTTCTGCCGTCCTCTGTAGCTCCCTTCACACGCCGAAAATTGCTAATTGTTATCTCGTCCATCTCCACCTCCTGTACTTGCTTATGACGATTCATCTTTTTAACCTGTGTAATAGTGTATATGAAAGCCGTCATCCAGCCATTGCACTGCTTGATTTTGTGTGCGTTTTTGCAGCCAGGGAACCATCGCCTGCAGTCCTGAGCGTTCTACTGCGGCATGATTTACTACCACCATACCGATGGCATGATCCAGTGCATATTGTGCGGCATCGTAATTGGTTATACCATCATCACACACGATGACAGCATCCGGATGAAGCTTCAGCATTTCATATAAGCCGGTTGCCGCACCCGTACCGATTACAATACGATTTACTATGCTCTGTGGGTTTCCAAAGACATATACACCATCTTCTCCATCCTTCCGCAATACCTTTGCTGTATGCTTTGCCAGAGCTTCCAGGCTTGTCTTTGGTATAGTTGCCGCCTGATAATAGGATGCCTGCTCGCGCATTTCAAAGGGAAAGCCGAGAAGCCTTGCCCATTGATCTGCCACTCCGTACTCACGAATACAGTCCCATACATCATGACAGCGGTAAATACTGATACCGTATTGTTTAAGCAGCTGACGCTTTTTCTGTGCTGCATCATAGGCGGCCGTATGCATTTGTGTGGAGCATTGATAAAACGGATTTTCATGTGTAATGATAAAATCTATCCGCTGTGAAGCTGCTTCCTGCAGCACCTTGATTGTCGCTACCCAGCAGACACCGATTTTATGAACCTGTGCTTCTTCACTGCCATACAAAAGGTGATCTCTGGTCTGAAAATCCCGCTGAAGCCATGTCCCCTCCTGCTCAAGCAGCTGTATAACATCCATAACCTTCATAAAATACCTCCCTTCCTTATGTAATCACGCTTTCTGTGGAAAGCATACATAATCAATAGGCCTGTAGAAATGAGTCGATGCATGCACTTAACAGCCATTCCCAAAGGAAGACCTTTCGTGCTGAATGCTTGATAATAAACCAAATACCGCAAAATCACACAAGCATACAGACCTTGCAATTTTTACAAATCCTATTTGTGAAACAGGCTCTGAAGCATACCCTTCAGAGCCGTTAGACACTTATTCATCATCACAGTCCATAGCTGAAGCTGAACTTAATTTATTTACATAAACGATTTGGTTTTTGCATTCCTCAACAATCTCAGAAATCCGCTCATCTGTGAAAGGTACATCCTCGGGTGCAAGTATGATACTCATCGCCATCGGTAAATTCATACCGCAGAGAACATGAACATGCTCACTGATATATGGGTAAAATTTCTGATAGACACTGCCGCCCAAAAGATCTGTCAGCACGATAACTTCATCATCCTCATGAAATGTGTCAAACAGGCTTTTCACAATAAGCTCCAGATCCTGTTCCTTATCCTGGGTATAGGCGTTAATATCATGTATCGTCCTTGCCTTGCTGGTAAGGAAATCTACAGTATCCTTTAATCCATACGCCAGATAATGATGTGATGCAAAAATAAATCGTCTCATAATAAATCTCCTATCTCGCCGGCAATGCGTTCACTTTCACCCATCGGTGTATTGCTGGCCTTTGTTTCGTATGTCTTTCCATATTCTTCAGCTTCTATAAAATAACCCTGATAATCATTAGCGTAACCAATTAAGAGAAAATGCTTTGTTTTACATGCTTTTCTCAGCTGTAAACCAAACACTGAGGCAAGCTCTCCTGGAAATGTAACAATGGTTAGCTCTCCTGTATGCAGTACAATTCCACATACATGGAAATCCACCTGCTCTGTTTGCAGCTTCATTTCCAACAGCATTTTCTCAGAGGCTGCCAGCTTCCATGCATCCAGAGATATGTCCTTATTGGATAAAACAGCCTCAGCTTCCCGGATTCCCTTTTGATATTCCGCAAAACGGCTTGTATTATCATATTGTATATGATGGTCATACGTTGTAATCGCTACATCCTGCAGATTCAGCTTTTCATAGGTCATAGCCTGTAATATTTTCGCAATTCCGTTTCCAACCCGATCCAGTTCGGCAAAATCATTCCCCTGCCGGTACTGGCGGTTACTGATATCTCCGCTTGCCCCGGTAAAGGTATAGGGAATGACACCGAGATGCTCTCCCATCAAAGAGCGTACCTTTCCAATCAAATCGGCGCTCAGCTGCATATTATCCGGGCCCAGCACTGTCGCATGACAATTAAAATTACACATTGCCGCTATAACAGACTCTCCCTTCATGAATTTGATAACGGCAGCGTTATCCTCAAATGGCAGGCTCTTATCTGTCCTTTTGCTGTAATAGCCATGTACCTTTCCCGTCGCAATATATGCCTGCACCTCACACAGCTGCTCAGGCAGTCCCTTTATGCTTTCCATGATTCGATCACATACATACAAGAAGTATTGTGGATTATCGGGGGTACCAAATACCGCTTCATCCCCAAACCCGTTTGCAGCAGAATGGGAGTGAATGGCATTTATGATGATATGATCCCGGTCAATCGGAAAAACTTCCATAATTCTATCTTTAATGACTGCCGCTTTTCCTCCACCCAACGTTACAACATCTATACTTACAAAGAGAAGTCTGGTACCTTCGATTTCCAGCAGCAGAGAAACAGCCAGGGGGCTGTCATGAACCCCCTTTGCCGGATGCTTTCTGGCTTCTCCAACATAACCGCATAAATGAACAGCACACTGCGGAGTAATATCAGCGACACATGTCGCAGCTTTCAATACAGTTCCCCTTCTTTCTATGCCGCGAAGATTCCTGTAGCCGCACCAATCATGGATGCAACAATGATGAATAGAATCATCCAGGTCATCTTCACCTTTTTCACCTTCATGAAGTAATAAATAATTCCAACAGCAGCTACCGGTAACAACGCAGGCATAACACCGTCAATCAAATCCTGAACCTTCATGACAACATCGCCATTCTTAAACTGGATTCCTGTACTCAGCTTCACAACAGTCGCAACAAGAGAGCCTACAACGGTCAGACCTAGAACAGAGCATGCTTCGGTAAATACGGTGATCTGCTTACCAAATTTCGTGATGACATTAACACCCATGCCATATCCCCATTCATACTGAAGAATACGCAGAATTAGAAATGCAAAGGTGAATGCAGCCCACAGGAAGATTCCCAGCGGATTGCCTTCCATACCCATACTTGCGGCAATAGATCCAAAGATTGTTGGAATCATTGCCCAGCCAATCGTATCTCCGATACCGGCAAGAGGGCCCATTAAACCAACCTTAAAGTCATTGACAGCATCCAGGGAGTCAATACCGCCCTCATCCTCGATACCAAGTGCGGCACCAATAACAAATGGAGAAATCCAAGGCATGGTATTATAGTAACGCATATAATTCAGACAGGATTTTTTCAGATCCTCATCATCCGGATACATTTTGCGTAAGCAGGGATATACTGAGAATAAAGCGGAAGGCGCCAGCTGTGTTTCATAATTAAAGGTGGAAATACCAATCAGCCATCTCCATGCGGCCTTGCGCAAATCTTTTTTTGTTAAAACTTTTTCCTTACTCATCTTCCAAACCTCCTGCGACAGTTCCTGCAGCTGCAGTTCCCACCTTCATCTGATTTTTGTAAATTTCATATGCTGCAGCCAGTCCAACTGCTGCAATACCGAGTACAGGTACATTCAGGTAAGCTGCCAAAACAAAGCCAACCAGCAGGAAGGACCAGTATTTTCCAAGCGGCATATACATTAACAGCATTGCCATACCTACACCGGGAAGCACACCACCTGCAATCGTAAGTCCGGTTGTGAACCATGCAGGCATGAAGTCCAGAATCGCATTGACTACCGTTGGCCCTGCAACTACGCAAACCAGTACCGGTACAGCGGAGCATAAGCCATAGAAAATTGGTGAAATCTTAATCATATTCAATGCAGAATGAAATTTACCTTCTTCAATCAGTGAGGTTTCCTTTCTCATCAGGAAGCCGTTGAAGATTTTATAAATTACATCGAAGTTTACCCCAAGCATAGCAACTGGAAGACCGATGGCAAGACCTGCCTCCATACCCTTTCCCGTCGTTACTGCAATCGTTGTCGCAATAATTGCCGCAATCGGGTAATCCGGCATTGAGGAACCACCTACAGCCACAACCCCCATAGACATCAGCTGCATGGTAGCACCGATGCTCAGTCCTGTTGTCGGGTCTCCCACAACCAGACCTGTCAGCCATCCGCAGATGATAGTATTAAATGCAAATAACTGTGTTGTTACGGTATCCGTCATTTTCAGATACGCAATCAGTGTGATAAAGACTATCTGAAGTATTGATAATTCCATCCTATTTCTCCTCCTACAATTCCATTGCGTGTGACAGCTTCACAGCCTTATCGGTTGTTGTGAACTGCACATCCACTTCGCATCCGTTTTCTATCAGCTTCTTATATACAGGCTTTTCTTCATCCTTAACAGAAGCTCTTGAGCTTACCTTCGTTCCTGCATCACGATCTCTGGTGATACCGATAACGATTCTTGGAATCTTCTGTCCTGCCTCTTCCTGAAGCCTCAAAAATACGTTGGGATCCTCACATACCACAAACACCTTGTGATCATCATACTTCCCTGCCTTGAAATTCTTCATGGCTGTTTCCTCAGTGATAATGGAACATGCCATACCGGCAGGCTTACCAAGGCGCATGCTTTCTTTGATGATTGGATCATTCGCCGTGCGGTCATCGATTACCATTACACGCTGTGCTCCGGATTGCGGTGCCCACATTGTTGCCACAATGCCATGCAGCAGACGGTAATCAACTCTGCCTAATACAATACTCATACCGTTTCCTCCTTTTCCTGTCGGGAATCTGTGTTGTTCCCTTCGTTACACCAATACTCTAGCAATTCCCGTGCCAACTTTCTAAAAGCCTGTATACAAAGGCTTTTCTTGCAGGGAAAGACACTATTTTCAAATACTTAACACTACTTCTTATCAGTAATCCTTTATCTGTAGGAAGATACATGGATGGAATTATCAAAGGGTTACCGGATTAGTGCATATTTTTGATGTAAATGCTGATATATTCGATTTCCTCTATAGGAATGGACACACTGTAATACTTTTCCACCTTTTCAAATGCCGTCTTGATACGCAGCGTAAACTCCTGCAGCTCTCTGTCACAGTCCGCAAAGGTCTTTCTATAATCCTCCTCACCCTCACGCGTAACCAGCCGTTCAATCAGACAGCAGACATGTACATACAAACCAAAGCACATATTATAGCTGAACATCATGGACATTTCCTTCTGCAGACGGTCAATCGCATCCGCCACATGCTCCAGCAGCTTATCCGGATTCAGAATGGTCAGATTACCGATGATATTAGAAAGTGAGAAATTCTTCAATATATTCCTTCGAAACTGCTCCATAGCTTCCTCATTGATCAAATCCTTAAAATGTATGGTCAAAACATCAAACGAATTATTCATAATCAGCTCTTCCACAGGTATGAACTTTATATTCTCAATATTAGGATTTAAGGTACCTACGATGCATACTACCTCATAGCGTTCAAAAAAATCATCCTCCATACGGTTTTCCAGCAGCGTTGAGTAGTCATAGGTCAGTACCCGCACCGGCAGATTCTTTGGCAGGGAATCCTCTAAAATGGTTTTCAGCTTCTCCGCAGAACCGATGCCTGTAGCACAGGAGCATAAAATTGCCTTTTCACGCTCTCTGCTTTCCATGATCTGGTATTGCATCATGCTTTGTTCCCTGTATGATTCAAATATCTTTTTCAGCGGTACGTTCTTACGCAGCGCATCACCAATGCTTAACGCCATTCTCGTACTGACGTCACTGGCGATTGCGACATTGGCTCTTGAGGTATCCTGAACACCCTTATGTATCTCCTTGAGACTTCCCATATCGACAAGCAATACCAGATCACGGTATTCCCCACGCTTTTTCAGGAAATCATTCAGTTTCTTTACGATTGCATCGGTTGTTGTATCCAGGGGCATATCAATGGCATCATATACATACTGATCCAGCATCTGGTTGACAGCATTCGCCATGGAGGAGGCAGTCGCATAGCCATGTGCCAGAATGATGCCGATTCGTTTATTGATATCCCGGCTGCGATGATACATATGCATAATCAAAGTGAAGATAGCCGCAATAAACGGTCGCAGCTCAATATCCAGATGCAGCTTCAGCACCTCGCTGATTTCAGTGACAATCGCAAATTCACGCATGAATTTCTTTTCAATAATTCCCACGAAATTAGTACATTCCTCCTGAAAGGTATCAAAATAATCCTCCATTTCCATATAGGACTGCATACAGTCTCTAACCATAAGGGACATGGAATAAATCTCGTTCGTCTGAAACGCATACCCGTATTTCTCAGAAATCATTTCAACGATAGCCTTCAGCGATTTCATAATATATGTATTCGTCGGATCCTTGATGTTCTGATCGTCAAACAATATTGCATTGAAATAACGTTCTACATCCTCAGTGCATTTTTCGATGAATTTCTGCATCAGTATCTGATTATTCTGTAAATCCTTTAAATGCTCAAGCAGCTGCGCAAACAAGGTGGTCTGCGGCAGGCTGTCAGCGGTATGGTCCTTCAACTGATCTAGGGTAAGCATTTGATGACGGTCAAACAAAATACTGTTCCTGTCAATGTGATGATTGGATATGATTTTCCCGGGGAGATTCAGTGTATGGATTTCCAGCATCCCCTCCTTTTTATTATGGAATAAAGAGTTCATGCAGGTTGCCTGTACCACATTGAACAATTCACCGACATTGCCTGTATAATTTGCGTTAAGCAATGCATTAAAGGCAGTATTGCTTATACGAATCCCTCTGCGCATTTTCTTCGCTTCCATATCGAGCGCTTCCACGAGAATCTGCGATTTTTCACGAATACCGCGTTCTTCCAGTGATGGTATTTCAATCCGCACTGGAATTCTTCGCAGTAGTGTTTTTAACAGGACTGCTTCCGGATCCTCTGTTGTTGCGAATACAAGCAGCACATTGCTGTGATACTGGTGTTCATTATCCCCCAGCATACGGTAATTGCCATGATCCATAAATAGGAAGAGCTTCTCCTGACACTCTGGGCGCAGGCAGTGCACTTCATCGAGAAACAGCACACCGCCCTCCGCAGCCTTAATCATTCCGATATTATCGCTCTCCGCACCGGTAAAGGCACCTTTTTTATATCCGAACAAATTAGCTGTTATCAGCTCTGGATTATTCGCATATTCACTGCAGTTGACATGGATGAATTCACCGCCCTGTATGATTTTATGGTGAACACCATATTCATACATCAAAACCGCAATACTGCTCTTTCCTGTTCCTGTCGGGCCGTACAGCAGAGTAGGCAATCCATGGGGCGGATAGGAAATACTCGCCTTGCATTTATCCACAACATCGCGCAGCGAGCCCTTCTGTCCAATCAGCTTCTGAAAATCGGATTTATCCTGTACCTGAATCATTTTTCTAAGTTCGTCAAAGGATGTAAGCAGTGATTTATCAACATGAATCTGGAATTTTTCCTCCAGAGCTTCTCTGTCGATAAAGACAACCGGACGTGTGTTTACTTTGATAAAGGTTCCGTCATTATAATAGTCATTCAGATACTGACAGATCCAGTTTCTGCTTAGTCCCAGCTGGGTTCCAAGCTGTGAGGCATTATTTAGCTTATATTTTTCATTTATGGTGTTTTCTTTCACAAGTGTTCGCAATCTATCTTCCATTATGTTTACAGCTCCTTAAATGACAACAGTGTATGTCCGTTCAAAAATTCTTTTACTTCCCCCTCACAAAGCATAGCGGCATCCAGACAGCGGTTGATTTGCAAAGAAGATTTGCATAGGACATCATAATCCACAAAGCCGGGATGGAATACAATCAGACTGATCCGGTCACTGCTGTATTGCAGATAGGATTTAAAAAATTCCACAAAGGGAAGCTTCTGCTTATAAAAATCTTCATTTGTAAAATCCTTCTGAATGCCTTCCCAGCGGGGATCCTCTTTATGTCCCTGTATATGAATACCATAGGCATCCGCTGCATCACTGATCGCTTTTTCAGAAGTCGGCGTACATACCGCATGCGCATCAATATAATCCGGCAGTTTTCCACACAGGGAGATAAATCGCTCAATCTGTGCCTCCACCTCACGCCGGGTATCCTCATAAACAAAGCCGTCAATGCCCTTGCGCATTTCATTTCTCCGTAAACGGGAGGATAAAAGCTGTCCCTGTTTATCCACAAGGGATGGTATCTGATCTGTTCTTGCACAGGGAGTTCCCAAAATCAGATTCACATGCAGACCCAGAGCTACATCCTCATCTTTTATCAAGTGAAAGGCATGCTCTGCATAGGGCATATTGCTCATCAATCCTATGTTTTTCACAAGTCCTCCGCGATACGCTTTCATAACACCATAATTTACTGCCTCACTGAAGCCGAAATCATCAGCACGTATTATTAGTTTCATCATAAACACCTACTTATCTATTATAAAAATAACGCAATTTTAACAGGATGTAAACGGAAAGGAGATGGATAGATATGGAAAAAACCTGTTTAGTGTTAAGACAGCAGCCTAACAGTGTCACCAAAGGCTGAAATAGTGTCTTTCCATATGGATGTTACTACTGTTTAAAGAGTGCATATGTTTCATTTACTATTATCATAGTATAATAAATCAGCGATAATCAGCGCATTATCAGCGATAAAGTAGTATAAATCAGCGATAAATATACATAAATCAGCGATAAAATTTAGTAAAGTATTGATAAGCTATCGGATGAAAAGAATAGTATTTCACAGTTGAAAGAAAGTATACAATTTTCAGAATTTCAAGAAATTCTTACAGGGATAAGAAAGAGCAGTAACGAGTGCTTATCCAAATCATTGCAGGAACATATCCTTCATTTTTCTCACGCCTGACGATACGTATTATATAAGGTATCTATGGAAATAAACGTGGTAATTGTTGGCTAGACATCATCCATCTAAATATCCTACAAAGAATAATTAAGGTATTGTAAACAAAGGAATATATATTAAATTTCTCATGTATAATAATATTAAAACGAAGATAATGTAAAAAAGAGATATCATAGTTGTATTCATACATACCGTAGCTATGAAATCCCTTTTTTTGTATACGCCTACGAAAGAATTACTTCTCACACATTTCCTTTTTTTATTTGCGTTCCTATAAGGACACTCAGTCTTCCTTTTGTAATGTATAGGGCTGTTCTTTATGAAAATAAATACTTGATGCCGATAATACAACCAGAAACAGCAGTCCGGTTTGTACCCAGTACACAGTATAATCCAGAATCCCATGAATCAAGACGGTAAGGATAAACGCACATATCAGCGAAAACAGCCGCAAATCGATCCGGCGTTTAAACAGCAAATAAACTTCCTTTAAATTCCCTGCAAAATAAACTCCAGCCAGAAGAACACCGATAATACCATGACTCAATATGGGATCCAGATACACACTGTGCGCATGCTGTGTCGGATGTCCGTGATACTGCTTATAAATATGGAAATAGGTTAATGGTCCCTCTCCTAAAAGTGGATGTGCCTGTATTCCCTTAATTGCGGTTTCCCAGATATTGCTGCGCTTTGCGAAATCCTGGAAAATGGTAGCCCGCTGCATCAGCTTTGGCTCCAGCAGAACGAGCAAACCGGCACCTCCGATTCCCGCCATGGATGCGGTGAAATAGCCATACCGTTTATTTATAAGAAACATAAACGGTATCGTTACAACGAAAGGAATCCAAGCTGTTCTTGAGCCGCTCAGATATAAGGCAAATAGATTACAGACGATAGTCACAACATAAAATATGACGCGACGCATTGTTTTTACCTGCATCATTTTATAAACACAAATCAAAACGATGAATTCAATCATCATGGCATAGTAATTAGCATTGAAAAACGTAGAATTTATCCGGTCCTTGGGACTGTTTTCCACCTTCAACTGAAGAAAGCTGTAATTGAGACGGTCAATGATTCTGCAATATTCCATCATCGCCCAGGCAAAACAGAATAAGGATATAATACAGCATGCATCCATCAGCAGCTCAAATAAGCGCTTGTTAATAACTGTACGGAAATAGAAAATAAACAGCATCAGCAGCAGGATACCGATACCGCAGACTCCTCCCAGTATGTTGCCACTGAAAAAAGCCACCGCCGATGTTAAAATACAGAATACAATCATGAATCCTGATTTTGGCACAGCCTGTATGATTCCCTTCATCCTTCCTGTTGCACACAGGTAGAGAAGTACACCGGCAATCGCCAGCAATGGGAATTCAAACGGCAGAAATATGGAACACACGACAAACATAATAATATACTCATCAAGTGTGAAGTTATCGAGTTTACGGTGCAGAAAAGCGGATATTATCTCCATCTGGTTCCCTCCATTCCTAAACAAAGTAAACCTATTATAGCATTGCGGCAAAAAAATGACAATTTAATAATGAATACCTTACAAAACTGGTAGAGAAAACTGTTATGCGGTAGCGTACAAGTAAGAAGGAATAAGCTATAAAGAGAACCTGTAAAAGGTCTGTATCTGTATCCAATAGAAAAGGATGATACCTGCCTTGGATTTTGAAGTGTTCCTAGCAGTAGCTGAACGCTGTAGAAAACCGGCATTGCGCCGGTTAATTATAAGCATTCAGTTTTGTCGTTGTATCCGCAATCTTGGTTTCCAGCTCTGTTTTCCTACTCTCCAGTGTCGAAATGCTGCTTTCAGCAGTACTCTTTTTCTGTTCGGCGGCCTGAGCCTTTGTATTGTAATCTTCATTCGCTGTATTACTTTTCTGTAGTGCTTCATTATAATCAGAAACGCCATACTTTGCACAGGCATCGTTATATGCCTTTAAAGCTGCTTCATATTTTGTGGCATCAAACTTAGCTTTTTCTTCCGGATCCGTACTGTCTCTATACTTGGCCTGCTCATTTACCGGATTCAGCAAAGTCCCAATTTCCTCCGCCTGTGTTTTTAACAGCACTGCATTATTCAGCAGCTCTTTATATGAATCCAATTCGCTCTGCGCCGCAGTCTTATCTTTTTTAGCCGCCGCAAGCTCTTTATTCACCTCATCCAGCTGCGATTCATACTGATCAAGCTGTTTCTGAAGCTGTGCTGCTTCTGCCTGATTTGTCTGGATTTCATTCTTCTTATCATCATCGCTGTCATTCGGTGTCGTATTGGTTTCCGTTTTTCCATTATTCTTATCCGTCGTGTCTGTTTTATTCTTATCTGTAACTTTATCCTTATCATCACTTCCGCCCAGGAAATTTGACAATGCGTATTTCACACCGAAGAATGCTCCTGCAATAATACAGATGCCTACAATACCGATAATCACATAGGTAATAATTTTATTCATTTTTGTGCTTTTATCAGAATCGTCTTCTTCCTCGTCATCTTCATCATCCTGGCGCATATTCCGCTTTGCTTCTTCCTTACGCTGTTTTTTCTCTTTTATCCGTGCAAGCAGATTATCGTCATCATCCTCTTCATAGATATCTTCCTCAGCTTCATCCATTTCCTCATCACTGTCATCATATTCCTGCACATCCTCTGCATGAAAAACCGCAGTTTGATCCTCACCGAAAATCTGCGTCTGATCTGCTGAGGAAGCTTTGGTCTTATTATTCATAATAACCAGTGTCTTATCATAAGCAGGCGTATCATCAAAGCCCACCCTTGTTTTATCAAGCTGTGTATCGTCAACTCGTATATCAGGAATACCTCCCTGCTTTTGTGTGTCCGTTCGTTTAAATGTTCCCGTATCACTGATGTTGTCAAAGATACTGCCTTGTGAAGCCTCCTGCTGTCGGGAAGCATATATCCTTTTTTCTTCTTCCTTCTGCTTTTTCAGTTCTTCAATTTTCTTTCTTAATTCATTATCCTGACTGTATTCATTGATCATACCGGACAGATCAACATCCTCATCCGTTGTATTCAATCTTCTTTTATCATCCATATTTAAACCTCCAGCGTCATTGTATTATTGTATCGAATGTATGTGAACCGTTTTGTCGATTTTCCTTATTTTAATGAAAGAGTGCCCATAGCTCTACTACGAACACTCCGATCGAATTTCTGCTTCTCAAAGGAGGAGAGAGAAATTTCGCTACGTAAGTCACATATCCTTTTTTCATTGGCTAGATGAAAATATGCAATCTTACGGCATAATTATAACACCGAATCCCACAAACTGTCATTTTAAATCTTAAAATTAACTTAATTTTACATATTTTAAGGAAAGGCCTCTTTCATCCGGAAAATCAAAATCTTTTCAGTAACCAAACATAAGAAAAAAAGCAGCGATCCAGCTGCTTATGCGTGCTTTACCCGATCATGCTCCTCGGCGCGTTTTCCGTTATTAAAGCGGTCAACTGTTCCAACAAGATATCCGGTAATACGTCTGATTTTTTCAAAGCCCTCCGGCTGTAAATGATAACCAAGACCGACTTCCTCTCCGTCAAAGCTCAATTCAACAGAGGAGATTTCCTTTTTCGGATTATTTTTGCGAATGTAGCTGATATAGGCGCGTGCCTCTTTTTCATTTACCCTTTCATTTGACTGAATTTCAATTCCATCGACTGTAATCTGATATTCCATATGCGTATCCTCCTTATAACGATTATCCTTATTATATCCAAGTCGCTGTTTACTTACAATCATAACGCCTGTGAAGCTCTTTCGTTAAATCATCGATATATAATTTCTGCAGCTTCTTCAAATCCCACGCTATTCCTGCAACAAGCCGCATCACAGGATGATGGATTTCTATTTTTTCCTCCAGAACTAGCAAACAGCCGCCATCCGCAAGACTCTGCAACCGCCCTGTCCAGTCCCCGGAAAACCGTTTGTTTTCCATATGGAAGGCATATAATGAATTCTGCTTTTTTTCTGTAATCGTAAACACGGTTTCATTTCCATTCGGATAGATTTCCCGAAAGGTCAGCGCATCTACTGTCTCTATACGCTCTATATCACTTCTCCATGCATACTGCGTAAGATCCGTCATTACCTCCCAGACTGCCGCAGAATCAAAGGGCAGCTCACAACGCCAGGATGAGCTTTTCATCATGCCCCTCCATTGCGTACCATTTTTATTTTATTAAATGGAAACAGCACATATACATCCTTACCGCGAATATCCTCCCGCTTGAATGTACCAACACGGCGGGAATCATAGGAAACAACACGATTATCCCCCATCAGGAAATATTCATCGTCCTTCAGAGTGCGCTTGTCAAAATCCTCTGTAAAATTATTGCCATGACTGCGAATCTGCTTTGCATAGGAATTATCCAAATACGGCTCATCGAGCGGCAGGCCGTTTACATACACTACATCATCCTTTGCATATATGGTATCTCCCGGCAAGCCGATGACGCGCTTTACCCAGTTTTCATCCTTTTCTTCATTATAAACAACGACAACATCAAACCGTTTAATGTCCTGAAATTTTGCACTGAACACATTCATGAGGCCGATTTCTCCATCCTCCAGCGTAGGATACATGCTTCTTCCATCCACACGCACCGGCTTGATGACAAAGGTCGTCAGCAGGAAAATGCAGACAAAGCAAATAACAAATGTCTTAACAAGATCCAGCAGCTCATATTTCAGCCCTTTTTTCTCTTCCTTTTTCTTTTTCGGCTTTATGTTTTCCGTTCCATCAATCACTGCCTGAAACGTTTCTTCCTTATGTTCTTTTTGATCCATAATGCACTCCTTCCTTAACAGCATGGTTTAATTATAGCACTGCTTTATTAAAACGAAACTCTTTTTTTCAAATGTTAAGAAAACCTTTTGTTGAGGAGATATCACATTTTACAAAAAGGTAAACATTTTCAATCCTTTCAGTATAAAAAAAGAAAACGGAGAACTGTTTGAACTGCCCTTATTTATCCGTTATAATGAATATAGACAAAGAACACATTACAGCTTCATACTATACGGAAATGAGGTGTCGCCCATGTCTGAAAAAAATCGTTTCTGGAATTGTCTGGATAATTGCCGCAACATATTGGACTCTCTGCCAAATCCTGTGATTGTTACAGATATGGACAAAATTGTACGCTATATCAATAAAGCAGCAAGAGCAATCGTTCCCTCACCCTGTGAGAATTTACTGAACCAGCCCTGCTGTAATTTTAACACCCCCTATTGCCATACAGAAAATTGCTGTATTGAACGCTTTCTGCGCAATGAGAAGGGGGCCATACAATATGGGCCGGATGATCTCATAAACCGCGTGGATATCTCCTATCTCACAGATGAGGAGGGCAATCATATCGGCTATATCAATGTATCTACAGATGTGCGGGAGCTGATTGAGGTACAGCGACAGCTGAAAATCAGTCAGGAGCGCTATGAGATTGCATTGCAGCAGGCACGCACAGCCCTATGGGAATATGATATAAAGGAACGCACCATTCAGCGTATCGATGCAATACACGGACAGTTTTCCGAAATTTTCCCGAATGAAGGAATCATATGCGATGTTCCAGACTCTTTGATTGAACAGGGCATTGTCTACAGGGATTCCATCGAGGAAATCGAAAGCATGTATGCCCAGTTAAAGGAGGGCTTAAAAAAGGTTTCCGGACAGCTGCATATGCGCAATATGAAGGGGGAGGAGCGATGGGTTGAAATCAGCTGTACGACTATTTATGATGAAACGGGAAGAGCTATAAAAGCGATCGGCATATCAAAAGATATTACAGAACAGAAGCAGCTGGAATACAGTTACCGGAATGAGCGGGAGCTCCAGGAGGCAGTATCCACCGGATTTCTGAGTGTTTTTGAAGTAAATGTCACAAAGAACTGTGTCATCCTGATTGACAAGCATGCAAAGGGAAAGCTGCATAAGCCGTTATCTGAAATTACATATGATGAAATACTGGAGGCTACGCTGCAAAAGGTACATCCCGATACACAAAAACGGGTTCATAACGCAATGAACCGCAATACGCTGTTAACGGAATATGCAAAGGGTACGCGTGAACTTACAATCGAATATCAAAAGCTTGTAAATAATACATACCGCTGGATCAACGCCTCTGTTCACCTATTAAAAAAAGAAGAAAGCAGTGATCTGTTTGCTCGTATGTTTCTTAAAGATATCCATTCACAGAAGGAAAAGGAAGCAAGGCTGCAGGAGGAGGTTCAGATTGATGCACTGACAAACACCTTTAACCGCAAGGGATTCATTGATCACGTCAATACGCTCCTGAATCATAAGCCGGATATACAGTGTGCACTCATGATTCTGGATATTGATAATTTCAAGGAGGTGAATGACACCTTCGGACACCTCTATGGAGATGCTGTGCTTTCAGAAACAGCTAAGAAAATACAGCAATATTGCCGTGAGGATACATTGATTGGACGTCTTGGCGGAGATGAATTCATTGTCTTTTTTCCACAGTTAAGCAATGCAGAAGCAATTCAGCATATCGCAGAACGCCTGCAGCAGGCGCTGATGAATACATATACCTCAGGCAGTCATACGGTACGCACGAGTATTTCCATGGGAATTGCCTTTTATCCGGTACATGGAGTAACCTTTACCGAGCTGTATGATAAAGCAGATACAGCGATGTATCACTGTAAAAAGAATGGAAAAAATAAGTGGTCTGTCTATGATGAGAAAATGAAGCGCACACAGCAGATCATAGAGCGGCTGGAAGCTGATCCTGTAAATGATACGCAACTGAACAAGCCGTTTGAAGGCAATATCGGTGAATATATTTTCCGTATTCTGTATCGCAGGGATAAGATGGACGATACGACCATCCGCACGGTGCTTGAGCTGGTTGCAAGGCATTATGGTATGCAGTATTTTTATGTTATGAATTTTGACAGAGAAGGCCGCACCCTGTATCCGCTTCTTATCTGGGGTGAGCAGAATCAGAATCTGTATGATGAATTAAAGGCTGAGGAACAAACAGCTGTGTTGAATTTCCTTGCGTCTGTCCATACGGAAACCGATCAGATATGGTTCATAGAAAATCGGGAGCAGGACTGCTTTACAAAGCTACCTAAAGAAATTATGGAGAAATTGCATATGCAGGCACTGGCACATATGAGTGTACCGGTATCCATTCACCACGATGTATTGATCGGCTTTGCGGACTTGTGTGAGAGGCATAGCTTCAGCCGTGAGGAAAGAAATGACATTCGGACAGTATTTGAAGTTATCGTTACCTTCCTACGTGATCAAAGGCAGCGCATACAGCAGAAAAAATATACGGATACGCTGCTCTCTCTGTTAAATAATTTGGGCAACTCCGTATATGTTATCAATCCGCATACCTATGAGCTGATTTACTTCAACCAGAGTCTTCGTGAGGTATTTTGCGGCATTGAAACAGGAAAGGTATGCTATCAGGTCTTTCGCTGCAAGGACACCCCATGCAGTGACTGTCCGATACAAAAGCTATCCCAGAATGCTTCATCCGCCACAGCTGATATTTTCAATGCAAAGCTGCAGGCTGTTATCAAAACCACGGCTGCCTATGTGGAATGGTACGATCATCAGAAATATGTACTCCTATCCTGTGTGGATGTTACAAAATACAACCGCTGATTTGTAAAAGCACAAAGCCTCCTTAGAAAATCACTTTTAACAGGAGGCTTTTTTGTATGCCTGTGAAATCTGATATTCCTATTTTTGTTTTCTTTCCTTTGATCCGGGAATATGTAAAATAGAACGATACTTTGCGATTCCCCTTCTTGAAACATACAAATCAAGCTCTTCCAGCATGACAACGAGATCCTGATCACGGTAGGGACACCGCTTATCCTCTGTATCCACAAGCTTTTGTATTGCTTTCAATATGGAATCTTTACTGCTTCCCTCCTTTGTCGCTGATACAAACAAATCCTTAACCGCATAAATTTCATTTTGGAAAACATAATACTTGTTCGACAGTGTCCGTGATACAGTGGATTCATGAAATCCTGTTTTCTTTGCAATATCCATCAATGTACAAGGCTGCAGCTCATCCATGTATAGAAAATGATTTCTCTGTATATGCACAAGCTCATTCACCATCATAAGCAATGTCCTGTTTCGTTTATGCAAATGGTCTATAAAGTAATAGGCTTCATCAAAATACTCCCGCAGCTCCTTCATTTCTTCCTTCATTACCAGAAGCTCATCCTCAATCTGAAAATGTCCCAGCTGCTTTGGTATGATTTCTATTTCTCCATCCTGCGCCTGAATTTCAAAATCCGGTAAAGCTGGTGGTGGACACTCTGCCCCATAGGCACTGCATGGATATGGCTGGCATTCCTGTATTTCCTTCAGACAGGCATACACCTGTTCAAGAGATAAATGACAGGCGGCTGCAATCGCTTTATAGTCCTTGTTTATGATTTCCTTTGCATATTGTGTGAAAATCTTTTCTGCAGCATGCTTTCCTTTTCTCAGCAGCTGTACCCGTATGCTATCCCTGCAGCTTTCTGCGGCAACACCGCACGGCTCAAACGACTGCAGCAGCTGAAGACTTTTTTGTATGACAGTTTCCTGTGTTCGCAGGAGCTGTGCATATTCATGTACCGAGGCAGTGAGGAATCCATTCTCATCGAGGGATTCAATCAGATAACTGCAGACAGTCTCATCAAAAGCAGAACGGCAGGTATGCAGCTGCATATACAAATCGTCTTTGAGCGTTTTTTTCATGGAAACCGTTTCCTGCAGGAGCTGATGCATATCCGCAGACGGTGTATATTCAATCACCGGATTCCGCTCTGCCAGTGCCTTTATGTACTCCAGCAAATCCTGCTTACTCATTTTTAAAATATCCAGTGAGTTTTTCATAGTTTGTGATAACTGCAGGGTCTGTGACAGCTTTTGCGTATAAATAAATTTATGCTCCAAAAGAATCCCTCCTCTCACCCATATTCTAGCAAGAATTGTGCCACAGAAGCTATGTAAATTTTAATCTTGACATTTATTTTCTTTGAAATTACTATTCTATCAAAGGGGTGATAGTGTGAAAGAGAAAATTCTCGCAATCATCAAAAGAAATTGTGAACAGCATTTGTTTGAACATAATACGGCAGGTAAAATCAGTGAAGAGGTTCATGTGAGCCGAAATGAAGTTGCCGCAGCACTGCAAAATCTGACAAAACAGAAGAAGCTGATTAAAATTGAATCCAGACCACTGTATTTTGTAGACAGAGTGTATATGGAGCAGGAATACCAAACACAGGTACCGGAAAGCAGCTATCCATCACTCGAGCTTCTTCTGGCATACTGCAAAAAGGAACCGCAGGATTTTGACAAGCTGATCGGTCATGACGGAAGTCTGGCTGAACTGATCCGCCAATGTAAAGCAACCATTGCGTATCCGCCGGATGGTCTTCCTCTGATGCTATATGGCCCGACAGGATCCGGTAAGAGTCTGATTGCAAGACTTGCATTTGAATATGCCAGAAACAAAGGATTACTGGCTGATCAGGGGAAATTCATTGCGGTAAACTGTAGTGAATATGCAAATAATCCGGAATTACTAACTGCCAATCTGTTTGGCTATGTCAAGGGTGCATTTACCGGTGCGGATCAGAACAAGGCAGGGCTCATTGAGCTGGCAAACGGCGGGGTCTTGTTTCTCGATGAAGTGCATAATCTCAAGGCGGAATGTCAGGAAAAGCTGTTTCAGTTCATGGATCGCGCCATCTATCACAGAGTAGGTGACAATGAAACCTGGTATACCTCAAGGGTTCGCCTGATCCTTGCGACAACCGAGCCGCCGGAAGAGGTATTACTGAAAACACTGCAGCGAAGAATCCCTATGACGATAACGGTTCCCGGCTTGAAGCAGCGGGGTGTACAGGAAAAGGTTCAGCTTTTATATGCCATGTTCAAGGAAGAAGAACAACGCCTGCATAAAACGATACTGCTCAGTACCAAGGTGTACAATATTCTGCTTTCCCATGATTTCACAGGCAATATCGGCGGCTTAAAAAGCTGTGTCCAATCCTGCTGTATCAACTCCCTTTTTCAGGATAGCGATCATAAGGAAATGCAGATACAGCTCGTAAGCCTTCCTTCTCATATCCTCAATGATATCACTGAAAAAAGCTCTGTCTACACGACCTCTACGGAATATATACGTTTACAGGATCTTATGAGCTTCATTCATACAGACAAGGAAATCATACGGCTGAATGAGGAGCTGCTGAAGCACTTCGCTGCATTTGAACAGCATGAAATCGACGAGGAAGCCTATATTAGGAAATGCTGTCATGCTGTATGGAAATATTTTGACAATACACTGCTTTCTGAATCACAGGCGCAGCAAAAAGATTTTTATCAAAGCGGCATACAGCATATCTTCGGGATCGTAAGCGGCCAGTATAAGCTGGCAATCAGCAATAACGATGTGTTATCTGTATGCAGCTATCTCAACGCATACACAAAGGACTATCACAGCTTTAGGAACTGGTCGCTGAAGAACAGGGAGAAGACAGAATTGTTTCTCAGCTATATGAAAACACGATTCCCCAGAGAATACAGTCTTGCTTCAGAAATCGGAAATTATCTGACCTCCTATCTGGATATCGATATCCTGCCAATGACCATCATAACCTTTATCCTGTATTTCAAAAATCTGTTTAAGGATGAGCAGCACCAGAAACGCACCGGTGTAATACTGGCACATGGATTTTCCACAGCCAGCAGCATTGCGGATGCCGTTAATAAATCCCTGGGAAGCTATGTATTCGATGCCATCGACATGCCGTTAACTGTGGATATGGGCTCCATACTGGATCAGCTGAATACCTATTTAAAAAAGCTGGGAGGTACGCAGGAGCTGTTTCTTCTCGTGGATATGGGAAGTCTCGAGGAAATATATAAGGGGCTTCATCTCAACAATGTAAACATTGGCATTATCAACAATATCAGCACAAAAGCAGCACTGGAAATCGGCATCGGCATGCTGCACAACCAGACGATGGAGGATATCTTTAAGCGTGTTGTGAGCGGTAATGTAACCAGCTATCATATTGAACGCAACAGACAGAAAAAACATGCAATTCTCTGTTCCTGTGCAAGTGGTATGGGTACAGCCGAAAAGCTGAAGCAGACAATCGAGGATTCTTTGCCGCTTCAAAGCGAAATCGCCGTCCTGGCATATGACTATAATGAATTGGTGGAAAAGGGGATGAACAGTACATTATTTGACAGCTACCATATCCTGTGCGTTATCGGAACACTGAATCCCAACATTGAACAGCTGTACTTTATACCGATTGAAGATTTAATTATCAATGATACGATCGACGGATTTGATCAATGTCTGGAAGATGTGATGACGAAGGAACAGCTGATCTGTTTTAAAAAGAACATCCTAAAAAACTTCTCCTTGTCCAATATCATGAACAGTCTCACCATATTAAATCCCAATAAGCTGCTGGAGCATATTGCAGATGCTATCGACAGATTGCAAACCATTCTTTCCGTACAGCTTGCCAACAATACCTGCTTTGGTTTATATGTACATATGAGCTGTCTGATTGAACGCCTGGTTATGAATAAGGGAATTGAGCTATATCCGGATATGCTGTCATTTGAAGAAAATCAAACAGCATTTATCGCACAGGTAAAAACCGCATTTACAGATGTGGAGCAATTTTACGGTGTTCAGATACCGGTCGCAGAAATCGGCTATGTATACGATTATGTAAAAAACGATTTGAATTATATAAAATTTCACTCATAAGTGTGCCCTGTGGCACACTTTTTGCTTGTATACCGATGAGACATGTAAGCAAAGAAAAAAGAAAACGATACGCTCTGTGGCACAATCCTTGCTTGTATGCTGTTGAGCAGCAATGCCTTTAAAACCAGACTGTGTGGCACAGAATTTGCTTGTATGAAAATGAAAGGAGAATCAGCTTGAGAAAAATTACGATAGCTTCGCATGGTGAGTTTGCGAAGGGACTGAAGCATTCCATAGCTTTGATTGTTGGAAATCTCGCAGATGATATCAATACCTTCTGCCTGTATCCATCTCAAAGCCCAATGGATTTTAAGGAACAGATGGAGGAGGAGATCAAAAAGCATCCCGAAAACGAATATGTCTTTCTGTGTGATATCAAAGGAGGCAGTGTCCATACGGTATGTTCACAGCTGTGCCGGTATGATAACGTCAAGGTATTCAGCGGCACGAATATGAATCTTGTTCTCGATCTGCTGCTATCCGGTACAGAAACAATTATGAATGAACAGAAGGAAATACTTTTAAAGCATGCAAGAGATGGAATAACACTTATGACCAGGGTTGATCTGGTCGAAAAAAAGGACGAGGAGTTCTAGGGAGGTAGAAGCATGATTAAGTGTTTAAGAGTTGACCACAGATTATTACACGGCCAGGTAGCTTTTTCCTGGACAACAGCATTGGGTGCTGATTGCATTCTGATCGCAAATGATGATGTGATGAACGATGCTATGCGGAAAACGACAATCAAGCTGGCAAAGCCAAGCGGTGTCAAGCTGGTAATCAAGACGGTCGCAGATGCAATCGAGGCTTTAAACAGCGGTGTTACAGATAAATACAAGCTGTTCATTGTGGTGGAGTCCATTGAAGATGCCTATCAGATCGCCACACATTGCCCGCAGGTGAAGGCTGTCAATCTGGGTGGTACCAAAGCAAGAGAGGGTACACGCAGCATTTCCCGGGCAGTGAATGTGAATCCGGATGAAGAAAAGAGAATACAGGAATTACTGGATGCCGGTATAGAAGTGGAAATCCGTATGATACCGGTAGATAAATCCATAGATGCCCGTACAGCATTACGTGAAGGAGGAGGTATAAAATGATACAGGCGATTTTATTGGGAATCATTGCATTTTTTGGAAACTGCGATTATGCACTGGGGACAAGCCTACTGAAAAATCCAATTGTTTTAGGGCCACTGGTCGGCTTTGTTCTGGGGGATGTCACAAAGGGAATCATCATCGGTAGTACGCTGGAGCTGGCGTTTATCGGTGCTCAATCCATCGGAGCATTTGTACCGCCAAATGTAGTCGTCGGAGGTGTGCTTGGAACAGCCTTTGCCATTACAACCGGAAAAGGTGCAGAGGTGGCAGTAACGCTTGCATATCCGATTGCCATTCTGGCCAGTATTTTTGAAAATCTGTTTATGTCCGCCATCTTCCCGCTGACCGGGACATGGGCTGATTCATATGCAGAAAAAGGAAACTATCGGGCGATTGAAATGATTCATATCGGTGACGGTATCGTACAGAGTCTGACATTCGGTCTGCTTGTGACCTTTGGTTTTCTGATTGGAAGCGGTCAGGTGGAAACCCTTGTTAATTCTATTCCTGCAGTTATTACAGACGGTCTGACGATTGCGACAGGTCTGCTTCCTGGTATGGGGTTTGCTATGCTGGCACAAATGACACTGAACAAGAAAGTTATCATGTTCTTTTTCCTGGGCTTCCTTCTTTCTGCCTATGTCGGTGTCCCTGTACTCGGGATTGCATTGCTTGGTGTGATTGCAGCGTTCCTGAAGGTTGACTTTTTCTCGGATACAGCAGTAGCTGTCGATGGAGGTGACGATGATGACTTCTAATACAAAGGAACTGATTACAAAAAAAGATCTGCATAAAATGTTCTGGCGATCCCTGCCTATGGAATTTTCCTGGCACTATGAGCGGCAGATGCATATGGGATTTGAATTTATGATGATACCGGCACTTCGTAAAATATATGAAAATGATCCGGAAAAATTCAATGACTCTCTGCAGCGGCATCTGGAATTTTTCAACACATCCATGTACTTCAGTACGTTTATTGCAGGAATCATCATATCCATGGAGGAAATGAATTCCAGACAAAGCAATTTCGACACTGCTTCCATCAGCACCATGAAGGTTGCTTTAATGGGGCCGCTTGCCGGTATCGGTGATTCTGTTTTCTTTGGTACGATCCGTATTCTGGCGATTGGTGTTGGAACCTCCTTAGCTGCACAGGGGAATATTCTCGGTACCATTCTATTTCTTCTGATTTTCAACATTCCTGCCTATGCTGTCCGCTATCTCGGTGCTATGAAGGGCTATGAGCTGGGGGCAAATTATCTTGAAAAAATACAGAAATCAGGCATGATGGATAAATTTATGCTTGCGGCATCTATTGTCGGTGTTATGGTCATCGGTGGTATGACAAAGGAATTGATTACCGTTAATACACCTATTTCCATCGGCTCCGGTGATGCAGCAACGGCAATCCAGGAAATTCTTGACGGAATCATGCCAGGTATGTTAAGTCTCGGTGTTATGGGTGTGTATTACTGGCTGCTGAAAAAGAAGGTCAATGTTATCGCGATGATTATTGGAACTGCCCTGTTTGGTATCTTCTGTGCATGGCTTGGTATCCTTGCCTGCTGATGACTGATGAAAAAATAAAAGGAGGTGACAGTTTTGGTTATTGATATGCATGTATCTCCGGCTTTTATAGAAGAGCTGAATTCCAGTGAGGAACAGCTGCAATATTGCCGAAACCAGACAGGATTATATAAGACGGATACAGCCTCGATTTCTTATATGAAGACGATGTGCAGGGTTTCTGAAATTGAAAAGCTTTGTTTGCTTCCCCTTGATTTAAGTACCATCAACGGCGGTTTTCTCGGTACAAATGAACAGGTGGCAGACCTGGTGGAAAAAGAGCCTGATCTTTTTATCGGCTTTGCAAGTGTGGATCCGCATCGCATAGATGCCATTGACACAGTGATTCATGCATTTGAAAAGCTACATCTGTCAGGACTTGTCCTGCATCCCGGACAACAGCATTTTTATCCAAACGATGAAGCGTTACACGAGTTATATAAGGTATGTGAGAGTTATAATAAGCCAATTATATTTCACAGCGGGATGTCTGCACGTCCGCAAACGATCAGTAAATACGCACAGCCTTTGTTATTTGAAGAGGTTGCCTTACAGCATCCTAAGCTGCGTATCTGTCTTACACATTTCGCCTGGCCATGGGTTCGTGAGGTATGCATGCTGATGCTGAAGTATAAAAATATATATACGGATACAGCCCTGCTGTATTTCGACAATCCGAAGGAATTTTATCACCAGTCCTTCTGTGTGGATATTGGAGAACACTGGATTGATCGCAGTCTTCGGCATCAGATTATGTTTGGTTCCGATGAGCCGCGTCTGGAACAAAGACGTATGCTGGAAGCCTTAAAACAGATGGACTGGCGGGACAGTACAAAACAGCTCATATTTAAAGAAAATGCACTCGTCTTTTTAAAGGGAGGCGAATATCATGACTGAATACAGGGAGCTGACCTATGAAACACAGGCCTATAACGAGCTGCTTCCGATTGCTCAGGATATCAAGAGGCTGGTTGCGGAAAGCTGTATCCAACAGGGTGTGCTTTATATTATTACGAAGCATACGACAACCGGTATCACAGTAAATGAAAATCTGGAATGTCTAAAGGATGATATCCTGCAAAGACTTGGCATGCTGTTTCCTGAGGACGATGCTTACTACCATGCCAGATTTCTTCAAAGCTATGGAGCTATGGCCGGTAATCCCACAGGGCATTTAAAAGCAATGGTTACAGGAAATCATGCTGTATTTCCAATCGTCAATGGAGCCATTATGCTCGGTAAAGCACAGGAAATTTATTTAGCGGAATTCGACGGGCCGCAGATACGCGATGTAATGGTTACCATACAGGGCGAATAAACAAATATAAAATTTAAAATATAGAAAAGAGAGGGTTATAAACATGTACAATTTTGATAAAGAAGCATATTTCACAGACGCAAAGCTAACCTATGACACAAGAGGTGAAATTGAACGGGTTGCCGATGAGGTAAGCAAACAGGGATTTAAGAACATATTCTTTATTTCATCCGGCGGGTCACTGGCAGTTATGCAGCCGATTCAATACCTGCTGCGTTCCAAATCAAGCATTCCAAGCTATTGTGAAATTGCATCCGAGGTAATACTGACAGATAATAAACAGCTGAATAAGGATTCCATCGTTATCACTTCAAGCAAATCAGGGACAACAACAGAAACTGTTGAGGCAATCGATTTCTGTAATAAGAAAGGGATTCGTGTCATTGCCTTTTGTGGGAAAGCTGATACTCCGGTGGATCAGAAGGCTACGTATTCCATTATTGGTAAGGCTAAGGACGCAGTGGAATTTGAATATATCCAGCACTATCTGCTTGCCTTCCGTCTGCTGTATAACAATGGTGAATTTGATGCTTACGAAAAGCTGGCAGATCAGTTAGAGAAGCTGCCGGAAAACCTTGTTGCTGTAAAGGAAAAGTTTGAGCCTGTTGCCGCAAGCATTGCCGAAACCTATTACAATTCCAATATCCAGTACTGGATTGGCGGCGGTACGCTGGCACAGGAGATTTACCTTCATGCAATGTGCATTCTGGAAGAAATGCAGTGGATCAAAACAAAATCCATTAAAAGTGCTGAATTCTTCCATGGAACTCTGGAGGTAATTGAAAAGGATACTCCGGTATTCCTTGTGAAGGGTGTTGATGAAACACGACCGATTGACGAGCGTGTAGAGCGCCTGATTAAAAAGTTGAGCGATCATGCTGTTATCATAGATGTGGCAGATTATAAGTGTCCTGATATTGATGAAGCATTCTTTGATATCATTTCAACCTCCATTGTTACTACCATGCTGGATGAGCGTTTGGCAATTCATTATGAACGTGTGACTGGTCATGACCTGACAACCAGACGTTATTACCGTCAGTTTGCATATTAAAGAAGAGAGAATTCAGGCTGAAAGCCATAGGAAAAGCAGGTAATTTTAATCGCCTGCTTTTTATCTTTGTTATTAAAATAGGGTCAATTTTTTCATTGTTCATTTGACAGCAAAAGGTAGTTGAATCTTTTCAGCCGTTCGTTGTGTTCGTTTATTTTTGAAAAAGAGACGCTGGATATTGTATGCATTTTATTATGATATACAGCTTTCAGTTTCCAGTTGTAAACGAATGCCGGAGCTCTTATTACGTGATATAACTATCGCTCCATCATACTGATGGATTCAATTCCTACACTTCCGCCTCTGACAACTTCAATATCCTTAAATTCTTCTTTCATCAATTTGATTACGGCATCATTCTTTGTCGCTGTCTGTACAAACTCCAAAAGCAGACTGTCTCTTCCGTAATCAATTACCTTCGCTTTGAAGGTCTGGGCAATCTGAAACAGCTCAGTTTTTTCCTGAAGTGTACAGTTTTGCACCTTCACATATAAAATTTCCTTCATTCTGACAAATATATCTGTAAAATCAATTACTTTAATAACCTCCACAAGGCGGTTTAGCTGTTTCTTAATCTGCTCAAATGTTTCATCATCACTAACGGTGGCAATCGTCATTCTCGAAATCGTCGGATCCTCTGTCGTCCCAACTGTCAGACTGTCCAGATTATAGGATTTGCCAGAAAAAAGACCGGATATTTTTGACAAAACACCAATTTGATTTTCCACATACAGCGATATCCACCGCTTCTTCATACCGTTCCCATTCATATGCTCTGCTCTCCTTTATATATTACATACATGCCTTAACAATCCATAATCATATCCTTCAGTGTACCGTTGGGCTGTATCATTGGATATACAAGATCCTCGGGATTGATAATGAATTCGATAATCACCGGCGTTTTCTTGCTCTGCATCGCTTCACGAAGAGCCGGCTCGATCTGCTCCTTTTCTGTCACACGAATACCCTTTGCCCCATAGCTTTCCGCAAGCTTCACGAAATCCGGTGTGTATTCCGGACAGGATACTTCTCCGCACTTATTACGGCATGCGGCTCCGGAGCGTAAGCAGGTCATTGCATAGCGTTTTCCATAAAACAGCTTTTGCCACTGCCGTACCATACCCAGATTATTATTATTGAATATACAGGATATGATCGGAAGCTCCTCAAGGACAGCTGTCGCAATCTCCTGAATATTCATCTGCATTCCGCCATCACCGGATATGGAAAGTACAGGGATGTCCGGGTTTCCGATTTTCGCCCCTATGGCACCAGGCAGGCCGTATCCCATCGTACCAAGACCACCGGACATCAGCATTCTCTTTTTACTGGTAAGCTCTAAAAACTGAGCAGTAAACATCTGATGCTGTCCAACATCGGTCACAACAATCAATTCATCAAACATGCGGTTAATCGTTTCTATAATATCCTGCGGTGTCAGATACGGCTTCTTTTTCATCATCAGCGGATGCTCAAGCTTCCATTGCTCTATCTGATCCAGCCATTTCTCCGTATTGTATTCTGTTACATATTCCAGCATTTTATCGATTGCTTCCTTGGCATCCGCAACAATCGGAATATCCACCTGTATATTTTTTGATATCGCTGCCGTATCAATGTCAATATGCACGATTTTCGCATTTGGCGCAAAGGAATGCAGTTTTCCTGTGATGCGGTCATTAAACCGCGTGCCTATGGAAAACAGAAGATCACATTCATTGACAGCCATATTACAGGCATAGGAGCCATGCATTCCGATATTACCGATATACAATGGATGAGTGCTTGGGATAGCTCCTTTCCCCATAATTGTTGTCACAACCGGTATATTTGTTTTTTCAGCCAGCTTGGTAAAAGCATCGTTTGCCCGGGCGATATTAACACCGCCTCCGACCAGGAATAGCGGGCGCTTTGCCTTCCCCAGCATTTTAATTGCACGCTTCAGCTGACCGATATGTACTGCCGTATTCGGTTTATATCCACGGATATTCACCTTATCCGGATAATCTGCATCACCTAGCTCCCCCATAACATCCTTTGGAAGATCAATCAGTACCGGGCCGGGCCTTCCGCTTGCGGCAATATAAAAAGCCTCTTTGATAATCCGTCCAAGATCCTCTCTGTTTCGCACGGTAACGCCATATTTTGTAATACTGCGTGTAATGCCGACAATATCAACCTCCTGAAATGCATCATTACCGATCAGATTTCTTGCCACCTGACCGGTAAAACAAACAAGCGGAACACTGTCGTAATAGGCAGTCGCCAATCCTGTGACCAGATTGGTAGCCCCTGGCCCGCTCGTTACCAGACAGACTCCCGTTTTGCCTGTGGAACGGGCATATGCGTCCGCCTCATGTACGAGCGCAATTTCCTGCCGTGGAAGTATGATTTTTATGCGATCCTGCTTATATAATTCATCGCTTATATCAATCGTGCATGCGCCAGGATAGGCAAAGATTGTATCAACACCCTCTTCCTGAAGCGCTTTTACCAATAATTTGTTACCACTGATTTTCTTCATAAGCTGCCTCCCTCATATAATAATATCTGTATTCACATCGTATGCAGGGAAAGAAAGCATTTTTGTTGCTATAACTAATCTTACCCGCACACCTTTTCTGTTCTTTTAATATTATAACAGAAAATGCCTCGTTTCTGCCATGAAACCGCTTAATTTACCTCGCGCTATCCTGGAATATGAAAGAAAAACAGGGAATTACCGGAGTTAGAAAAATCCGCATTCCCTGCTTTATTCTTATATTCTGCAGTATTAAGAGCTCAGGAGCATGTCCTGTTCTTCAGGATAAGCTGTTAATATGTTAATATTTCAATGCCATGCTCTGTAACAAGCAGGGTATGCTCCCACTGCGCGCTCAAAGAGCCATCCTCCGTATAGGATGTCCATCCATTGTCCTCGTCAATATACAGATGATAGTCTCCTGCATTGATCATTGGCTCAATTGTGAACACCATTCCCGGGGCAAGCACCATACCGCTTCCTGCCCTGCCGACATGACCGATGACAGGATCCTCATGAAATTCTTTTCCGACACCGTGCCCAGCAAAGTCTACAACCACACTGTATCCCTTACTGGTGGCATATTTATGAATGACAGCACCGATGTCCCCAACATGGCCCCATGGCTTCACAGCAGCAATACCGATATTCAGGCATTCCTTTGTCACCTCTACAAGCCTTCTTGCTTCTTCACTGACCTCTCCAATCATAAACATACGGGAGGCATCCGAATAATATCCGTGAAAGATCGTAGACACATCGACATTAACGATATCGCCTTCCTGAAGGATAATGTTATCATCCGGAATACCATGACAAACCTCATCATTGATTGAAGTACAGCAGCTTTTCGGAAATCCTTCATAATTTAATGGTGCTGGTATTGCGCCGTGGGATACCGTATAATCATAAACAAGACGGTCAATTTCTCCGGTACTCATACCAACGTGAATGTTCTTTGCTACATGGTCCAAAACCCCGGTATTGATATTGGCACTCTTTTTTATACCAATGATATCCGCTTTATTTTTGATCAGAGAACGATCCGGTATGATGTGTCCTTCTCTTGCCAGCTGTGCAAGCTTTTCATCAAATTTCTCATGACACTGTTTATATTTTTTTCCGCTACCGCACCAGCAACGGGTATTTCTATGCATTTCCATAATCTATACACCTCATTTCAACTTCTATAGTATAGCACTTATTGATACACTTTTCACATCAAAAGATGCAAAGGACACGAAATTTATAAACAGAATGATGGTCCTGTAATTAGGATAACAGGTATCCAAAACATCTTTATTATATAGAATAATTACCATGTGAATAATTCCGTTTTCCCTTTTGCCTGTGTTCGCAGGCATGGTATAATACAGGCAAAGGAGCTGAGCTTATGAAACGTTTACCAATAGGAATAGAGAATTTCAAAGAATTGATAGATAAAAATTATTATTATGTTGATAAAACAGAGTTTATAAATGATGTCTGCAATGAGAAGGTTGCTTTATATACCAGACCTCGGCGATTTGGGAAAACGCTGAATATGAGTATGCTCTATTATTTCTTTTCTATTAAGGAAACAGAGAATGCATATCTTTTTCAGAATTTGAATATTTCAAAGGATACACAGCTACTGAAACATCAGAATCAATATCCGGTTATTTTTATAACCTTAAAAGATATGAAGAATAATTCTTTTCATAAGCAATTGGAAATGTATTCCCTTTTGATACAAAAGGTTATAAGGAAAAACAAAGAACTATTAACGAGCAAAGATATCGATGAATTTGACAAAGAGAGAATAATCAATCTGTATCGTGGAGTACACAATGAAGTTGATTTACAAAATGCTCTTGGGTTTATTTCAGATTGTCTTATGCAACATCATCATAAAAAAGTAATCCTATTGATTGACGAATATGATGTACCGTTACAGAATGCCTATTTGAATGGATATTATGATGAGATGGTGAATTTTCTCAGAAATGTATTCAGTGCAGCTTTTAAGACAAATGATGCATTGGAAAAAGGGGTGCTCACAGGCTGTTTGAGAATCGCAAAAGAGTCAATTTTCACCGGTCTGAACAATTTTAGGGTGGTTTCTATTTTTGATGAAATCTCCAATCAGCGCTTTGGCTTTACGCAGCCAGAAATTGATATGATGCTGCGGGATTATCAGCTGAAGAATTACCAAAAGCAAATGAAGGAATGGTATGACGGTTATCAATTCGGTGGCTGTGATATCTACAATCCATGGAGTGCCTTGATGTATGTGGATAAATTAGCGAACACAAGCAGAAGGGAGCCGGAATCCTTCTGGGCGAATACAAGCGGTAATGATATCATTTACCGTTACATAAAAGAAGCGAACCCAAAAATGCGGGATGAATTTGATATTCTGGCAGCTGGAGGAATGATTGAAAAGGCAGTTAAGGATGATATAACCTACAGGGAGATGGATCAGATTAGCAATGTATACAGCTTTTTGTTGTATACAGGCTACTTAAAGGCTATCCGCTGTCTGGATGAAGATAAGCGGATTTATCAGTTAATGATACCAAACAAGGAAATTAAGCGGGTGTTTCTGTCCATATTCAGTGAATGGTTTGACGAACAGGTGGAGCACAGCGGCAATTCCTTTGTGGAGGCTCTGATGAAGGAAGATCTAATACAGGCAGCAGATATTCTTAACAATATCCTGTTTCAATCCATCAGTTATTTTGATTATGACGAAAAATTCTATCACGGTCTGTTAATAGGAATGCTGAGTGAATATCAAACAGTGTCCAATGGGGAAGCTGGACTTGGGAGATTTGACATAGCGATCCTTCCACTAAGCCGGATGTCCAGAGGTGTGGTACTGGAATTGAAGGTCGCAAAGCAGGAGGAGGATTTGCAGAAGCTATCGGAAGAAGCTTGCAGGCAGATAAGAGACATGAAATATATTGAGGGCTTACAGAAGAAGGGATATGAGGATATCCTTGGATATGGCATTGCCTTTTATAAAAAGTCATGCATCATTACAGCTTTATAAAATGAATCATGATTTGTTCATGCTATTTCTTGTAGATAGTGAGCTTCTTTATAGGTTGACATTATAAAAAGATTGCATAGATTGGCAATCTTTTTTCATTGAGGCTTACACATATATGTGAGGTTATACTGATAACCTTATAACTGCTTCATAAGCTTTATACTGCTTCTGTTTCCTTTTGCAGTATTGCTTCTTCTGCTTTTTTATGTTCTTGCTGTTCCAGTTCCTTTCTTGCGAGCCGCTTGAAATCAGCATCTCTGGTCTTTCTCCTTGGAAGAAAATGCTTGGTAAAGGATCCCTTTCCACGTTTTTTCACATAGAAATACCCAAGGATAGAGAATGTTCCAGCGCCAATGAAATTAACCAGCAAGTCCTCCATGGTATCGATCAGCCCAATATCTAGGTAACCGTTGAATCCTAGCTCCTTACCATTCACCGCAACAGAATGAATGCCATCGATCGTAATCGGAATATTACTATTGGTCGGATCCAGCATGACAGTTGTAATGCTTTGAACAATCGTATCCTTCTGCATATCTGTTCCCATAAAGGTATCCATACCAAACTCAAAAAACTCCCATACAACTCCAATCGTCATGGAAAAGCAAAACGCAACCAGCGCCATGAAAACCGGTGATAAACGAAATTGGAGACGGTCATCATTATTTAACAAATCCACCAGTGAGAAACCGATTGCAGCAGCCAGAAACCCGTTCAGCGTGTGCAGAATCGTATCCCACATAGGGAATAAAATATAGAAGGATTGTATTTCACCCAATATCTCTGCAGAAAAGATAAACAGCAGGATGATGATTTCCAATGCTGTCGGCAGTTCAATTTTCAGCTCCACTTGTAAAAAGCTGGGAACTATAAAAAGAATCAGTGTCAGCAGACACAGGAATACATTTTCAAAATTGCGATTAAAAATCTGAAGAATCATTACAACAATAACGAGTGCACGCAGTGTCAGATAAACAAGAAATGATTTTCTGTGTTCCTTAATTTCCATATCAATAGCTTTTTTCATGGTCTGATATTTTTTTCGCATAGAACACCTCCTGAATTTTTTATTACAATCATATATAATTCTGAAGGAAATTTCAACAATTCTTTTAAAATATCAGATAATTACCTTGTTTCCATTTTTCATCAATGTGCTTTTGCACCAGAGATGAGAATGCAGGATAAGTTTCCGCCATGTATGGATACTCATCGATTGCAAGAATAACCTTTTCATTAACTTTTGTATCTATAAAGTCTAATATACCTTCTATGCTTTGAAAGGAAGGAATAGAGAGTCCTGGAAGATAATAATTCGTGACTGCATTTGATAAACCTCGAATATTACTTTTTAAATCAGATTCAACCGCCATCATATAGTAAATACTTTTTCTCCTTTACAAAATTCGTTTATGAGCGTTGATTTTCCAACTCTTCTCCTTCCATAAATAACAGCAAATTCAAAGGTATTACTGTTATACATTTCATCAAGTCTGTTTAACTCCTGTTTTCTTCCTATAAACATAATTGCCTCCATATATTACTAAGTTATGACTTAGTAAGTTATAACTTAGTAATATACCATGCTTTATGAATTGTCAATACAAAGAATATTCATAATCTTCCATAAATTATTATAGAAATTCATTCACATATGAAAGTTATTGATACTATATAATTCAATTCCATATCATATGGGTATTTTCTATGTGAGCAATCAAAGTATTTAGATAATCATAAAATATCCTGTTACGATTACCATAACAGGATATTTCCCTATAAGATTATTTGTTACTTTGCTTCATTTAAGTCCTGTTTCAATCCGGAAGAAACATATTGCTCTGCCTTCCATGCTTTATCTGCACATCCCAGAATTTTAATGAAATGCTTTGCTGTCTCCTTATATCCTTCTTGCAGCATCGGCATTAAGGCATAGATATTATTACCCTCCATACCGACCTCTTGTATTTTATTATATGCTCCGCGGAACAAGTCATTCGCTACATTTACTTTACTGATACCAAGACGGCATGCTGTTGCCAGATTCTCATCACCGGTACCGCTGCCACCATGTAACACCAATGGTACCGGAACTTTTTCTGCCAGCTCTTTCAAAAGATCAAGACGAAGCTTTGGCTTTCCTTTGTAAACACCATGTGCAGAACCGATGGCCACAGCTAGACAGTCAACGCCTGTTTCCTCCACATACCGCACTGCTTCATCCGGCTGCGTTAAGGCCGCAATTCCATCCACAGCATAATTCTCACCGACACCGACATGACCTAGCTCTGCCTCTACACCGACACCTGCAGCATGTGCAATTTTCACAAGCTCCTTCACCTGTGCAACATTTTCTGCATATGGAAGAGAGGAGCGATCCACCATGATTGTGTGAAAGCCGGCATGAATTCCTTTTACTGCATCCTCAAAGGTTGCACTGTGATCCAATATAAACGCTACCGGTACGCTCGCTTTTATCGCAAAATCATGCAGCATGCGGCCAAAATACTGCATATCCTTATTATGTCCCCAGCCACATAGCATGATCAAGGGGGCATTCATTTCCTCTGCTGCTTCCACGCATGCTCTCAATGAAAGCTCATCTACAGCTGACAATGCCGGTACTCCGTAATGTCCCTCTTTTGCCCGCTGCAGAATTTCTGCCATACTTACTAACATCTTATATTCCTCCTTATGTTAAAATGTGATAATAATTCGAAATGTATCCGGACGTATTGCTGCTTCAAATGCTTCCTGTGCCTGTTCGCACGGATATACTCCGGAAACCAGCTTTTCCGGGTCAATCAATCCTTTGCTTAACATATTGACCGCCCGCTGAAAGGAACGTACACTTGGACTTACTGCTCCTGTAATAACCGTTTCACTGGAATGCAGCCAGTTTGGACTGATTTCAATAGGCTTATCTGGATGCTGTGAGCTGTACATGACGCATCTTCCCAAGGGTGCCGTCATCTCGACAGCCTGCTTAGCCACGGCACTGATTGGGGTCGTGTTAAAGACAGCCTCGGCACCGATTCCATTCAGATTTTTTATGTAATCAACCGGATTTGTTTCCATCGGGTTGATAGTATCATCACATCCCAGCGTCTTTGCCAGAGCACGACGTTCAGCATCCGGCTCACTCATGATAACGCGTGCACCCGACAGCTTGGCACAGAGTACATGCAGCATGCCCATGATACCTCCACCTAACACTGCAACATCATCTCCAAGTGCAATCTGTCCACGTTCAATTGAGTTCAGCACACAAGCCAGTGGTTCGCTGAATACTGCTGCTGTATCGGAGAGTGATTCCGGCAGCAGATACGCCTGTGATGGATCAATGTTCAAATACTCTCCAAGCCCTCCTGTCCCTGGTATTTCCATTTCCTTATCAAATGGTGCATTGATATCAACGCACAGATTTTCTTCTCCATGACGACAGAAATAACATTTTCCGCAAACCTGAATCAAACGGGCTGTCAGCTTTTTTCCAATCGGAAACTCACGCTCATTTACGCCTTCCCCAATAGCCGCAATGCTTCCTACAATTTCATGTCCGCCAACAAACGGCAACGGTATTTTGGATTCCCGTGTAAATACACGCTGTTCCCAAGTACATAATGCACATGCTTTAATATGCATCAGTATTTTGCCCGGCTTTACATCAGGACGCCGAACCTCTTTCACCTCAACCTTATGATCATCTGTAATTGCTACTACCTTCATTTTCTCATTCATATGCTGTCCTCCATTCTTTTCCATCATATAATTCCTGATACATTGCTTTTAATTCAGCCGCAGAGAAGGTCTTTGGTGCACACTGCACATTGGCATCCTGCATAGCCTGCTTCACATAGGTATCAATTTTACACATATAGGCTTCACGTTCGATACCGGCTGCCCGTAGGGTAATCGGCATATTTATATTGTGATACATCTCCCATATCCTTGCTATCAGACGCTCCTGTTTTTCCATAGAGGTCCCACAGATTCCCAATTGATCAGCCACTTCCTCATACAAAGGCTGCGGCAGCAGATGACACATCGTATACGGCAGAATAAGCCCGGTCATCAGTCCATGCGGCTTTCTGAAATCACCGCCGGCCTGATCCATTCCATGTGCCATACCGGTAATGGAGTTATTGATACATGCACCTGCAATCGTTGCACTCAAATGAATATCACGACGTGCATTCAAATCACCATTGCAGGAAGCCTCCAGCTGTTTAATTATCTGCACGGCTGCCTGAACACTCTGCATCCGTACCATATCCGAAGCCAGAACAGATATACCCGCTTCTAATGCATGGGCAAGAGCATCACATCCGGAGAATGCAATGACGTGCTTGGGAAGACTGATCAACAGGTCATAATCAAGAATAGCTGTGCTTGGTATGATTTCATTGCTTAAAACCATACACTTTCTCTTCTCTGTATCCTTTACTACCGCACAGCCTGTTGTTTCAGAGCCTGTTCCACTGGTTGTAGGAATGGCAATTAGTTCCTTTTCCCTTGTGAATGATTCCACAGCATATGGGGCAAATGCCTGTTCCCATGTATAATCAGGGTATTCTGTAAACAGCCATAGCACCTTCGCACTATCCATAACAGAGCCACCTCCGATTGCCACAAATACATCCGGATCAAAGCGCTGCGCTTTTAGAATAGACGGTTCCAATAGCTCTGTAGTAGGCTCCTGCGGCATATTACACAGGACTTCATAATCGCAGTCCTTTAGAAGCTCATTGAATAGCTTTGTTTCAAGCTGTAATGCCTTCAGAACATTTTCATCGACAACCAAGCCGATTTTTTTATCCTTCCACCGCTGCAGTTCACGAATTGCACCATTTCCCATGATATACTTCGTTGTTTGGTATTGTTTAATCTCCATTTATTGCCTCCCTATACACTCAGAATTCCCGTTAATCCGCCAATCACACCAATAGCGATTATGACTAGCATTACCAAAACACTTGATTTCCCTGCTTTCAGCAGCTTGTAGCAGCCCAGTGTCAGCAGCAGTGGAAGCATACTTGGAAGAATAGCATCAAATAGCTGCTCCTGCATGGAGAAGCTTCCCTCTGCCTGTGGTATGCTGATACCGCATTTCATAGTCACAAAATTAACAACCAATGCTCCCAGCACCATGCAACCCATAATACTCGCTGCGGATATCAAACGTTTAATAACACCATTCTCCAGCATGCTGAGAATTGCATCTGAACCTTTACGATATCCCAGTAAAAAGCCAAAGCGTGATATGCCGAATACAATAACTGCCATAACCAATGAGAATACTAGAGGAATGACCCAGTTACCACCTTTTGCAAAATCTACAGCGAATGCAATAAGCAAGGGGAGAATGACACCCTGTATCAGGGTATCACCAATACCCGAAAGCGGGCCCATCAATCCGGTTTTAATTGAGGTGATTGCATCATTATCAAGTTCAGCTCCCAATGCCTTCTGTTCTTCCATTGCCAGAACCAGGCCAACAATCGATGACCCCAGACAAGGCTCACAATTAAAGAAGCTGGTATGACGCTGCATAGCCTCTATACGTAAATCCTTATTATCCTTGTAAAACCTTCGAAAGGCCGGTGTCATAGCATGAAGAAAGCCGATTCCCATCATACGCTCATAATTGTAGCAGGCCTGATTATTGAACAGCCATAGCAACCAGGCTCTATTAACCTCTTTACTGGTAAGCAGGGTTTTCTTTTCCATAGTTTCACTCATGCCGCATTACCTCCTGTACTCTCTTTTTTCTGTGTATAGACGATTGCAATACAAAGGGATATAAATCCAATCGCAATCATACTCAATCCCGAATATACAGAAATCAAGAACCCGATGAAGAAAAAGATTTTTGCTTCTCCTTTGAAAATATACATCAGAGTCAGGCCAATACCAAGAGCAGGCATCATCCCTCCAATAATCATAAGGATGTTTAAAACAGTCCCACCTAAAGCATCAATAATACCCTGAATATAGCTGGCTCCGAAATAGCATGCCAGCATACACGGAACAAAGGTAAGCACAAACAGCATTAACTGCGGCAACAATACAGAAGGAATCCAAACCTTTCCTGCCTCGCCTTTTTCTGCTAAATGATCTGCCATATGTGCAAATACGGAATCCAGTGTCAGACGTCCGAACCACAATAAGGTACCGATCAATCCGATCGGAACAGCAATCGCCAGAGCAGCTTCCGTATCCAATCCTCCTGTTATACCCAAAGCGGCTCCCAAAATCCCAGCCAGACACATATCTCCGGGTAAAGCACCACCTGCTGATATAAACCCGACATACATCAGGTTTATGGTAGCTCCTATCATGGTTCCCTGTGCGGGATCACCAAGAATCATCCCTGTCAGGCAACCACTTACCAAAGGCCTGTAGACGGAATAATAACCAACCGGTCCTGCAATAATCGAGCTATTCCCCAAATAATAAATGATCCCCAGTAAAACAGCCTGTAAAATACTCATAAATACCTCTCCTTTCCTATCCGCTTATCATTTTACCAACATCACTTGGTGACTCATTCGGTACCAACTGATAATACATCGGGATATGCTTATTCATGATGCGCTGCATACACTCTATTTCCTCTTCACTTGCTGATACATTGCGATTAAATTTTCTGCGGCCTGACTTTGCCCCCATTCCTCCAAGAATAACTTTATCCAGCAGAATTCCTTCATCAATTAAAGCCTCAACCACCTGTGGTGTCTTAACCAAAATGATTATTCGTTCTTTATCCTTAGCCTCCCTTTTCAACTCACACACTCCGTTTGCTATATTGTATATATCAATACGAATATCGGAAGGTGCTGCTGCTTTAATGATTTTCTGCAAAAAAACATCCTTCACCAATGCCTCATCAATTATTACGATTCGATTACCCTCAGTCTGCTTTACCCATGCCGTAACAACCTGTCCATGTATAAGACGGTCATCAATGCGGCATAACACAATATGTTTCATGTTTAATCCTCCTTCAGCATTTCATTAACATGAATGAGCGTTTTCATTCCCTCTGACATTATGTGTGCTATCAGCGACTTCAGCTCCATTTGCATTCTTGAACAGAGAATCTCCAGTAAAATGGGAAGATTGATTCCTGTCAGGTGTTCAAATGTGTGATCCTTCATCAATGACGCTGTAACATTAAACGGACTTCCTGAGCGCATATCTGTTAGAATCAGTATTTCACTTCCTTTTCGTGTACAGCTAATTGCCTGCAAAATAGACTCTCTCAGCTGTTCAACGCTTTCACCTAAATAGAAGCCGAATGCCTGTACATTTTCCTGTTCCCCCATAATGAGTTCACTGCTTGCCAGCATCGCTTTTCCATATTCGCCATGTGTAACGATTATGATATCAATCATATACAGCTTCCTCCTTTTCCTTTCTGATGTCATCTTATCATCGTCCCTTTTGAGTGGTCAAAAAAGTTCCTATTTCAACACACTCAGGAAAGCGTGTGAAGAAAAAAGAACGGATTTACAAGCTTTTAATCCAATGATTTCCAGCGAAAACATACATTACATGTATATTTTTCAAAAAGCAGACACACTTTTAGACTTTTATATGCGTTTTTATTCTTACTGTGTTATTATGAAGAAGAAAATTACACAAAAAAAACTGAAGAGGGAGTGATTTTATGAGCAAACGTAAAGAACTAATTCTGAAAGCAATTTATGCGCATACCTTAGAATGTCTGGAAGACAAGCAGTATGATAAGCTTGGAATGGATGCCTCCTCTTTGGCGATGGATCTGCAGCTGGACCGCTCAAATGTATCCAGAGATCTCAACCTCCTGCATCAGGAAGGCAGACTGATAAAGCTCAACGGTAGACCCACACTATATGTTTCACGCCAGCTTTTAATGAAGTATTTTCCTGAGCAGAATATTCCAGCCGTTCTTTCCAAGGATCAGCAGCTGAACGATTTTCTTACAAAGCAGCAGCGTCAGATTAAACATATGCAGTTGAAAGAATCGCTAGATACATTGATTGGAAAAAACATTGGTGAGAGTATGTATGAGCCGATTCAAAAAGCTAAAGCAGCAATGAATTACCCATATAGCGGTTTAAATACCATCATAGAGGGACAGGAGGGAACTAATCGTAAGAGCTTCGCACAGCTCATGTTTTTATATGGAAAACAGAATGACCGCTTTTCCTCCTTTCATTCTCCGATTATTGCAGATTGTAGCCTTTTAAAAAATTATTCTATTCATGATTTGGATATGTATTTATTTGGAAAAATCATCGACAGCCGTCTGCGTCACGGTCTTGTGGAAAAGGCTAAGCAGGGGATGCTCATACTGCTTCAGTTCGATCAGCTCCCCGATTTAATAAAGATTAAGATATGCAACGCCATAACAGAAGCACAATACCATCCACTTAATGCTGTCAATCGTAGATTTTCATTTCAATGCCAGGTGATTATCACTACTTCCTCTTCCGAATTAAAGGAGGAGTCCATGATTCGTCGCTGTTTTCCAACACTTATTTCTTTGCCTTCGCTACAACAGCGTACTCTAGAAGAAATCGTAATGCTGGTTCTCAATCAATTTCAAGAGGAGGCTTATTTCATTAAACGTGCCATTCGAATATCTAAGGGTATTCTGAGTTGCTTTGCAATGTCCTCCTATAAGGGAAACCTGCCGCATTTAAAAGCCGAAATACGCAGTGCATGTGCAAATGCCTATACCCGTTTGATAAAAGAATCCCCCTTATGTATCACTTTGGATTTCGCCGATATATCAAATACGGTGCTATCCGATATTTATGATGTAAATGAACGGTATCAGCAGCTGAATACTATTTTAGCTTTATTCGCACATAATGATTTTTATTTTTCCACGATGAAAGAAAATGAAGAATTACAGATGCTCTATCATATCAATGAGGAAATGAATCAGAAAAAAACGATTTCTATAAATAATGCAAAGAGCGAAATCGTAAATCAGTGTTTAAATGATATGAATGCATTTATGAATGTTCATCTGAACACCATACGCTCTATTTTATTAAAGGATATTTATGATTTGTTATATCCTGTCTTACAGGATAAGCCTATTTCACGAAATGAAAATATACTTTATGGAATGTTAAGCAAGCTTTCTGAGTTTATCTCTGCTTTCAAAGAAGATACATATCAGGCGATTACAGATAATGGTTCTATCAGCATTGCACGAAAAAAAGATTACCTGTTATTTGATGAGATACAAGAAGCTGTTTCTTCACGCTTTAATTATACTTTTACAAAATGGGAGCGTGATTATATTGCGACCTACATATATCTTTCCAGCCAATGGCTGCAGGAAAAGCAGGTACAGCTTCTAATCGTTACTGAAAATGGCCGTTCCAAAGAATATGCACGTTATCTGCATTCTCATGATTACGGAAACCAGATTCTATCTCTGGAGTTGGATACACAAGTATCTCATGATGCTCTGATATCCATTCTAGCAAAGCATGTACAGGATAATGATAAGGGAAAAGGTGTTTTGATCATTACGGATTGTAAGGATATCAAGCTGCTTGAGGAGGAAATACAGACTTTATCAAATTGCCATGTACGCATTGTCCCAGACCTTGACCTGCCGCTCTTGTTAACACTGCTAAAACGAGCAAGCAGTATTGGAGCAACCTTTGATACCATTCTTCAAAAGGATAACAGTAATCTGAATGCCGAAATAGACACCAAGGACTCTGACAGTTATGCAATGCAATTGATTCAACAAATGGATGAGACTATTTTAAGTGATTCCCTTGTTTTTTTAAATCCCCGTAAATCCTCCCAAATACTTTATAAAACCTTAAATTCCATTACAAAGCAGCTTCAGCTTCCATATTCAGATAATCTGCTCATTAAATTTATTTTTCACTGTTCCTTTACCTTAGAACGATGTATAAAAAATGAACCACTTTCTTTTCCGAAGATGAAGGCATTCATAAATCGCAATCATTATATTTACAATATTATCGAGCGTAATTTTCATGAAGTTCAAGAGGTTTTTGACTGTACGATTCCTTCTTCTGAATTTTCATTTATCACTGAGATATTTCTTCCTTTATTCAAAGAATGATTTAAATTAAAAAATTAGTTTTGCTGCATCCATGCTGCTAATGTAATTCCTTACTTAAATAATAAAAGCATGCATGTATGCATTTTCTATGCTGCGTATTGAAACAATCATCGCAACAAAAAAAGACTTATATACAGCAATGGATTAAATGATCTGACCAATGCTGTTATACGTCTTTTTCATTACTAATTAGCTTCACTCATAAAGCGTCGCATTTAATATCTGCATAATATCCTTCTTATCCGTACTCCTTCTAAGCCGTTCAACCTGCTCTTGTTCCATACACACGAGCGCGATCTGAGAAAGCAACTGAATATGTACTCCATCTCTGCCTGCAATTCCAATCATGATATACGCCTTTTCTCCATCAAAATCAACCCCCTCGGGAATCTGCAGTACTGATAAGCCAGATTCTAGAATATGCTGTTCACTATTAGCAATCCCATGGGGAATAGCCACATGATTACCTACATAGACAGATACCAGACGTTCCCGTTCCATCATATCCTCAATATAGGCCGCCCTAACATACCCCTGCTTTACAAGTACCTCACCACATGCCTGTATGGCGCTCCAGCGATCTGCGTATGAAGCCTGCAATATGATATTATCCTCCTGTAAAATGGGCTTCCTCGTTTTTTTTGTATTCATTCGGATTTTTTCAAGGAATCCACAAGTCGATCATATGCTTCAGAATTCAACAGATTATCCACCGCATAGACTGCATTTTTCTTCCCGTTTGTCTCCAGTACATTTTTCACACGCGCTTCCAATGGCTGTGTTGTTACAATTAAATCTCCAGTCCTTGCAGTTTCACAGAGTGTCGCTACAGAGGAATGCATAACCTCTATATTCAGCATAGCCTTCTGGAGTTTGGTCTTCATGATAGATTCTCCCATGACACTTGATCCCATACCAGCATCGCATGCGTAAATAATTCTTTGTACAGCAGCACTACTCTGCTCTGAATCTATGACTACCGCACCTGCATTTGGCATATCGAATCCGTAGTCCAAATCAATAAGCTCTGTTTCATCCTCAGTTTTATCCATTTTTAAGATGAAGCCTGCTACAAACATAGAAACCACCATACCTGCAACATAGGAAATAATATTAACCAGCATAGCATCCTTCGGAGAAACAGATAGTAAGGCAAAGAAGCTACCTGGTGAAATTGGCGCTACAGTTCCACCTCCGAAAACCTGAATGATAAACAGAGAAACCATACTTCCTGCAATCTGTCCTAGAATAACAAGCGGTTTACTTAATACGAATGGATATACAACCTCACCAATACCACCAAAGAAGTTAATAAAGGCGGCACCAGGTGCTGCTTTTTTCGCAGTCCCCTTACCAAAGAAGGTAAACGCTAGTGCGATGCCTAATACACATCCGTTATTTGCTTCTATCATAAAAAGCAGAGATTTTCCAGCTTCCGCTGCCTGTTCCACACCCAAAGGAATCATAATACCATGATTCACAGCATTATTCAGGAATAATACCTTGGCAGGCTGTACAAATACAGCAATCAATGGAAGAAGCCCTTTATTGATTAGGAAATCAACAGCTGTACTTAAAATCCCCAACAAAAATTCAATAACTGGAACAAAGGCAAAGAAACCCAGTACCATTAAACATACTCCTACAAGTCCCAGGGAAAAATTGTTGACCATCATTTCCATTCCCGGTTTTACTTTTCCCTCAAACAGCTTATCCACCTTTTTCAGAATCCATGCGGCCAATGGTCCCATGAGCATTGCCCCTGCAAGCATGTTGATATCAGCGCCTAGGATTACTCCCATCGTGGCAAATGCGCCGATAACACCACCACGCTTTTTGTGTACATTATACCCTCCTGTGTACGCGATCAGCAATGGCATCAGATATTTCATAGTCGGTGCTACCATCTGATTCATTGTTTCATTTGGCAGCCACCCCGTCGGTATGAATAATGCAGCTAATAATCCCCATCCAATAAAGACCCCAATATTCGGCATAACTTCTGCGCTTAGGAAAGCTCCCATTTTCTGAACTTTCACTTTCTTTGAAGTGTTCGTTTTCATAATTCCTCCATTTTTTCTATTTGTTAAGGATCTAATTCATTTAATTCTATAGTTATTGCAGATTTGCATGGCGATTGTTCATATATTGCGTTGGAATCTTTTTCTCTTCCTGAATACAGGATGTGATAGCATCTCCTATGATTAGTACCGCTTGTTCAAAGAGAGAGCCAGCATGCTGGGATGTTTGCACCTTGGTTTTTGCCGGTATACACAAATAGGTATCACTTATTTCTGGATTTTCACTGAGTGAAGAAAACAGGATTACATGTGCATTCTGTTTCCTTGCTATTTCCATATGATTCATAGTCACCTTTGTTTTAGCACTTGATGATACCGCAATCAATACATCATCTTTCTGTATGGAAGGTGTAGCTGCATCCCCTGCTACATAAGCCGTGTATCCTAAATGCATAAAGCGGATGGCCAGTGCCTTGACCATGTTTCCGGACCGCCCCATTCCACTAAAGAAAATTCTATTCGCTGAAATACAGGTGTTTACTACAGCTTGCAGCTGCTCCTCATCCAGTGCAGTCTGTATTTCACGCAGCTCATCCAGATTTGCCGCAATGTGTTTGCCTACATTCATATCAATTACCATTCTTATGTTTTACCGGATGGCCGCCAATCGTACCACGCAATGCTGCTATGCACTGCATAGATAGAGAATCCTCCTGCTGAGAACGAAATCTTGCCTGCAAGGCTGCTGAGATTGTAGGAGTAGGTACCTTCAGACGTGTTGCTTCTTCTACTGTCCATCTTCCCATACCGGAATCTGCAACATAATCCGCAACACCCTCTAGTGCAACATCCGGATGCAATGCCTCTATCAGCTTTTCCAGGATATGTGAACGTATGGAGCAGCCATTCTGATATGCCTGCAGACTGCCCAGTACATCCACATCAATTTCAGATGACATCAGCATTTCATAGCCCTCTGCATAGGCCTGCATAATCGCATATTCTACACCGTTATGTATGGTTTTCGCGTAATGTCCGGCAGCCGTACCACCACAATGAGCATAACCGCCGGGTGCTGCTAGAGAATCCAGAAACGGAAGCATACGTTCATAATTTTCTTTTGTCCCACCAATCAGCATACCGCAACCGTTTTTTGCGCCTGCTACACCTCCGCTGACACCGATATCCATAAAATGGATATTCTTTTCCCTAAGGTATTCCGCTGTTTTCTTCGTATCGCGAAAATCAGAATTTCCACCGTCGATGACCATATCGCCTTCCTTTAATAACTCAGAAAGCTCTCTGATAATAGTATTCGTAATGGCACCGGGTGGAGTCTGAAGCCATACGATACAAGGCTTTTCCAATCTTTTAACCAGCTGCTGCATACTTACTACCGCCTTAATTCCCCTCTTGGAAGCGCGTTCGCACGCCTCTTCACTGGCATCACAGCCAATTAGATCATGTCCGTCGTCGACAGCTCTTGCGGCCATCTCCAGCCCCATTTTTCCTAAACCGATAAATCCGATTTGCATATACTTATTCTCCTTTTTTTCATCAGTCGTTATAATTCTTAAATTTTTTCATATTCGTGCTGATTTCTAAAAGCTTCTCTGCAACCGTGTCCTGCGACTGCATGCAGAAACCAACATATAGAACATCAACAAGACTGTATTCTGCGATTCTGGAGATCAGCGACTGTGGCTTATAACTGAAATTTCTCGACAGTGTATATAAGCAAACATCCGCAAGCTTTGTTAAAGGAGATTGAGAGAACTGCGTTATCGCAATGATTTTCATATGATTTTCCTTTGCGACCTTTAAAGCGGCGTTCAATTCCGTATTAGCTCCCTCATTACTTACAACAATAATAGCATCCTTTTCATTTCCAACAGAGGAAACAACCGCCTGTGTGTGCACATCTGTAATCAGCTCCACCATCATGCCAATCCTCATAAACTTATGGTAGGCATCCTGTGCCACACTAGCTGAACCTCCAACACCTGTGAAGATTACTCTCCTTGCTTCTCGGATAATTCGAAAGGCTTCTTCCAAATCATCCTCGTGAATGATCTTCCCAATATCCTCAATCGTTTCAATGTTTTTCTGCAAAACCTTTTTTGAAACGGTAAGAATATCGTCTCCTTCTTCCACACGTACATACTGTGAGCTTTCACTGGCTTCCATATCCCTTGTAATAGCAAGCTTTAAGTCCTGTAGCTTGTCATAGCCCATTTTCTTTACAAAGCGGGTAATCGCCGCAATACTTGTCCCGATATCTTCTGAGATATCCGTTATGGACATACGTGTAAACTTATCAGGATGTTCCTTTAAATAGGATACAATCTTCTGATCAGATTTTGTCAATGCATCCTTCACATTTGTCAGTTGTTTCTCAAATAACGCCAATTTAGTTGTATTCATTTGTTTTCTTCCCTCCAGAATAGCATCATCCTTCTTTCTGTTCGTGTAGCGCAGCCCGGGTAAGCGTTTACATGAATATCAGGAACAATTGTTCACACCATTATTGTAAATTATTATCATTTTTATGTCAATATTTTTTGATAATTATTTTTATTATTTGTGTTGTTTATCCCTGCAGAAAATCTTATAGAATAATAAAACATCCTTTTTATCCTACAATTAAAGGTGATTTTACAAATATAATCTTGTATATAATTATATCATGGATGAAATTGATTATCATAAAACAGTGATAATTATTTTCATTTTTTAAATATAAATGTATCAATATCTAAAAAGTTCGCGAAGGTACAACATGTATTCATATACATTAGTTAAAATTCTAAATAATAGAATTGTATAGTATGAAAAAAATACTAAAAAAACAAGAGCTTTCTAATCCATTACACAAAATAGATTATCCTCTTGTTTTATTATATAGTTAATTAAATGCATGATAAGCTTCTATGTGAAATCGAATGATATGCTGCTTACAAGACTATAATTCTTAATATCCAGAAATTTAGAACAACCCTTCAATATGTCCCTTTTCATCGATATCCATATTATTTGCCGCCGGCACCTTTGGCAATCCCGGCATTGTCAGAATCTTACCAGTCAGCGCTACCAGGAAGCCTGCCCCAAGGCTTGGACGCAGCTCACGAACGGTAATGGTGAAATCCTTTGGCGCTCCATACACCTTCGCATCATCGGACAGTGACATCTGTGTTTTTGCCATACAGATCGGCATCTTATCCCAGCCAAGGGAATTATACAATGCAATCTGCTCCTTCGCTTCCTCCGTAAATGCAACATCCTTTGCGCCATACACCTTTGTCGCAATAGCAGTGATTTTTTCCTCGATGCTTTCCTCAACATCATACAGCGGTGCATAGCTGTTTTCCTCAGCACAAAGCTTTACCAGCTGCTCTGCAAGATCAAGCGCACCTTCTCCGCCCTTTGCCCATACCTGGGAGAGACTCATTGGATGACCATGCTCCTTACACCAGGCTTGCAGCGCTTCCACTTCTGCCGGTGTATCACTCGCAAATTCATTGATTGCCACAATATAAGGCAAACCAAACTGCTTCACCGTGTCAATATGCTTCGCAAGATTTTCACAGCCTGCCAGCATCGCCTCCACATTTTCTTCCTTTAAATCCTCATAAGCTACATTTCCATGCTGCTTTAAAGCACGAATTGTCGCAACGATAACCACTGCATTTGGCTTTAAGCCACCAAAACGACATTTGATATCAAGGAATTTTTCAGCGCCCAAATCTGCTCCAAAGCCAGCCTCTGTCACCGTGTAATCCGCAAGCTTCAGACAGGTTCTTGTCGCAAGAATAGAGTTACAGCCATGCGCAATATTGGCAAACGGGCCTCCGTGAATCAATACAGGATTATGTTCCAGCGTCTGTACCATATTCGGTTTGATTGCATCCTTCATAACCATCGCAAGTGCACCCTCAATACCAAGATCCTTCACATAAACCGGCTCTTTTTTAGAATTGAATGCCACCAGCATATTGCCAAGGCGTTCCTTTAAATCCATCAGTGATGTGGAAAGACAAAGAACAGCCATAACCTCACTGGCCACCGTAATATTGAAGCCGTCCACACGCTCCACACCATTTGCCTTCGGCCCCTGTCCAATCGTTATATGACGAAGCGTACGGTCATTCATATCCAGACAGCGTTTCCATGTAATATTATCAATATCAATTTCCAGCTCATTTCCCTGATGGATATGATTATCCAGACATGCTGAAATCAGGTTATTTGCCGTTGTGATTGCATGCATATCTCCGGTAAAATGCAAATTGATATCCTCCATAGGTACGACCTGTGCATATCCACCTCCGGCTGCACCGCCCTTTAAACCGAATACCGGACCCAAACTTGGCTCACGAAGTGCAATCATCGTCTTTTTTCCCAGCCGATTCAACGCATCTCCCAGACCAACCGTTGTCGTAGACTTTCCTTCACCGGCCTTTGTCGGATTGATGGCAGTCACCAAGATCAGCTTTCCATCCTCTTTATCTTCATTTCTATGCAGCAGATCAAGGGATACCTTAGCCTTATAATTTCCATAGTATTCCAGATCCTCTTCCCCTACACCGATTTTAGCCGCAATATCGCGGATATGCTCCATCTTACATTCCTGTGCAATTTCTAAATCTGTTTTAAACATGGCTGCCTCCTTTATATATGCCTATTCAGCATTACTATATTCAAATTCATACTACTTTTGTGGCGCTGAATTTATCTTTTATCAAAACCACAAATCAAAATGACACATTATATGTTTTCGGTAATTTTACATTGCTCCCTACCCTTCATATACAGAACACAAAATCCATACATGAAAACGTCTTACCCTGTCTTAAATTCAACGTATACGGGCTCTATTCCATATCCTTTTTACCAATATCGTTTCTGTAAAACAGTTTATCGCATCGAATCGTATTTACATCTGCATACGCCTTTGCATATGCTTCCTCCAAGGTATCCGCTGCAGCAGTAATACATAATACACGTCCGCCATCTGTTACAAGCTTTCCGTCTTTTTCTGCCGTCCCCATATGGAACACCATAGATTCCACATCATCGCAGCCTTCAATAACCGCATTCTTGGTACTGGATGCAGGATATCCCTCACTCGCCATAACTACGCCAAGTGTAACCTTTTTATCCCATTCAAGCTCTGTCTTGGAATGATTCATAATATTTTCAATAACATCACAGAAATCTGTTTTCAGTCTTGGCAGAATTACCTCAGCCTCCGGATCACCAAAGCGTGCATTGAATTCTATCGTCTTGATACCGTGTTTTGTCAGCATCAATCCACCATACAGAAAGCCGGTAAACGGATGCCCTTCCTTTACCATTGCCTTAGCCATTGGAATCATAACAGAGCTCATAGCCTCATCAATAATCTCTGGAGTAATCTTCTTTACAGGAGAATATACACCCATTCCTCCGGTATTAGGGCCCTTATCCTGATCGTAAGCAGCTTTGTGATCCTGTGCGATCTCCATTGGAAGCACCAGATCCTCACACACAAAGCAAATTAAGGAAAACTCAAAGCCCTCCAGACATTCCTCTATAACTACGCGATTTCCCGGAATGCTGAATGCGATATCAACCGCTTCCAGAGCATCCTTCATTTCATAGGCTACGGTAACACCTTTTCCCGCTTTTAATCCATCCTCCTTAATGACAATCGGAACGCCCTGATGCTCGATATAACCGATTGCATCTGCCTTATTGTCAAAGGTCTGATAGCTGGCTGTCGGTATGCCGTACTTCGCCATGATCTTCTTCGCAAAATCCTTACTGGATTCCACTTGTGCCGCATCCTTCGTAGGCCCGAAAATCTTTAAGCCCTCTGCCTGAAATGCATCTACGATTCCCAAAGACAGTGTTGCCTCCGGCCCGACAATCGTTAAATCTATCTCCTCTTTTTTTGCGAATGCAGTTAAGCCTTCCACATCGCTATCCGCAATATTTACACACTCTGCCAGCTTTGCCATCCCCGGATTTCCCGGAGCCGCATAAATCTTCTTAACCCGGCCGCTTCGGCTGACTGCATGTACGAGTGCATGCTCTCTTCCGCCTTTACCGATTACCAATACTTTCATCAAACAATCGCTCCTTCCGAAACATAAAAAGCATGAAAAGTCACAGTAAACCTTCCATGCATCACGCCAAAAAGTTTACTTGTAGTTCGCCAATTTACGGTCGGCGAGTAGAGACGAATCATCCAATCATGTTTCTATACAAGTAATATTTCCACTCTTATTTTACTTTATTTCATACAACATTACAATTCCATTTCAGAAAAGTTTCAGTAATCTGAAGAACAACGTATCACTTTCACAGTCCTTTAAAACATGGAGGCAGAAAAAGCTATAGCCTGCAATACAATTTATCATGACATACCATATCTATTTAATACTATTTTCAGCCAAGTCCTATCTACGCGCTCTAATACTGAATCATTGCAATCGTAGTCTTCCAAAACAGTTCCTATAGCGACATTTCCACTCATACCTGATATTTATGTTTGTACCAAACTGTGTATCAAAGCATTTCCCCTTACATTCGACATGCCTTTCCCTATTTTCATTGAAACTCACAGTAAGCTTGTAACGGCTGTGAATCGCAATTACTAAGTACGTATGAAAAAAGCTCGGCATACAAAAACAGGTCTATGGTGAATGGTTCTTTCTCATTTTAAGATACAAGAGGATATGAGATATAAAGGGATTGATAAACATCAATTCATTTGCAGTTCACGATTTCCATATATCCAGAGTCGGAAAAACCCTGATGAATTAGCTTCTATTCTAACTCCTTAGTTCCTCGCAATCGTATCCTGTTCTCTTAGCAATACGTCATCCCCCATATACATCCCTAGGAATACGAGGTATCGAAAATTACATTCAATACCATACCTGCTGTTTTATGAATCGGAAGCACCTGTTCACCATAATACACTTCCTCACCGCTTCCCAATTCGTACGTATATTTCAGATTGGTATAAATATAGTCATATTCTGAAAATGGAAGATAGTGAAGCTGAATCCGGTAATTCTTTTCATCCTCTGTAATCGTTGCTGCTTTTATGCGTAAATCAGAATTAACAGCCTCTACAGCCTTCAGCTTTCCCTGTGCTCCCTTTCTGATACGGATGTTTATGCTTCGCTCTTGTGAACCGGATGCGATTTCCGCCTCCTGCAATGAGCTCCCTTTGCAATACTGAATATCATAACGTCCAATATCCGCTGTTTTCACCTTTCCCTGTTCCGAATATTGCAGGGTATGAAACTGTACATGCGTTCCCGGTATCATAGGAACATACACAAACAAATCCGGATCATCCTCAGAAAACCAGAATGCAGGGTCAAGCTTTGTATCAGCTTTAAAATCCGAAAGCGCCGTTTCCCTTACGATCGTATCTGAGGAATCATTTCTTTCCAGGAAAAAGGTTTCAACAGCATAATCTGCGGTATGAATATACTTCACACTGTTCCGCTGAAATACTGCGGGGGAATGCTTTGGTTGAGCAAAGAGCCATAACAACAGAGCTGCACATACAGCTCCTGCCAGTATCAGCATTATTTTTTTATTTATTTTCATACTGTATTCCTCCGATCTCTATTGTGAAGCGGATGTTTATATGCACAGGCTTCTCATTTTTCCCCTCAGTGATATTGCACAAGGTAAGCCTGAGCAAGGAGGCATCACAGGATTCCAGCATCGTTCCTTTAATCATAACATTCAGCTTACGCTCCTGTGGCTTCATAACAACATTCGTAGCATAGCGGCCGCCAAGCTCTTCCTGAAGCTCTACATAATAATATTCCTTTTGTGCAGCTTGCTTTCTTTCATAGCTGAGTACATATACATACTCTCTGCTGTTCTTTATAGCATACTGTATCCGCATACCGTCCTCCAGCTCTTTTTCATGAAAGGAAGCAGCTTCTTTATTTTTTAAGCTCTGTATATTCTCAAGCTCCTGATTAATCGTTTTTTCATCAGCATTGAAATCCAGATAGCTGTCTGTTGTAAAACAGCTTTTTGGCTCGCTTTTTTTCGGTTGTGTATACAGTGCGAGTGATATCAACAGAAGAGATAAGGCAAGGATACTGTAAACGGATACCACTGTAATGGTGGAAGGCATTTTCTTTACCGGTTTTCCAAGTAAGGAAGCATTCATATTTTTATCGTAGTGAAAACGGTAGCCATAATACAATAGGATTCCAACAAGTACTGTAAGTAAGAGCATCCAGATCCATATAGTAAAATCTGTCGCAGCTTCCTGTATCATTGTATTCATATATGCCTCCTATCACACAGATGAGCGCAAAAAGCCTCTACTGGATATAATATCACCGTTTTTATAAATCAGCAGATTGCCACGTCCGTAACGTTGTTCCTCTATGCCGTTTTTTACAAAGGTATAGCAGAAATTCGTAGCTACCATATCATAAGTCTCAGGAAGCTCATAGTGCAGTGTCACTCTGGTATTGGTATGGATTTCCTCATCCTTATGACTTTTGAACGTGATCCTCACCTGCATATCCGGATTCACAGCCTCCACCTTTTTTAAAACTCCCTGCTTTTCTATATTCAAATCAATGTATACTTCTCTTTTCTTTTCATCCTCATAGTTTCTTGATATGGATATCTCCTCAATTCCTTTTCCCCTTTTTTCTATTTCATAAATGCCAATATCGGCTGTTTTTTCCTCATTATTCTCCAGATAGCTGATTGTCGTAAAGGCGGCCTTCATGTTTTGAAGCATTGGTAATTGTAAACCGTAGGTGTAAAAATTCTTGTCCTGCAATGCCGTTTCGCTGTCAATCATATAATAAGGGTCAACCTTCACATCAGCCTTATAATCTGTAATTCCTGTCAGCTTCACAGCATTTCCCGCTTCGTTTGTAAATGGAAAGAAAAGTGCTTCCTCCCCATTTTCTGCCTGATAGTGATAACGCACACTTGCTTTTAGAAAAACAGCTTCTTTCTGTGATGTACAGCCCGTCACGCATAATAAGGCTATTATCAGCCATTTATAATTTTTCATCGATGAATCCCTCCCTTCTCAATCGTATAGCTGTCATAATAATCTATACGGTCTTTATTTTCTCCTTTTGTATAATTATAGATATGAATACGTTGTTTCTGTGCATCACACATGCTATTTAGCTTTCCTGTTTGCATGGAAACGATTCTTTGTGAATCCAGCTTGTGCTCACTGCTGCTCCAGCCAGAGGAATCACTGCTGCGAACGACAATCATCTCATCCTTAAAAGGCTTTCTCAATAAATCATACTCCACAATATATACATATTCTTTACGGTTATTTACAGCATAGGTTACCGTTACATGCTTATTCGGCTTTTCTTTCTGTAAGCTGAAGGAGCTGCTGTCCTTTTTCAGAGCTTCCAGCTGTTCTCTGATATCATCATCACTTGCGCCGTTGTAACGTACACCATCGTATATATCACAGGCTGCAGCATCGTTGTCAGATTCCGGGGCAAGGTAAAAGAAGCCGGTATATGCACATAGTAAAAGGATTGCCGCTATTCCCCATATTCTCATGACAGTGCGAATGGATACCAGATGTATCCGCTTATTTGGTGTCCTCAGATGCGCATTGATTCGAAGTTCATAATATCTTTTATACAATCCATATAGCAGGAGTCCGCTTAGAAGCAGCAGCATAATACTCATACATAATCCGGTGGATGAATTTTTTTCGAATAGTATATTTGACATGCTTCCTCCCTCCCTAGAATCCCATTTCTTCCTTAAAGCGGTAATAATAGCTTCTTGATACCTCAATCTGATCGCCATTTGTAAGAAGCAGTGTGAATTTGGAATTCAGGCTGCTTCGTATTCTCCGAATGTCCTTTTTATTTACAATAAATGATTTATGAACACGTAAAAACCCCTTCTCATACAGATTCGCCTCCAGCTGATACATTGTCTCTCTTGCCCGATACCTGCCTTCACCCGTATGAATCCATATTTCCTGGGAAATGCTTTCGATATAAATGATATCCTCCACCGCAAGACGCATGTATTCCTCCTGATCCTTTACTAACAGATAACGGGAATCATGATTTACTTCGTATAATACAAAATCTGCATCCTCACATATGGTAACCTGTCCATTTTGAAGATCTTCAAGCAGTCGGTTTCTCATCTCTTTTCTACATAACAGCTTTAGCTTCATACTTTCACCCTTTTCAATTATAGTTTATCGGATTCCGGAGGAAACACAAGGTTATTTATATAAGATACAAAATTACGCAGTAAAATGCATAATCTGTGTGATTCAAAGTAAAGTATGCTTTACATATCGAGCAACTGGTGGTAAGATAATAGTGTAAAGGAGGCTTTACATATATGACGAACAGAATCCGGGAGCTGCGGCAGGAATATAAGCTGACACAGGAGGATCTGGCTCAGCAATGCAGAGTCAGCCGGCAGACAATCATTTCCTTGGAAAAAGGGAAATATGACCCATCCATTCATTTAGCACATCGTATAGCAACAATTTTTCACCAACGCATTGAAGATGTATTTCTGTTTGCGGAAGGAGAGGATGAAGCATGAAGGAACAGAATATTATAAAAATGAAAATAGTGACAAGTGTTCTTTTCAGTTTGATATCTATAGCATTGATAATAATTGGGTTTACAGAAGAATATCGCAGCTCGTCCTTATTCAGCGGCGGGTTGGGAGGTCTTGCTGTTTCTCTGTGGATGCTGAGAAGCGTATGGACTATCAGAAATTCACAGGTCAAGCGGGAGGAGCTCATCATCAGTGAAACAGATGAACGCAACATTCAGATTTATAGAAGAAGTTCAGCGCTTGCGTTCATTGCTTCTATCATCTCAACCTTCACAGCCTCTATACTTGCGGCCCTGTTTCACAAAAATACAATCAGTACATGCCTTGTAATACTTCTCGGTATACAAATACTGTCTTACTTTATTTTCAGAATGTTTATTGCAAGAAAGCTCTGAATGAATATAAACTTGAAAATTCATAGTACCCCTACCGATTGTGACAGGTATGCCGATTATAGCTTAAAGCTGCTTCATAAATTGAGCCGCATGAACCTCTGCCCAGCTATATTATGATAAATACGGCAACTTTCAATTTGCACAAAGGCCGCGCTTCCATTTTACTGATACCTTCATTCCCTGTATATAAACGGGTATTGTATTTTTAAGAATGCTTCCGCAAAATACAAAAGATGGTTTAAGATTCTCCCTATTATACAGCTCCACAGCTTCTTTTATAAGAAAGCTTATTATCTCTCGTCCGGTATGAATAATCTTTTTTATGTGAAACTATCCTTCTGTTTCTTGTATAAGAATATGATTTTGAAAGAGGATGGTATTATAATATAGAAAAGGAGATGCTGGCTATGCAAATCATAGGGATTCTGATGATTGCAGCAATCATCACTATTTGTGAATATCTTATATATCATTATCATTTACCCAGAGGATTACTTTTTATATTTCCTATTATCAATATCTGTATTGAAATATACGTCATCTTTTATATTCTTCGTATGCAGGCACTTCTTACCAGTATGTTTCCTCTGTGGATACGAATTGGTGTTTATCTGCTTCCTTTGCTCTTATCGCTGCTTGTGATGACGGGATTGCTTGTACGAAGATATGTGAGAATGGCGCATACAAAGCCCCTTCGACATATCATTTATCGTTTGTTTGCATTTTTTCTCATCAGTATGTTACTGATTTTTCTTGCGACCGTTTATTTAGCGCAGGAATATGTCATTTTTTATCCAAATGCCAATTCCCAGGATCGCGATGCACTGATGAACACTCCAGATTTTGAGCGAATCAGTATCAATTCCAGATATCGCGGATGGCTAAGGAACGTAGCTAACGCAGATAGTATCCTTCTTTACTTCGGCGGAAATGCACAAAATACAAGTACCTTGTTTAAAGATTATATGGAAAGCGGAATTTTTTCAACCATGACAAGCACCAGCTTTCTGAGCATTGATTATCCATCCTATGGTGATAGCGAAGGCTCCTTATCTGAGGATGAATTATTCAAAATGGCAGAGGCGACTATACAATATATTCAACATAGCTTTCCGCATAAAAAGCTTTATATCGTCGGATACAGTATTGGAACAGGAATTGCAAGCTATGCAGCCTACGTGGCGCATCCGGATGCCCTTGTACTGCTATCCCCCTATAACAATGGGAAAGACTTATTTAATTCTTATTTCCCTGTTTTCTATGGCCCGCTTCAATACCTGATCCGCTATCCTTTGACAAGTGATGTTTATGTAAAAACACTTGATTGTAAAAGCATGGTGATATTGAGTGATAAGGATACAATCGTTAAGCCTATGCTTTCTAAAAAGTTGATTCAAAGCTTTTTAAAACCTCCCCTCGTCGTACATTTTGATACATTGGAGCACGGAGATATCACAATGAGCAAAGATGTGTGGAAAACTATTATGAATTTTCTAAGATAAGCTATTAGAAAGTGTCATATACCCAACTGCCCCAAACCCATACTGCCTTTTCACGGCATCCACAATCATATCCTTTTATCAAACAGCTTCCCATATCAAATAAAAATTATTCATAGGCTTTTTATCTCATGAAGTTTATCACTCTACTGCAAAGGGTACTCAACAGCATCACATAACGAAAATGGAAAAGGAGCAGAAGTTTCTTATTCTTACTCATTTATAAAAAAGAATGCATCCGTAAAAAATAAAAGAAAGTAAGCTCCTTCTTCATAGGAAATTTACTTTCTCTTTTTGATATTTTTACTTGTAGCCTAAGGAAAGGCCAGAAGCACAGCATCTTAAAATGATAACGCTGGAATTTAGATTCACTAGCCTCGTGAAAGTCCAGACCCGGTATAGGATTTTGAAATTATTAACAAAGTGATTTAGATCCATCAGCCTCATAAGAAGACAGAAAAGACATTTTACTCGGTCCTAGCCTTTTTCCATAATCTTCTCTTCAAGCTCATCAAATTTACGATACAAATCCACAAACTCGTCGCATAGAATCTTAAATGACTCTGCACTCACCAGCAAATCTTGTGCATGCGTAAGCAAAAGATTTAAGTCAACAGGGTTCCCGCCAGCTTCCTCCTGAACAAGGCGCTGGTGTATACGATGCCCTTTTGCATACAGTTCATTACCCTTTCTTACAAGCTCGTTGCATTGTCCGTAGTTTTTGCTTTTCGCTTCTTGAATTGCTTCAATATAAAGACTTCTAGCCTGTCCCACGGAAGAAATGATTTCCAGTATCTCGAGTTCTGAACTACCCATCGTATCCATCTCCTGACCTATTCTGTTCTACTATTGTATCATACCCTATCTATGATTTCACTAGGTATTTAAGAAAAATGATATCTCTTACAAAAGTTGGCAGATTTATATAGTATTACGACTGTGAAGCTGTATTTCTCTGCGTATGATTGTTTCTACTTTCTTTAAACCATCTCCTCTTGCATCGATTATTTCATAAGCGAACATATTGCTCAATCCCATGACAATACTCCACATGAAAAGAATTTCATTATAATACTCCTCTTGCTTATATCCGTGTTTCTGCAAAAATGCTATTGCCGTACTGCGGAATACCTCAAAGGAGCTGGTGGATGCATCTTCCATAGTAGGAAACTCATACATTTTCGATTTCATCGTATTGATATGGTACTTCATGAAATCCGGATGCTCAATCATAAAAGCCACATACCCAATCCCAATCTGTATGATGGCTTCATCCACATCCCCATCTGCCCGGTTTCGTGCATTTACCAATGCCTCTGTAAAAAGAGTTTCAATATAATCGGATATCGCATGCATGAAATCTTCCTTACTGCGAAAATGCTTGTACAGGGCCGTGTGTGAGACATTACAAAGAGACGCGAGCTTTCGCATGGATAGATTTTGCTCACCATATTCATTTATATAGTGAATCCCTTCCTGTATCAACGTGTTTTTCAAATTCTTATGATGATAGCTATGCTCGCTCATATAATCCCTTCTTTCTCCATCTGTATTTTAACACATCATGTTGACAGTGTAAACATTGTATGATACGCTATATATGTAAACGGTGTTAACTTCATTGAGAAAGGAATCCATATGAAAACTATATTATCTGATATTCCCCTGACTATAACATCACAGAAGCACAGTCTGTACGCATTTGATCCAGTAGTTTTACAGAACGGGAAGCCCTGTGTCGGATGCTTTTCCTGTTGGTTGAAAACTCCTGGTTCATGCATATATCAGGATGCAATCACAGACTTCACCCGCATCATGAAAGATAGCGAAACGCTTTATATTCTGACACATAATCAATATGGCTCCTATAGTCCGCTTGTAAAATGTGCCATAGACCGGTCCCTCTCCTATGTACAGCCCTACTTCACAATCCGTAACCATGAAATGCATCATGTATTATTTCCCAACAGACGACTTCAGCTCATCGTCATTGCATATGGCCCTGCCAATGCACAAGAGCAGGCCGATTTATCCGCACTCGCACAGGCGAATGGAATCAATATGGGATGTTGGGATATCCAGTGCTATCACTGTATGAATGAGCAGGAAGCACTCACCCTTTTGCGGACAATGGAAGAAGGTATCCAAGTATGAAATACGGCATATTATCAGGCTCCTTAAAACAGGAGAACAGCTGCAGTGTCATGCTCGCAAAACAGCTTTTTCTGCAAGATTTTGAAACACCGATAATCTACAGTGCGGCAGCCACCAACAGCACACAGACACTGGAAAAGCTAGAGGACTGTGATACTGTCATTTTATCATTTCCACTCTACTTTGATGCTCTGCCCTCTCATTTGCTTGCCTTCCTTATACAATGGGAAGCGTATAGAGAAACACATGCTTCAGCGTTAAACCTTTATGTAATTGTTAATTGCGGCTTTTTTGAGGGCAAACAATGCCGGCATGCTTTGAAAATTGTGGAAAACTGGTGCAGAAGATCCAATGTACAGTACAGGGGCGGTATTGGAATCGGTGGCGGCCCTATGCTGAATGAGATACAATCTATGTCATGGAAGCATGGCCCAAAAGCTCCTGTATCAAAGGCACTTATACGCATGAAGGATGCCCTGCAGAAAAATCTGTCCATTGAAAACTGCTTTGTACAGCCTGCATTTCCTCGCAGATTCTATATCCTCATGGCACATCATTCCTGGAATCAGCAGCTTAAAAAGAGAGGATTTGATCCCGATATATATCCCCGACGCTGATGACGGTTTGTACAATACATTAGAGAGCGAAGTTGTAAAGTTAATAGCATGAATATCCTTATATGGTAACGTTTATTGGCTATCATTCGCTGAATTCTTTCCTGGTCTTGTTTACTGGCTATGCTATGCAGTGAGTATTCTAGACATCCTGTATTTCTATCTTTTCCATATGATATTGTATAGGCAGTATCCTCCTCCATGTTATCGAACACCTTGAGAAAAGGAAATCAAATGTACTGCCGGAAGCATGCCTGTTCTGTAATACATTAAATAAGCCTTTCATTATCAAAAGCGAATGATTACGTTCCTAAATCAAAATAATATACCAGTTTTCATGCTTATTGTTATATACAGGGTGACGGCAGTTTCATTTTAAGCGCTAATAAACGAAAACGTGCAAAATGAATTGTGCAATATTAAAAAACCGCTCACGAAGCCCAGATAAAAACCGTCATGTTACGAGCATGGCGGTTTATTTAACATTCAGCTTTTCTTCAGGAAAATAAATTTTAGATTCTTCCTTTAAATCAGCTCTTGTAAGTGCGTGAACGATATCGCTTGCCTTTGAAAGCTCTTTTACCTTTCCGGTTTCCTCCAAAACCCAAATATTATGACCGCTCTCATTGCTCTTATAAGGTGAATACGGCTTTTGGGAGACAACATCCTGATAAACATAATAGTCAGGGTCATAGCCAAGTGAACAAACATGCAGACGAATACGTTCTAAATCCTCTGGCTGCTTCAAGGTCACATATTCAAACAGCCTTCTGTTCAATAGACGATAGGAAATATCGCGCAGAATTTCATCTTTGCAGGAAACCAGCTCAGAGAAGCCATACAGAGCCGCTGCCTCATCCAGCCGGTATAATGCATCGATTCCGGCATCTTCATTGCATAGAAACGGATAAAACATTTTCACATCAGAAAGATATTCCGGATGCAGAGCATAAACCTCCTTCATTCTGCGAAACAACAGAGTAATCAATGCCTCATAGCTTCGTGCCACCGGATGCAGATATACCTGCCAGTACATATGATAGCGGGCCATAATGTAATCTTCCACACTATGAATCCCACTCGCCTTCACAACAATTTTTCCGTTCTTCACACGTATCGTTCGCAGAATGCGTTCTAAATCGAATTTCCCATAGCTTGTTCCCGTGAAATACGCATCCCGTAATAGATAATCCATACGATCTGCATCCAGTTGGCCGCTTACCAGCTGATTCATACATTCCTTAGGATGACGATATTGAATAATACTCGCCACATCTTCCGGCAGTCGAGCATCACATGCCTGCAGAATCTGGTGAATTTCACTATCCTCCAGGATGATCTTCACCGTATACTCCTCATGCTTATAGGAGCTGATTCCTTCAAAGGCATGCGAGAAGGGGCCATGTCCAATATCGTGAAGCAGTCCTGCAAGCATAGCCACTGCCTTCTCATAATCGCTTAATACCTCATTCAGCTGGTCAATTTCATGAACCATACGCCGTACGATTTCATAAACGCCCAGAGAGTGAGAGAACCGTGAATGCTCTGCTGTATGATATACCTGGAAATCTCCACCAAGCTGATGAATCCGCCTTAACCGCTGCATTTCCTTTGCATTGATACAATCCCATATTACCTGAAGATCCACATGGATATATCCATGAATTGGATCACGCAGAACCTTGGTTTCATTAGTTTTAAGCATAATCTCTCACCCTCTTTTCTAGTTCCATTATACTATAAAGGAGTGTGTAATTATAACAAATTATGGAATTTATACAGGTTTAACGAGATGTCCTGTATAGATTACGGATGAGTTATTTTAGAATATAAAGATAATCAGTATCTTTCTTTGACCTTCTTCTTTAATACGATGAGCCTGCTACATAGCCGGTTTTCTCAATCAGCTCTTTTCCCTCACTTGATTGTATCCAATGCAGGAACGGCTCCAGATTCTTATTTGTATTACCTTTCACATAAATTGCATAAAATGGACTGCTGATCGGATATGTATCCGTGCGTATATTCTCAACACTTGGCTCGATACCATCGACCTTCAAAAGTCGGATTCCTTTATTTTTCACCATCTCCTGCGTATAATAGCGGAAGGAATATCCGATAGCATTATCTCTGTTCTCGTATTCTGCAACCTCTGTAACAACATCCCCCATGCCGCTTGCCACATCCTTTTTCAAAGGTGGTATCAATTCCTTCCCATCCATAAAACGGAGCAGTGCTGACTGTGATCCACTTCCCTCCGGACGCTGAAAGGCACGGATGCTTCGATTTTCACCGCCAACCTCCATCCAATTTGTGATTTCACCACTGTAAATAGCCTGAATCTGCTCAGTAGTCAGTGAAGTAACAGAATTTTCAGAATTCACAAAAAACACAAAAGCCTCCATACCAATCGGAACCATAACAAGCTCTTTTTCTGCTTTTTCAAACATTTCCTTTTGCTTCTTGCTGGGAGCTGCCGCAAAAATGAGATCAGCATTCCCATTTAAGAGATTGTCATATGCATACGGCGTTGTGGAGCATTGCACCATCTCTGCGCTATTATCTTCATAGCTCTCCTTTGGATAAACTGCCTGGACAAAGGAAGCATATACCGGATACAATGCCGTTGCGCCATCCAGCCTTAACAGTGGCTTTTCCATGGAAAAGGTGCTTTTTTTATTAAGCACTGCAAGCTTATCGCTATGAAACGGTTCATAATTAAACAAACGAACCTCACTGTACATAATCTCAAACCGGTTCCGCCACGCATCATATGCAAAGGTGCCTCCGATTATACAAATTCCCAAAACTACCGGAAGGATTATCAGAAGCTGCATCTTCCTTTTCAGCCAGCGATGATGCCTGTACTTTGTTATTACCATACTCCAGAGATAGACAAACACCATAAGCACAGTTAAAATGAAAACAGGAGAAATATATCTGTGTGCAGTTGACCAAACCAGCATAAACGCAGACATTGATGCAATCGGTACTGCTATGATTGTTAACAGCGTCAGCAGTACAATGAAGAATCCCCACATCATAAGCTGACCCCCTGAAGCATATCCAGAATCGGCTTATCCGCTGCTTCAAATTTGTAATTATAAAGCTCATGCGGTGAAATGAGTGCAAATTCATGATGTGCATGCAGACGAATGTCACCACGTATGTATTTGCAAAGATAGGCATGTACCTTCAGTGTGCAATCCTCTCTGTGGTCACAAATCGTTGTAAGGTATTGTTCAATTTCCACGCATAGCTCCAGCTCCTCCATAACTTCACGAATGACAGCTTGTTCCCATGTTTCCCCCGGCTCCACCTTGCCACCTGGAAATTCCCAGATATTTTCATGTACGCCTGCTCCGCGTTTTGCGATCAGCAGGCGATGGTCAATACAAATAATGGAGCATACAATATCAATAGTTCTCATGGCTCTTACCTCCCATCTATAAAGCCCTTTACTTATATAAGTATCCCTCTGTGTAGCATCGTCCTGATTGAGGCACTTTCTAGATATTACCGGCTTTCAGAATTCCAGAAGAAATGTCGTTCTCCTATCCTTTTCTCTAACGGCGCAGCTTTATATCAACAAAGTGATACAAAGCTGACTTTTCCCTGTGTAACAGACTATCTCAATCCTTGCCTTTTCGCAAAGACTGGTAATTGCTTCAGCTTACTTCATCCATATATCAAGATGAAAATTTCACTTCAATGTAGTCTGCATATCTTCCTTTACGATAATATAATGTATCCTATCTGTATCCTCCTATGTCAGTGCTTCTCTCATTGATTATGTCGCATTCTTCGGGATATAGAAGAAAAGACTGTTGAGTAAAGTGGTTAATTTTCACTTTAAGGAACAAGGGAAGCACCGGAGTTAAAAAGGATTGATAAATATCGATTATTTATTTCATATTCTCATATATCAGAATCGAGAAAGAACTGGTAAAGAGATAAAAATCTTTTTATTTGATCATCATTCAATTTCATTATACAGGAAAAACCATAGATAGCAATTCATGAAAACAAACAGTTTTTTAAGATTTCATTTTTCATACTGAACCATTCTGTTTCCCTGTTCACAGGTCAGCATATGTGCTATATTTAATATAAGAATGGAGGAATTATCATGAAAGTAGCAACCATAGGAACAGGCTTTATTGTAGACTGGTTTTTAACAGCTGTTCAGGAAAGCAGCGGCATCAGCTGTGTAGCCATGTATTCAAGGAAAAAGGATTCTGCGAAACCACTCGCTGATAAATACGGAATTGATAAAATTTATACCGACCTGGATGAAATGCTGCAGGATGAGGATATAAATTTCGTATATGTGGCATCGCCAAACAGTCTGCATTTTAAGCATTCCTTAAAAGCATTGCAGGCAGGAAAGCATGTAATCTGTGAAAAGCCGTTTACTTCAACAGTAGACGAATTTGATATTCTTGTAGATACGGCAAAGGAACATCATTTGTACCTATTTGAAGCTATCGTTACAGCTCATATGCCAAATTATCTGGATATCAGAAAGCAGCTGCCACGCCTGGGAACAATTCGCATGGTGCAGTGCAATTTCTCTCAATATTCCAGCCGATATGATAAATTTTTAGCTGGAGAAACACCGAATGTATTCAATCCGGAATTTTCCGGCGGTGCTTTATCCGATATCAATATTTATAATCTGCATTATGTAATCGGCCTGTTTGGAAAACCAACAGGAATCCATTATTATGCAAATAAGCATACCAATGGAATTGATACAAGTGGTGTTGCTGTGCTGGAATACGATGGGTTTCAGGCTGTGTGCGTAGGTTGTAAGGATACCAGAAGTGAATGCATTACGCAGATTCAGGGAGAAAAGGGATTTATTACGATGCGCTCTGAAACTAGTAAATGCGCAGATTATACGATTCAAATTGGTAAAGAAAAGCCGGAGCATCCTTCTATCCAGCAGAATGACATAGCACTGTATTATGAGCTGCAGGATTTCCGGGACATATTCAAAATAGATGATTATGAACGCTGCTTACAGCTGCTTGCATATTCAAGAACCGTTATGGAGGTATATGAAGAAGCAAGAAGGGATGCGGGAATACTGTTTCCAGCTGATAGGAAATAACTCATGAGTGTATTTGAAAATGATTGGATCATGCGACAGATTGAAGGTATGACGGATATGCTTGGCAAAGTTCTTCTGCATCGTGAAAAAAGTGAAATACGGATAGAGGAAGAGCTTACGGATGAGGATGTTAAAACGTATTACAACAACATACAGATGCTTTTGAAGGAAAAGAAGTACAAAGAAGCAGTCCAATATCTTCAGGAAAATTTCGCAACAGGCAGTATGGAATATCTAAAGGTTGCACTTACCGCCTTTGATCAGTTAAACGCTCTAACAGAAGCAGAGCTGCTGGATGGTGGTTATACACGGCAGGAGCTGTATAATGACCTTGAATTTATTACCGTGCAGTATGGGATTCATTTATAGTACAAGCAGTATATATAGCAAATGTTCTTGTAATAATTCATGCTTATCACGAAAATCAGTATCTGTTTTGTCCAGCATTAGCAATAAGTATTTCATTATAGAAGCTCAGTAAGCCTTAAAAATCGCGATATGGATAACTGAGAGATTCTGATCACTAAGACCCTGTAGCATTACAATTTCGCTATATATTAAAGGCGGAATCAATGAGCGAATCGTGGTGCTTGAGCATGAGATGCAGATTGAAAACAATATCAAGGATATGACAATTTAGGGATATTGCATCAGAAATCCATCTTTTTTATGCTTCCTCTTCTTTACTATCATTACATATGATACTTATTGAGAATATATGGATAGATTACAGTAGCAAAGGTATTACCTTCATCTTACCAAGTGTAGAGAATGAAGGTTAAGTCAAACTTCTTCTAAAGGGCTCATTAGGATTCAACAAAACCTATAGCTTTAATTGAATATAGAGTGTTAATTATCAATGGAGCATCTTTAATTCATGTATATGCTTTACAGCTTTAAAGCACGGAAAAAGGACATAATAGTAAAAACCCTGGTTCACTCACACGAGAAGCAAACCAGGGCTTTTCATTACACTACACTATATTTGAGTGCTTCCAGAATACCGGCAGCATCATCACTGCGGTAAAAAACAGAATGGCTGCTATTTCTATGGTATAGCGAAATTCATGCATACCCAGAAACAGCATCAGCAAAGCGAGACACAGCGCCAGAGAAAGCTTCAAATGTACCTGCTGCTTTTTCCGTTCCAGCATGGTTGTATATTTCAAGCATGGCCCAAAATAAATAAAAATACCAAGTCCAACCGGAAGAAAAATTAACAGACTGTAGATGTCCAGATACTCTATACATAACAGAACAAGCAGATAGATCATCATTGTTAACAGATAACAGTGCCAATACGTTTTTGCATGATAACCACCTGTATAGCGTTTCAGAAACAGCAGCATACAAAGGTACAAAACCGTTTCCCAAAAAAACTGCAGGAAGTATCCCAGTACAAGCGTACTGACGATTTGTACTGTCTGTATTAGAATAAGTTCCAGAGCATAACGGATAACATCAATCTCTTCCTCCGCAATCAAACCGCGCCGCGCAAGAAAAATGCTAAGCCTTCTACTTATTGTTTCCATATTTCTGTGATTTCACAGATTCCTTTTTATAGGTAAAAGGTTTTGGCGTATAATGCCCTATCATAGATGTGTTGGCTGCATTTTTTAATGCATAGTTAATCAGCTTTCTCTTAATTTCAAATTTCATAAGTTATACCACCCTTTCTTATTTTGGAAGAGGCAACAGACAGTGTGCACTAACCGTACCGTTTTGTTCATCATAATCGTATTTCACCATACCATCGTATTTTGCGGCAATACGCTCAATGATTTTTATACCATATCCGTGATCCTCGCCTTTTTTGGAATGGAAATCCGGTGCTTGTGCAGTCGAATTGGTAACCTCAATAATCAGGGAATCATTGTGCATCATCAGCTTTATGTATATTTGCTTTTCCTTACTCGATCTTGCGGCATCTATGGCATTATCCAATAAATTGAATACAAGAGCGCACATATCCTTATCATCAATTCCCATCTCATCATTCACAAATGCACTGACTTCAAAATGAATATCTCCATTGGAATTTATTTTCGTATTCAAGCATGCATCCAGAAACATGTTCCCTGTCTTAATATGCTGTCCCAGCTCATCTACATCCTTTCTTACACGATCCAGATATATCAGATAATCATGATCCTGATGAATACTCTCCAGTATCTCAATATGATTTCTCATATCATGCCGCAGCTCTCTGTTTTTTTCCTGTTCCTCCCGCAAATCATGCATATACTGATTCTGGATGTTTCTTGATAGCTCTGTAAGCTCAATCTCACTCTTTTCCTGAGCAAGCTGCCAGAACCGGACAAAGATAAAATCTACGGTAAATGTCTGAACAACCAGCATAAGGAATACAAGGAATATTGTAATATCCTTTGGATAAGCTTCCAGCTCTCTCATATACATGATAAGCACAATCATGGAAAAAATCTGTAGAAAAACAAAAGGTATCAGCTGTTTTTTTGTAAGAACCACAAAGAACTTCCGATATAGATAAACCGGTATTTGAAAGGCAAGCATAGCACAGCCATTTGCGAATACGATGGATATAAAACGAAGCATTCCCGGTACGAAGGTCGCATCAAATGATCCGTTGAATAAGTGAATATGCACATTCATAAAAATATCAGTAAATGTGATAAAGCATATTGTATAAAACATTAAATAAAATAAATTAAGAAGCTTAAACTTTTTACACAAAGCACTCACATATAAATAATCCGGAATAATCGAAAACATATTTGCAAGCATAAAGATTATGTTTGAAACATCGATGCTATTCGTTAAAATCATGTTTATAAGACTATACACAAGCATCATACTAACAGCTCTTGCATTCCATCTCACATTACTGTTCACACGTTTTATTGAATAGGTAATACCGCCAACATACATCAAACAATATACATACTCCATAAATTCATTCATAACATCACTCTTTCCTGCATAATCATTATATAAGAAGGCTCACATGATGTCATGTAAAATTTAAATTTTCTATTTCCCTGAATTGAGGTTCCTTTTCCTTCCCCCCTTCCTACCGTTATTATACTACAATATAACGGTTTTCCGGTATAATAAATACATGAATGGTTTTTTTTATGTATTTAACGGTCAGTTTATTCTACACTCAAAGTATCTAAACATCCTTCAGTCTTATAATAAATTCAAAAATTTAGGCTGTTGGAATAAGGAAGCACCTTATAATGTCCTAAAGTTATTTTCTAAAAAATGACGGCATTATAATTTTTCCGTCATTTGAAATAAAGCGTCCATAATTACGTTTTTACGCCGTCTGCTGATTTTCAGCATCTTATCACAGTCCTTTAGCTGTAATTCAAAGCCCCTGACAGAACGTACATATTCAATATTCACGATATTGGAACGATTGATCTGCACGAAGCGATTATTTAATGCATTCATCATCCGTTCCATGGAATACAGACGGAAAATATATTCCCGATCCTTTGTATATGCATAAATATCCTTTGCAAAATATTCCATATAAATGATATCCTTTTGTGCAAGCATCTCATAGCCGCCATCCGTACGAATCTTGAAATCAGCATTTTCCTGTAAAAACTCAAAGGCATCCTGCAGTGTTTTCTTCAGCTTATCATCAATTTTGGATTTGAGAACATATCGAAATACGTTAATTCCAAACGCATCCTCCATACGGTCTGCATAATTGGTAACATAAATCACCAGTGTACGCTCATTGGAGATATACTTAGCAAGATGAATCCCATCCATACCCGGCATTTCGATATCCAGCAAAAGTATGTCATAAATATGTTTACTTCTCAAAAAGTCATGTACAGTATTATAGGTATCAATGAAAAGCTGTTCTTCTAATCCGAACGCTTCTATTTTCTCACGTATTATATCTGTATAACATGGTTCATCATCCAGTAATGCTATATGGTAAACGTTCTGCATATATAATCCCCTGTCTTTTTTCCCATTACCAGCAGGCAATGCTGCTGTCTGTTCTTGATTCGCTTCCGGCCATCAGTGCTCCATTCGCCAATCGCACAATAATCTGTCCGCGCCCGAATCCGGAAGGCTCCAGTTCCAGCTGAATACGGTGACCGCGTTCCTGAAGCTTTCTTGCTATATTGGAATCAAAGCTGTCCTCTACAAGAAACGCTTTATCCTTTACCCATTGCCACCGTGGTGCATCCAGTGCCTGCTGCGGATTTAGATGAAAATCAATCATATTCATAACCACCTGTACATGGCCCTGTGGCTGCATATAACCACCCATGACACCAAATGGCCCTACTGCCTGGCCATCCTTTGTGAGAAATCCTGGAATGATGGTATGATAGGTACGTTTTCCCGGAGCAAGTGCATTGACATGGCCTGGATCCAGTGAGAAATCATGTCCGCGGTTTTGCAGAGCAATCCCGGTATCTTTAACCACAACACCGCTGCCAAAGCCCATATAATTGCTTTGTATAAAGGATACCATATTTCCTTCATTGTCCGCTGTACATAAATACACAGTACCGCTTTTTGGTGGCATGTGGACTGCAGGCTGTTTGGCGAAAGCTGCAATTTCCTGTGCACGCTGTCTGCCATAGTCCGCCTGTAACAGGCTTTGCACTTCTGTTTTCATGTATGCAGCATCCGTAATATAGTGAAGGCCATCTGCAAAGGCCATTTTTATTGCTTCAAACTGATGATGAAACATTTCCTCATCACGCTGGGTAAATTGAAATTCCTTCAATATATTTAAAGCCATCAATGCAACGATCCCCTGTCCATTAGGTGGCAGTTCCCAGACGTCATAGCCGTGATAGTGTACAGAAACAGGGTCCACCCATATCGCCTTATGCTGCTGCAAATCCTTTTTTCTCAGATAACCGCCATGTGCAATACTATCTTCCTCTATGCGCTGTGCAAGCTCTCCTTCATACAGTGCAGTCGCATGTGTTTCTGCAATTTTCTTTAATGTTTCCGCATGATCAGGCAGCTTTACCAGCTGTCCGACTTCAGGTGCATTACCATCAAAGGTAAAGGTCTGAAACCATTGCGCAAACACCGGATTATCCCTTTTATCTGCATAGCTTCTAACTGCCATTCTCCACATTCTGGCAAGCTCCGGTGTTATGGGATAGCCGTCATTGGCATAGGTGATAGCAGGTGCGAGTACCTGTGCAAAGGGCAGCTTACCGAAGCGTCTGCTTAATTCCGCCCAGGCCTTGGGTGCTCCCGGCACGGTTACCGGCGTCCATCCATGCTTAGGCATTTCCTTAATTCCCTGCTCCTTTAGCTTTTCGATTGAAATTTCCATAGGTGCACAGCCGGAGCTGTTCAGACCGTACATGGCATCCTTGTGCCAGACAATCGCAAAGGCATCCGAGCCAATCCCATTTGCAGTAGGCTCTACAACGGTAAGGGTAGCGGCTGTCGCTATTGCGGCATCAATGGCATTGCCGCCCTCTCTCATAATCTGTAGTCCTGCTGCGGCCGCAAGGTTATTTCCTGTAGCCACGATTCCGTTAGCGGCTACCACCGGATAACGGCCTCTGGCATAAGGCTGATGATATATATTAAACATAGGTTAACCTCCATATATATTATTATATAGTGTATGGAAAACTCTTACAATCCCACATCCAGGGAAATATTTCCATTATCAAGGGAAAATCTCCTGCACTTCTTGTATTTATGTTTGTTTTTTGTATAATATGGGTATTCTTTATATGGAAATGAGGGTGTTTATGAAAATTTACTGGGAACTGTTTTCTGTTTTTATGCGGATAGGAGCCTTTACCTTTGGCGGAGGCTACGCCATGCTGCCGCTGATACAGAAGGAAATTGTGGATAAAAAGCATTGGGCTACAGAAGAGGAAATCATGGATTACTATGCAGTTGCACAGTGCACTCCGGGTATCATCATGGTGAATACGGCAACGTTTATCGGTTTTTATGAGAAAGGCATTCTGGGCGCCATTGTGGCGACGTTGGGTGTTGTAACGCCAAGCATCGTTATCATTCTGTTGATTGCATCCGTACTGACAACGTATTCCTCACTTGCTGTTGTCCAGCACGCTTTGGCAGGAATCCGGGTAGCGGTCTGTGTGCTTGTCCTGAATGCCGTTGTTAAGCTTTGGAAAAGCGGTATTAAGGATGCATTTGGGATTGTGTTGTTTGCTGTTGTTCTTGCCGCAATCACCTTTACAAGCGTATCAACCGTTCTTGTCGTTATCATTGCTGCATTGCTTGGTGTTCTCGTCTGTGCACTGCGCCGCAGGGAGGTGAAGGAATGAATCTGGAGCTGCTAATGCTTGCCTTTTATGAATTTTTCAAAACCGGACTGTTTGCTCTTGGTGGTGGATTGGCTACCATACCGTTTCTTACGGAAATGATGAATAAATACCACTGGTTTACTGCGGATATGCTAACTGATATGATAGCGGTAAGCGAATCAACGCCGGGTGCAATCGGGATCAATATGGCTACATATACCGGATATCATATTAACGGTGTTATGGGAGGCATTGTGGCGACGCTTGGACTTATTGCGCCAAGTATCATTGTCATTTGTATTGTTGCGCAGTTTCTGAAAAAATTTAAGGATAGTGAGCTGGTAAAATCTGTTTTCTATGGTATTCGTCCTGCAGTTACTGCTCTGATTGCCTCTGCAGGTATAACGATTTTCATCGCTGCTTTATTTCAGGATAGCAAAAATTTTATGGAAATGGTCAAGTGGCCGTGTATTCTGTTGTTCGTTGTGATTTTCTATTTATCGAATAAGCGGAAATGGCATCCGATTGTATGCATTGCTGCTTCAGCCGCAGTTGGTATACTGTTTCAGCTATAAATAGGATATATTGAGAACTTCTGTACGTATTCCGAAAATCAATTTACGTATAGCATAAAAAAGAGGGATTTCGTTTTGTGAAATGCCTCTTTTTCATAGGATAAGCAAATACTAATATAATGTTGCACATCATCCATTCTTGATTTGTCTGTTCCGCATTAACAAAAATATCCCTATCAAAAAAACGACAAGATATACAGCAATAGCTATCCCCGCTATTGACGGATATAAAATATTCACACCGAATATTTCATAGGCATTATATTCTCGGAAAATATTCCATCCACTCATAATCTGTGTAGGTAGTAAAAGCTGTATTTTATTCAACAGTGTGTAGTTATCATAGGGATATACAACCCAGCTTGTAACAACAATGAATACCAGCCCCGTGAGCATGGTTGGAATAGAGCGGGTGCATTGTGAAAGAAGGCTGATAAGGTAAGCAAATGCCAATGTCCCAAAATAACTGAAGGGCATACGACATAAATACGTTTCCAGATAAGTCAATCCATAAGGTGAGACACTAAAGCTCAGGTTAAATGTAACATTCCATCCTTCTAAACCATACACGAGCTGACATCCGATAAGATTCACAATCTGGAATATCAGCCATAAAACAGTTGTAACGAAAAACACAGTAAGCAGTTTTGAATAAATATATCTTTTTTTTCCATATCTGCATGTCATTATCATAGCGTCTGTTCTTCGCTTTTTTTCCTGTGCGAACATCCGATAAAAGCAGGCTAGGAGTACAAATCCCAGCGTAAAAGGCAGAAACTGATTCATGGAAATCAGATAATCAACCCCCAGAGAATAGCCACCGATTATCGGTTTATCAACGAGATTTTTTTGAATCATCTGTTCTTTCTGCTGAAGCTGAGTTTCGCTAAGCGGATGATAAGTATATTTATTATCCTCACGAACATCTTCTACAAGATGCTTTGTCGTTTTAATATAGCCGATTTTATCAGCAAGTAAAGGAGCGTTTGTTTCCGTAGCATTTTCTTCTCCTCCCACCATGAGAATTTCATTATCATAATTATAACGATTCGCAAGAACAGATTCCAGCGTATCATCACTTTCCAATTCTTTTATAAATGCTGCAATCTTCTGATCACTGGCTCTGTATTTATCAATATATGCTCGATATTCCTTAGCTGTGCTCTCACGAAAGTCATTATCTATTACCGTGGCAGAAATTTGTCTGTTTTTACAATATGCAATGGTCTTGTCCCGCATAGCAATACTTCCGCCGTCAAAATATTGTTGATTAGTAGTAGCATCATACATATAAAGCTTGTTTATAAAGACTGTCAGTGCAAGTAAGAAAACAACTGTAACCTTTCGATTAAATACATATTTCTTTAACTCTGCTAAAATCATTGTCCACATAGGATCTCACCTCTAATCTTCAAAAGTTAATACCAAATGATTTTCCGGATTTCTTTTATGCAGCAATATCATACAGACTGCAGTCAAGAAAATCAAAATCACAGGGGCAGCATAAACTGCACGAACATATGTAAATCCTGTATATACATAATTCAGGGAACTGATCAGATAACGTCCAGACAATATATTGGATGGATGAAGCAGTACCAGTTTTTGTAAACTGGTATTATTTGCAAACGGTGGTAGCAACAGAAATAAAACCATGATAATAATACTGGTACTGGACTTTTTTGTATAAGCACTTATCAAGGTCATGCATAAAGCAATAACAACCGATGCACAGAAGCAGATCAGGATCTGTATTACGAAAAACTGCGCTGCAGTAAGCAGATAAGGACAGCCATTCATAATAAAATCCTGAACGAATGTTCCCCCATCTCCCAGACCGAAGAAGAAAATCGTAAGCAATGAGTGTATAGTAAGTAAACCACCCCAAGTCAGTAAATTGCTGATAAGTGCTGCTTTTACTTTAACCCTTTGTATGGTTTTTTTTCCGTTTTTTGTTGTAAGCAAGGTTTCCATAACATGCGTTTCATGTTCTTGTGAGAATAAAGTGGAAAGCAGAACAATCATCATGATACTATATGTTCGCAGCATGAGAACAGGGCCTTCCTGCAGAACAATCCAGCCTTTATTGTAGCCAAAGCGATATTCTTCCCAATTGTTTTCAAGTTTTTGATACGCCTGTTGAATCCTAGCAGTATCAAAAGCAGGAGCACGCTGCTGCATTCTTTCGATTTCCTGACCTACGTATTGCAGCAATCTCTCTTTAAAGTGTGTATTTTGATATGCCCAGGACAGTGTTTTATATTGTGGCATGTCCTGCGCCTCTTCAGTTAAACGATTCACCGGATTTTTATACAGTCTATCTATTTTGCTTTGCGCCCAGCCGACCTCCACACCAGCCTTCTGAAATTCTTTTTTGCTCATCTGATTTGCTTTATCCTCAGTAAATTTTTGATATTCTGTTTGTATGCTCCTTTGCCAGTTATCATCCATAATACCGCCATAGACATGCCCCCAATACATAATCTCTTTTTTTGTTTCACCATTTGCTATAATTCCTAAATTCACAGCATGAAACAGGATAACAAAACAGACAGCAGCCCATACAACAGGCCGCTTCCAGAGTTTTATCAATTCATATCTCAGCATGCTGTTTCCTGATTTCTGAATATCATGAGATACAAATCCTCCAGAGTAGCAGCCACACGCTGGGCATGATCAACCGGCTGCTGTTCCGCTATCAGACGTATTTGCAGCTGCTGTTCAACGGGTATCATTTCCGTAATAATTCCCTTTTGATTCCACATCTCCACATCCGAAGCTGGTGCTAGGAACGTATATACCTTATCCTTTATATCTTTTAGCAATACCTCTCTATTTCCATTTAAGAGCAAAGACCCCTCCTTCATAATTAGAATATTCGATGCTATCATCTCTACATCGGAAACGATGTGGGTTGATAGTATAACGATTTTATCATTCGCACAGCGTGCCAGAATATTTTTGAATTTTGTACGTTCCTTGGGATCAAGCCCTGCCGTTGGCTCATCAACGATCAGTATTTTTGGATCATTCAACAATGCCTGCGCAATTCCAAGGCGCTGCTTCATTCCCCCTGAAAATGTGCGTATTTTATGCTTTTTCTCCGCATCCAAAGAAACCATAGCTAAAACTTCATTCACTCTTTCTTTCGCCTGTTCTTTTCCAAAGCCCTTGAGTGTGGCAAAATACATCAAAAAATCATTTGCACTGAACTGTGGATAATAACCGAAATCCTGTGGAAGATAGCCCAAAATATCCCGATAATCCTCATCAAGTGTATGAATCGGTTTATCATCCAAAGTGATAATTCCCTGTGTAGGGCGAAGGATATCGCACAGCATTCGCATCAAGGTGGATTTTCCGCTCCCGTTTGGTCCCAGCAATCCATAGATACCATTATGAAATTCATAGGTAACATCATTTACAGCTGTCTTGTCTTTATATTTCTTCGTAACATGCTCTGCTGAAAGTTTCATTATTCTGACACTCCTTTCTAAATTGCTTCCATAAATATATGCTTACAGCTGTACACACTATAATAAGGAACAGCATTACGCTCCAGGACAAATGAAATATAATTTCAGATAATATGCGCATAGTTCCAAATGTCAGTACAAAGCATCCACTCATAAGCCCAGGTGCTGTCCAATGTCGTGCTTTTCGCAGAAACAGCAGAATTTCATCGCAAACGAATACTAGAGAAAAACTAATGGTCAGGAATAGTTCAAGATAACCTTCCTGCATATAAAATACAGCAGCTATGCAGATAATAAATAGCATGGCAATGAACAGACATGCAAACATACGGATACGCGTAAATAAAATCTGTATATAGCTGTATCGGCAGCTGCGTTCCAGCTCTTCCATCTGAAACTCTTCACTTCTTAAAAACTGGGGTATTGTAATAACTAAAAATCCAATCAAATAATACATAGTAATTTCCCATATACCTTCACTGCTGTATTGTTCTCTTGAATGGTCGAAAAGAAAGTATATCGTAAATGCAGTAAGAGCAAATAAAAGAAGCATATAGTATTTCGGTATGCATTTCCATTGCAGCTTCATTTGATCCAATGCACTTGGTATTTTTTTCTGCATTGGCAGCCTTTGCAGAAACTGCTCTATTTCATCCTGCGGTGCATCCTTCACCATGTAATAATCTAATATTTTTTTCATTCCTCTACCTCCCACAATTTCTTGCATGCTTGTAATCCTGTTCGAACACGCGTTTTCGCCGTCGATACAGGAATGCTCAGAACCTCGGCTATCTGACGGTACTTCAAGCCCTGATAATAATATAAGATTATACATTCTCTCTGTTTATCCGGCAGCTTATACAGAATCTCCTTCATACGGTAATAATTTTCATCCATAACATTCTGCTTATCCTCCAGCATATCCCACTGCTTGTCATCGTATACCTGACATTCTTTATGCTTTCGGAAATAATCTACTGCTACATGGTAGGCAATTGTATGGATATAGGTTGAAAAGGTTGCCAGAGGAGAGTAACGAGGCAGACTTTCCATAAATTTCAGAAAAGTTTCCTGTGTAAGATCTGAGGCAATACATGTATTTCCTGTCTTACGCACGAGGTATTTGTATATGGGCTGATACCAGTGTCGAATGAGTTCTTCAAGTGCACTTTGATCCCCATGCTTTGCTCTGGTTATCAGTATGTTATCTTTCATGTATTATCTCACCTTTCTCCTCTTTATAGTTTAACGGATACATATTCAAAAAGGTTTGTTTTTGTAAAAAAAAGATTGAACATTGATCATATTTCGTTCAATCTTATATAAAATTATGAGATTATTAAATAAACATCAACATGTATAAAGGATAATCCTCTATAGTTTCTGTTACGTTTACATTTCTGATAGAAAAACGAAGTGCTCTTTTCGGCTGATACTTGTCAATATATGCTTTTAAGCTTCTTGCCCTTGTATTCATAGAGCTTTTCACTTCAATCGGTACGATACCACAATCCTGTTCTATTATAAAATCTATTTCTGAATGTGAGGATGGCTCAAAATAATGCAGGCTATACTTATTAAATGTAAGCATCTGTGCCACTATATTTTCATATATGGCCCCCTTATACACACCTAATTCATTCATCAAAATATCATGCATGACATTCTCTTTAAATTGGGAAAGCAACAAACCGGTATCACTCATATATACCTTATATACAGAAGATTCCTCGTAGGCCTCCATGGGTACATCAATACATTGCAGGCGATGACAAAATGAAATCGTACCACTATCCTTTAACCACTGTAGACTTGATTCAAAATGCGCTGCCTGTCCGCCCTTGCGTACGAGCTTATATTGAAATTTCTTATTTTCTTTTGCGAGCTGCAGGGGAATAGAACGAAAGCATTCATGCGTTTTTACTTTTTCTGAAGCATCTGCGTATTTTGCCATATCCCGATAATAGCCTTCTACGATTTGCTGCTGAATATTTCTGGTTTCTATGAAATCTCCTGTATCCACATAGGTTTTTACTGCTTCTGGCATACCCCCGGTTATTATATAATTTCTGAAGTGCTTCATATATTCTTTATGAATTCCTTCATTCACACTTTGCTTTTTTATATAGCATTTTTCAAGGTAGGATATGTTTTCAAAATTTAGTCCAACTGCATATAAATACTCCATAAAACCCATGGGCTGCATTTCGATAGATTCCACATAGCCAACCGGGTATGAGGAGGTACGGTTCACAGCAACACCCAGAAGACTGCCACTCAGGATGTAATCATACGATGTTTCTGTGCCTAAAAATTTAATAGATGTCAACGCCTGGGGACATGCCTGTATTTCATCCAGTATAATCAGAATTTCTTTATCCTTCCAATCTGTTTCAGGAAAGAAAACCTGAAGATTCATAATGATTTCTTCCGGCTTTGATGTCTGCTCAAAAAAAGCTCTGATATCATCATCTCTTTCAAAATTGATATATATATAGGAGCGATAATGCGTTTTAGCAAAGTTAAGAATGCTATACGTCTTTCCTACCTGCCTTGAACCGGATACAAGCAACGGTTTATGATTTCTTCGCTCCTTCCATTTTATGAACTTTTCTTCTATTAGCCGATACATACTATCACTCCTTATGCTTGTAGTATACTACAATCGTAAGCAAATACCAACCCTTCTATTATTTTATGTTCATAAAATAATATTACACTTTATTTTTATGTACATAAAATCATAAATATTTATTATTTTGTGAAGATAAAGTCTTTTTTATGCTACTTCTGTTCCCTCTGTTTGTCTTTTCGAGCAAGTTAGCTTCATATCTCTCAGGAACCATATCAGCAATACGATACCTTTCCCAATCGAACTGATTGTAATTGCCCACCAGATACCATTTAACCCCATCCATTTCCCCAGCAGCATCGCCATCGGTATTCGTGCGCCAGTCAATGTGATGCTCACAATGGATGGAGGCAGCGTTTTCCCAAGCCCGCTGAATGCGCCTGCTGTCGTGATCTCCATACACATAAACAGCTGTGAAACACCAAGAATCCGAAGATAATCAACCCCCAGAGGCAATACCTCCGTCTCCTGAATAAACACCTGAAAGATAACCTGTGGAAATACGATCAGAACAAAAGAACAGAACACACCCCATGACAGCATAACAACCATCGAAAGACGATATCCCTCCCAAATCCTGCCCGTATTCTTCGCGCCGTGGTTCTGGGCTACAAAGCTGTTCAAAGCAGCCGCATAGCCTTCTGCTGTCATCCAGGATATGGATTCAATTTGCGACCCCACCTTCTGAACCGCCACAGCAGCATCTCCCCAGCCGGCAATCAGTCTTGCAATTACCATTGAAATACCGGAAAACAGCATGCTCTGCACTGCCGATGGAAGACCAATCTGAAAAATCTCTTTTGTATGCATGATATCAGGTGCCTGCAGCATATGAACATCACAAAACAGCACTGGCTCCTTCATTATCGTATACACAAACAGCAGCATGACCACCAGCTGTGCAAGAACGGTCGCAATCGCAGCACCGGCAACACCCATTGCAGGGATAAATCCAAAACCAAAAATAAAGAGCGGATCCAGTACGATGTTTAGCACCAGTCCAATGCCCGTCGCAATGAAGGATGTTCTGCTATTTCCCATCGCTGTTAATATGCCGGTAAAAATCTGATTCATAAATGAAAATATGACCAGACCGCAGGTGATCATCAGATACAGCTTTGCATCCTGTATGACCTGTGTACTGTTCAGCTGAAAGAAGCCTATCATCTCATCCGCAAATACCACGGAAAGAATTCCAAAGAAAACAGCAAATACAATCCCCATCTGCATGGAGCTTTGCGCATAGGATGCCGCTTCCTCTTTCTTCTGTGCCCCCAGCGCATGACCGACCTTAATCTGTCCGCCCATCTTTGCCAGTGTTGCCAAGCCATTTGACAGCCACATGAACATACCGGCTGCGCCGACTGACGCCACTGCACTTGCTCCTATTTTTCCAATCCAAATCATATCGATCAGATTATAAGCCATCTGAATTAAGCTGGTTGCCATAATCGGCAATGCCAACGCACTTAGTGCAGGAAGAATCTTTCCCTCCAGCAAATTGATATGTGTTTTCATATGTCACCCTCTTTCAAAAGAAAGGCTTCAGACGATTTAGTCTGAAACCACTGTTTTATTGTGGATAAACGAGCTGATCTTCGCTCCAGTCCTTCATCACCTGACTATAATCCTGTGCATAGGCCTTTGCCTTGGCAAGATTATGCTCCAGATAATTGCCGCATTCCTTAGACTCCTGTGCCCCTGGAATGTCTCCTTCAAACCCAGCAATAAATGCTACCGTATCCTTTACCAGCTGAACCGCCTGTGCTCTGGATATGGAATCTCTTGTCAGAAAATAGAAGCCTGTCCGGCAGCCCATTGGCCCGGCATAAATCACCGCATCACTGTACTTAGAATTTCTTACATAGGTTGCGAACAGATGTTCAAAGGTATGCAGACCGTCATTATCCAGATAGGTTCCGCAATTCGGCTTTACCATGCGTAAATCATAGGTAATAATATCCCCATCTATTCTTGAAACATACATACCTTTATCCAGTATATCGTGATCAATACAAAAGCTTGTAATCTTTTTCATGTTTTTTTCACCTCTATGTTTTATTATAAAGGCATAAAATTCGACTGTCCAGTTTAAATAGCTGTTGATTTGAAATATACACCTGTATTCTATAATTATGATACAATATCCTTATTGAAATAACCTGGTAACCAATAGGAAGGAGGCATAACAATGAGAACAGAGAAAGAAATAAGAAGGCTGTTGCTGGATACAGCCGCAAAGGATGAACGGATACGGGCAGCCTATCTGGAAGGCTCCCGTGTGTTTCCGGATATTCCAAAAGATATATTTCAGGACTATGATGTTATCTATGTTGTAAAGGAAACGGCATCCTTCCAAAGGGATACCTCCTGGATTGATACATTTGGAGAACGTTTGTATATGCAATATCCGGAGGATAGTATTTATTATCCAAGTGATAAGCAGAATTGTTATGGATGGCTCATGCAGTTCACAGACGGAAACCGGATCGATTTGCATGTCTGCACGGCAGAATACGCTTTGCAGCATATGGATGCCTATGAAATTCTGTTAGATAAGGATGGTATTCTACCTTTGCCGAAAGAAGAAGCCTTTCAAACCTTCTGGATAAAGAAACCGAGTCAGGAACAGTTTCATTATACCTGTAATGAATACTGGTGGTCTGTGAACAATGTCGTAAAGGGATTGAAGCGTCGTGAGCTTCCCTATGTAATGGATATCATAGACTTCATACTCAGACCTATGCTGAAGCGTTTACTGGAATGGACGATCGGTATTGCATATGACTTTCAAATCAGCGCAGGGAAATCCGGTAAGTATATGGAACACTTACTTCCGGATAGTGTGTATGAGTCTTTTTTACGCACCTACATGACTGCCGATCTGGACAGCTGCTGGCAAGGTGTATTTCATATGAATGCATTGTTCCATGAAACAGCAGCCACTGTTGGAAAACAGCTTCAGCTGGTTTATGATGAGCAGGAAGCTGTAAACAGTATGAAATACGCAAAGGATGTCTATCTTCTACCCGAGGATGCGAAAGAGATTTATGTATAACCTGTAATTTTAAATTTTTATGTTTATGATAATCGTCCTAATTAGCCTCATCACATATCTAAAAAACAGAAATGGCATATGCGGCATGGAAACGAATAGAAATCTTATAAGAAAGCTCATGTCCATAGTATCATATCTGCCTTCATTATCTACTCAATATCAGACACTGTATGTTTTCCATGAGCGAATATAATAAAAAACCAGAGATTACTTCATATGAGTTCTCTCCGGTTTTTATTTGCACTTATTTCTTATGAGTATTATCCCCACATAAGATTGATGGAATATATCTGTATAATTTTTTTATATACTTCCTGAAGACCAATTTCCCGGATCCAGTTATCCAGTTCAAATATATTCTCAGGTTCATTCTGTATATCCATGATATCAATAATAATATTATAAATCTCGTTATCTGTTACAGTCATGCCCACCCTCCCGATTACATATTAAGCATCTCCCCATGATAGCTTATCTATATCATAACACAAAATTGATAATTACACCATTTTTTCGTTAATTTAATATGAAAAAATGTTATCTTACCGACAAGATAGCTAAAAACGACAGCAAAATAGTATAAAACAATCGTAATCTCAGAATTAAAAAGAAAAGATCTCCGTGGGAAAGGACAGAGATCTCATGAAAGAGAAAAGGCAACAGTTATGAAAAAGCAATTATCAGGACGAGGAAACAAGAGCTGTCGCCATCTATTAGCAAACAGACATTTCTTTGTCTGTACCTGTATTCTACACCCCTTATGTGAAAGCAATATGAAGCTTTCATGAACAATACGTAAAGCTTCCTGCAGATCTTCCATACATAGATACGCCACCTATCTGATTCTCTTTTCACCATCGGCAATGATATAAAAAACTGTTTCGCAATGACAGAAATGTAGCTACGCCGAAAACTGTGCGATACCAGCATTTTTACAATTTGTAAGGATATAACATGTACGCGGTTTTGTGCATGAACAAAGGATATACCTTTCTATTTCGGCATATAGAAATCAATTTTGCAGGTTTATGAAAATCCTTTCATTTTTACATTGACTTTCCCTATGTCAGCTTATAAAATGTACAGGAAAGGTGTGTAAAGTATATGAAATCAAGAGAAAAGCTATCATCCCGCTTAGGATTTATTCTAATCTCTGCCGGATGTGCTGTGGGACTTGGTAATGTATGGCGTTTCCCATACATAACTGGTCAATATGGAGGAGCGGCGTTTGTTCTGCTCTATCTGGTATTCCTGGTACTGCTGGGACTGCCAATCATGGTCATGGAATTTTCTGTAGGACGCGCATCTCAGCGTTCTGCCGCAAAATCATTTGACCTTCTGGAACCAAAGGGGACAAAATGGCATTACATTAAATATGTTTGTATGGGAGGCAACTATCTTCTGATGATGTTTTATACAACAGTCGGTGGATGGATGTTTAACTATTGCTTAAAAATGGCTACCGGAACCTTTGACGGATTGCAGGCAGAGCAGGTTGGCGAAACGTTTTCCAACATGCTGGCAAGCCCTAGTCAAAATTTATTCTGGATGATTGCCATTACTGTGATTGGATTCTTTATCTGTAGCAAGGGGCTGCAAAACGGTGTGGAAAAGATGTCCAAATATATGATGTCATGCCTATTTATCGTTATGATCGTCCTTGTGATTCGTGCAGTTACATTACCGGATGCTGTAGAAGGATTGAAATTTTATTTAATTCCTGACTTCCATAAGATGATGGCAAACGGTTTATGGGATGCAATTTTCGCTGCTATGGGACAGGCGTTCTTCACCTTGAGTCTGGGAATCGGGGCGCTTGCAATCTTTGGTAGCTATATTGGAAAAGATCGTTCTCTGCTTGGAGAAAGCGTCAATGTCTGTCTGCTGGACACCTTTGTTGCCTTTATTGCAGGCTTGATCATCTTCCCATCCTGTTTTTCCTTTCATGTTGCCGCTGATAGCGGGCCAGGGCTTGTATTTGTGACACTTCCCAATGTGTTTAACGCAATGTCCGGTGGAAGGTTATGGGGCTTTCTGTTTTTCCTGTTCATGTCCTTTGCGGCACTGACAACGATTATTGCCGTTTTTGAAAATATTGTTGCTTTTGCGATGGACAGCGGCTGGTCAAGGAAAAAAGCTGTAGGTGTTAATTTTATTTTGATTCTGCTATTGTCACTGCCATGTGCATTCGGCTTTAATTTATTATCCTTTATCGAGCCGCTGGGGGCAGGCTCCACGATACAGGATCTGGAGGACTTTATTGTATCAAACAATATGCTCCCGCTTGGTTCTCTAATGTATCTGTTGTTCTGTACCTTCCGTTATGGCTGGGGATGGAAAAATTTCACCGCAGAAGCAAACAGCGGTACAGGACTGAAGTTTCCCAACTGGGCAAGATTGTATGTTTCCTACATATTGCCACTCATTGTTATTTATATCTTCTTCCAGGGCTATATCGAAAAATTCTCCAGACCATGGAATATTCTGATTCCACTTATTCTGCTGTTCATGATAATATATGTTCCTATACAGGCATGGAGAAAGCAAAGAATTAAAAATAAATAGAATAAAGAAATCAGACAGGTACGGCTGAGAAGCCTGCACGCTTTCGATATTACATATAAAAAAGAGAAGAAGTTAAGCTCCCATGAATATCATATTAGGCGCTTTACTTCTTCTTTCATTTTGTTTTCTGCTGCGATATTTACCTGTCTTTATTAAGTACCGCAGCTGATTTCTCTTATCGTTTTTTTCTTATTCACACAGAATATAGGACTGAATTGCTTCAGCCACTGCATGTACGATATGATCTGCGGCATCCTGAACAATCCTAGGTGAAGAATGAAAGGTAAAGGATACATCCGCATCCTTCAGCATAGGAATATCATTATAGGAATCGCCGATGCCAAAGCAGGTTTCCAGCTTTAGCAGATGTTTCAATTTCAAAAGAGCACTTCCTTTCGAGCAGCCAGCCGGAACCACATCAATAAAATTCTGGTTTTGAAAGGCTGCGCATGTATTTGAAAACTGATGTTCAAGCCTTTCGCATAATTCCTGTGCCGCCTGCTCGCTTGCCATACGAAATGATAGTCCATGTATGTTCGCATTCTTTAATTGTTTCATATCATGTATTACCGGTATATCTGTAAATGCTCTTGCTTTTTTATACGCATATATCTTTCCATCTGCCTGTATGGCGATGCTTTCTATTTGTTCCTCAAGACTGCTTAGCTGGATTGCCGTATCCAAAGAAAGGCAGCGTTCAAATAATATATTCTGCTTTTTATCCAGGATAAGAGCACCACTGCTTACGATGTAAAAATCAGGGTCAATCCTTTCTGTGAGAAACGCTGTAATTCCCTGTAAAGGGCGTCCGGTACATAAGCCAAACAGGGCTCCATTTTCCTGTAGCTGGTTTATTCCTGCAATATCTCCTTCCCTGTAATTATGTTTTTCATCATGCAGATACAAGGTTCCATCAAAATCACTTGCCAATGCCTTCATAATCTCACATCCCTTCATCCGCTTCATTGTAAGAGGTAAGTGTTCTTCTGTCAACCAAAAAGGAGGCTTTCCTTAAACAGGGAAACATATTCATCAGCCTGATAAAGCAAATCACCTTATCCCGGTTGTTTACATAAAGTGATTACTTCCTATCTAGGGTTTTCCAATCACTACAATCCACAAACAGATTCTCTCTCACTTTAAGGTACATAAGGATATGAGATACAAAAGGATGAAAAACCATCGATTCTTTTGTATTTCGCGATTTCCATATACCCAGAGTTGAGGAAGAATCCAAACACATGGCAGGTTTTTTTTTCATATGCTTTTGCATACTTTAACTGACTAAACTCAGCCTAAACTACACGGTGCTTCGTGTAGCTCTTTGCAACATAAAAAATGCTGATTATCATACATAATTCAGCATTTTTAGAATATATTTACGAATGCTTATAAGAAATACAAGCTATGGTATTATACCAGTCCGTAATGCTTCAGCATCTCTTTGATTTTTTCATCATCCTGTGTACTGCATTCCAGCACCGGCTTTCTTGCCGGCCCTGCCTGTGTGATTCCTGCCAGTTCTGCTGCACGCTTCATAACAATCGGTACAGTTCCCAGCTTCAATACACCACGCAATACATCGATGTCCTTCTGTAGTGCCTCTGCTTTTTCCTGTTCCCCACTACGAAGAGCCTTGTCCAGCTCCACCAATACCTCGGTGATTACATTGGAGGTTCCTGCCA
>ENA-OWPN01000193-OWPN01000193.1-human-gut-metagenome-genome-assembly--contig:-NODE-193-length-107907-cov-21.527955_pt1 | contig 107907 bp, 88 predicted proteins | sample MGYA00248266_ERZ651850 | MGnify/ENA primary metagenome ERZ651850 (study PRJEB26924, sample SAMEA4378296) | human gut metagenome | biome: human gut; feature: human-associated habitat; material... | reverse complement strand
GAACCTAATGTTTTCACAACGGAATAATCCTTATTGTGATTTGCTTCATTTTAGTTTGGCAAATGTATAAAATAAATATGAAAAAGCAATGCTTGTATTAATAAAAAAATAACTTTGAATGATATATAAAAAAATAATATTATGAAAACGATACTGGGACTTGATTTAGGGAGCAATAGCATAGGATGGGCTGTAATAAATTCTGTAATAAAAGAACAGCTCGAACGAATTTGGATAGAAATGGCAGGAAGCAGAATTATTCCGATGGATGCCGCTATATTGGGAGATTTTGACAAAGGAAATTCTATATCACAGACTGCTGAAAGAACCCGTTTCAGAGGGGTACGCCGTCTGCGTGAACGGCAATTGTTACGTCGTGAACGATTACATAAGGTTTTGAAGATTCTTGGTTTTTTGCCGGAACATTATTTAAAAGAAATAGATTTCGAAAAGCATCCCGGAAAGTTTTTGGCAGACAGTGAACCTAAATTACCATGGCTTATGGATGAACGGGGAAAATATACTTTTTTATTTCAAACAGCATTTAATGAGATGTTGGCGGATTTTGCAAAACACCAACCTTCATTAGTGTCCGATGGTAAAAAAGTACCTTATGACTGGACAATTTACTATCTCCGTAAGAAAGCTTTGACGGAAATGATAAGTAAAGAAGAGTTGGCATGGATTCTTTTGAATTTTAATCAGAAACGTGGTTATTACCAGCTTAGAGGAGAAGAAGAGGAAGATAATGCAGGAAAATCTGTTGAATTTTATGCATTAAAAGTTTTGTCGGTGGAAGCGACTGATGAAAAGAAAGGTCGGGATCTGTGGTATAATGTGCACTTAGAGAATGGATGGATATATCGTAGAAGCAGTAATGTTCCATTGGATTGGGAGAACCAGATAAAAGAATTTATTGTAACTACTGACTTGAATCCGGACGGTACTCCCAAGCTTGATAAATATGGTGAGGTGAAGCGTTCTTTCAGAGCTCCTAAAGAGGATGATTGGATGTTGATAAAGAAAAGAACCGAGGCAGACATAGCCAATACTCATAAAACGATTGGAAGTTATATCTATGATACTTTGTTGCAGAATCCACAACAAAAAATAATAGGAAAGCTGGTGAAGACAGTAGAACGAAAGCTTTACAAGGAGGAACTAAACTTGATTTTGCAGAAACAATGTGCTTTTCATGCAGAGTTGCAAGATAGAGATTTATACATGAGATGTATTGAAGCATTATATCCAGGCAATGAAGTGCGGCGGAAAAATATAATTAATAGAGATTTTATTTATCTGTTAATGGATGATGTTTTATTTTATCAAAGACCGTTGAAAACTAAAAAGTCACTGATTTCTAATTGCCCTTACGAGGAAAATGAATATATAAACAGGGAAACTGGTGAAATCAAAAAAGCTCCTTTAAAGTGTATAGCCAAATCACATCCTCTGTTTCAGGAGTTTCGTTTATGGCATTTCCTTTCAAATATTCGGGTATACCAAAAAGAAAAGGAAGTAAATGGAACTTTACATTTAGATGTGGATGTAACAGCGGAGTTCTTGAAAACAGAAGATGATTATGTGGCTTTATTTGATTGGCTGAATTCTCGAAAGGAAGTAGATCAAAAGGCTTTTCTGAGATATCCAAAATTTGGGTTAAAAAAGGAAATCAATAATTATCGTTGGAACTATGTTGAGGATAAGTTATATCCATGTAATGAGACGAGATATGCGATTCTTTCCCGTTTGGAGAAGCTTGGTGTTAGTCTTGATTTTTTATCGGATGAGAAAGAAACAGCCTTGTGGCATATTTTATATTCTGTAAGTGATAAGCTGGAAATAGAGAAAGCTTTGCGGACCTTTGCGGTTAAGAACGGATTAAATGAATCCTTTGTAGAAGTGTTCAAGAAGTTTCCTCCTTTTAAACCTGAATATGGATCGTATTCTGCTAAGGCAATAAAGAAATTGTTGCCTTTGATGAGATGTGGAAGGTATTGGGATGCGTCCTTGATTGACGATGCAACTAAAGACAGAATAGAAAGGATAATGACAGGTGAGTATGACGGGAATATAGCTGCCAAGGTTAGAGAAAAGGCGATAAACTTGTCGGATATATCTTGTTTTAAGAAGCTTCCGCTATGGTTGGCTTGTTATGTTGTGTATAATCGCCATTCTGAAAATAAAGAAATTGCTAAATGGGAGACTCCTGCGGATATTGATGCTTATTTGGCTTCTTTCAAACAACATTCACTGCGCAATCCTATTGTAGAGCAGGTGATAATCGAAACATTGAGGGTTGTTAGAGATATTTGGAAACAGGTTGGGAAGATTGATGAAATTCACATTGAGTTAGGGCGTGAGATGAAAAATCCTGCGGACAAGCGGAAAAGGATGACTGCGCAAATTCAGGAGAATGAAAATGCTAATCTACGTATAAAGGCATTGCTTGCTGAATTTATGAATCCGGAATATGGGGTTGAAAATGTTCGTCCTTATTCGCCAAGTCAGCAAGAAATATTGCGGATTTATGAGGATACGGTTTTGAAAGGGGAAGAACAGATTCCGGAAGATATAGATGTAATATTGAAAAAATTCAATAATAGCAAACTACCGACAAAATCAGAGTTTTTGCGTTATAAATTATGGTTGGAACAGAAGTATCGTTCGCCTTATACCGGTGAGTTGATACCTTTGGGAAAATTGTTTACGGCTGCGTATGAGATAGAACATATAATTCCTCAATCTCGTTATTTTGATGATTCTTTTTCTAACAAGGTGATATGTGAATCTGCTGTGAATAAATTGAAAGATAATCAATTGGGGTATGAGTTTATCAAGAATCATCACGGGCAGAAAGTTGAAGTGGGTTTTGGAAAAACGGTAGAAATTCTTTCTGTGGATAGCTACGAATGTTTTGTAAAAGAACAATATGCTAAATCGGGCGTGAAAATGAAGAAATTGTTGATGGATGATATTCCCGAGCAATTTATTGAGCGCCAATTGAACGATAGCCGGTATATCAGCAAGGTTGTTAAAGGGCTTTTGTCGAATATTGTTCGTGAAAAGAATGATAGCGGTGAATATGAGCCGGAGGCTGTTTCAAAAAATATATTAGTTTGTACGGGAAGCGTGACGGACAGGCTGAAAAAGGATTGGGGGATGAATGATGTTTGGAACAGTATTGTATATCCTCGTTTTGAACGTTTAAACGCTTTGACTGGAACACAGTGCTTTGGGCATTGGGAGAATAAAGATGGAAAAAAAGTTTTTCAGACGGAATTGCCCCTTGAATATCAGAAAGGGTTTAGTAAGAAACGTATTGACCATAGGCATCATGCCATGGATGCAATAGTGATAGCTTGCGCTACGCGGAATCATGTGAACTATTTGAGCAATGAGTCTGCAAGCCGTAATGCCAAAATCTCCCGTTATGATTTGCAGAGATTGTTGTGTGATAAGAGCAGAGTAGATGGTACTGGTAATTATAGATGGATTATAAAGAAACCATGGAATACTTTTACACAAGATGCAAGGGAGGCATTGGATAAAATAGTGATTAGCTCGAAGCAGAATTTGCGTATAATAAATAAAACAACTAATATTTATCAACATTTTGATACAGAAGGAAATCGTGTTTATAAGAAACAGGAAACCGGTGATAGTTGGGCTATTCGTAAACCGATGCATAAAGATACGGTTTTTGGAACAGTGAATTTACGAAAAGTAAAAAGTGTACGATTGTCTGTGGCTTTGGATACTCCTACCATGATTGTTGATAAGAGAGTGAAAGGCAAGGTTCTTGAATTGTTATCATATAAATATGATAAGAAGAAAATTGAAAAATATTTCAAAGAGAATGTTTTCTTTTGGAAGGATTTGGATATAGCTAAAGTTGCAGTCTATTATTTTACAGAAAATACTTCTGAACCTTTGGTTGCGGTGCGTAAACCACTTGATTCTATTTTCAATGAGAAGAAAATAAAAGAATCGGTAACGGATACTGGCATACAGAAAATTCTTTTGAATCATTTATCTGCAAAAGAAGGAAAGGCGGATTTGGCTTTTTCTGCAGAAGGAATAGAAGAAATGAATCGTAATATTTTACAGTTGAATGATGGAAAAGAACATCAGCCAATATATAAAGTGAGAGTGTATGAACCACGTGGAAATAAATTTAGAGTTGGTGCATTTGGTAATAAAGGGACTAAATGGGTGGAAGCCGCTAAGGGTACTAATTTGTTCTTTGCTATTTATGCAACAGAAGATGGAAAAAGGACGTATGAGACTGTCCCCTTAAATTTGGTTATAGAACGTGAGAAACAAGGGCTTATTCCTGTTCCGGATAGAAACGAAAAAGGGGATAAACTGTTGTTTTGGTTATCTCCTAATGATTTGGTGTATCTGCCAACTGAAGAAGAACGGGAATTTGGTAGGATAAATGAGCCGATAGATAGGGGGCGGGTTTATAAAATGGTAAGTTGTACTGGGAATGAGGGACATTTTATTCCTGTAAATGTGGCTAATCCAATATTGCCGACTATTGAATTAGGAAGTAATAATAAGGCCCAGAGAGCATGGAATAATGAAATGGTAAAAGATATTTGTATCCCAGTAAAAGTTGATAGATTGGGTCGTATTATAGAAGTTAAGTATAAAGCAAATGAATAATATAAAGTTATTTCAAGAAAAGAAAATCCGTTCCATGTGGAACGAAGAAGAGCAGCAATGGTACTTTTCTGTTGTTGATGTAGTTGGTGTATTGACTGATAGCGTGAATCCTACGGACTATCTGAAGAAGATGAGAAAACGGGATGAAGAACTGGCTACTTACCTGGGGACAAATTGTCCCCAGGTAGAAATGCTGACAGATACAGGAAAAAAAAGAAAAACTTTGGCGGCAAATGTACAGGCTTTATTCCGTATCATTCAATCCATCTCCTCTCCTAAAGCTGAACCTTTTAAACTTTGGCTGGCACAGGTGGGGTATGAGCGTGTGCAGGAAATTGAAAATCCGGAATTGGCTCAGGAACGCATGAAAGAACTTTATGAGCAGAAGGGTTATCTAAAGGATTGGATTGATAAACTTCTGAGAGGAATTGCCATTCGTCAGAATTTGACGGATGAGTGGAAAGAAAGGGGAATCACGGAAAAAAGTGATTATGCCATTCTTACGGCAGAAATATCTAAGGCAACGTTTGGATTAAGCCCTTCGGATTATAAAATATATAAAGGACTGACAAAGAAGAATCAGAATCTTCGTGACCATATGTCCGATTTGGAATTGATATTCACGATGCTTGGCGAGCGTGTCACTACGGAAATCTCTCAGAAAGAGAAACCGGATACATTTACTAAAAGTAAACAAGTTGCACAGCGTGGTGGAAATGTTGCCGGAGTAGCACGTGAACAGGCTGAAAAAGAACTGGGTAGAAGTATTATTTCTTCCGACAATTTTTTGTTGGATTCAGATAAGCAAGATGATACCTTAAAACTTCCTTTTGAGGAAAATGATGAATGAATAATTTGTAAAATCTGTATACTATGATTAAGAAAACGCTTTATTTCGGAAATCCTGTTTATCTCTCTTTGAAAAATGCTCAGTTGGTGATTAAATTGCCGGAGGTCGTAAAAAGCTGTGCCTTGCCCGAAGGGTTCAAGCAAGTGTCTGAGGTGACTAAGCCAATAGAGGATATTGGGATAGTGGTATTGGATAATAAACAGATAACTGTTACTTCGGGAGTGTTGGAGGCTTTACTTGAAAATAATTGTGCAGTCATAACTTGTGACTCTAAAAGTATGCCGGTTGGTCTGATGCTTCCTTTGTATGGAAATACTACACAAAATGAGAGGTTTCGACAGCAACTTGGCGCTTCTCTGCCATTGATGAAACAACTTTGGCAGCAAACGATAAAGGCTAAAATAGAAAATCAGGCGGCGGTATTGAGTAAATGTACTGGAGAGGAAATAAAGTGTATGAAGATATGGGCTGCTGATGTGAAAAGTGGAGATCCGGATAACTTGGAGGCTCGTGCAGCTGCTTATTATTGGAAAAATTTGTTCAAAATAAAAGGTTTTACAAGAGATAGAGAAGGTATTCCACCTAATAATCTGTTGAATTATGGGTATGCTATTTTGCGGGCGGTCGTTGCCCGTGGTTTGGTTGCAAGTGGACTTTTACCTACTTTGGGAATACATCATCATAATCGTTATAATGCTTATTGTTTGGCGGATGATATAATGGAGCCTTATCGCCCCTATGTGGATAGGTTGGTATATGATATGATTAAAGGAGAAGAAATAAATTGTATTGGATTGACAAAAGAATTGAAAGCACAGCTGCTTACTATTCCTACGTTGGATACTATTATTTCGGGAAAACGTAGTCCGTTGATGGTGGCTGTTGGGCAGACTACGGCTTCTCTATATAAATGTTTTAGCGGTGAGTTGCGCAGAATATCTTATCCGGAGATGTAATGGAACGGTTTAGTGAATATCGGATTATGTGGGTACTTGTATTGTTTGATTTGCCAACCGAAACAAAAAAAGATAAAAAGGCATATGCGGACTTTAGAAAAAATCTGCAAAAGGATGGATTTACGATGTTTCAATTTTCTATATATGTTCGCCATTGCGCAAGTAGTGAGAATGCGGAGGTACATATAAAAAGAGTTAAGTCTATTTTGCCTGAGCACGGAAGTATTGGAATAATGTGTATTACAGATAAACAATTTGGAAATATAGAACTTTTTTATGGGAAAAAAACAGTAGATGTGAATACTCCCGAGCAGCAGTTAGAACTATTTTGAAAAGAAAATCCCGCTATGTAGCGGGATTTCTTTCTTGGAAACTATATCTTTTTTAAATTCTAATGTTTAATATAACTGTATGTATATTAGTTTGTTACTGATGTTCGGCTGTTTCCAATGGTTCAAAGATACTAAAATGAAAGCAAATCACAACATCTCCTGAAACATGAAGTCATGAAGAGGGCTGTTTCCAATGGTTCAAAGATACTAAAATGAAAGCAAATCACAACTCCTTATAATTTATTATGGAATAAGGCTAAGCTGTTTCCAATGGTTCAAAGATACTAAAATGAAAGCAAATCACAACTCTATTCAGAAGGACCTTTCTGCATCGCAGGCTGTTTCCAATGGTTCAAAGATACTAAAATGAAAGCAAATCACAACAGAAACTCTATGGAACATTATGCATGAAGCGCTGTTTCCAATGGTTCAAAGATACTAAAATGAAAGCAAATCACAACGTAAGTGTCTTAATCCTAAGCGTATTGTTAGCTGTTTCCAATGGTTCAAAGATACTAAAATGAAAGCAAATCACAACTTGTCTCTACTGCTTTTGTCACTTCTTCACGCTGTTTCCAATGGTTCAAAGATACTAAAATGAAAGCAAATCACAACGATCCATGTGACGTTCATATTCTTCAAACCGCAGTTTCCGATGGAAAAATAATTAAATATAAACAAATTAATAACATCGTACGACCTAAAACTTTGCGGTTTGCGCTGTTTCCATTCTTCCGCACTTTCTAATTTTAATTGGATTACATTCAATATGGGAGGTTTTTTATAAAAAATATGGGGAGTTTTCTTTTGATAATATAAAAGTAAGGTAGCTTCTCCGTTCTGTTAGTAGCAAGTTACGGATCTACTACCTTATTTGTCTATTCTTTAGCGACCTACTTGACGTTGCTGTTCGGCATTGTGCCGGTCTCCGATAACGGGAATGGCAGCTACAGCGTTCTCCGATTCTTTTCATTCTCCGGAGGTTATCTCGTGTACGACCGAATGCTTGCAATATATTCACAATGCGGATGTTTATACGTATCGCTTCCAGTCAGGGGACAAATAGCGTAAGCTTTACGGATTGTCTCGGTGCTGGTAGAACATTGGCAGCGAATCGAGTTGCAAGCGATGGAGCGACTCTTTACCGTAGCGGCGGATGGCCTCCGGCTATCTGTTTTGCTTTCGCTGCAAAAGTCTTATCCAATCCGGCAGGCATAGTTGATGCTATTCTGGCTAAAGTTGCCGTCTTAAGAAATCTACATCGATTGATTCTTTCTTTGTTATCTTCTTTCATAGTATTCTTGTTTTTCAATTTCTTATTTCAGTACACGAGCTATTCGTTCCAGTCCGTCGGCAAGTAACGTCCGGGGACAGGCAATATTCAGTCGGATAAAGCCTTCTCCGCCGGGACCGTACATCGTACCGGAGTTTACCATCAAATGCTGTTGCTCTTGTAGCTGCCGGGTCATATCATCCGAACCGATACCGGATACACGGCAGTCAACCCAAACTAAATAGGTCCCTTCGAGCGGTAACACGTGATATTGCGGCAACCGTTCGGTAAAGAAGTGACAAAGGAATTCGTAGTTCTTCCACAGGTATTTCCGCAGGGCATCAAGCCATCTGCCACCTTTATTATACGCTGCTATTGTCGCAATGACACCAAACGGATTGACATCGCACACTTCGTTGATATTGATGGCATGGTCGATACACCGACGCAGTTCCTCATCGGCTGCAATGATATTGGCTATTTGCAAACCTGCAAGGTTGAACGCCTTGCTCGGTGAAATGCAGGTTACGGAATTTTGTTGAAAATGCTCGGACAAGGAAGCAAAAGGCGTATAATTATGGCCGTTATAGGTCAGTTCGCAATGAATCTCATCCGCTACAACGAATACTTTGTTTCGCAAACAGATGTCGCCTATACGCTGCAACTCTTCGGGAGTCCAGACCCGTCCGACCGGGTTATGAGGATTACACAGCAGTAGAATTTTCGCTTTCGGATTGGCGGTTTTCGCTTCGAGATCATCAAAGTCTATCGTGTATCTGCCATCCCGATAGATCAATTTATTGGCAGATAACTCGCATCCATTGTTACGGATGGACGAATAGAAACAATTATAGGCAGGAGTCTGGACAATGACCTTGTCGCCCGGTTCGGTCAGTGCCTTGATGATTGCCGACAGAGCTGGTACGACACCGCTTGTATAGACAATCCACCGGGAATCCACCTGCCAGCGATGCCGGTTTCCAAACCATCGGACTACCGCATCGTAATAAGTATCGGGTACTTTGGTATAACCGAAAACACCGTGCATTACCCGTTCCTGCAAAGCCTCGATAATATCCGGAGCCGTGCGGAAATCCATATCCGCTACCCACATAGGCAATGTGTTTTCTTCTTCGGAGGTATCCCACTTGTAGGAGCTTGTCCCGCGACGCGGGACGATTGTGTCAAAATCGTATTTCATTAGATTATCAATCAGTGAAACATGTTTTCTCGTCCCAAAGTTTCAATTTGCAATCGGCAGGAGCTTTGATATTTTGGTCGAGAATGATTTCTTCGTAACAGTCAGCTGTAATACTGCCGCTACGAGGATTCTTGATACTACGTACGGGGCTGTTGATTGTAGCTTGTACGGAACTGTACTCAAAAGCCAAGTCGCAATCTTCAGCAAATGTACAATTCTCCAGCACAAGGTTTTCTGCATAACATAGAGGTTGTGTGCCGGAAATTTTACAGTTCATCAAACGCAGGTTGCGTGAATGCCAGCCAAGATATTCTCCGTTGAGTTCGGAATCGTAGATTGTCACGTTTTCTACCTCCCAGAAGGCGTCTTTTGTGGTAATTTTGGCATGATGTAATTCCACATTCTTCACATATTGGAAGACATATTTACTGTCACTTTCCAGTCCGTCTATGCAGATGTTATTACTAAACATAAACGGATAAGTACCTCCATGTAGCTTCAGGTTTTTGATATTCAGATTCTTGCAACGCCAGAACACTTCATCGGCATCATTTATCTCCACATTCTCCATTTCGATGTCGTGCATCTCGCGGAACATTTTGGGAGCATCAATACGTGTGTTAGTCATCTTCAGATGGTCGGAATACCATAGTGCCGAACGTCCGCCAACATCGAAAAAGCAGTGGTCTATAACGAAACCATGAACATGCCAGAACGGATAATTCCCTTCAAAAGTACAGTTGGTAGCTTCAATGTTGCTACATTCCTTAATAGCCGACTCTCCGGCACGAATGATTACGTTTTCCAGACGGAGGTCATGTGATTCAAACAGAGGGCGTTCTCCTCCGAATTCTTTATTCGATATTACTTTCATGTTATTTCCTTTCAAATTTTGCAGGTATGTCTCCGGCAATGTTCAATGCTTCGATTCCGTTTCCGTTAATACGTCCGATTTTAATCAAATCATTACTATGTGACCAGTTTTTGCAGAAAATGGCTACGTTTCCCCACGGTGCATAGATGGTTATATCACCGGGTGCAGGAGTACAGCTACGAGTGACCCCCTCTGTAGTTAAAGTGGGGTTGGGATAGAATATTTTCTCCGTTATGTTGTTGTAGTCGTTCAAAGTTACTTCCAATGGAAGACGGGACAGAAAATCCCGTGCGGCGGCATTATCTTCCATTGTGGCAGTAATTGTGCGATTGCCGACTATGATGTTAACATCCAATGAAGATACCTCGGGAGTTTCGGGCTCTTTCTTTTCTATTCCGATTTTATCGAGCCATTCTGTAACGCGGGTTTCCATTTGCGGGAGGGTTGAAGAAGTTAATAATAAAGTCTGATTGACGAAGTTCGCATCGGGACAGAGGTTACGGGCTTCACTGGCAGAGGAGGAAATTCCGCTGCTGCCGCTTGTGGCGAACAAGGCAATCTGTTTTCCGGCAAGTTTGGAAGTATGTTCATGCAAGAATGTCTGCATCGGAGTCGCCATGCTGCTGTACCAGATAGGGTAGCCGACAAAAATAATGTCATACTTGTCGAAGTTATCCATTGTGGTTTTGACGGGTGGATAATTGCCTTGTCTGATAGCTGCCAGTTCTTCCTGCGAACGCTCAAGCATGGCATTGTAATCATTGTCGTAAGGAGTTTGCGGTTCGACTTTCAATAAGTCACAATCAAGCGTTACCTGAATTTGCTGTGCCACTCGTTCTGTGTTGCTTGTACGTGAAGCATAAAGTACCAGATAACGTCTGTTACCGCCGGGAGTCGGCGTATCGGGATTATTATCGTCTCCTTCGTCTGGTTGTTCGGGTGTTTCCGGTTGTTCGGGAAAAAATGACTTGTTTTCACCTCCGGTGCAAGCTGCCATTGACAAAACCGTCAATAGCATAAATGGAATCAATAATAATTTTTTCATGTTCATTTCTTATTTTGATTTATGATTATCTTTTCTGTGGTATAACATTGAGTGTTAAGATACTGAATGCTGAAATTAAAAGAGTTTTGTGAGTAGTCGTTTAATTTATTGCATGAAGTTATTGATTTTGTTGGCGGGATTGAGTGGCATTTCTCTCTGACGTGATAGGCAAACACTCCCGATTTATCCACTGTTGTACCGCTGACACTTCCTACATAGTCGGCTTTTGGTAACATTTCACGGCTCACGAGGTTGACGGAAAGCCTTTTAGATTTCCTTATACCTTGATTGGTGTAATGGTTTTTACTCATGCTGATAAGTATTTTGTCATGGCCGATAATACCTGTAGCGCCAACAAATTTCCAAGATTTTTCTTGTTCGTTTCCATTATATCAGACTGAGCGGTATTCTCTTGTACGGCTGTACTGCATGATAGTATGACAAGTAGTGACAGAACACCTAAAAAAGTTTTACTATATTCCAAAAAGTTTCTGTGATTCATAATTATTTTTTTATTATTAATCTTCTGATTGCAAATCTACTACGATTCAATAAACCGGTTTGTATATGATTTACGGATATTTATACCCGAATAAAGGATTTACTCTTTTAAAGCATATTTTTTGCGGCATAAAAAAACTGCATATACAGCCGATATTCTCATCGCCTATATATGCAGAATCTATTTTATGGATACGTTTAACCTCTCAAACGTATTTGTGGTATGTTACAGTGACGCGCTGTATTTTATCAGCGCATATCCGCCCGCAACCTGCATTGCCATTCCCGGCAGACCGACACGGAAGTCTTGTACGGCTTGAAAGAAGCTGCCTGCCATCACCCACTCGCCTAAAGTGCCTATTACTTGATAGAACAGAACAACAGCCAATAAGATAGGCAGGGAAATACGGTTGAAGCGGTGTACAGCCCAACCTGCAGCTACTGCCAGCAATACGGAGAGAACGGCAGTCAGCAATCCCACTTTCCAACCGAATTTATATGCGCTGATTAGGGTAAAGAAATAAATGGGTAACCATGTAATGCCACCTTGCGGTATAAGGTGGAACAACTGTGGCAGTGCCATATTGCCTGCAATGAATAATGCGGCAATCAAGTAAGTTTTTGCATTGCTGTAATCCAGCGAGTAGAGTTTTTTCTGAAAAATCTTCTTAATAATTGTGTCGTAACCTAAGTTTGACTACTTTTGCTCTTCCATAAATGGAGGCGGCTATGAAAGATACTATAATCATTGAACATTTACGCAGAGGAGATGAGGCGGCATTTAAATGCATCTATGAGTGCCACTATGTCCTGCTTTGTCGCTTCGCCAATCAAATATTGAATGATACGGCTCTTTCAGAAGAGGTGGTGGACGATGCTATATTTTATTTATGGGAGCATCGCCAGGAGATAGAAATCACATATTCTATCCGTACTTACCTGATGCGTGCTGTACGTAACCGTTGTCTGAATGAATTGCAATCTTCGAGTCATCGCAAGGAACTGCATTTTTCATCTTTTATGCTACCGGAAAATATAGAATTTCTTGATTCTGTTTTTGTGGAAGAAAATCAGCCCTTGGGTGTATTGCTCGAACGAGAATTGGAAGATGAACTGACTCGTAGTATAGAAGAATTACCTGTAGAATGTCGCACTGTATTTAAAAAAAGTCGTTTTGAACAAAAAAAGTACGAAGAGATTGCTTTAGAATTAGGAATTTCCATTAATACGGTTAAGTATCATATGAAGAATGCTTTAGCTCTTCTTCAAAAGCGTTTGGATAACTATTTGCATTTATTGATTATTTATATTTTTATGGATTTTTGAAAAAATATATATTTTCAACTACCCTCATTCTTGATTTTTTTGTCTTATATATAAAGCAACAGAATTATGCAACTGGAAGAACATACTGATATAGATTTATTGATAATTCGATATCTTTCGGGAAAATTGGATAAAGAATCCTTTGCTGAACTGAGACGTTGGAGTTTGGAGTCTGAGTCTAATCGGAAATATGTGCGGAATAAATTAGAGATATGGTTTTCCTCGGGGGTTGCCGATACTGCTGTACGGTTTGATAAAGACAAGGCATTCTCTCTATTCAAACAACGGGTTGTCGAGACGGAGAAGAAACAAAAACTGATGCTCCGTTTCTCATGGAAAACCTTTATGAGGGTAGCTGCCGTTGTGTTGATTCTGATGATTCCATTTGTTACTTATTGGCAGGGAAAGCAGGCTGTGAAGCAAAACTTTGTGGATATGGTTGTAGAGGCACCTATGGGAGCGCATACTAAACTCTATTTGCCGGATGGTACATTGGTATGGTTGAACGCAGGATCGAAAATAATATATTCACAGGGCTTTGGAGTAGATGACCGCCGGTTGCGTTTGGAAGGTGAGGGGTATTTTGAGGTTATGAAGAACGAAGAAGTACCTTTTGAAATAAATACGAAAGAACTGAATCTGAGAGTGCTGGGAACGAAATTTAATTTCAGAAACTATCCGGATGATGAAGAAGTGACGGTAAATCTGATGGAAGGAAAAGTCGTTCTTAGGAACAGCATCAGGGAAATGCCTGAACTTTATCTGACGCCGAACGAAAAAATGGTTCTTAACAAGGTGACCGGTCAAATGGTAAAAAACAGCACAAGGGCGGCCAAAGCTAATGTTTGGATTAACGATGAGCTTTTCTTTGATGAGGAACTGCTGGAAGATATAGCTAAGAAACTGATGCGTAGCTATAATGTAAAGGTGGAAGTTGCTGATTCTTTACGCAACAAACGTTTCTATGGAAGTTTTGGAATCTCGGCCAATACGATTGATAAGATTTTGGATGTGATGGCTTCGACCCAGCAGATGAATTATAAATACGAAAACGGTGTATATATACTATATTAATGTTGAACTTAAAAAATAAAATATGAGAAACATGAACTCCATGGGATTTACTTTTTCCGGCTGACGTTGGCGTTTCGCTTCCCGGATAATGATTTGGGAGCCAGCTTTATTTGGTAATTTCTTACCAAACCTTATTTCTATTCATTAATTAAAAATTCAAAAAGTTTATGGGAAACTTTAGTAAGGCTGTTTTAATAGCCTCAGTAGCTCTTTGTCTTCATATTTCTGCTTTTTCACAGAATATATCGTTGAATGTCAGTGGTATAACGGTGAAAGATGCAATCGAACAATTGAAAGAAAAGACCGGTTATGCGTTTATATTTTCATCCGCTGATATAGATACGAACAAACGTGTCTCGATTGTTGCCAATGAAGAGGATATAAATAATGTTATCAAACAAATTCTACATGGGCAGAATGATTTGAGTTATGAAATTAAAGGAAAGAAAATTATTATAAAGAAAACACAACCTGTTGATCCAATACAAAAAATTAAAGTTACGGGTAAAGTAGTAGATACTAATGGAGAACCCATTATTGGAGCGACAATTAAGGAACAAGGGACTTCAAATGGTGCTATTTCTGATATTGATGGTAATTTCTCTTTTGAAACAGCTGATAATGCTAGTTTGGAAATATCTTATATAGGTTATCAAAATCAGAAAATTAAAGTACAAAAAGGCAAAAATTTGGCTATAACTTTACAAGAAGATACGGAAATGCTGGATGAAGTAGTCGTTGTTGGATATGGGACGGTAAAAAAAGCTAATGTTGTAGGTTCTATTGCCAAAATCAATTCAGATGTGATACAAGATCGTCCGGTAGGTAGAGCCGAACAGGCTTTACAAGGGCAGATGGCAGGGGTATCTGTAAGAAGTACATCAGGTGCTCCGGGGAGTGATATTACTATTAATGTGCGTGGAGCGGCATCTATAAATGGGGAAAGTACTCCTTTATATGTAGTTGATGGAGTACCTATTGATAATTTGTCCGGTATAAATCCCAATGATATTGAGTCTATTGATGTGCTGAAGGATGCTGCTTCTGCAGCAATTTATGGTTCTCGTGGTTCTAATGGTGTTGTACTGGTTACTACTAAAAAGGGAAAGACTGGTGCGCCCGTCATTACTTTGAATGCTTATACCGCCATCTCTACTTTGGAAAAGAAGGTTGATGTGATGGATTCTAATGAATGGATTGCTTTTAATAAAAAATGGTATGATTATCAGTGGACGAAAGCTTCAGGTATGTCAGCTTCTACTAATCAAACAGACAGAATTGCTTATGCAGAATCAAAATTAGGTAAGAAATTGACTACACGTGATGCGTTGAAAGAGAATGGTGTACGGAATACTTATGGTATCTATGATCCTTGGTGGGGAAGTTCAGAAATAGAAGCTATTAATTGGCAGGATGAGTTGTTTCATACAGCTCCGGCATATGATATTCAATTAGCTGCTTCTGGGGCTACGGAGAAAATTAATTACTCGCTGTCTGGGGGTATTTATAAACAGGATGGTATTGTGTATGGTTCTTCCTACAGTCGATATAATCTTCGCGCTAATGTAGAGGCGCAGATGACAGACCGTATTAGAGTTGGTTTAATGGTGGCTCCTTCGTATGGAGTACAAAAAGGAGCTAAAGTGGATGGAAAAGAAAATGCAGTATCAAAAACATTGGGATTACCGGGTTGGGCGCTTGCCGGGACAGGGCGGAATGCCGGGGCTGATCCATATAAATTTTATGATGGATGGGGACCGGGACCGAATGTGATTAGTCCATATATTCAGGCTACTGCTCCTGACAGAAAGAATGCCGATATAAGAATCAATACAGCTTTGAATACCACAATTGATATTATTGATGGGCTAAAAGCTCAAGGTATGGTTGCGTGGAATTATAGAAATAAAAATGAAAGAACATACACTCCGACTTGGTCTAATGCAAAGTGGAATACTGCGGCCCACCCTGGTGAATTGTCGAGTTCCAGTTATTCGACCAACATATCGAATTCTTTATTGATACAAGGTTTGTTGACTTATAATAAAAGCTGGGGCATTCACTGTTTTGATGCTATGTTGGGGGCTTCTTATGAATCAAATAATGTCAATACATCTTTACAGAGCGTTTCTGACTTTCCGGATGATAAAAGTTGGGTTTTTGATAAAAATAAGGGTGGTACGGTGAAAAGTAATGAAATTGACTATACAGAGAATGCACTTCTTTCATACTTTGGTCGTGTACAATATGCATTGATGGATCGTTATTTATTTTCTGCTTCTTTAAGAAGAGACGGTTCTTCTAAATTTGGTTCCGAAAACAGATGGGGATGGTTTCCTTCTGTTTCAGCTGCTTGGAAACTAAATGAAGAATCTTTTATGAAAGACATTGATTGGTTAGGTTCAGCCAAGTTACGTTTGAGTTGGGGACAAGCGGGTAATGACCGTATTGGAGAAGCCCAGTTCTTATCGAATATGGTTGCTCTGAATTATGCGATAGGTAACTCTCAGAATATGGCTAGCGGTTATGTTCCAGGTAATCTGGCAAATCCTTTATTAGGTTGGGAAACAACAACTTCTTATAATATTGGTATTGACTTTGGAGTGTTAAATAATCGGATTTATTTTTCTGCGGATTATTATAAAAAAGTAACAAAAGATTTACTGTTGAAATCTCCGGTATCTTTGATTACAGGTTTTAGTACAATGATGGCCAATGTCGGAAATGTAGATAATTGGGGGTTAGAGTTTGAATTGAATACAGCCAATATATCTACTTCATCTTTTAAATGGAATTCTTCATTGAATTTTTCACTGAATCGAAATAAGATTACAAGTTTGGGAGATGATGATTCGGACATTCGTTCAGGACAGGGAAGTACGATTATACAAAGGGTTGGGCATCCTGTAAATTCTTATATGTTGTTAGAAGTGGAAAGAACGTTGAATGCTGATGATTTTGAGGTCGATGGTATTACTCCTAAAAAAGGTATTGCTATATATACAGGGCAAAAGCCGGGTGATTCAAAATGGAAAGATAATAATAAGGATGGAAAAATAACATCCGATGATTATACAGTGGCAGGAAGTTATCAACCGAAATTTGAATGGGGTTTTACAAATACGTTTAAATATAGAAATTTTGATGCGTCTATTCTGTTGCAGGGACGTGTGGGTGGAGAACTTTTATCTATTGGTTCAAGAAGTTATAATCGTGCTACAAATGACCCGAAGTATAATTATTTGAGTAGATGGTTATATAACTCATATTGGTCGGAAAGTGAACCCGGAGATGGAAAGACGCCGGCTTTCTATGCTACCGTTACAGGTGGACAATATGATACGAATTGGTTGTACGATGCAGGATATATTCGTATCAAGAATATTACTTTGGGATATAATATACCATTTAAACCCAATTCAATTTTAAATAAGGCTCGGGTATATGTGTCTTGTGATAATGTTTATATGTGGGATCATTATGATGCAGGATTCTCTCCTGAGGCAGCTACACAAGATAATGCATCTTCTGATTGGGGAGCTTATCCGTTATCAAGAACTTTTTCATTGGGTGTTAACATTACTTTCTAAATTAAAGGCTTATGAAAACAAAAGAATATATAGTAGCATTGATAGCTACATGTGGGTTATGTTCCTGTAATGACCTTATTGATATTTATCCGGTTGAGAATAATTTTGCAGATACATTTTATACCTCGGAGTTTGAAATTAATCAGGCTACTATGGGAATTTATGCTCGTTTGGGGCGCAATGGCGGAAATTTAGATTTTCCAACAATTTATTATTTTATGGCGTCTGAAGGGCGTTCCGATAACTTATATTATGCAGCTTTAGCAAATGCTCAGAGAGATCAGGTTGATTTTAGGAATTATGCCGTTACCGATGTAACAGGTACTAATGAAGATATATATGCACGTTTATATCAAATAATTGGAGATGCTAACATGCTATTGCAAAAAGTTCCTGATGAATATACACGTTATCGTGCTGAGGCTTCTTTTCTCAGAGCATTGGCATATTTTGAACTTGTTAGGGCGTATGGACCTCAGCCTGTGATAGATTATCCTGTTTTGAATGAAGAGGCCAGAACATTGTCTCGACAGCCTGCTGAAGAGGTATATAAGCTGATTATTTCTGATTTGGAATATGCCGGAAATAATTTGGAGACATTTTATACGGGAGAAGAAGCGGGAAGAGTTGGTTCTGTTGCTGCGAAATGCTTATTGGCTGAAGTTTATGTAACAATGGCAGGGTATCCGATGAATGATAAGAATGCTTATCAGAAGGCGGAAACAATCTTAGGACCTATTATGGATGAAGTCAAGAAGAGATTTGCTCCTGATTATTCTTATATTTTTGATGTGAATAAAGAAAATATGTACGATTTGTTTTCTGTACAATTTGCATCCGGGAATCAAGGTCTCGGTTCTTCTTTAGCCGGATATGTTACGGAGGGTTCCGGAGGTGTGATGATACCGGAATGGTTCTATAGCGGTTATCATTTGCAAGGACAGGATTTTAGGGTAGATGAATTGTTGGTAAATGACATGAAAGCACAGAACGATAAGCGTTTGGAAACATCTGTAGCAGAGGGATATTGGGATACAACAGAGCATGGATTTACTCCTGAAGATTATGCCGCCCATTATAAAGAACGTTGTATGATGATAAAATTTTTGGTTAAAGATAATACCAATAAAACAATAAAGGCATGGAACGATTATCCGTTGAATTTCCCGATATTGAGACCTGCTGATGCCTATTTGCTTTATGCCGAAGCTTTGATTAATAATGGTAAGGCGGAATTAGCTACGGAGTGGATTGACGCTATTCGTGTAAGGGCAGGTTTAGCTTCTTTGGGGCATACCCCGACAATGGATGACATTATGTATGAAAGAAGATGTGAGTTCATTGGTGAGGGCAAACGGTATTTTGATTTAGTAAGAATGGGAAAAGATACTTTTATTTCGACCATGAAAAAGTTTTCAGATCATTATGAGCACGTGTCTAAAATGGGAGCAAATAATCCGTCTGAAAAAGATTTGTTATTGCCTATACCATTAACGGTAATGAACATTCATACTTCATGGACTAATAACCCGGGGTATTAAATTGTATATTTGAAACAAGTTGTCTCAACATTTTATTGAGTATTTAAGTAATATGCTTGAGGCAACTTGTTTTCTTTATTGTTGCAACTTTATATAAATAGCTTTCATGAAGATAGTAAGATTGTTTTTTGTTCTTCTATTGATAGGTCCAATGAGTTATGCTGGTTCCCCTTTATTACCTGGTGGGTCACTGCATAATACATTGTATGGTTTCTTGAACCCGCAGGATTCTACACGGACTAAGATGTGGTGGTTTCATGGAAAATTTCCTTCTACTCGGGAAGGAATGACTAAAGACTTGGAGTCATTCAAACGTGTAGGAATCGGAGGAATTGTTTACTACGACCAGGTTCATGGTGACCAGTTACCGAATACGGAGCTGTCGATGAGTAAAGAATGGTGGGATAATATTTATTATATAGCTAAAGAGACGAAACGTTTAGGGCTTGATTTTGAATTTCATGTATCGAATGGATTTGTGGCGGGTGGTCCGTGGATTAAACCATGCGATGCCATGAAACGTCTGGAAAGTATTGAAACTGTTGTAGCAGGTGGAATACCATTGGCGCTAAAACTGCAAGCTCCCAATAATAAATATAATTTTTATCGGGATATAAGAGTTATAGCCATTCCGACAAAAGACGTTCCGGAGATTTGTATAAAGCTTTCTGCTAATATATCTCAAGTCACACCAGAACTTCTTTTTGGAGGACAGGAACTTTATAATATTCCTGCTATGGAAGATGTTCCGGTATACATTAATATAGATTATACAAAGGCTACGTCTTTGAGGAGCATATCCTATATAATAGGTCCATCAGGTAAAGCAACCACTAGTGCAACGAATGTTCCGGGAGAACCTCAAGAAACATTTGTTGGGACTGGATATAAGACATTACCTCCAGTGGGAGAATTGCAATATAGTGAAGATGGAGAGGTATATCATAAAGTTTGCGATTTGAAACCTTTATATCGTGCCCACGAGAGTTATAAAAAGAAAACTATATCTTTTTTACCAGTAGAGGCAAGGTTTTATAGAATTAAATTACAAGGATGGAATGGTTCGGCGGAGGGGAAACCTTTGCGTCTGGGAGGAATCGCATTAAGTTCGGACCCTATGATTAATGAATATGAATATAAGGCTGGTTATATATCAGAATACATTGAGAAAACAATGACAACTCCGGCTTATTCTGAGGGAGAAGCTGTACCGTCTGATAAAGTATTGGATATTACCCGATATGTAGGAACAGATGGTATTTTGAGATGGGATGCACCAAAAGGTCACTGGCGGATATTGAGACTATGTATGGTACCGACAGGTGGAAGGGTAAAGCATGGGCGTCCGGATATGATGGGATTGGAATGCGATAAGATGTCATCCCGAGCTTCGACCTTGCAATTTAATGCCTATTTTAAACAGGTGTTAGATTCATTGGATTATTATGGTATTAATAACTTGAAAGGTATGGCAATGGATAGCCACGAAGCAGGTGTACAAAACTGGACTGATGATTTTTTGTTGGAGTTCAAACGACTTCGGGGATATGATCTATCTCCTTATTTGCCGGTAATGGCCGGATATGTAATTGGTGATGTCAGAACCTCAGAGAGTGTGTTGTATGATGTACGTCTTACAATTGCTGATTTGATTTCAGAACGCTATTATGGTACGTTCGATAGGTTGTGTCGTAATCGTAATATTGTTTTTACGGCACAGGCTACAGGGAATGCCCAATGTATAGTTGCAATACCGATTGTTGCTAAAAGTAAGGTGCAGAAGCCCCAGGGGGAGTTTTGGCTTATGCAACCGAATGGCAATTATGATATAAAAGAATCGTCCTCATCTGCTCATTTATATGGTAAACAAATAGCTTCAGCTGAAGCTTTCACGGATGGAGATTTGACTACAATGCCGGGTGATTTGAAGAATATTGCGGATGGTGCGTATTCACTTGGTATTAATGAGTTTGTCGTATGTGCTTCTGTACACCAACCGTATACTAAATATGCCGGATATCCGGGAGGCCGATTTTATGCAACCTATTCGCGTAATAACAGTTGGTGGGAGAAAAGTCGTAATTTTGGAGATTATCAGTCACGTGTCAGTTATGTTATGCGGCAAGGAAGACCGGTTGTTGATTTATGTGTTTATTTAGGTAATAATGCTCCTGTAAGAATCTTAACTCATCGGCTACCAAAGATACCTGCCGGATATGATTTTGATGCCTTTTCAGAAGATGCGTTGTTATCCCGAATGGAACCTAGTGAGGGAAAGATTGTTTTACCTACAGGACAGAGTTATTCTATGATGATACTTCCACGTTCGGGTGAAATCTCGTTAGGTGCTTTACGTAAAATAGCTTCATTGGTAAAGCAAGGTGTTTATGTATATGGTAACAGACCGACAGGATCACCATGTAAAGAGGATATGGGTAAGGATAAAGAGTATGAAGATTTGGTAAGTGCTTTATGGAACTCGGAGGGTTATGGTAAAGGGAAAGTTTTTTCTGGAATGACTCTAGATGAGGCTTTACAAAAGGCTTGTATATTACCGGATGTATATGGAGAAAAACTTTATTTTGCACATAGAGAGACGAATGATTGCGATATTTATTTTTTGAATAATCATACTGACAGTATCGTTTCAGGATTATATACATTTAAAACAAAATATCAATATGCACAATTATGGGATGCGGTTTCGGGAAAACGCTATCGTTTATCGGCAGATAAAGGATTGGTTACTTTACATTTATCTCCTAGGGAATCTTGTTTTGTGGTGTTTTCTAATAATAACGAACAATTGGATGATAAGCCTTTGCTAAAGAAACGATATATTATTGATAGTAAATGGACTATTGATTTTAATTGCCGTTATCAAGGGGTAGGGCAGATGGAATGTAGAAAGCTTGAATATTGGAATAAATCAGAAAATTCAAAGATTCGATATTATTCAGGGACAGCAGTTTATAAAACATCTTTTGAATGGAAAGATGCCAAAACTGTTTTTCTTCAATTACCCTCTAATAATTGTGTAACGGAAGTATACATAAATAAGCAAAAGACTGGAATTATTTGGTGTTCTCCTTGGAACTTGGATGTTTCGCCTTACTTGAAAAAAGGGAACAATGAATTAAGGCTGGAAGTTACGAACTCATGGAATAATAGAGCTGTGGGGGATTTAAGATTGAAACAAGATAAAATAATATGGAAACCGGAGTTATTTGTATCAGAAAATTCTTTGTTACAGGATGCTGGTCTACAAGGTGATATAATGTTGATTTTTTGATTCTCGTAGATTATATTGGTTGAAACCTTAGAATTCAATGAACAGAAAGAGTTCATCATTTCTTTTTCTGATTATTGATTCTAAGGTTTTCTTTTTGGGTTGAGGCTTTACAGTGACGCGCTGTATTTTATCAGCGCATATCCGCCCGCAACCTGCATTGCCATTCCCGGCAGACCGACACGGAAGTCTTGTACGGCTTGAAAGAAGCTGCCTGCCATCACCCACTCGCCTAAAGTGCCTATTACTTGATAGAACAGAACAACAGCCAATAAGATAGGCAGGGAAATACGGTTGAAGCGGTATGCAGCCCAACCTGCAGCTACTGCCAGCAATACGGACTTTAATAAAATGGCAGGAAGTACTGCGGGAAGCGGCATTCCGAACAGCAATGAATTAACTATCGGGGAGAGAACGGCAGTCAGCAATCCCACTTTCCAACCGAATTTGTATGCACCGATTAGGGTAAAGAAATAAATGGGTAACCATGTAATGCCACCTTGCGGTATAAGGTGGAACAACTGTGGCAGTGCCATATTGCCTGCAATGAATAATGCGGCAATCAAGTAAGTTTTTGCATTGCTGTAATCCAGCGAGTAGAGTTTTACAGTTTTTGTTTCCATGTTTTTTTATCGTTAATAGAATTATTTTTTGTTTATCGGATAATCATTTTTTGTTTTTACAAAGTTAGAACTATTATTTCAAACGTATACAGTCTTGCAACGGCAATGTTCGCTTTTTTTAGAAGTTGATATTCACGCCACCCATAAAAGTAGCTTTAGGCATAGGGAAACCGTCATTGATTTCGTAACGTTGGGCCAGCAGATTCTCACCTCTTACAAAAACATCGGCATATCGGCATAAATGATAATTGGCGCGTAGATTCCAAAGAACAAAACTTTCCTTTTTCTCTTTGCCTTTGTTTACGTTGGTGTAGAGATTCTTTATATATTGCAGCCCGGTTGATACTCCCCAGCGTCCGTATGTAAAATCTGCTCCTGCAAAGAGCTTATGCTCGGGAGCGGCAACTACCGGATTTTTCATGTGCAGCCAGCTATAATTGGCATTCACCTGCCAGTGAGGAGTAATGCGGTAATTGATATTGGTTTCAACACCCCGGTTCTTAATCTCACCGGTATTAACATTCTTGGGTTTGCCGTCGGTGGGAACAGTCATAATCATATTATCACCGTCGATATAATAGAGATTTACACCGTAAAACAAAGCGCCGTCCAAAGTCCGTTGCGAGAAAGACAACTCATAGCTCATCAAACTTTCCGCCATTAACTCCGGATTCTGTGGCGGGAACATATACATTTCACGAATGGTAGGATTGCGGAATCCTTTGCTGACCATAGCCTTCACTTCCATCTGTTCGGGTAGATGGAATGACAGTCCGCCTTGCGGTATCCATTCCGTACCTACGTGCGAGTGGTGGTCTACGCGGATACCGGCATCCAAAGACAGCCATTCGCCGAGGTCCTGACGGAAATCAACATATCCGGCAAATTCGTCCATTTGTTTGTCTACACCCGGAATGCGTTCGCCGGAAGCTACCACTCTGTTCCATGATTCGCCGCCGAAGTGCTGATAGTCGAAACCTATAGTCAGGCGGTTGCCGCTGAAAAACGTGGCGCTTTGATACCATGATATACCCAGCATCCGGTCTTTGGAGTTGAAGTGGGACTCTTGCGGTGTTCCTCCGGGATGGTAGCCGTCATCTATTTTATGGCGTCCCCAGTTGTAAAAGAAACTTAGAGCACCGGAACTCTTTTCGTAACGGTTTTCAAGGGCGAACGAAGCCATACCGCGTGTGATGCGTGAATTGTTGTCTATGTACGGATTGCCGACTTCGCCCGGATTGGAGGCCTTGAATTGGGTGATATTTACATCACCCCACAGCTTCCAGATATCGTTGAAGTCATATCCCAACTTGGCATAACCGCCGTATTGTTCAAATTCCATATCGTCACGATGTCCGTCGGTACGGTTGTAAGAGCCGGTAATGATGCTGCTGAAACGTCCTTTCTTGATGCGGTTGGAAATTTCCGTCTGTAACGTGTTGTAGGAGCCGTAGCCGATTTGTGCGTTTGTCTTTATTCCGTCCTCTTGCATCTTGCGGGTCACTATATTGATAACTCCTCCCATTGCGTTGGAACCGTATAGCACCGAAGCCGGACCGCGAAGTACTTCCACCCGGTCGGTAAGCATCGTTTGGTAAGCGTCGGCAATGGGGTGTCCCATCAATCCCATATATTGGGGATGCCCGTCAATCAGTACCAACAAGCCTGCCGTAGGACTGCCGCCGATACCGCGCAGACTCATTCCGCCTGCCGCTCCCGTAGATACGCCGTAGCCCATGATGCCGCGGCTTGTGGTGAACAGTCCGGGCACTTGTTCCGTCAGTACAGGCAGAACGGAAGGCTGAAAACTTTGTTCCAACACTTTGCGGTTGACTACGGAGATAGTCATCGGCAGATGCCGTACATCTGTTTCATTTCTTGTTCCGGTCACTACTACTTCATCTATAGTCAGGTTCTTGGCAATGCGTGCACTGTCTTTGACTGTTTGTGCAAACCCGGTCGCCGCCCAAATGCCGGCTATCGAAAAAAGTAATATCGTCTTTTTCTTCATCTGTATTATAACGTCTCCTGTTTCAGCTTTTCTACAAATTGGTCTATTTCCTGTAACTTTTTGGGTATGTCAATACCTTGCGGACAGTGCGGGTTACATTGATTGCATCCGGTACAGTGACTTGCCTGACGGAGTTTCGGCACACTGCGGTCGTAACCGATGAGGAAGGCGCGGCGCGCTTCGCGATAGTTTTCATCCTGACTGCTTTTAGGTACATTGCCTTCGTTGATGCATCGGTTGTAATGCAGTAGAATGGCGGGTATATCCAGCCCGTAGGGACAAGGCATACAGTATTTGCAGTCGTTGCATGGCACGGTGGGATAGGTCAGCATCATCTGTGCCGTATCTTCCAGCAGAGCCATTTCTTCTTCCGTACAGGGGTCGAGGGGGGAGAAAGTGCGGAGATTGTCTTGCAGATGTTCCATATACGTCATGCCGCTCAGTACCGTCAATACATCGGGGAAAGTTCCGGCAAAGCGGAAAGCCCAGGAAGCCACGCTGTCTTGCGGGCGGCGTTGTTTCAGGCGTGCCATTAAGTGGTCGTTCAGTTTGGAAAGGCGTCCTCCCAATAGGGGTTCCATGATGACGGCAGGTATGCCTCGCTTCACGAGTTCTCCATACAAATACTCAGCATCCGTATTGCGGGTATTTACTTCTTTGGCATGTTTCCAGTCAACGTAGTTCAGTTGGATTTGTACAAAATCCCATTTCAGTTCGTCGTGCCGTGAGAGTAGATAGTCGAAAACTTCTATGTCTCCATGATAAGAGAAACCGAGATTGCGGATGCGTCCCGCCTTGCGTTCTTCCAGAAGGAAATCGAGTATACCGTTATCCAAATAACGGCTGTGCAGGGCTTCCATGCCACCCATGCCGATGCCATGCAGCAACAGGTAGTCTATATAGTCCACTTGCAATTCTCGGAAAGACCGGTGGTACATGGCAAGTGATTCTTCGCGGCTGTGGGTGTTGGAACTGAAATTGGACAGCTTGGTTGCGAGGAAGAACTTTTCACGCGGGTGACGTTTCAGGGCGATGCCCGTAGCACGTTCGGACATACCTTGTACGTATGCCGGGGATGTATCGAAATAGTTCACTCCATGCGCAATGGCATAGTCAATCAGCTCATTGACGGTTTCCTGGTCTATTTCATCGCCTTTTCCGTCAGCCCGTTTTCGGGTAGGCCAGCGCATACAGCCATAACCCAGCAATGATACACGGTCGCCCGTAGTGGGGTTGGTGCGGTAGACCATTTTATCGGTGGGAATTTCGCCCAATGCAGCTGATTCGCTGTCCGAGCTGTTGTTCTTACCGGAACAGCCGTATAATGTGGCTGCCGATGCAAATGTTCCTGCGCCGGCTAGTTTGAAGAAATCCCGGCGGTTTATCTTCTTGCTATTCTTGTTATTATTCTTATCCATAAGTCCCCGTATTTAGTTTCTCGGTACCATCTGTCATTCAGAGCGTAGCGAAGAATCTACTCTCTTGATGTATACACAGAGAGTAGATTCTTCGCTACGCTCTGAATGACAGATACCCAATGATATTAATTAATTCAGTCGTTTATTTATATAATTCGTAGTCATTCTCTTTTGTTATCTTATCCTTACACTGTCCTGTGCATCATATGTCCTTCCACATAAATTGCGCTGAACGGACGTGACGGGCAAAGGTTCTCGCATGCGCCGCAACCGATGCACCGTTCGGTGTTGACAACGGGTATTTTTATGGATTCCGGATTTTCCGGGTCCGATGCTACCATTTGTATAGCGCTGACCGGGCAATGACGGGCACAGTTGCCGCATTCCACATCATCGGTGATGCAGATGCAATTTTCCTTTATCCATACGGCGTGGCCTATCTGAATGGCAGATTTATCAGCTTTGGTAATAGGACGGATAGCTCCTGCCGGACATACTTCCGAGCATTTGGTGCATTCGGGACGGCAGTAACCGCGCTCGTAGGACATTTCCGGCTGCATTAGTTTCATGAAGTCGGAAGAGGGGCGCAGCACTTGGTTTGGACATACCGATACGCAAAGCTGGCAAGCCGTACAGTGTTGTGCAAAATTGCGTGCGCTCAACGCCCCCGGCGGGATAATGGCAGTGGCACGTGCAGGAATTTTCTTCTCCTCGATAACTGCCAGTCCACCGTCCACATTCTTCTCTTGTGCCTTTAAAGCGGCTGTTGTAGCCAACACTGCCGTTGCAGAGAGAAAGGCACGCCGGGTATCATCAATTGAATCTGGAGTACTTGTCTTCTCCTGAGTTTGGGCGGATGCCTTTGCTGCATTTGATTTATGCCGGCGGGTATAAGTGATAGCCCCCTGCTTGCATTTATCAAGGCAATCCATACACGCCACGCACCGGCTGTAATCAATTTCGTGGGCTTTGGAGTTGATGCACGATGCTTTGCAGTTGCGTGCGCAAAGTCCGCAACCGTTACATTTTGTAGTGTCTATAACAGGTTTGAAAAGGGAATACTTGGACAGGAATCCCAGCACCGTGCCCACCGGACAAATCGTGTTGCAATAGGTACGTCCGCTTCGCCATGCCAATACTGCGAGCACAACCAAAGTAATGACCGCTATGATGAAGGTGGACAGGCTTTTCATCCATACTTCTGTTTCATAGAAAGCGTAACTGTCTGCCCGTTCCGCCCAATATGCCAGAAGATTATTGCCCCACTGATAGACGGGGGCAAAAAGATTGGAAGCGATACGGCCATACGAGCTGTACGGTTCGAGCAATGAGGCTACTGCATGGAAGCGTATGCCTGCAACAAGCGCAACGGCAAACAATGCCAACATTCCATAACGCAGCCATTTCAGCGCAGGAGAGTAATGGAAACGGTTTTTCTTCCGTTTGCCTGCAAATCGGGAAATGACATCCTGAAACACACCGAGCGGACAGATAACGGAGCAATAGACGCGTCCGAACAATAGGGTCAATGCAACAAGCAGCACTACCACGCCCACATTCAGTGCGAGCAGTGCGGGGAGGAATTGTATTTTTGCCATCCAGCCCATCCAGCTGTGCAGTGTCCCGCTAAAATCGAGGAACAGGAGAGTGATGAATGCAAAGAAAACAATTGCAAGTGTCAGTCTGATAGTACGTAACATAAAATTCGTAGTTAGTGTTTTATTGCTGCAAAAATACGAAGTTCATGTTTAAGTTTTGTATACGGATTACAGTTTTTTATATATATTCTACAGATACGGGCGATTTTAGCTTTCCTGACATCTTACTGCATGGAAGACGCGTCGAATGAAAGCGGCAGCAATGCGCCTACATTCTTCAGTTCATAAATGCCTTTTTCGCCGAACAGCAAGATGCGCATGGGGCATTTGAAGCGTTTTTCCGTTTCGAGCATCACCTGCCGGCAGGCGCCGCACGGCGGAATCGGTTCTTCCAAAAACTCCCCGTGTTCGTTGCGGGCGGCTATGGCAAGCGTTTCTACCGCTTGGTCGGGATATTGGGAGTTGGCATAGAACAAGGTGGTGCGTTCCGCACAAAGCCCCGACGGATAGGCTGCATTCTCCTGATTGGTGCCTGTAACAATTGTGTGGTTTGCCAGTCGGGCGGCTGCGCCTACCGAGAAGTGCGAGTAGGGGGCATAGCTGCGATAAGTTGCCTGACGGGCGGCATCCATCAGCTCGCGGTCTGCGGCGTTCAATTCTTCGTAGTCGTATATCTTGATAGCGATTTGTATGTTCAGGTCCTTCATAGAGTAATAGTTTATTGTAATTAATGTTACAAAGATAGGAAAGAGATTGGTTTTTTCAATTCTTTTGCAGACTTTTGTGTCAAATTCAACATTTGAAGCATGAAACCTATTTTCAGACTGGCTGCTATTATAGCACTTCTCCTCCTTTCTGTAGCTGTGCAGGCGCAGCGCAGAAATTCCCGCTACAATGAATATATCAAACAATATGCCCCTCTTGCCGTAGAGCAGATGCAGGAGCACAAGATACCTGCCAGTATTACGCTGGCACAGGGATTGCTGGAGAGTGGCGCAGGGCAAAGCACACTGGCGCGTAAAAGTAATAATCACTTTGGCATAAAGTGCGGAAGTAATTGGCGCGGGCGCAGTGTGAGGCATGATGATGATGCCCGTAACGAATGCTTCCGTGCCTATCGCAACCCGAAGGATTCTTACGAAGACCACTCGCTCTTCTTGAAACGCGGCGCCCGCTATGCTTTCCTGTTTAAGTTGAAGATTACCGATTACAAAGGCTGGGCACGCGGCCTGAAAAAAGCGGGCTATGCCACAGACCCCTCTTACGCCAACCGCTTGATAACCATTATCGAGGATTACGACCTGTATAAGTATGACAGCCGCGGTATGAGCAAGCGTGAAGCCCGCAATTGGGAGAAAGAATTGAAGAAGAAACCCTGGCTTGCCAATCCGCATCAGGTATATATAGCCAATGACATTGCTTATGTCGTGGCTCGTGACGGCGATACCTTCCAATTCTTGGGCAAGGAGTTCGACATCAGCTGGCGGAAACTGGTGAAGTATAATGACCTGCATAAAGACTATACTTTAGAAGCAGGTGATATTATCTATCTGAAAGGCAAGCGCAAGAAAGCCGCCAAGCCTTATACCGTTTATGTTGTAAAGGACGGAGATTCCATGCACTCCATTTCACAGAAGTACGGCATTCGCTTGAAGAATCTGTATAAGATGAATCGCAAGGATGCGGAATACGTGCCGGAAGTGGGAGACAGGCTGCGTTTGCGGTAGGGTACGTCGCGTACCAACGTTTGGTACACGCCGTACCAAGCATTGGTATTCCTTGTACCCAACATTGGTATTCCTTGTACCAAGCGTTGGTATTCCTTGTACCAAACGTTGATAGTGTTTTTTGTACCGTTCCGCTATCCGAAAATGTACAGAGTGTCCGAAAACGGACACTCTTCTTTTTTGCCTTAACGCTTGTTTTCAATGATTTACATCTTTGGCACGGATTTCGCAAGTGTAAGGACGAAGAATAACGGGCTGTCCGTTTATGCAACAGGACGGCGGCAACATAAAACAGTAAATAAAGACAGAAAAATATGGATAGAGAGATTCCGAAAGAAGTTCGTAACAAAGAACGTAACAAGAAAATCATTCGTTATGGCGGTATGGGTGCTGCGGGCATCATCGTTATCAGTGTACTCATCTCGTTGATGCGTACCGGAGTGAAAGAAAAAGACCTTGTGTTTTCTCAGGTAAGCCGGGGCACGATTGAGGTCAGCGTAAGCGCTTCCGGCAAGGTGGTTCCCGCCTTTGAGGAGATTATCAATTCGCCTATCAATACCCGTATTCTGGAAGTATATAAGAAAGGTGGCGACAGCGTGGATATAGGCACGCCTATCTTGAAGCTGGACTTGCAGAGTGCCGAAACCGATTATAAAAAGAAGTTGGACGAGGAACAGATGCGCAGCTATAAGCTGAAACAGCTCAAACTGGAGAATATGACCAAGCTGAATGACTTGCAGATGAAAGTAAAAGTCTCTGCCATGCAGCTGAACCGCAAAAAGGTGGAGTTGCGCAATGAGCAATATCTCGACAGCCTCGGTTCCGGCACTACGGACAAAGTGCGTCAGGCAGAGTTGAGTTATAATGTAGCCGAGTTGGAATACGAACAGCTGAAACAACAATATGCCAACGAAAAAGAGGTACTGAATGCCGAATACCAAGTGCAGGAACTGGAATTCAGCATCTTCCGCAAGACACTTGCCGAAACCAAGCGTACACTGGACGATGCGCAAGTACGTTCGCCCCGTAAGGCAATCCTTACCTACATCAATAATCAGATTGGCGCACAGGTGGCGGAGGGCTCGCAGATTGCCGTTATCTCCGATTTGAGCCATTTCAAGGTAGAGGGAGAGATAGCCGATACATACGGCGACCGCGTATCTGCCGGCGGCAAGGCTGTTGTGAAGATTGGCAATGAAAAGTTGGAAGGGTCGGTAAGCAGCGTCACTCCGTTGTCCAAGAACGGCGTTATCTCCTTTACCGTACAGCTGAATGAGGATAACAACCGCCGTCTCCGCTCAGGTTTGAAGACGGACGTATATGTGATGAATGCCGTGAAAGAGGATGTGATGCGCATAGCCAACGCTTCTTACTATGTGGGACGCGGGGAATATGAATTGTTTGTCCGCAATTCCGACAAGGAGATTGTGAAACGCAAAGTACAGTTGGGCGATTCCAACTTTGAGTTTGTGGAAGTAGTTGGCGGCTTGCAACCGGGCGATGCAGTGGTGGTGAGCGACATGAGCCAGTATAAGAATAAGAACAAACTGAAACTGAAATGATACATCTCTATCTGAAACAGGCATGGGCATTGCTGAAACAGAACAAATTGTTCAGTACGCTCTACATCGCCGGCACAGGGCTTGCCATTGCCATGACAATGGTTATGGCGATAGCCTATTACGTCAAGATAGCTCCCGTTTACCCGGAGGTGAACCGCTTGAACACGCTTTACCTGACGAATTGCCGAATAGAACAAGGACCGGAAGGTAACAAGTCAGTCTATCAGTGGGCGGTGTCCTACAAGGCTTTGCAAGACTGGTTTTATCCTACCCGCAACGCACTCTGTGTATCGGCGCAACTGAATAGCGGAACGTTCAGCGACAGCTATATACAGCCTGCCGATCGCAGTGGCGATTTCTCCGTAAAGACAAAGCTCACTGACCCCGCATTTTTCCGTATCTATCCGTTCCGCTTTCTCGAAGGAAAACCGTTTACGGCATCCGACTTGGCGGGCGGTATTTGTACGGCGGTTATCACCGACGAACTTTCTCGTCGCCTGTTCGGTGTCTCAAAAGGGGTGGTAGGACGTTCGTTCCGGTTAAACTATACCGATTATCGTATCTGTGGCGTGGTGGATGCTGCCAGCTACTTGATGCAACGCTCATATGCGCAAGTCTACTTGCCTTATAGTGTGGAGGCGGATTATCGGGAACCGAAATATGGCATGGATTATCTGGGAGCGTACTCTGTGACTTTTCTGGTGAAAGACAATGAACAAGCGGATGCCTTGAAAGCGGAAGTCAAAGATATTGTCCGCAAGGAGAACTTGATGCACCCCGATGAGTGGAAGGTGGAGTTTTGGGAACAGCCGGTGTCGCATCTCGTCAGCATCTTCCATTCTTTCGTAGGCAAGGAATTTGATGTGTGGGCCACGGTGCGCTACTTCCTACTGGTGTTGCTTGTCTTACTTCTGGTTCCTGCCCTCAATCTTAGTGGAATGATAGCGAGCCGTATGGAGAACCGTCTGGCGGAAATGGGAGTGCGCAAGTCGTTCGGTGCGGGGCGCAGGGCATTACTCTCGCAGGTGATGTGGGAAAACCTGCTGCTGACGTTGGCGGGCGGCATTTTAGGACTGGTGCTGGCATGGGTAATAATGTATACAATGCGTGAATGGGTGTTTAACGTATTCGACAAGTGGCCGGACAGTGTGCCGCAGGGAGTGGACATTACGGTTTCGGGCGAGATGTTGTTTGCTCCGTTGGTATTCGTGGCTGTGTTGTTACTCTGTATTGTACTCAATACTCTGTCCGCCCTTGTACCTGCCTGGCATTCGTTGCGCAAGCCTATCATAAACGCATTGAACGAAAAACGGTGAGAAAAGAACATAAGTAGACCTTGAAAAGCAAAAAAATATGTTGAAACTGATATTGAGAAACCTATGGGCGCGTCGCCGACGCAATGGTTGGCTGTTGGCGGAACTGGTACTGGTGAGTGTCATCAGTTGGGTGATACTGGACCCTGTTATTGTACTGATGCACGACCGTAGTATACCCATAGGTTATGATTCCGACCGCCTTTGCATCGTTTCGCTGGGTGCTTTGCAGCCTAATGCTCCGGGATATGACGCCGGAGCGCAGGATTCGGCCCGTTTGGTGGACGGATACTATCAGCTGGTGCGCCTTGCAAAGAACTTTGAAGGGGTAGAATTGGCTACGCCGTTGCTGGGGTTCTGCTATCCTAATTCGAGTGGAAGCGGAAGTGCTTATCTTACCGCCGAGGGTGATACGGTGTCTCATCAGGTGATGTGGATGCAGTTTCTGCCGCATACGCAGTTTTTTGAAACTTATGGTTTCCGTTCGGGAATGGGACGCACGCCCGAACAACTGTCCGATTATGATTATGCCAAGAATGACCTTGTATTGACGGAAAATGCAGCTTATGACATCTTCGGACGAAGAGACGTGCAGGGAGAGCGTTGTGAGAGTACCAGTCGGGGAGATACGGTCTACCAGCCTGTCATTGGTATCGTGGAAACTTTCAAGTCTTACAGTGATTGGCGGCCTATGGCAGTAGCGTTTTTTCCCACGCTCAACGTTGACGCGAACGATATTCCGCAATATGCACAAATTTTGATACGCATAAAAGAGGGGGTCAGCATGAAACGCTTCTTGCATGACTTCCGCCCGTGGATGCTGAAGGAGTTGCGGCAGGGCAACCTCTTTGCCCGCAGTGCCCGTTCGTACGATGACCTTATCACCGAACGGGAAGCGGGCAGTTCAACTCCCGTCTATCGTCGCAACTTGGCCATGGCGCTTTTCTTTCTCGTCAATCTTTGCCTGGGAGTCATTGGCACATTCTGGTTACAGACGCGTACCCGTCGCGAGGAAGTAGGGGTGATGTTGGCTTTTGGCGCTACGCCGGGGCGTATCGTTCGTTTGTTGTTGGGTGAGGGGGCAGTGCTCACGTTGCTTGCTTCGTTGGCGGGCTTTGTGCTCTACTTACAATATGCCCTGAAAGAAGGACTCTACAACGGACTTGGTTGGGGAAACTCCGCTGTGACCGCATGGGCTTCCAACTTCAACCAGAAAGGAGTGGAACCGCTGGAAACGTATTGGGTGAGTAACTTTGCACAACATTTCTGCATCGTGTCGCTCATCATTCTGCTGATACTCTTGGCGGTGGTGCTTGTAGGCATTTTTATTCCTGCCCGCAATATCAGTCGCATACCGCCTACCGAGGCTTTGCGTGATGAATAGCAATCTATTAAATAACAATTAATACTTACCATTATGATTAAGTTAACTGGCATCAACAAGATTTATCGTACTAACGAGATTGAAACCGTGGCATTGGAGAATGTAAACCTCGAAGTGAACAAAGGAGAATTTCTGAGTATTATGGGACCTTCCGGTTGCGGTAAATCTACTTTGCTGAATATTATGGGCTTGCTGGATGCACCTACCAGCGGGACGATTGAAATAGCCGGTACTAAGGTGGACGGCATGAAGGACAAGGAACTGGCGGCTTTTCGTAACCGGAAGCTGGGGTTTGTGTTCCAGTCTTTCCACTTGATTAATTCGCTGAATGTATTGGACAATGTGGAGCTGCCTTTGCTGTACAGGAAAGTATCGGCCAAGGAGCGCCGCTGTCTGGCAGAAGAAGTATTGCAGAAGGTAGGTTTGAGCCATCGTATGCGCCATATGCCTACACAGCTGTCCGGCGGTCAGTGCCAGCGTGTTGCCATTGCGCGCGCCATTATCGGCAACCCGGAGATAATACTCGCCGATGAGCCTACCGGTAACCTGGATTCCAAAATGGGTGCGGAGGTTATGGAGCTGTTGCATCAGTTGAATAAGGAAGACGGACGCACCATCGTAATGGTGACCCATAATGAGGAACAAGCCAAACAAACCAGCCGTACTGTCCGCTTCTTTGATGGTCGTCAGGTAGAATAATTCCCCGCAATTTCATAATTTCTAATTCAGAATTAAGATGCAGACTATTCGTCAAGCCTTTATACTTCTGCGGCAGAATCCGTTGCTGAGCACCATATCCATACTGGGTACGGCATTTGCCATAACGATGATTATGGCAATTGTAATAACCTGGCAGATGAAGTATGCGGATATTGAGCCGGAAGTAAACCGTAGCCGCTGTCTTTATATTAGTAGCGTACATTTGCAGGGAAAGGAAAATAAGGGGTGGAATAATTATAATTCCTGTTCACCGGCTTTCATGAAAGAGTGCATACAACCATTGCCGGAAGTGGAGGCTTGTACGGCATTCGTTCCGGCGGGAGTAGCCTTGGTATCCATGCCCGACGGTACTAACCGTATGAAGGTGGATGCCATGGAAACAGATCCGGGGTTCTGGAAGGTGTTCCGGGTGCAGTTTGTTGCCGGGCGAGGGTTCAATGATTCCGATTGGGGCGGTGATGTGCCTGCGATTGTCATAGCGGCTTCTGTAGCCCGCCAACTGTTTGGCACTACGGATGCCGTCGGAAAAACGGTATTGCTGAACCGCAACGAGACACGTGTCTGCGGAGTGGTAAAGGATGTTTCCGTAACGGCTAAGGATGCTTATGCACAAGTGTGGCGTCTTTATCCCGCCAATTTGCAGGATGTGACTTCAGTGTATAGCTATTCAGGTTCGCATACGGTTGTAGCCTTAGCACATTCGACCGATGATTTCCCGGCTATCAGACAGGGAATAGAGAAGCGATTGAAAGACATCAATGCCATACAAGATGAAAGGCTGATAGATATTATGGAACAACCCGACGAAATTGTAGCACACGTCAACCATGTGTGGGCAAACAGAGGTCCGGATTTGCGGATGCTGTATATACAGTACTTTCTGGCACTGCTCATCATTCTTTTAGTTCCGTCGCTCAACCTTTGCGGATTAAGTAACAGCCGTATGCAACAGCGTATGAGTGAGCTGGGTGTGCGCAAAGCATTCGGGGCGACACGCGGAGTGCTGATGAGGCAGATATTGAATGAAAACCTTGTGCTGACTCTGATTGGAGGAGTGGTGGGATTGCTGTTCAGCTATCTGGCTGTGTATGCTATGCGTACGTGGCTGTTCACCAATAATCTGAATGTCGGTACTTCCGGTGATTTTGATTTAAGTATGTCGGTACTGTTCAGTCCTACGGTGTTCTGTCTGGCTTTTCTCTTTTGTTTGGTTATCAATCTGCTTAGCGCGGGTCTGCCTACATGGCTTGCCGCACGGCATACAATTGTAGATTCTTTGAACGATAAATAAAGCGAAATTGATTATGAAATTCATAGTACATAACTTACATATGATTCAGGCACGTCTCCGTAGTAACGGCTGGGTGTTGGCCGAACTGTTTCTGGTATTTATCGTGATGTGGTTTCTCTGCGACTCGCTGGGATGCTTGAAGTATACATATTATCGTCCGCTGGGCTATAATATAGATAATGTCTACCAACTGTCGATGATTACGGGCGGCGAAAGCCAAGATACCGGCATGACAAAGGCGGACAAATACATTAGTATTTTGCAGAAACTTGAGAGGGAGCCCAGTGTTGAAGTTGCTGCCCTGTCATATTGGAGTTTGCCGATGAGCGGCAACAATTCTTATAATTCGCTGGCTGTGCAGGATACCATCGGGTGTGAAATGCGTCTAATAAATGCCACCGGAGGATATACCCGGGTATTCCGTATGCAGGAAGATGCCAAGCGTCCGTTTGCGGCGATGCCTGTAGGGAGTGATGTCAGCTCCGGCAATTATGTAATGTTAAGTGAGAGTGCGGTTCTTTTTTTTAGGAAGAGGGTACCCGACTTTTCGTTAGACACTCCCTTGAGTTGGTATGGAGATTCTGCGAATGTTGTTACTCAGTGCGGCATGATAGGCGGTTTCCGTTCTTATCGTTATGGCGCCGATGCAAAGTGGATTTTTCGAAGAATAGACGAAAATGTAATACGGACGGAGTTACAGGATTATAGGGCACAGATTGTTTTCCGCGTGAAAGAAAAAATAGATTCTCCTGATTATAGGAACAAGTTCCTGAAAGAGATAGCTCCGCATCTGGATACGGATGATATGTTTATAGCCGATGTTGCTCCTTACACGGAACAGCAGAAACAGTTTGAGGTGATGCAAGGTGATGTGGATAAAGTGAATACGCAAACGGTGGTAGTGGCATTTCTTTTGGTGAATGTATTTCTGGGACTGATAGGTACTTTCTGGTTTCGTACCCGGAGACGCCGTAATGAAATAGCTTTGAGGCTGGCAATGGGCAGTACCAAAAAACAGGTTTTCAGTTTGCTCATGGGAGAGGGATTGCTACTGCTGACTCTTGTTACACTGCCTGCTATGATTGTCTGCTACAACGTAGGTATTGCCGAACTGACAATGGGACGTACGGAATTGATTACTACATGGCCGGTGGAATGGAGTTTTCTCCGTTTCCTGCTGGGTACAGTGGGCGCATGGTTGTTGATGGCATTAATGGTGATAGTGGGCATATGGTTTCCGGCACAACAGGCCATTAATATACAGCCGGCGGAGGCATTACATGAAGAATAAAGTAGAAATAATAGAAAATGGATAGATGAGATGATAAAGCAATATTTTACACAAGCATGGGCGCAACTTCGCCAACAACCGTTGATTAGCACGGTCAGTATAGCCGGTACGGCACTTGCCATCTTCCTGATAATGTTGGTGGTGATGATGCAACAAGTAAAGGTTGCTCCTTTTGCGCCCGAAAGCAATCGTGACCGTTTTCTGCACGTCAAGTCTATGAGCATCTCCAACTCAAATTGGGGAGACGGTACAAGTAACGGACCGATGAGCGTACAGACCGCCCGAGAATGTTTTCAGTCATTGAAAACACCGGAAGCTGTTACTATTTATACTATTTTTCCGGTCTCTACTCCGGTATCTTTACCGGGTAAGCCGGCGGTTAGTGTGGATTTACGACAAACGGATGATATTTTTTGGCGGGTGTTTGACTTTTCTTTTATTCTGGGGAAGCCCTATGATAAGGCTGCATTTGATGCCGGACAACCGGTGGCGGTACTTACGGAGAGTGTAGCACGTAGCCTGTTTGGTACAACAGATGTTGCGGGACGTCAATTTCTTCTCAGCCATGCGCCTTACCGTGTAGCAGGTGTTGTGAAAGATGTGTCTACACTGGCCGACTGTGCTTATGGGCAGGTATGGGTCCCATACACCTCAACAGGTATGGATAATAATACGTGGAATGACCGGCATATGGGAATGATGAGTTGTACAATGCTGGCGCACAGCCGGGATGATTTTCCCGCTATCCGACAGGAGGCGGAACGCCGTAAACTTGAGTATAATACGCTTATCGGAAAGAATGGATGGAAACTGATTTATCGCAACCGTCCGTACGATCAGGAGAAGAATGCAATAGCTTTTGGCGCCAATATTGAACCGGATGTGGATGCGGCTCGTCGCCAGCGGATTGTTATCTTCGTTATTTTGCTGATAGTGCCTGCCATAAATCTTTCGAGCATGACGCAGAGCCGTTTGCGACAGCGGGTAGCGGAGATTGGAGCGCGCCGCGCTTTTGGTAGTACGCGTTTGGAATTAATGGGACAGATTATAGCGGAAAATCTGGTAGTGACTTTGTTGGCAGGTATTGTCGGGTTATTGTTGAGTGTGGCCTTTGCATACTTGGGTAATACATTGTTTTTTGCGCAGGAGTTCAGCCAGACCTTAAATCCGCCGGAAGTGGATGCCTCTATTTTGCTTCATGCCTCTACTTTTGCTTGGGCATTGCTCTTCTGTTTTGTACTGAACTTGATGAGTAGCGGCTTCCCGGCATGGCGTGCTTCCCGTATCGGGATAGTGAATGCTTTGGGAGGACGATTACACTAATTGCTTTTCGCTAACTATTAATCGCAGAAAGAAATGACTAAGAAACTTTTGATACAGATAAAGAATGAATGGCGCAATAACCTGTGGTTGGCTTTGGAACTATTGGTTGTGAGCGTTGTGATGTGGTTTGTGGTAGATTATCTCTATACACGTGCAGCTACCTACTTGGAACCGAGAGGCTTTGACATCAGCCATTGTTACCTTATTGAAATGGGAAAACTCACGGACAAGAGTCCTGATTATATTCCGAACCAAACCGATGAACAGGAAGATGCCGATATTCTTGAACTTGTAGACCGTTTACGCCGCCGTCCGGAAATTGAGGCGGTAAGTCTCTCGCAAAATTCCTATCCATACAATGGCAGCAATTCTACTGATATGGTTCGGTATGATACACTGGTTTCTGATAGTTGGACTATCCGCCGCATGGTAACTCCCGATTTTGTGCGTGTATTCCGTTATCAAGGTGCACGTGGTGAAACCTCCGAACAGCTTGCCGAGATATTGGAAAGGGGAGAGTTCATAGCTTCCAATAATCTCTTTCGGAAGTATGACCGTCCGCTGACAGAACTTGTAGGCAAACGTTTCCAGCTTTTTGGTGATACAACACAAACTTATCGATTGGGGGCGGCTTTAAAGGATGTGCGTTACAACGACTTCCAACAAGCGCGAAGCTCTTATACTTTTCTCTATAAATTGGACTGGTACGATATCGGGTTGGAACTTTGTTTGCGTGTCCGGGCTAATCAAGATCATGATTTTATTCAGCGTCTGAAGGCGGACAGTGAGAAACAGTTCCGTATTGGCAATATCTTTATTTCCGAGGTACGCTCTTTTAAGGATATTCGTCGTAATTTCCAACAAGCGTGGAGCAATGACGTACGTAATTATGTAATGGGAATGGGATTTCTGTTGCTGAATATTTTCTTGGGGCTGCTCGGCACTTTTTGGTTCCGCACCCAGCAACGCCGTTCGGAAATTGCATTGCACAAGGCGCATGGAGCTTCGGATATGAGTGTTTTCACTCGTTTGATAAGTGAAGGTCTGCTCTTGTTGCTCATTGTTACACCGATAGCATTAATCATTGACTATAATCTGGCAAGTATGGAATTGAATTCTTGGCGCAACGGTACAACCTTGGAATGGGGGCGTCTGCTGCTCTGCGCATCCGTTAGCTTCATCCTGATAGGATTGATGATTGTGGTTGGTATAGGTATTCCGGCACGTAAAGCAATGAAGGTACAACCGGCAGAGGCTCTGCACGATGATTAAATTGAATAATAGAATATGATCCGTCTTTATTTTCAACAGGCTCTCTTTCACTTACGTGAAAATCCGATTATAACGTGGGTTTCCATATTGGGAACGGCTTTGTCTATCTGCATGATTATGGTGGTTGTCATCACCTTCCAAGTGCGGCTTGTAGATTGTGAACCGGAAATAAACCGTAGCCGTTCGCTCTATGTATCGACCATGTCTGTAAAGGCAAAAGGGGCGCCCGACAGCAATTCCGCTAATTCTTTTATGTCTGTGCGTACGGGGCAGGAATGCTTCAAAAGTCTGAAAACAGCGGAAGTGGTCACATTAGTCTCTTTGCCGGAAAAAGTACGTGCGGCTGTACCGGCCGGAGCAAAAACAACGGCAGACATGAAGGAAACAGATGAAAGCTTCTGGCAGGTTTTCCGTTTTCGTTTTCTTAGTGGAAGCGCCTTTACAAAAGAGGACAGTGATGCGGGATTGCCGCGAGCCGTTATATGTGCTACAGTAGCACGCCGTCTTTTCGGCAGGACAGATGTTGCGGGACAAATCTTACAACTGAATCATGTGGATTATCGCATATCCGGTGTAGTGGCGGATGTGTCCATGCTTGCCACTTCGGCTTACGCGCAGGTGTGGATACCCTATAACTCAACGGATATGAGAAATTTGGACTGGGAAGAAGGTACAATGGGGTCAATGCGTGCCGTTATTCTGGCGCATTCATCTGCTGAATTTCCGGCTATCCGTCAGGAAACGGAACTATTGCGTCATAAATACAACGAGGGGTTGCGTGATGTAGAAGTTTTTTATCGTGGGCAACCGGACGAACAGTTCGCCGGTCTCTATCGTAAATGGAACGAAATTCCTGATACAAAAGCGATAATTCTGCGTTATATGCTGATTATTGTTATTCTGCTTCTTGTACCCGCCATTAACTTAAGTAGCATGACGCTTTCGCGTATGCGTAAGCGTATGGCTGAAATTGGTGTTCGCAAGGCTTTTGGGGCAACAGGTCGTGAACTGGTGCGGCAGGTCTTTTTTGAGAATCTTCTTCTAACGTTGGTTGCCGGTTCATTGGGACTGTTATTAAGCTATGCGGCTACTTTCTTGCTGAACGGTTTTCTTTTCAATAATACCACTAATGCTTATTTGGTAGGTGAAACATCCCTGACACCGGGTATGCTGCTTTCACCTTGGGCTTTTCTCTTGGCCTTCGGCTTTTGCTTACTGATGAATATCCTTTCGGCGGGTATACCGGCATGGCGTGCATCGAGAATGAATATAACGGACGCTATAAATCAAAGATAAACATTAACATGAAAAAGATTTTCATACAGATAATAAACGAATGGCGCAGTAATCTTTTTCTCTTAGTAGAATTATTACTGGTCTTTGTCGTACTATGGTATATTGTAGACTGGGTTACAGTGACCGCTCGCGTGTATAGGGCACCTATGGGATTCGATGTGGAGCACTGCTATGATATTTCTGTAGGCAAACTCACTCCGAAGTCTGCCGCCTATAATCCGGATTTGACGATAGATGATGATTTGGAAGATTTACTGCAGATAATTGATCGCTTGCGCCATCGTCCGGGTGTGGAGGCTGTGGCACTCTCACAAAACAGTTTCCCATATAATGAGGGAAGTAATAGCATTAATATCGGTATAGATACTGTGATGGTGCACTCTCATCACCTTCGGGTAGAGCCGGATTTTTTTCGGGTGTTCAAATATTCTGCCCATGACGGGACGGGATCGGATAAACTGGTGGAAGCGTTACGAAGGAATGAAATAGTGGTTACTTCGAATCTTGCGGACGATTATCCGCAGGCAGGCGTAAAGGACGCTTCGTCGTTATTGGGACGCGAAGTCCCTTTTTGGAGTAAGGATGCTTCCGACCATTATCGTATCGGTGCAATCGGTGCGCCTGTACGCTGGTCTCATTTCTATACGTCAAAGCAATATGGAGGTTCGTATGTGGCTACTAATTTAAGTTTGGACGTGATGAAAGAGTATGGTGACGCTCGTTTTTTTGATTTGAGTCTGAGGGTCAGTAAAGATGAGGACTACGACTTTATTACCCGTTTGATGGACGATGCCGACCGTTTGTATCAAGTAGGAAATATTTATTTGCTGGATATAACTTCTTTCAGTGATTTGCGTGAAATTTGCGAATTGGAAGAAACAAACGAATTGAAAACGCAGCTTTGTGTGCTTGGCTTTCTTATGCTGAATATTTTCTTGGGAGTAATCGGGACATTTTGGTTCCGTACGCAACAACGTCGTCGGGAAGTAGCGTTGCGTATGGCTATGGGAAGCAGTCGCCAACAAATCTTCTCGCGCCTTGTGTGTGAAGGGCTACTGTTGCTGACACTGACTACCGTACCAGCGGCAATTATAGTTTTCAATGTCAGCATTGCCGAATTGGTGGATGTAAGCCGGATAACATTCGATGTGGTACGATTCTCGTCGGCTCTCGTTTTGACATGGATGCTTATGGCGTTGATGATTGTTGCCGGAATCTGGTATCCCGCATATAGAGCGATGAAGGTACATCCGGCTGAGGCATTGCACGATGAATAAAGTTTTTTTAAGGGAAAAAGGTGTAAATTCTCAATATAACTTGTATATTTGCGTATCTGTAAATAAGTTTATACAGACAAATCAAACAAACGAAATGGGAAAACACCTTCTCTTAATATATTCATTAGTTTTTTTGTGCTTGACATCGGGGACACTCTCGGCTGAGGAAAAAAACTATAATGTGCTTTTTATACAGTCATATACAAACAGTGCTTCGTGGCATAGCAACCTTATTGCCGGTTTGCAGGAAGGGCTGGAAAAGGGTGGGGTAAAGGCGAATATTGTTACCGAATATTTGAATGCCGACTTTTGGACCTTCGCTTCGGAATGTGTCATTATGCGTCGTATATGTGAACGCGCCAGACAGCGTAAAACAGATCTGATTGTAACGTCCAGTGATGAGGCTTTCTATACTTTGACTCACTGTGGCGACTCATTACCCTATCAAATTCCGGTAGTTGTTTCGGGTATTAAATATCCTGATGAAAAGTTGTTTGAGCAGATGCCGAACGTTTCGGGTTTTACATCGAAAACGGATTTCAATGTTTTGTTGGAGGAAGCTATACGCCTGTTCCCTGCACGTAGGGAGATTATTTGCTTGTCGGATAGTAGTTTTTTAAGTAGTAAGGGGGTGAGAGCGGTAAAAGAAGCCTGGATACCTTTTAAGGAGAAGCATCCGGAATACAAGTTAAGGACGCTGAATGTTCAGGAAAAGTCGCTTAATTCCATTATTACATCTATTTGCTATGACTACAATGCCCATAAGTACATTGTCATAGCCCCTAAATGGATTCCCTTTTTGTCTTTAAAACTGAAAGCACCTGTATTTGCCAACCAAAACCTGGCAATGGCGAAAGGAGTTTTATGTGTTTATGATGTAGAACCGGCGGTAGATACTTATGCTGCGGGTGTGCAAGCGGCAAATATACTGAAAGGTCAGTCACCCGGTTCATTCGGAGTAGGGGACTTGGGCGGTAAGCTGTTGTTCGATTACAAACAACTTGACTTTTTCCATGTCGACGTAAAGAGTGTTGAACTGCGGGGAAGTATTTTGAATATCCCTTTAATAGATCGCTATCGGGTATGGTTTATTCTGTCCTATTCGGTGATAGTGGGTGCGTTGGCGTTTTTGGTCATCTGGCTTTATCGGAGTAACCGCCGCGAATCCCGCAAGCGTATACATGCGCAGACCCGCCTGTTGATACAGCAACGTTTGGTGGAGCAGCGGGATGAATTCGAAAAAATATTCTGTTCTATTCGTGACGGGTTGATAACGTATGATACGGATATGCACATTCATTTCGTTAACCGGGCTTTGGTAGAGATGTTAGGATTACCTTCCGATATATATATGGAGCGTTCGTACGAAGGGCAGATGGCCGGTTCGATTTTTCGTGTTTATATAAATGGTGAGAATATTTTAAAAACGTTGTTGGAACAAGTTATCCGCGACAAGAAACCTGTTGTTATACCTGAGAAAGCATTTATGCAAGAGAATGCGAAAGGCACTTATTTCCCTGTTTCAGGTGAGGTGGTACCTATTTTTGCGAAAGACAAACTGACAGGTATGGCAATCGTTTGCCGTAATATCTCTGATGAAGAGATGCAGAAACGTTTCTTTAATATGGCTATTGAGGAAAGTTCCATTTATCCATGGCAGTACAACACCCGTATGAAATATTTTCATTTTCCCGGTGGATTGTTACAACGTTTCAATTGTTATGATAATACGGATTATATTTCAAGGGAAGTATTGGATCAGATTGTCCATCCGGAAGACTTGCCTCGTACACGCAAGCATTTTGATAATATCATGTTGGGGCATGAGCCTAATTCCCGTATGAGTTTCCGTTTGCAGAATGCAGACGGAAGATATGAGTGGTGGGAGTTCCGTAGTACCGCTTATGATGGTTTGACGGCAGATATTCCCTATATGGTGTTGGGGGTATGCCAGAGTATTCAGCGGTATAAGAATACCGAAGATGAGTTGATTGCCGCCCGTGACCGTGCTTTGCAGGCTGATAAGTTGAAATCGGCATTCTTAGCAAATATGAGTCACGAGATACGTACGCCGTTAAATGCGATAGTAGGTTTTTCCGATTTATTGAAAGACTTAGACGCTTTCTCGCCGGAGGAAGTGCAACAGTTTGTTGAGACTATCAATAGCAATTGTACGTTGTTGTTGGCATTGATTAATGATATTCTGGATCTTTCACGTATTGAGTCAGGTACTATGGATTTTCAGTTCTCTTCTTACAACCTTACATTTATTATGCAGCAGGTTTACGATTCCCAAAGGTTAAGTATGCCAGAGGGGGTGGAATTGCGTACCGATTTTCCCGAAGGAGCAGGCAAAGATATTATTACTGATTCCGTACGTCTGAAGCAAGTAGTGAATAATCTGATTAACAACGCCAAGAAGTTTACTACAAAAGGCAGCATTACTTTTGGATATAATGTGGAGGAGCCCGGATATACAACTGTTTTCGTGGAAGACACCGGAGCGGGTATATCCGATGAGGATCAGAAACATATCTTCGAGCGCTTCTATAAGGCGGATAGCTTTACGCAAGGTGCCGGTTTGGGGTTGAGTATCTGCCAGACGATTGTAGAACGTCTTGACGGTACTATAACAGTAACTTCAAAGCCGGGCGAAGGAACCCGCTTTGAAGTCAGAATGAAGGATAATGTAATGTAATCGCACTCCGGTTAAAGCCTTATTCTATTCTCTTGCATCCGTTGGACTGCAGGAATTCATCAATCACTTGTTCGTAATTGCCATGTAGCATGATGTGATGATTCCCCAAAGGATTTCTTAGAAAATATTCCGCTGAAGTATTCATCTTTATGCGTACCTGCGTACGGCACATATTGATGTAGTTAGTGTTTTCGGTCAACGTACCCGTACCGAGGTAATATTCATCAAGGCATTCGCCGCCACACTTTACGATTGTCACGTCTCCGGTGGGCAATATTCCCTGTATGCCAATGCCGCTTTCCGTTTCAAAGTGATTGCGAATAATGAATTGTTCTGTCTGTGCTACACCAATTGTACAATGCGCCAGTATAATTTCGTTGGTGCGTGCATTAATCATGGACGGGTTGGCCATGAAAGTAGATTTCCCGGTAAGCACTTTGGCGGCGAGCATGGTGAATACAGACTGCAAGTCACCTTCACATCCGGCAATGATGCCTTCATCATTCAACATGGAGAGTGCCAGGCAACCGGTGGTGCCCGTCTGCTCTATCAGACGGAAACAACTTAAGGTAAGTGCGCTCAAACGGTCTTCATCCACCACTTTCCGTATAGAGCGATACAGGCGCATGGCTTTTATCATATCTTCGGGTGACGCTTCCCGGCAGGCAAGTGCTTTTCCTGCAAGGCGGGCGCACGCTTCGCCTACTTCGTCATCGGTGATTTGATTGTAGTATTCATAAATGCGGTCCAGTGATACATCCGTATATTCCACTCCCCAGCGGCGTTTGGCAAGAAGATAATCTACATTGCTGGCAATGAGCCAGCTTGACGGAGTACCTATTACACCGATACGCATTCCGAAGAGACTGCGTTGTGCCATGAAATTACTGTGCAGTACAAAAATGCGTTTAATGATTTCGGACAATTCGCCATGAAGAATTTCGCTTTTCATTCCTCGTCCGCGCAGCCATGATGATATTTCGAGGGCGGCGGCAAGTGAGTTCTGCATACCGTCTGCCAGTATAATGGCGGGGCGGGGAAGGGCTTCGAAATGTTGGATAACCAACCGTTCCACTCCACCGGTGGCGATGAACAGGATACTGAAATCATCGGGAGCCAGTTTGTTGATATCTTGATAATCTATAAAATTGACGGTGAAGTATTTTTCCAACTCAGTCAATATTATTTCATGGGAACTGCGAACAGATGCTTGCTTATGTAACAGTGAAGCAAAAGTTATTAGGTTGATGACCATGGTATTACTTACTATTTTAATGTTGGTTTATGATGAAACAGCTGTAGTTGTCTATTTGTTTACTATTTCAAAGGTACAAGAATCTTTTTAAATAGCATAGTGTTTTTAATATAGATAAGGTTTTTAAAGTTTTTATGTCTTAGCTTCCCTTTAGTATCAAATAAATCACTACATTTGCGACTTAAATGATAAAATGATATAAAATACTCATGCCAACAATTTCTATTCGCGGAATGGAGATGCCTGCATCTCCTATCAGAAAGCTGGCTCCTTTGGCAGATGCAGCCAAACAAAGGGGCGTCCATGTATTCCATCTCAATATCGGACAACCTGACCTGCCCACACCGCAAGTCGCGATTGATGCCATTCGCAATATTGACCGTAAGGTATTGGAGTACAGTCCCAGTGCGGGCTATCGTAGCTATCGTGAGAAATTGGTGGGATATTACGATAAATATAACATCAAGCTCACTGCCGATGATATTATCATTACTTCCGGCGGTTCGGAGGCTGTATTGTTCTCCTTTATGGCATGCCTTAATCCGGGTGATGAGATTATTGTGCCGGAACCGGCTTATGCCAACTATATGGCGTTTGCCATTTCTGCAGGCGCTAAAATCCGCACGATTGCAACGACTATAGAAGAGGGCTTCTCACTGCCTAAAGTAGAAAAATTTGAGGAACTGATAAATGACCGCACACGTGCTATTTTGATTTGTAATCCCAATAACCCTACCGGTTATCTGTATACCCGTCGCGAAATGAACCAGATACGCGACCTCGTGAAGAAGTATGACCTTTTTCTCTTTTCCGATGAAGTGTATCGTGAGTTTATCTATACGGGTTCTCCCTATATTTCAGCCTGTCACCTGGAAGGTATTGAAAATAACGTAGTGCTGATTGATTCCGTATCCAAGCGTTACTCGGAATGCGGTATTCGTATCGGTGCGCTGATAACGAAAAACAAGGAGATACGAGATGCTGTTATGAAGTTCTGCCAGGCGCGTTTAAGTCCGCCGTTGATAGGTCAGATTGCAGCCGAAGCATCTTTGGATGCGGGAGAAGACTATTTGCGTGATACTTACGATGAATATGTAGAACGTCGTAAATGCCTGATTGACGGTCTGAACCGTATCCCCGGCGTATATTCACCTATTCCTATGGGAGCGTTTTATACCGTAGCCAAACTGCCCGTAGATGATTCAGACAAATTCTGTGCATGGTGTCTTTCCGAATTTGAGTACGAAGGGCAGACAGTTTTCATGGCTCCGGCTTCCGGCTTCTATACAACACCGGGTTCCGGTCGTAATGAGGTCCGCATAGCCTATGTATTGAAGAAAGAAGATTTGACCCGTGCGTTATTTGTGCTTTCCAAAGCGCTTGAAGCCTATCCGGGTCGTACGGAATAATAGAAAAAGATGTCTTTATCCTTATTTCTCGCTCGTCGTATTTACAGCGAAGGTGATATCGGAAAACAAGTTTCCCGTCCTGCCGTACTGATAGCAACTGCCGGTGTTGCTATCGGGTTGGCGGTAATGATTATTGCCGTGTCGGTGATAATCGGTTTCAAGAGCGAGGTGCGCGATAAGATAATAGGGTTCGGCTCTCATATCCAGATTAGCAATTCGGATGCGGCACGTTCCTTTGAAACCCGCCCTATAGCTGTGACGGACAGTATGATTGCTGCCCTCATAGATAATCCTGAGGTGAAGCAAGTGCAGCGCTATTCCACAAAGCCGGGTATGATAAAGACAGCCGATGCTTTTCAGGGGATGGTGTTGAAAGGGATAGGACCTGAATATGACATCTCTTTCTTTCGCCGCCATTTGGTAGAGGGAGAGTTTCCTCAGTTCAGCGACTCGGCTTCCACCAATCGTGTAGTCATTTCGAAGGTGATAGCCGATAAAATGAAGCTGAAACTTGGTGATAAAATAGATACCTATTATATACAGGATGATGTACGCGCCCGTCGTTTGACGATTGTCGGCATCTATCAGACAAACTTTTCCGAATACGATAATCTGTTCCTTCTTACCGATTTGTGTTTGGTGAACCGTCTGAACAAATGGAAGTCCGACCAAGTGAGCGGAGTGGAACTGGAACTGCATGATTACGACAAACTGGAAGAAACAACCTACCGGATATCTGATGAAGTAAGTCGACAGCCAGACCCTTACGGTGCAGAATACTGTGTGCTGAATGTGGAGCAACTCAATCCGCAGATTTTTGCATGGTTGGGCATTCTGGACGTCAATATATGGGTTATCCTTATTCTGATGATAGGAGTTGCCGGCTTTACAATGGTTTCTGGACTGTTGATAATTATCATTGAACGTACTTCGATGATTGGTGTTCTGAAATCTCTTGGCGCTAATAATTTCACTATCCGCAAACTATTCCTTTGGTTGGCAGTGTTCCTTATCGGAAAGGGTATGTTGTGGGGCAATGCGATAGGGTTGGCATTCTATTTTATCCAGAAATGGTCAGGGTTATTCCGGCTCGATCCGGAAACTTACTATATGGATACTGTTCCCGTTTCTTTCAATATCTGGATTTTCTTGTTACTGAACGTTGGCACGCTGTTAGCTTCACTTATCATGTTGCTGGGGCCGTCATATCTTATCACGCGCATTCATCCGGCAAATTCCATGCGTTACGAGTAAATAAATCTACTTCCTCAGAAATCCGCTTTTCTTTCTAAACAGGCAATAGAGTTTCCAACGAAGAGATTGCAGAGGTTGAAGCACATCAAATACAGGCAGCGACCAATAGTATCTGCGTTGGTCGTTCAAATCCTTTGCGGTCTTGTTGATGATGATTGCCTGTAATACGAAGCGGAGTATCCATAAAAGAGGTGCAATACCGGCTGCCAACCAGTGGTAGTTCAGTATGCCTGTCACAAGCATAGCCGGCCATGATACATAGAATGCCAGACGGGTAGTGGTTTCCAATCCAGCCAACCATCGTTGTGCGCCATGATAGAGCCGGGCGGTAGATGCGTAACTTATCTTTTCCTCACGCCAGTCCTTAGTGCGGAGTACGGGTTGCATACGCACGATGGCATCTGCATCTGTTTCTACGCGAGTATTCTCGGCAGTAGCTATATGGTTGATAAACAAATCGTCGTCACCACGTTGGAGATTGAGATGTGCGGAGAAACCTTTCTCCCGGTAGAATACTTCCTTGCGGTAGGCAAGGTTACGCCCGATACCCATATAGGGGCTGCCTGCAAGTGCAAAGCCGAGATAGCGCATGGAAGTGAAAAGATTGTCGAATGCTACCCGCTTGTGCAACCAGCCTTTGCCGCGTTCGTAGCCGCTATATCCCAGAACAACTTGCGTACGTGAGGTGAAGTTGCGTGCCAGCAGACGCAGCCATTGGTTACTTTGCGGGCAACAATTGGCTTCGGTAAAGACGAGCCAGTCATATTTGCTTGCTTTGATGCCGAGGGTTACGGCAAGTTTCTTCCTACTGATATAGCGGGAAGAGTCGGGAACGAAACTATGATAGAGATGTGGATATTTCTCTTCCAGCAGGGTCAGGTAATCCTCGCTTTCATCCGTATTGCCATCGTTGATAACAATCACTTCAAACTGCGGATAGTCCTGTTCAAGAATAGCGGTCAGGTTGCGGCGCAGGTTCTCGGATTCTTCCCGGGCGCAGATAATGACCGATACAGGGGGGAACTCTTGTGAGAAGTGTACATTGTTCCGTTTTACGGCACGATTGCGTAAATGAATACGGTTGTACAGACAAAAGTAATAAAGGGCTTGAATAATAAAAAGAGTTCCCGTCGCTGCGAGCAATATCTTTTCAGTTGTATCGAATGTAAATGCTTCCATGTGTCGTATGACGTTTTATAACGTGCAAAGTTACAAAATTCACCACAGATTACATGGTTTAAGGCTGATTATTTATTTCCGGTACTACCTCAAAATTCGTTCCGGGGAAATGTTTGGAGAGATAGTCCCGTATGTACTGCATCGTGTCGTTTTGTATGGTCTTGTCCTCTACCGTGGGATAAAGGTTGTACAATACTGTATCAAGTATAATTCCCCGATGCTTAATGGCTTCCAAACTCAGTAAAGTATGATTGATGCTGCCCAATTTCCCGGATGTAACGAAAATAAGCGGGTAGTTCTTCTCGGCAACGTAGTCAATGGTGAGGTATTCTTCAGTCAAAGGAACCATGAGACCGCCGGCTCCTTCCACCAGTACGATGTCGTAACGGCGGGCAAGTTCCTGTGTGGCATGCTCTATTTTGCAGAAGTCGATAGGGCGGTTGTCAATGCGTGCCGCAAGGTGGGGAGAGCAGGGATAGGAAAAGATTTCGGGCATGGTGAGTCCTTCTTCATCTTCGGGCAGATAGCCTGTACCCATGATACGGCGGTGCAGGTCGATGTCTTCGGAATGACCGGTGTTTCCGGTTTGAATAAACTTTTGAGTGATTACAAGCTGCCCGTTTTGGGATAGCTGTTTGGCATACCAAGCGGTGCAATAGCTTTTTCCGGCATCGGTATCAATGCCGCTGATGAAATAGATAGCTGGTTTCATACTTCTTTATATCTTATATGAATGGTTAAACATAGGTAGTTGTACTTTAATTCTTTTTCTTTTTGGCAATCACATAAATCGGGTGATAAGTCAACGAAACGCTATGGTCTGCATTGCCACACATTCGGATATACTCATTGCAGAAGTTTTGCAGGTGCCCGCGAGTCCAAATTCTCTTTTCGGTGCCGGTCACTCCGGTTTGTTTAAGGTGCTGCAACACTTCGAGCGGAGTATCGAAAGGCAGGGAGACAATCTCTTCTTCGGCGTAAAGGATTTCGAAATGGGGTGATAGCAAAGCTTGCAGATTTTCAAGAGGCAGATACTCCAGCCCATGTCCTGTCAGAGTATGAATTTCTTGCATATTTTTCTTGCCGAATGTACTGAATGCAAGAATACCGTCGTCAGATAAAAAACGGTGGCATCGGGCGAAGAAACGTTTCGTGTCGGCAAACCATTGCAGCGTGGAGCAAGAAGTAATCAAGTCCGTTCCTTGTGGAAAATCGAGGACTTCCGCATCACAGGGCAGGAAGCTGACACAGCCTTTACTGTTCTGATTGAAAATATCCTTTATACATTCTTCCATTTCGGGACACAGGTCGTTGAGCAGCAGAGTTTCCGGTTGCAGGGTATGGAGCAGCAAGCGGGAATAGCATCCCGTGCCGCATCCGAATTCCGCGATATGGCGAAAGGGGTGGATGTTGCGGAGGCGGCTTTGTGCAGGGTCGGTACTGTTATGCACGGCGGTAGCAGCACCGGTGTGCTCCATTAGCAGGCGCAGCATCTTTTCCGCTACTTGTTGCTGCACGCGGGCTTCACGGCTGTATGTATTTCGTGCATGGGCAAAGCGCTTGGCAACGAGCGCTTTGTCAACGGATTGAATGGCGTTGTCAGTCATTTTCTGTTGTTTCTTGTCAGATGTCCATCTTCTTAAGTTTGTATAGAAAGTCATCAACAGGCATTTCCCACATATCTTGCAGCAGAAAGCGGAACATGGCTTCGTCATAGTGTGCGCTGTCGGTCATGACTACGACACCCTCCATCGGGCCGTTGCCGTTGAGCTTCAAATTCTCAGGTGGAAATATCCGGTCGTTACTGCCGATAAAGGTATAGTCGTATTGGTATCTGTACATATCATAATACTCACTGAACTTATCCTCGGCGGCTTCGTCGTATATGTCGTTTCTTATGTCTCCACGCATCTCGAAGTATTGCTCCTGAATGAGTCTTAACTCTTCCTTTATTTCATCGAAGTTCCGTCGGGGAGTTATTTCCATGAATGCCTTGTAAGCGTTACTGTCTTTGCACATACGGCGCAGAAATTTTTGAAGTGAGACGGGAGTAAGACCGTCAAGAGTAGCTTGATAAGTTTGCAAGGGAATGCCTTCTAAGTTATCAATGGGGTATGTACTTCCATTGAAAGCTATACTGAGAATGTTGTCCTGACGGACTTGACTGAATATGATAGAGCCTGCCCAAACTCCCATAGACCAAGCTACCACATTTATTTGCCGATAGCGGTCGAAGATGGATTTGTCGAAATCGAGTGTGCGGTAGTCGTAGCAAATCATGTAGTCCATGCCTTTGGGGAGGTATTGCTTGAAGGGAGTTTCATCCGCTGCCCAGCCGGCAAACAGCAATAACAGCTTCGGATGATTTTCGTGTATGATATAAACTTGTTTCATCGTTTTTTTTTAATGACCGATAGTGTCGGGATTATTAAGTTTAAGTATGAACGGTTAAGTGTTTTTTTAGTTCTTCTATCTCTTCTTTTCTGATTTCCGCTGTCAGCGAAAAGCGGATGCGTGACGTTCCTTCCGGCACTGTCGGCGGACGGACGGGCAGGGCATAGAAACCGTGCCGTTGCAATGCTTCCGCCCGTAGGATAGTGTCTGCGCTTGGTCCGACTACCATCGGGACGATATGGCTGGTGCTGGGGCATTCGTAGCCATGCTCCTGCAAAGCTTCGCGGAGCATTCGGCTGATATTGGCCAAATGCTCGCGCCGTTCCTGCATATCAGCCAGCCTGCGTACAACGAACAGCGTCCAGGCAATGTTTACTGGGGGCAGTCCGGTGGTGAAGATGAGAGTGCGCATATGGTTTACGAGATATTCCCGCACCACCTTTTTGCATACAATGTAGGCGCCTACGGATGCAGCCGCCTTTCCGAATGTACCGACGAGAAAGTCAACATCACGGATGCAGCCGCCTTCCTCGGCACATCCCAATCCTTGCTTGCCGCGTACGCCAAAGGCGTGTGCTTCGTCTACATAGAGCAGTACATTGTCATATCGGTGTTTTAATTCTACTAAGGTTTGCAAATCCGCTTGGTCGCCGTCCATGCTGAAGATGCTTTCGGTGACGATGATGATTTGGCGATAGGCGGTGTGATGCTCTTTCAGCAACCGTTCCAATTGCTTCAGGTCGTTGTGGCGGTAACGGATGCACTTGGCAGCCGAAAGGCGGATACCGTCAATCAGGCTGGCATGGACGAGCTTGTCGGCAAGTATCAGCGTTTGTGCATCGCTCACGGCAGGCAGAATGCCGGTGTTGGCATGATAGCCGCTATTGAAGACCAATGCGGCTTCCGTGCCGAAAAGGTGTGACAGTTCGGCTTCTAGTTCTTTGTATACACTGAAGTTTCCCGTCAGCAGTCGGGAGGAGGAGGAGGTGGGCAGGAAGGTGTCGGGGGTGAGAGTGCGGAGGAATTCTTCGCGCAATGCACGGTCGGATGCCAGTCCCAAGTAGTCGTTGGACGACAGGTTCAGCATTCGTTTACCGTTCACGATGACCTCCCTTCCGTCGTGCGCCATTTCGGGCAGGCGGCGCAGATTGCTGTGCGCTTCAAGGAGTTGCAGCTCTTGCTGCATTTCATGTATTGTGTTCATTTTCGGATTATCGTTCTTGATGTAAATTAAATTTCAATACTTACTTATTTCATTTCTTCTACAATCTTAATCAACCCTTTTGTCAGAGTGCTGAGCTGTTCCGGTTCAATGATGAACGGAGGCATCAGATAAACCAGCCTGCCGAACGGACGTACCCAAATGCCTTCTTCTACGAATCGTCGTTGCATCCATGCCATATCTACCGGTTTTCGGGTTTCTATGACACCGATGGCTCCGAGTATCCGCACATCGGCTACTTGCGGCAGTTGCCGTGCGAGTTCCAGTTCTTGCTTTAACTGCGCTTCGATACGTGCCACTTTCTTCTGCCAATTATATTCGGGAGATGTGAGCAAGCCCACCGATGCGCAGGCTACGGCACACGCCAGCGGGTTTCCCATGAAGGTAGGTCCGTGCATAAAAGCTCCCGGAGCATGATTCGAGATGCTGTCTGCCACTTCGTTGGTTGCCAGTACGGCGGAAAGCGTCATGTAGCCGCCCGTCATAGCCTTGCCTATGCACATGATGTCCGGCTCTACTCCTGCGTGCTCCCATGCAAACAGCTTTCCGGTACGTCCGAACCCTGTTGCTATTTCATCAAAGACAAGCAGCAGACCGTGCTTCCGGCATAGCTTTGCCGCTTCGCGCAGATACTGCGGATGATAGAACCACATTCCACCCGCACCCTGCACTATCGGTTCCAGTATCAGGGCTGCCAGTTCATCGTCATGCTGTTCTATGATTTCTTTCAGCGGGAGAATGTCTTCCGGATTCCATTCTCCGTCGAACCGTGAGCGGGGTTGCGGAACAAAATACCGCACAGGCAATGCCGAGCCGAACAGTGAGTGCATCCCCGTCACCGGGTCGCATACCGACATGGCATTCCATGTATCTCCGTGATAGCCGCTTCGTATGGTAACAAAATTGTTTTTCTTTGCCTTGCCTTTGGCATACCAATACTGCACTGCCATTTTCAGAGCCACTTCCACGGCAACCGAGCCTGAATCTGCATAGAATATCTTCTGCATGGAAGGCGGTGCTAACGGCAGCAGCAGTTTTCCCAGTTCGATGGCGGGATCGTGCGTCAGTCCTCCGAACATGACGTGCGACATTTTGCCGAGCTGCTCCGTTGCCGCCCGGTTCAGTACCGGATGATTATAGCCGTGTACGGCGCACCACCAAGAGGACATTCCCTCTATCAATGTCTGTCCGCTTTCCAGCGTAATCGTAGCTCCGTCCGCTTGCTTCACCTTATATACAGGCAGAGGATTGGTGGTCGAAGTATAAGGATGCCACAGATGCTCGCGGTCGAACTGCGAACCGCAAAACTCATACCCGGCTTCTTCTATCAGTTTCTTGTCTTCGGAAACTTTAGAGCCGAGTGTAGTCAGCAAGTCGCCCACGATGGCCGAATTGATACCTATATAAAGAGACTTTTTCACCGCCTCCTTGCTTAGTTGCGAACGCCCGCCGGCAAAACGGAGGTAGGCGGTGGGATTAATGAAGCGGAAGAGGGCGATTGTAACCAGTACTTCTTCTTCCGTCAGCGGCGGACGGTTTTCCAGCGGAGTGCCCGGAATGGGACTGAGCAAATTGATGGGGATGGACTGCACTCCCAGTTCTTTCAGTGTAAAAGCAAATTCAATGCGTTGCTCCATACTTTCGCCCATGCCTATGATGCCGCCGCTGCAGATGTCCATACCTGCGTTGCGGGCAGCTTGCAGTGTACGCAGTTTGTCCTCTTGCGTGTGCGTGCTGCACAGGGTGGGGAAGAAGGAAGGGGCTGTTTCCAGGTTGCAATGGTAGCGTGTGATGCCGGCATCGTGCAGGTCGCGCAACTCTTTTTCGTTCAATAGTCCCAGGGAAGCGCACAACTGTATGGAGGAGTGGCGGCGCATATGGCGTGCCGTATCGCAAAGCTGTTCCATCTGTCGGGAAGAGGGTTTTCGGCCGCTGGTGACGAGGGAGAAACGGTTGATGTCCTGCCGTTCATTGTATTGCGCCTGTTTGAGGCATTCTTCTGCGGGGAGCAGGTCGTAGATGTCGGCCTTGGTGTGGTAGTGGGCTGATTGTGCGCACCATTTGCAGTTTTCGGGGCAATGTCCCGACTTGGCGTTGATGATGGAGCACATATCAAACTCGCGCTGTGCGCACTTTGTGGTAATCTCGTGTGCAGCGGCATAAAGCGCTTCACGGTCGGCGGTATTCGCCAGCCAGGCGGCTTGGTCGGGCGATATGTCTATGCCTGCCAATACCCGGGCTTTCAATTCATCAATAGTCATGGTATGAATAAAATAGGGGATAGTCTGCACCGCATCTTGTTTCCGCAGCGAGCTGTCGGCAACGTTCTTGCGCAGGCAGCCGATGGTGACACATTTGCCTATACTGGCAAATGCGGCATAAGCCTTCCTGCTCCAACGGCGGAAGCGTATCGCCTGTCTGTAAAATTGTTTTTGTTTCACGGTTGCAGTATCTCGTTATAGATTTTTTTAGCGGCTACAAATGTAGAAAAAATATTCATTAAATGCCCGGATTGTACCGGTAACTTACAATTTCGTTTGCTTTCAGTGAAGCCTGCACATCAATCAGCCGTTGGTTTCTGCTGCCACGGAAGTAGAGGTCTTCGTCGCGCAGCTCTTTCTTGAATTTGCCGTCCACCAGTACGTCGATATACTCCAGCAGTTTAGCTTGTCGGGGATTGCGCAACAGTGACTCAAAGGTGTATCCGGTGTAGCACCAGATGTTTTTCCGGCTTTGCTTCTTGATGGCGTGTGCCAGTTCGGTGAAGCCTTCGGGTTGATACATCGGGTCGCCCCCGCTGAAGGTTACGTCTGCAAAGTTATCGGCAAGCACCTTTTGCAGTATTTCATCGGTACTCATCCAGCGTCCGCGGTTGATGTCCCACGACTCCGGATTGTGGCAGCCCGGACATCCGTTGGGACATCCGGCTGCATAGATGGCGGTACGGAAACCGGGACCGTCCACCGTAGTATCTTCTAATATGTCGAGAATGGAAAGCATTGTTTAAATTCTTCATTCATCATTCTTCATTTCCATGTACTACTCTGTCGTTCAGTTCGGCAAGTTTGGCTTGGTTCCAGCGGTCGGTGGTTCCCACCAAGTAGCCGGTGATGCGTTGCAGTTTGTCGATATGGGTGCTGCCGCATTTGGGGCAAGCCTCCAAGTCGGCGGTAGAGTTTTCGTACCCGCATTCCAGACAGCGGTTGCGGTTATGGTTCACCGAGCCGTAGCCTATGTTGTACCGGTCCATCATATCCACTACGCGCATAATGACTTCGGGGTTGTGGGTGGCATCGCCGTCCATCTCCACATAGAAGATGTGTCCGCCGCGGGTCAGGTCGTGGTAGGGGGCTTCGATTTCCGCTTTATGGCGGGCGCTGCACTTGTAGTACACGGGCACGTGGTTGGAGTTGGTGTAGTAATCACGGTCCGTAATGCCCGGCAAGCAGCCGAATTTCTTGCGGTCTACACGTGTGAACTTGCCCGACAGACCCTCGGCGGGGGTGGCCAGCACGCTGTAGTTATGCTGGTATCGGTCGGAGAACTGGTTGGCGCGGTCGCGCATATAAGTTACGATTTTTATTCCCAGTTCCTGAGCCTCTTCCGACTCTCCGTGGTGCTTGCCCAAAAGCGCCACCAGACATTCTGCCAGACCGATGAAACCGATGCCCAGCGTACCTTGGTTGATTACGGACGAAATGTCATCGTTCGGTTTTAGTTTGTCGCAGCCTATCCACAAAGCGGACATCAACAGAGGGAACTGTTTGGCAAATGCCGTTTTTTGGAACTCCATACGTTCGTGAAGCTGGCGTGCGGTGGTGTCGAGCATGGCATCCAGCTTGGCAAAGAAGCGGGCGATGCGTTGCTCCTTGTCCGCTATGTCCATGCACTCTATGGCAAGGCGGACAATGTTGATTGTAGAGAAAGAAATGTTTCCGCGTCCGATGGATGTTTTCGGGCCGAAACGGTTTTCAAACACACGTGTGCGGCATCCCATGGTGGCAACCTCGTGCTCATAGCGTTTGGGGTCGTCGGCTTTCCAGTCGTCGCTTCGGTTAAAGGTGGCGTCCAAGTTCAGGAAGTTCGGGAAGAAGCGTCGTGCGGTTACTTTGCAGGCGAGTTGGTAGAGGTCGTAGTTGCGGTCTTCGGGCAGGTAGCTTACGCCGCGTTTCTTTTTCCATATCTGAATGGGAAAGATGGCCGTTTCACCGTTTCCCACACCCTGATAAGTGCTTTTCAGCAGTTCGCGGATGATGCAGCGGCCCTCGGCGGAGGTGTCCGTTCCGTAGTTGATGGAGCTGAACACTACTTGGTTTCCGCCGCGCGAGTGTATCGTGTTCATGTTGTGGATGAACGCTTCCATAGACTGGTGCACGCGGGCTACGGTCTTGTTTACGGCGTGCTGGACGATGCGGCGGTCATCGGTCAGTCCGTCCAGCGGGTGTTGCAGATAATCCGTCAGTTCCTTCCGGTAGAGATGCGAATAATCCTTGCCGTTCAGTTCCTCCAGATTCTTTATCTCTTCGATATAGCTGTTGCGCACGTAGGGAGCGAGGTAGAAGTCGAATGCGGGAATGGCCTGTCCGCCGTGCATCTCGTTCTGGGCGGTTTCCAGTGAGATACACCCCAAGATGCTGGCTGTCTCGATGCGTTTTGCCGGGCGCGATTCTCCATGCCCGGCAGAGAAACCGTACGTAAGGATGCGGTCCAGCGGATGCTGTACGCACGTCAGGCTCTTGGTGGGGTAATAATCCTTGTCGTGGATGTGCAGGTAGTTGTGGCTGACGGCATCCAGCACTTCCTCACTCAGAAGATAGTCGTCCACAAACGGTTTGGTGGTTTCGCTGGCAAATTTCATCATCATGCCTGCCGGTGTGTCGGCATTCATGTTGGCGTTTTCGCGGGTGATGTCGTTGGATTTGATGTTGATGATTTCCAAGAACATATCGCGTGTCTTTGCCTTGCGGGCAATGCTGCGTTGGTTGCGGTAGGCGATGTACTTTTGGGCGACATCCTTGCGGCTGCTTTTCATCAGTTCCATTTCCACCAAATCCTGAATGGCTTCCACCGTCATTTGGGCATCGCCTTTAAAGGAGATGTGGTCGGTGATTTGGCGTATCAGCTGCATATCTTCCCCCTTGTCGGTATGGAGCATGGCTTTGCGGATGGCAGTTACTATTTTCTCTTCGTTGAAGCCGACGACGCGTCCGTCACGCTTGAGTACCGTTTGTATCATAATTGATAGTATTTTTAGATTTTAATAATAGGGATTAATTGCGAAACAAAGGTATTACAGTTTTCTTTATGTTTTCACTTTTGGAAAACTTTTGTTGGATTAAAAATGGTTAATCTACTGATAATCAAATATAGTCTTTTGCGGAATGGAAAACTTTCTGTTTTTCAGATTGTCTTTAGTTGTACGTTATTGGTAATTTCGTATGCCATTGTGTGTCAATCTATTTCAAGACGGACAATGAGAAATAGGGATTTCACTTGCTGTTTTCTCAAATACTTTGGCTATATTTGCTACTCTTTGTCATTCGCGAGATGTGGCAAAGTCTTGAATTTCTAATTATTATCAGGTAAAAAGGAGTGTGAATATGGGAAAGATATTTCCACCTTTCAAGGTCGATATTGCAGGTACATTGTGTGTACCTTCTGCGTTGCAGGATGCAAGGAAGGAATATAAAGACGGGCAAATCAGCCTGCAAGCATTGCGAGCCGTAGAAGATGCGGAGATTCGTAATTTGATGGAGCGTTTGAGGTCGGAAGGCATAAAGGTAGTAACGGACGGCGGTTTTCGGAGCTATGATTTTTTGGAAGGCTGGGAGGGAGTCCGCTGTAAAAGCGATGCCTATTCTTCGTCCGATGGCCGGCTGGAGGTGACAGGCAGAATCGGTTTGCTTCATCATCCGGTTCTGGAAGATTTTGCGTTTCTGGCACAGAACGCTGCGGAAGACGTGCTGCCCAAACAGCATATGCCTTCGCCCGGCAAGCTGTTGATGCGTATTCTCCGCGAAACGGAAGCCGAGTGTTTGAAGTCTGTTTATCCGGACTTGAATGTATTGCTGGATGATTTGGCTGTGGCTTATAGGACGTTGTTGGAAGGGCTTTATGAGGCAGGTTGTCGCTATGTGCAGTTTGAGGGCATCAAGTCCATGCTGACCGATGAAGCCGCCCGTCTCAACAACCGGGTGTTACGCGAGCGTCCCGAAGGCTTGTTCGTGGCTTTCCATGCCGCAACGGACATGCTGATACGGCTGCATGGCGCGGATGCCTATTTCTTGAATTATGACTGCGGAATTTGCGACCGCAGCCGCCTGTTGTGGTTTGTACACGAGCGGGAAGCGGTTTTCGGCTTCGTGCTCTCTTATTATCCCGATGAAGAGGAGCTGGATGAATTGCAGGCAAAAATAGAAGAAGTCCTGAATTATATACCCGTAAAGCACTTGACGCTCTGTCTGCCCGATGCGGACAATCTTCTTAATCCCTCGGCGGAGGACGAAGCAAAACAGTGGAAAACAGTGGAGCTGGGCAAGGATATGGCAGACCGCATCTTCTCTGTCTGAACACGAGTCCGAGCACGCACGTCATCGAGTCCGAGCACGCACGCCACTGCGTCCAAGCACGCACTTCGTAGTCTCTGAGCACGCATGTTGTGACTGTTGAGCTGCGTGGTTTCGGTCGTTGAGTTGCGTGGTCGTGACCGTTGAGCTGCGTGGTTGCAAAACAACAAAGGATATGTTAAAGCCCGAATTGGCACATCATTCTGTCATTCAGAGGAGCTTGCGACGAAGAATCTCCTCCCTTATATGTAAGGAGAAGAGATTCTTCACTCCGTTCAGAATGACAGAATGATGTGCCAATTCGGGCTTCAGCACACCCTTTGTCCTATACTCCTACCGGCTCTTTGCTTCTTACTTACTTGAGCACCTCAGCCAGCTTTTCTTGCAGTTCCTCGCCATGCAGGCCGCGTGCAAGGATAATTCCGTCACCGTCAATCAGTACAGTATGCGGAATGCTACTTACGGCATACAACTTGGCGCCTTCGCAGTTCCAGTATTTCAGGTCGGACATTTGCGGCCAAGTGATGTTCAGTTTCTTGATGGCTTCCTTCCAAGAGTCGCCGCTTTGGTCTAAGGAAACGCCGACGATTTCGAAATTCTTATTCTTGTACTTGGCATAGGCTTCCACCAGATTCGGCATTTCGCGGCGGCAGGGTCCGCACCAGCTTGCCCAGAAGTCTACGAGCACGGTTTTGCCCTTTCCTACATAGTCGGACAGTTTTACGGTCTTGCCTTCGGGAGTCTGCATTTCAAAGTCCGTAAACTTCTTGCCTACGGCAGTAGCTTTCATTTTTTCTACGTTCTCCTTGATGCGGATGATGGTTTCGTCGTTGCTGTATGTTGCGGGAATTTGCGACATCAGCGGGTCAAGCTCTTCCACGTCCATGTAGTAATGGTTCTTCTTGAGCAGGAATACTCCTACCGTATTATCGATGTTTTGCTTGATTCCCTCTTTGGCGACGGTGACATATTGTTCCTCCAAGTCATTCATCTGCTTGGCTTTGGCTTCGCGTTGTTCATCCGTCAGGATGGTGTCGGACATGGACTGGTAGATGACGTTCATCTGTCTGTTCAGTTCGTTTTGCTTGTCACGGATGCCTTGGTAGATGTCGTTGTTGGCTGTACCGGTGGCGGAGTCGCCTTCACCGGAAGTCAGTTTGATGTTGATTTTTCCGTTTTCAAGGAAGAAGTCTATCAGCACACCTTCTTTTCCGGAGGGTTGGCACGTGATATATCGGTTGACTGCGCTGTCCTGCGTTCCCTTGAAGGTGAAGGTTCCGTTGGTGATGACTGCGGAATCGAGTTTTACGAGTTGGCGGCCTTCTACGGTTTGCAGATAAACGGTGTCGCCATCGGTTGCACCTTCTACTGTTCCGGTTACGGTGTAACCTTTGTTTCCGCTGTTACAGGCTGCAAATATGGCAGCGACAGCGAGCAGGTAAGTTAATTTTTTCATTGCTTTTTTCATTAAATAAATAATTTGTAGCGGCAAAGATAATAATAAAAAATCCCCATCGGTGCAACCAATGAGGATTTTATGTTTTTTGTCCCTTTTTCACAAGGGGGGGGCTGTGCTTCTTTTTTATTCAGCAGCAGCTTCTGCAGCGGGAGCTTCTTCGGCAGTAGCTTCAGTGGCTTCTGTTTCTGCAGGTGCTTCGGCAGCGGCCTTAGCAGCTTCTTCAGCAGCTTTCTTTTCAGCCAAAGCCTTAGCTTTCACTTCGTTTACTTTCTTTTCAGCTTCCAGACGTGCTTTGGCTTCAGCCTTCTTAGCTTCTTCGTCTTTTGCTTTCAGAGCAGCCAAACCGCTTTGTTTGTTGTTCTTCCATGCTTCGAATTTAGCTTCAGCTTCAGCTTCGCCGAATGCGCCTTTTGTTACACCGCCAAGGAGGTGTTTCTTCATGTAAACGCCTTCGCGAGAGAGGATGTTGCGAACAGTGTCGGTAGGTTGTGCACCTTTCAATACCCAGTCAAGTGCGCGGTCAAATTTCAAATCTACTGTGGCAGGATTGGTGTTAGGATTGTAAGTACCAATCTTCTCAATAAATTTACCATCACGTGGTGCTCTTACGTCTGCAATTACGATAGAGTAGAAAGCGTAGCTTTTACGTCCATGTCTTTGCAATCTGATTTTTGTTGCCATTTAATTAAAATGTTTTTAGTTAATGATTTGAATTATGCTACTAACTCGTAATAGCGGGTGCAAAGGTAGGATAATATTTTGGATTTTGAATCATGAATGATGAATTATTTGCTTTCATCCCCCATTCTTCATTCTTCACTCCCCTCCCGAATATCTCCTCGGATACCTCATTAATATGGCAAGTATGGCGAAGGCGCCCATGCAGAACGGATAGTACAGGTTGCCTATGATGCTGAGGGGCGAAATGCTTGCCAGCCCTGCGGCTATCAGCATTTGCGCGCCGTAGGGGATGATGCCTTGAATGAGGCAGGAGAATGTATCGAGTATGCTTGCCGTTTTCCGGCGGTCCAGATGGAAGCGTTTGGCTATATCTTTGGCGATGGGCCCGGTGGTGATGATGGCGATGGTGTTGTTGGCGGTGCAAAGATTGGCGACGCTTACCAGTGCGGCTATGCTCAGTTCCGCACCCCGCTTGCCGGTGACGTGGCGGGTGAGGCGGGCGATGATGAAGTCTATGCCGCCGTTGTAGCGGATTGTTTCCAGCATTCCGCCTGCCAGCAGGGTGATGATGATAAGTTCGCCCATGCCGGTGATGCCCGTTCCCATGGCGCCGAACCAGTCGAAGAAGCCCGTTCCGGTGAACAGTCCGATGATGCCGGTAGAGAAGATGCCGAGCAGCAGTACGAGCATCACGTTCATTCCGGCTATTGCCGTACCCAGTACGATGAGGTAGGGGATTACCTTTATCCATTCAATCTCCTGTATCTGCGGAGCGGCGGAGAGGGACAGCCCTTGAAAGATGTAGATGCCCAATACAATCAGTGCGGCAGGTACTACAATCATAAAGTTCACTTTAAACTTGTCCCGCATCACGCAGTCCTGCGTCTTGGTAGATGCAATCGTGGTGTCCGATATGAACGAGAGGTTGTCTCCGAAGAACGAACCGCCCACCACGATGGCAACCATGTAGGGAAGGTCGATGCCTGTTTTCTCCGCCAGCCCCACCGCTACCGGGGTCAGTGCGACGATTGTCCCCACGCTTGTTCCGATGGACAGGGAGATGAAGCAGGCGGCAATGAAGATGCCCGCCAGCAGCAGGTTGTCCGGAAGGATGTGCAGGGTCAGGTTCACCGTGGCGTCGATAGCCCCCATCTGCTTGGCGCTTTGGGCAAAGGCTCCGGCAAGCACGAATATCCATATCATCAGCAATATGTTCTTGTTGCCTGCGCCCACGGAGAACTGGTAGATGCGCTGTTCCAGTTTCAGCCCCCGCGTGATGGCGATGGCATAGCAGGACGACAGCAGGAACGCCACCGTAATCGGCACTTTATAGAAATCGTTTACAAGCAGTGAGGTGATGAGGTATAGGCAAAGGAATACGGCCAGCGGACTCAGCGACCGCCAGCCTCCCTTTTGTTTGTGAGAAGTATTTGTATCTGCCGACATACTACAAAGTCACCCCTGTCTTGAAGATGGCGATTTCCTTATACCCTTTCTTCTCGTTGTTCACAAACTCGCCGCTTGCCACGCGGATAATGTAGTCGATGAACCGTTCGCAAGTCTTCTCCATCGGTTCGTTTTCGAGGATGACACCTGCGTTGAAGTCAATCCAGCCCGGTTTGTTCTTGGCGAGGGTGGAGTTGGTGGAAATCTTCATGGTCGGCACATAAGTTCCGAAGGGCGTTCCGCGTCCGGTGGTGAACAGTACCATGTGGCATCCGCATGAAGCGAGGGCGGTAGCTGCAACCAAGTCATTGCCCGGTGCGGAAAGCAGGTTCAGACCCTTTACTTTCAGGCGCTCGCCGTAGGGGAGCACGCCGTCCACGTAGCTCTTGCCGCACTTCTGCGTACATCCCAAAGCTTTGTCTTCCAATGTGGAGATGCCGCCCGCCTTGTTGCCCGGAGACGGGTTTTCGCCTACCGGTTCGCCATGTGAGAGGAAATATTCCTTGAAGTCGTTAATCAGTTTCACAGTTTCTTCAAACAGCTCCTTGTTGCGGCAGCGGTTCATCAGGATTGTTTCGGCGCCGAACATTTCGGGCACTTCCGTCAGTACACTCGTACCTCCCTGCGCAATGAGGAAGTCGGAGAACATACCCAGCAGCGGATTGGCGGTGATGCCGGAGAAACCGTCGGAACCGCCGCATTTCAAACCTACGCGCAGTTCGCTCAGGGGCACGTCCACGCGTTCGTCCTTGCTTGCTTTCCCGTAGAGTTCGCGCAGCAGCTTCATGCCTTCTTCGTATTCATCGCCCACTTTCTGCGTCACCATGAATTTTACGCGGTCGGAGTCATATTCACCCAAAAACTCGCGGAACACGTCCGGCTGGTTGTTCTCGCAGCCCAGACCCACCACAAGCACTGCACCTGCATTGGGGTGCAGCACCATGTCGCGCAAGATTTTCTTGGTGTTCTCGTGGTCGTCGCCCAACTGCGAACAGCCGTAATTGTGCGGAAACGCCATGATTGCATCCACGCCTTTGCCGTCCGTTTCACGGCGCAGCCCTTCCGCCAGTTGGTTGACGATGCCGTTTACGCAGCCCACTGTGGGGATAATCCATATCTCGTTGCGCACACCCACGTCACCGTTTTTGCGGCGGTAACCTTTGAATGTCAGGTTCTTGTGCGGGATGTCCAGACTTACTGCGGTAGGGTTGTAGGTGTATTCCAGCAAGCCGGCAAGGTTGGTTTGGATATTGTTTTCGTTCATCCAGTCTCCTTGCTTCTTTGCGGTGCGGGCATGGCCGATGGGATAGCCGTACTTAATCACATTTTCGCCTTCCGCAAAGTCCTTCAGGGCGAATTTGTGTCCGGCAGGTACCTCCTCGTTCAGGATAATTTCCTTGCCGTCTACTATAAGTTTTTCACCTGCCGGCAGTGCAACAATGGCCACCGCAACATTATCGGCAGGGTTAATTTTCAAATACTTTGTTTCCATATACTGTGTTTTTTTTAATTAGTTTCGTTCAATTGTTGCCTTATCACTATATTGCTTTTAAGTAAATGTGCATAATTAGTTTATACTATCTGTCATTCAGAGCGTAGCGAAGAATCTCTTCTCTTAATGCACACGCAGAGAGTAGATTCTTCGCTACGCTCTGAATGACAGATGCACTGTATGGCATAAACCGTTTTTCCCTTCTATTTGTTATAATAATATTCGATATTCTCTTTCGTCAGCAAGTCAATCGGCATGAAGTTCTCCCTTGCGATTTCTTTTTTCAGAATCAGGTAATCACACAGAGCTTTGATGCCGTCAAATCCCTGCAAGGTAGGTTGCTGGGCGATGAGGAAGAAGATGCTTCCCTGTTTCAGGCAGTCCACGTTGCGTTGCAGCAAGTCATAGCCCATGAGGTTGAAGTCCGTCTTTTGATGCTTCTGCAGATACTCTCCGATGATGTACGCTTTGGAGTTGAAGGTGATGCCGTTCTTCAGGGTAGGGTGGGCCCGGAAGAAATCATCCAGCATTTGCGCATCCTCGCCGTCGCGTTTGGCATGGAGGTCCAGTTCCCAGATGCGGCACGAGGGATGATGTTCGCGCATATATTCTCGGAATCCCACCTCCCTCCGTTCCTGTTGGTTGGAGCCGACGATGCCCTCGTTTATCTTGCGGAAGATGACGATTTCCTGTGCATCCTCGCCGGCAAGCAGCATCAGCATACGTGCGGCAAAGTATCCGCTTTGGTGCGAATTCTGCCCGAAGAAAGAGAGGGCGGGAGCTTCCTTGATATTGGAGTCTATATATATATAAGGTATATTCAGTTCTTCAAGCTGATTGGTGAAAGGCGTGGTATATTGCGGGGCGGTGGGGGCAAACATCACGCCATCGGGCTTCAGCTCCACGATGTCGCGGGCTGCCCGGGCAAAGGAGCGGTAGTCGTAGGGGTCGTAGTACGACAGTTTCACGGTGATGTTGAAGTCCGAGTAAGTGGTCAGCGCTTCGTGTATGCCGTTTTCCACTTCCGTCCAATATTCGCCGGTGTCGTGTTGGGGCAGCAGGCAGGCAAACGCATACTTTTTGTTGGATGCCAGTGCGCTGGCGTACATATTAGGCTGGTAGTTCAGCTTCTCCAAGATTTCCTCCACCCTTTTGCGGCTGGCTTCCGACACTCCGCTACGCCCGTGTAGAACGCGGTCTACGGTTCCCACCGACACGTCAGCCATCTTGGCAATGTCCTTGATTCTTATTCTTTCCGGTGTATTCATGGGTTTGTTCATCGTTTTTTTGTGCTCGTACACAATAATAATCTAAATATTTTCGACACAAATATATAACAATTTTTGTAATTACGAAAATTGTTGTATCTTTGTGCCCGCACACGAAAGCTATGAAGAACAAACCCCGTTTTCGTTTACTCTGCATAGAATCAAGTGTTTAAGCTCCGAATGAGGGCTGATATGACAATTTGAAAGAAACAATTTAATCATATATTTAATAAAAACATAGAATTATGGGAAAGAAAGTCGTTACATTAGGTGAGATTATGTTGAGACTGTCCACTCCGGGCAACACTCGTTTTGTACAGTCCGATTCTTTTGATGTAGTATATGGTGGCGGTGAAGCCAACGTTGCAGTCAGCTGCGCCAACTACGGTCATGATGCTTACTTTGTAACCAAATTGCCGAAACACGAAATCGGTCAGTCGGCAGTGAACGCTTTGCGCAAGTACGGTGTAAAGACAGACTTCATTGCACGTGGCGGCGACCGCGTAGGTATCTATTATCTGGAAACAGGTGCGTCTATGCGTCCCAGCAAGGTGATTTATGACCGCGCTCATTCTTCAATCGCCGAAGCCGATGCGGCAGATTTCGATTTCGACGCTATCATGGAAGGTGCAGACTGGTTCCACTGGTCAGGCATCACTCCCGCTATCTCTGACAAGGCTGCCGAACTTACCCGTCTGGCATGCGAAGCTGCCAAGCGTCATGGTGTTACGGTGTCTGTAGACCTTAACTTCCGTAAGAAACTTTGGACAAAAGAAAAAGCCCAGTCCATCATGAAACCGTTGATGCAATTCGTAGACGTTTGCATCGGCAACGAAGAAGACGCCGAACTCTGCCTCGGTTTCAAGCCCGATGCTGACGTAGAAGGCGGTAAGACAGATGCAGAAGGCTACAAAGGCATCTTCAAGGCAATGGCCAAAGAATTCGGTTTCAAATATGTAATCTCTACTCTGCGTGAATCATTCTCCGCAACCCACAACGGCTGGAAAGCAATGATTTACAACGGCGAAGAGTTCTACGAATCAAAACGTTACGACATCAATCCTATCATCGACCGTGTAGGTGGCGGTGACTCCTTCTCAGGCGGTATCATCCACGGTTTGCTGACGAAGCCCAACCAAGGCGCTGCCCTCGAATTTGCCGTAGCGGCTTCTGCCTTGAAGCACACTATCAACGGTGACTTCAACCTCGTTTCTGTTGAAGAAGTAGAAGCATTGGCAGGCGGAGACGCAAGCGGTCGTGTTCAACGATAAGTAAACGATAAGAGTAAATATAAAATAATAGTTCTCGTGTACTAAGTACAATTATCCGTATGGCAATTTGTACATTGTACATTGTAATTTGTAGATAAATCAATGGCAAAATTTGATAAGATATCCGTATTGAACAAGATTGGTTCAACCGGTATGGTTCCTGTATTCTACCACAAAGATGCAGAAGTAGCAAAGAAAGTAGTGAAAGCTTGTTATGAGGGTGGCGTTCGTGCATTCGAGTTTACCAACCGCGGTGATTTCGCTCACGAAGTATTTGCGGAAGTAGTAAAATACGCAGCCAAAGAATGTCCCGAAATGGCAATGGGTGTAGGTTCTATCGTAGACCCTGCCACAGCTGCATTGTATCTGCAATTGGGCGCAAACTTCATTGTAGGTCCGTTGTTCAACCCCGAAATCGCAAAAATCTGCAACCGTCGTCTGGTAGCCTATACTCCGGGATGCGGAAGCGTTTCAGAAGTAGGTTTCGCACAGGAAGCAGGTTGCGATCTCTGCAAGATATTCCCCGGTGACGTGCTGGGTGCAAAGCTTGTAAAAGGCCTGTTGGCTCCGATGCCGTGGTCCAAGCTGATGGTAACCGGCGGTGTGGAACCGACACAGGAAAACCTGACCTCTTGGATAAAGGCAGGCGTATTCTGCGTAGGCATGGGTTCCAAGCTCTTCCCGGGTGACAAAGTAGCTGCCGAAGACTGGGCATATGTTACGGAAAAATGCAAAGAAGCTCTGGCATACATTGCGGAAGCAAGAAAATAATCGCATTATATTTCATTTTGTTTAAAGGTGTTTAAAGGGGACAACCATCAAAGTGCTATGGCACTTTGGTGGTTTGTTTTGTTTATAAGTGTAAAATGGACGCTTAATCTCTAAAACAATGTTATAAGACATACACTTTTTTCTCCTGTTGTTTGCGAACACGGAAAAAACACTTACCTTTGCAATGCAATTGAGAAATTGCATTTAACAATAAAAAATGAGTTTTCAGTAAAGGTAATTAGTTAAGAGGTAAAAAGATTGAATTAATTCATAGTTTTGATTTTTGGATTGAAAATAGGTAATTAGAAAAAGGTAAAAGTTAAACATTAATGTTGTTAGTAGGTATTTGAAGTTTGTTTTTTTAGAGGTAAAAAGAAAGATTGATTTTCGGGTAACAATTAGATGCAAGTAAAAAAGAAAAGCCTTTAGGCTTTTCTTACACGAGGCGAGGGGTTCGAGAGAGCTTGCTCGTTTTTTTATTTTTACCTTTTTTGTGCATTTGGAACAATCTATTCCCCTTTTTTGTATCTTTGTGACGGATGTCCTGCACGCAGGCGGTCCAACAAATAAAACAACAAGGTTAAACCGTATGGATTTTGGAACACATATTATACTTCTTTGATTGGCTGCTATACATTTTATTCGCAATAAATGTGGCGTATTTGCTGGTGTACAGTCTGGCATCGTTGCGTTGTTGTAAACCTCTGGCAACTGTACCGGCCGAAACTTATAAGCGTTTTGCAATACTTATTGCAGCCTATCGTGAAGATGCGGTTATCCGGTCTACCGTGCACGCCTGTCTGGCGCAGGATTATCCGGGCGAGAAGTATGATGTTGTGGTTATTTCAGATCATATGCAACCCGAAACCAATGCGGCTTTGTCCTCACTTCCCATAAAGTTGCTTCAAGTTGATTTTGAGAAAAGCACCAACACCAAATCCCTGAAAGCCGCTCTCGAGTATTTGGATAAGGACGCCTATGATGTGGCATTGATAATAGATGCGGATAACATCATTGAGCCTTCCTACTTGTCCGAGGTGAACGATGCCTTTGGTGTAGCCGGTGTTCAAGTGGTGCAGACTCATCGTGTTGCCAAGAACTTGAATACGGACATGGCTTACCTGGATGCAATCAGTGAGGAAATCAATAATTCCATCTTCCGTCTGGGACATTCCAATCTCGGTATGTCGGCGGCTCTGATAGGCTCGGGAATGGCTTTTGAATACCCTTTGTTTTACGATGCGATGATGAGCAATACGTCGGTAGGAGGTTTCGACCGTGTGCTGGAGATGAAACTTCTTTATAAGGGGGTACACTTCCATTACCTGCCCGATACGTGTGTGAAGGACGAAAAAATACAGAAAGCGCAAAATTTCTATCAGCAACGCCGCCGCTGGCTGTCCGCCCAGTATTACAGCTTCTTTGAGTTTGCCAGTCACTTGCTGCCCGCTATTCGTAACGGGAACTGGGACTTTTGCGATAAACTTTACCAGCAAATCTCTTTTTCCCGGGTGTTGCTGTTGGGGTTTGTGTTCATAATGGCAGTCTGCACATCTATTGCGTTTCCAATGTGGTGTCTCAAGTGGTGGGGTTTGTTTGGAATTTTACTACTTGCCTTGATAGTAGCCATTCCTCATCGTTATTGGACACGGCGTATATTTAAGGTCATTTTTTTGATTCCATGTTCATTTTTTCTTATGGCTATCAACTTATTCCGTCTTAAAGAAGCAAACAAGCGATTTGTACATACAGTACATGGAATAAAGAGAGTTAGCCTGCCATTCTATATGCTGAGTATTATTTTTTGTGTATTCTATCCATTTCTAAAAATAACGTAATTTTGGAACATATATTAACGATAATAGATTGGCTGCTATACATCCTTTTTGCTATAAATGTGGCGTATTTGCTGGTGTACAGTCTGGCATCATGTAAGAAACCATTGCCCAAGGCCGATAAGGTAACGCGTTACAAGCGTTTTGCGATATTGATTCCCGCTTATCGCGAGGACGCTGTCATACACGAGTGCGTGCACTCCTGTTTGGAGTTGGATTACCCTGCCGACTGTTTCGACACGATAGTCATTTCAGACCATATGCAGCCCGAAACCAATGCCTCATTGGCAGCTCTTCCCATTCGTCTGGTAGAGGTACATTTCGAGAAAAGCACCAAGTCCAAGGCTTTGAATGCAGCTATGGCGGCCATAGGCAATGATTATGACATTGCGTTGGTGCTCGACGCGGATAATGTTGTTCCCTACGATTATTTGAGTGACATCAACGACCTTTTCGCCAATCCCGGTGTGGAAATTGTGCAGACGCACCGCATAGCCAAGAACATGAATAATGACATGGCGTTGCTCGATGCCATTAGCGAAGAAATTAACAATACAATCTTCCGTTTAGGACACGCCAAGCTCGGTTTGTCTGCCGCCCTTATCGGTTCCGGTATGGCATTTCGCTACGACCTCTTCCGCGACACGATGCTCAATATTAAAGCTGTGGGCGGATTTGACCGTGAACTTGAATTGACCTTGCTTTATCAAGGCAAGCGTTTCCATTATCTGCCGGACACATTCGTGTTTGATGAGAAAATCCAGAACACACAAGATTTCTCCCGTCAGCGCCGCCGTTGGTTATCGGCGCAATGGCATTATTGCAGGATATTTGCCAAATATTTAGGTAAGGCGCTTGCCGCCCGCAATTGGGACTTTTGCGATAAGCTGTTCCAGCAACTTTCCATACCGCGTTTGCTTCTGTTGGGCTTTACGTTCTTTTTTGCCGTGCTTTGCACGTGCTACAACTGGATATGGGGGATGAAGTGGTGGGCGCTTTTCGCATTGCTCGTCATAGCTCTGTTGGTGGCTATACCGAAGCGCTTCTGCACCAGCCGTTTGGCGGTGGCGTTGCAGTCCCTGCCATATACATTCTTGCTGATGGCAGCCAATATCTTCAAACTTCGGGGAGCTAATAAGAGCTTCATACATACAAGGCATGGCGTCGGAAAATGATACAGCCATTTCGATATACAAACAACATACAAATGATATACGGAAAATTAAGTCTCGAAGACTGGCGTACGGCTCGTGTAGAGGGGGAGGCTCCCGAATCTTTCTTTGAAAGCTGCAACCTTCGCCTTTTCTTTTACGGCGTTCTATATAACCGGGACAGGCTTCAGTGCTCTCCCGCCGACAGCAACGCAAAGATTGCCGCCGATGCCTATCTGGCAGATCCGAACTATGGCTTTTCCCGTTTGGACGGTTCATTTACCATAGTCTATTACTCCAAGAAGGAGTGTGGCATTGTACGTGATCATCACGGCACGCACTATACCGTTTATTGCACCCCTGAGGGTAGCTTTGCGACCTCTTGGATATTTCTTGAAGAACAGTCGGGCAAACCTTTCAGCTGTGACCCTGTCTCATTGGGCATCTTTCTTCAACGCGGGCTTCTGCCGCATGGAGCCAGTTCGATGAATGGCGCCGCACTTTTGGGGGCAGGCGAGCAGTTTCATATACTTACCGAAGCGGAAGACAGCTATAACCTGAGGCGTGACCACACATTCAGGCGTAATCCTCAGATTGTGGCAAACAAGCATCCCGATGTCGAGAGTTACTCCCGGCGTTATGGCGAACTGCATTGTCAGGCCATTCGCCGGCGGATTGGTGACAGCCGCAGGGTAGGTATCCTTTTGAGTGGCGGTTACGATTCCGGAGCTAACCTTGCCGCACTCCGCAGCATTTACGAAGGTCCGGTAGATTCTTATTCCGTTGGATTCAAAGGTGATGCGTGGACTGAGTTGCCTATGGCGCGGCTGATGTCCGAGACGTTCGAGACACGCCACCATGAGTACGAGATAGACGGTACGGAGATAGCTTCCTTGCCCGATATTGTACGCTTTTTGGAAGAACCTTTCGTAGAAGGCGGGCTCATGGTGAACTATTGTGCCATGCGGATGATAGGTGGCGACAAGCCCGACGTCATCTTGGGCGGTGACGGCAGCGACCAGTATTTCGGTACATCCGGCCGTGAAGTTGCCTTGCACTATCTGGCGGCGCGTACGGGCACTCGTCCGCTGTTGCGTGGCATGCACAAGTTGCTCAACCGTAAGGTTTTCGATACAGGCGGCAAACTTTCGCGCGTCAATTTCCATTTGGACAAGATACTTCATATTCTGGAGGGCGAACGGTTCGGCTTTTCCGATTCTTCCTTGCGCGAACTTCTGTTGCATCCGGAGTGGATTAAATCTTCCGAGAAATCCCTGCCGGCAGATACCCGGAGCTTTGAGCATCTTTACACTCAGCACGCATTGGTGTCCGATTTGGAAATAGTCATCAATCGTGTCATTCTCTACAAGGCTTCACTCATGGCGCAGATGTTCGACAATAATCTCGTCTTTCCTTTTATGGACTTGGATCTCTATAATTTCTTGCAGGAGTTGCCGGTTGGTTTGAAGTGTAAGGGAGATAGCGTGCCGGATATAGCGCGCGGCCGCTGTGTGTCCAAGTATCTCCTGAGGTATCATTATAAGCCTTTGCTTCCCGAAGCCGTTACCGGCAGGAAGAAACAAGGCGGGTTTGCCCCTATGCCGCTTTTCTTCCAAGATTCCTTACGGCGTGCCCGTCTCAAAGATTTCATCCTTTCTTCCGGCATTTACGAAGATATCCTCTATCGTGAAGGCGTGGAACGGTTCTTGAATGAATACGACCTCGAAGCGTCCCGAAAAGGCGGCTGGTTCTGGTACAAGCAAAACAAGGCTTTGCAGTACTTCAATCTGTTGACACTCGTTACGTGGTGGGAGGAGTTTGTTGAGGGGGAAGAAGTGAAGTATTGGTAATCGAAGATATTTGACTGTTAATAAAAAGAATCTGCAAAATGTCAATAAAGGAGCAAGCCGCTAAAAGCGTGTTTTGGAGTGCAGTAGAGCGTTTCTCGGTGCAAGGTGTCCAGTTTCTGTTGACTCTTGTCATAGCCCGTATCTTGTCACCGGACGATTATGGACTGGTGGCGATGTTGGGCATCTTCATGGCTCTTTCTCAAGTGTTGATTGACAGCGGATTCGCCAATGCCCTTATTCAAAAGCAAGACCGTTCGGAAACGGATTACAGTACTGCGTTTTATTTCAACGCGGCAGGGTCGGTGTTGATTTATTTGTGTTTGTTTGTTTGCGCCCCTTTGATAGCCCGTTTTTTTGCCGAACCTCAGCTGACTGCCATTACCCGTGTGATAGGCTTGACGCTGATTGTAAACTCTTTGGGCATTGTGCAGCAGGCACGGTTAACGGTAGATTTGGACTTCAAGCGTCTGGCGCGGGCTTCGCTGAGGGCGGTTATTATCAGTGGAGCCGTCGGCATATGGATGGCCTATCAGGGGTTTGGTGTATGGACGCTGGTGTGGCAAAGCCTTCTGAATAGTTTCTTCCGTGTTGTTTTCTTATGGATATTTTCCCATTGGATGCCCCGCAGGCTTTTCTCATGGCAGTCGTTTCGTGTGCTTTTCTCTTTTGGCTCAAAATTGATGCTGTCCAATTTGCTGCACACTTTCTACACCAACTGTTATTCGTTGGTTATAGGAAAGTGCTTTTCTGCCTCTCAGTTAGGTTTTTTCAACCGTTCTTATACTTTGGCGCAATTTCCTTCCACAAACTTTACGAATATTGTAGTCCGTGCGGTCTATCCCATTCAGTGCCGTTATCAGGACGACATACCCCGGTTGCGCAGTATGTTTCTGAAATATATGCGTATATCGTGTTATCTCATTTTTCCTGTCATGGTGGCAGTGGCAGCATTGGCGGAACCATTGATAGAGCTTATCTTGACGGACAAATGGCTTCCGGCAGTCCCTTATTTGCAGATTCTCTGTGTGGCATTTATGTGGGATCCGGTGATGAAGATTAACCATACTATCTTGAACGTGAAAGGGCGTTCAGACTATTTCCTGTATGCCGAAATCTGGAAAAAGCTCATAGCTTTCGCCATCTTGTTTGCTACTGTTCCATTGGGGGTATTGGCTATGTGCTGGGGGCTGGCGCTGTATTCCTTTGCCGATATGGGAGTGATTATTTATTATTCCCGGAAGCTGATGAAGATAGGTTATTTGCGCCAGCTTCGTGAGTTACTTCCGGTGCTGTTGCTGAATGCCTTGATGGGTATATGCCTGTATCTGGTTACGCTATTGCCATTATCCGCTTGGGGCAAGCTTCTTTTGGGTGTGCCGTCGGGGGTAATCATTTATCTGGCAGTGTCTTGCGTGTTTCATATGTCCGAATGGCAGATGTTGCTTTCGGTACTGAAAAAGTCAAGAGGACGCTCTTCTCATCCTTCCGAGTAGTGCATCCTCTTGTCCTCTCTTTTACCACTTTTCCCGTTTCACGTCGAAGCACGGACATTGTTTGGTCCATTCCATAGGTTCCACCTCGCCATTGCGGTTCAGGTCGGGACTGAGGTCGCGGTGTCCCGTCACTTGGGCGCCGGGATAGTCCTGCAGCAGTGCCCTGACCAGTACGCGGAGCGAGTGCCTTTGCCATTCGGTGCGGGTGTCTTTGGGCAGGCCGTAGTGGTCCAGTCCGCCTTCGTAGCAGATGCCGATAGAGTGAGCGTTGTAGTTGCGGGCGTGGGCTCCGGCCCTCTCGACCGGGCGTGTTGTCAGGATGCGTCCGTCGCGGCGGATGTAGAAGTGATAGCCTGTGCTGTCAAATCCACGCCGGCGGTGGGCGGCCTCCAGGGCTTGCTCGGTAAAGGGACGGTCCTCGCACGTGGCGCTGCAATGTATCACAATCAGATTGATAGTTCGCATTTTTTTTTCTTTAGGTTGGCAGATTAAGTAGCAGCATCCGGTCTTTTACAGCGTCATCGCATTGGCTCCGAAAACGCCGAGAACGGCGGAAGCTACGGCGATAATCACTTTCAAGACGGTACCCCAAATTCCTGTACTTTTACTCATAGTTTTTTTTTGTTAAGTAAGTGTTGAAATTTAATTTATACCATCTGTCATTCAGAGCGTAGCGAAGAATCTACTCTCTTGATGCATACACAGAGAAGAGATTCTTCGCTACGCTCTGAATGACAGATGGTATAAACTGATTATGCATAATTCTGATTTTATCCCAGCGGATCTTCCTTGTCTCCTCCGTCCGGCAACTCCCCGTTTCCACCGCCGCCGTCGCCTCCGCCGGAACTGTTATCCTCGGACACCAGTTCGAAAATCATGGTATTCGGATTTCCTTTGGTGGTGGCGTTGGTGTCGTTTTCCAGACGCAGGGTGTTCGCTACTTTGAAGCGGATATTGACCTTTTCGATGTTCTTCACCGTGCAGTCTTTGGCGGCTTCGGTGGCGCGGCACTTGAAGGTGGTGTGGAAGATGCCGAACCCGTCCAGACGGACATTGTTGCCGTCCGTCAGCGTCTGGCGTATCTGGCGGACAATGGCTTTGCCCACGTGCACCACATCCTCGGCAGACATACTGCTCAGCGCTTCTATATCCTGCGCGAGGCGTTCGAGGTCGAGGGTTTTGGCGTCTTTCGACTTGCGTCTCAGCGTGTAGACCATGGGTGAGTCTTTGTCTCCCACCTTCTGGTGGCGTTGCGTGCGCACTACTAATGCTTTTGCTTTTGTCATTTCGTTGATTTATTAATTGGTTGTTTCCGAAACGACGGGGGGGAAGGGGTTCTCCGCGGCGAGCTTTCCTCCCTCGTTTCGTTGACACAAAGATACGGCAGCGCATCGGCACGAAAGGAGGTTGGCGGAGGTTGGGGGAGGATGGCGGAGAATAAGGGAGAATGGCGGAGAATAAATGGTATTTCAGGCACGGATTACACGGATTTCACGGAAAAAAGAATAAAAAGGAACAAAGCAAATCCGTGAAATCCGCGTAATCCGTGCCTGAAATATCCTACGGCTCCCCGAAGACACCCACCATCATCCTCACCTGTGCGGGCGTATACCGGCGTGTGGTGGGGCTCATGCCTGTGGCATACAGGCGTTGTTCCAGTCCGGGGGCGGTACGAATCCATTCGTTGAATTGGTTCACGGCAGTCTGTTGCGCTACGTTGCGTATGTAGCACATTGCCAGCTCGCCCTTCCCGTAACTGCGAATGGGGAAGGGGGCTTCTGAAAGGAAAGAAACATCATTTTTTGTCATAGCCGATGCACGTGTTCAGGTTAGGTTATTCAGAATATTAACTACTTCAAAGGTACGCATTTTCAGTGGAACAGGCAACCTTGTTCCTCATTATTTTTCAACCAATTCGTGTTGTCGAACTGTGTGTCCAGAGGTCCCGGAGCGTCGCCGTCCGGAGTATGCACAATTCCCTCCTCGCAAGGGAAGTAGCGGCCGCTCACGAAGTTGTAGACGAACTTGGCGCACGTGCCCGCGCTGCCCAAGTGCTTGAAGCGCACTTTGTCAACATAAATGGTCACGATTTGCTTCTTGTCGTTGCGGTCTACGTCGATGCAGTAGTCCGCCATGTTGCCGAAGTCGGCGGAACCGTTGATGTCGTTCATCTCTACGCGGCGCAGTTCGCCGGTGGCCTCGTTGCGGTTCACCTTGCGCGGGTGGGCTACGAGGATGACGAGGCAGCGGTTGCGCTGGGCAAAGCGGCAGAGCTTGTTCAGGACGGAGCGGATAAAGTCGCGTTCCGTCATGCCGCTCTCCTGTTCCAGGCGGTTCATCGGGTCTATCACGACCGTGCGCACACCACGGCGGCGCACCAGCTGGCGGGCTTTGAGGAGGATGTCGTCTATGCGGTAGGCGCCGTCGCCGGGCATGATGTGCGTCACGTTGTCCGCCAGCCATTGCCGGGTTTGCCGGTAGATATCGTCCGTCATGCCGTAGCCGGGGGCAAACTCGCGCCCCAGCAGCTTGTCGGCTATCTTCTTGAGGTGATACTCCACGGGCTGGTTTTCGGGGCTGTAGTAGGCTGTCTTCCAGCCGTGGCGCAGGCGCAGGCGGAGCACGAGTTCGTCGGTGAACTCGGATTTTCCCTCGCCCGGACGACCCGTCACCACCATGAGCCGTCCCAGCTCGAAGGTGCAGTGCTTGTCCAGGTTTTCCCAACCGGTTTCGGCGCCGGCTTGCAGGCCGTTTTCGTAGAGCGCGCGCAGCTCGTCGCTGCACTCGTCGGCAGTGACCACCCCCTCTATGGGAACCTCCTCGGCTTGCTGCAGGCAGATGGCGAGGCTCTCCGCACCGTAGCGCACGAGGTGCTCGTTGCTGTCCTTGCACCCCTCGCCGTAGTGCACCACCTTGCAGCACTCCGCACCCAGACGGCGGATGAGCTCGCGGCGCAGCACCTCGCCTGCGGTGTCCTCGTCTACGGCGATGTAGATGGTGTCCTTGTCCTCGAAGTGGCTCTCCACGAAGCGGTCCATCCACGTGAGGTTGTTCTGCGCTCCGGCGGGCACGGAGATGATGTCACGCCGTCCGGTGGCGGTCATCAGGGCGCAGGCGTCAAACTCTCCTTCGGTGATGATGGCCTCGCGGGTGCCCAGTATGCCGTTGATGTTGTAGGGGATGAGTTCGGCGTCCTTCAGCATCTTGAAGTGCTTCTGCCCGCTGCGGAACTTGGTGTTGACGAGGGTGTCTCCTTCAAAGTAGTTGAAGCACAGGCAGTTCTCCTCCTTTTCGCTTTGGGGCATCCACTCGCGCTGTTCGGTGATGCGGAGCTCGTCCAGAAGTTCCTGACGGAGGCAGCGCTCTTCCGTCCAGTAGCGTTCCAGCTGTTCGCTGCGGTTCGTCTTGGAGGCGTCGAAAACGGGGCGGCGGAAGTGCGAAGGCAGTCGGGCGGATTTGCGGTATCGGTCTATTCGCTCCTGTCGCTGACGCTCTTCGGCATCGTCGGGGATGTGCAGCGTGTAGCCGCAGTGGTGGCAGTAGCACAGGCCTTTGTCCAAGTCTACGGACAGCGAACGGTCGCCTTTGTGCCCGCGCGTGTCGTTGCATTGCGGACAGGTGGTTTTTACTTTGCCGCTGCTGCGGCCACGGGTGTTGATGTTATACTTTCTAAAATCTCTCATCGGTTTGTAATTTATGATTTCTAATTGATGGTTTCCAATTTATGATTTCCAATTGATGGTTTATGATTGATGGTTGGCGGTTTCCAACCACACACCTCGCCGGGGATGAGATGCGTGGTTTGCTCCGCCGAGATGCGTGGTTCGGGGAGCCGAGGTGCGTGGTTTGCTCCGCTGAGATGCGTCATTCGGGGGGCTGAGGTGCGTGCTCGGGGAGCCTTTCAGCGTGTCTTCTTCCCGTTTGTCCTGCCGGGCATCCACTGTTGCAGTTCTTCGTTCCAGACGGCGTTGCGGTCGGGTCTTGGCGGGGCGTTGTCGGGGATGGGGCATCCGAGGTAGGTGCGTTTGCCGTCCACGGTCTGTTCGTGTCGGTAGGGGTTGGCGGCGTTGTCGGGAAGCGCGGCTTTCTCTTGGGCTTCAATCTCCAGCAGACGTTTGTGCAGCTCCTGCGAGGTGCGTCCGCCGGCACTTACGAAGTTCACGAAATAGCTGCGTACATCGCTCTCTTTCAGCAGATCGTAGCCTTTGCCGTACAGCTCGATGTGCTGCTTGAAGAGCTTGATGACCTGTCCCAGATGCCGCATCATCAGCGGGGCGTAGCAGCTCTTCATGCAGGCGAGCTCCATCCAGCTGCGGCTTTGGTGCATTTCGTCCACCAGTTCCTGCCAAGTGCGCATGGGGCGCAGCGGCTGTCCGTCCGGAAAGAAAGGCGGAGTGTGGGGGTGGGCGGCAGCAGCGGCGGCAGTCTCTTCTTTTTCTTCTGTTGTTGCTGCTGTTTTTATATCTTTTATATTCTCTTTGTTATTTGCAGGAGTATTGCAGGTCAACGGCTTGTTTTTTGGCGTATTGTCTTTTTTTTCGTTGTTTTTTTCCGCTTGTTTATTTGACATTTTCTGCACTTTTTTGTCATTTTTGTATTCGGAACTGCCGTTTTCCTGTACATTTTCTGCGGCTTTTTTGCTCTTTTTATGAGCGGGATTCAGCTCGGCGGGCATAAAAAATCCGTCTTCGTCCAAGGTGAAAAGCCGGTATTCGCAGATGATTTTTTTGAGATAGCTCAGCGGCACTGCCCGCCCTATGCAGAAAGGTTTCATATATTTGAGGTTCGCGCGCGATTCGGGCAGCATTGCCAGCTTCTCGATGATGAACCAGTAGGCGCCCAGCCCCCTCAGTCCTTCCTGTTCTACCAGATTGTTCATTCTTGGGTCGTTCATTGCCATCAGCGGGTGCTGCAAATAGAAGTTTCGTTTCATTAATCGGATTGTTTTTATAATGTTTACAGGCACGAAGGTAGGCATAAAAAATAGCGTATATAGCCTGATTTACTACGGTCTATATACGCTCATTCTGTTGCAGTGCAGTGTGTTACGGTTTACAAACGCTTGAAAACCGTGTATGGGTTAAAAAATGTATAAGTCGGAAAGTTTTCTCCTTTTTCTCTTCCTCCTTCCCTTCCTCCTTCTCCCTTTCTTGCTTCACAGCCTCAATGCGGTGTTCAACGGGGATAAGCTCGGCGCTTATCCTGTAACTCACTTTTGTGTCTGCCTTGAATATCCGGAAGATTACCAACTTGATGATTTCGGCGATTACCAGCTCTTTCATGGTGTGCTTGGTGACGCCCTCAAATTCCCAGAACTTTTTGTTGTCCAATGTTATGGACAGGTTGAATTTTTTGCCATTTTATGTGAATTTTTTAAAATGCTTGCAAAGATAGTATCTTTTGCCAATAATGGAAGAAAGTTTCGGAATGGAAAAGCAATCTTGTTATTTTTTATTATCTTTGTAGGAAATTGGTAGTATGAACCGCATGAAGAGATAGCAAAGTGACAGCCCGGAAGAATTTATCTATTGAAACCTTGCGCGGCATCGCCATCCTGTTGGTGGTGGCGGGACACGTCATCGGTTCTGCACCCGACGGCGGAATGAAAATTGATTTTCCGCATCCGCTGCGTTATTTGTACTTGTGGATAGACTATATACAGATGCCGCTCTTTACCGCCATCGCAGGGTGGGTATACGCTTTGAAACCCGTTGCGGCAGGGGCGGGCGGCTTCGTAGCGTTTGCACGCAGAAAGGCAATGCGCTTGCTGGTTCCGATGGCCGTGGTGGGTACGCTCTATTTCGTGATACAGTATTTTGTGCCGGGAACCAATAATAAAGGAGACTTTGCCGGGATGTGGCGTATTTATGTTTTTCCGTACACCATCTATTGGTATTTGCCCTCATTGTTTCTTATTTTCATGATACAGTGGTGCATAGACAGCCGCAAGAAAATGGAAAATCCCGGACAATGGGCGGTGTGGTGTGCGGCGGCTGTATTGCTAAGTGTGGTGAACGACCGCGGAGTGATGCACGTTCTGCCCAATCTTTTTAGTTTTAAGGGAGCGTTGGGGCAGTTGCCCTATTTCTTTGCGGGGGTGGCTGCCTGTCGGTTTGCACGGCAGATTCGCGAGGCGTGCCGCCTTGCCCGTATCTCCTTGTGGGCGGTGGCGTTGTGGGGTATTGTGCTGATACAGGTGGTGTGGTTCGCTCCGGAAGGAGTGTCGGCCGTGGCACGCGAATTCTATGTGCTGACGGTACTCCCCACGCTGTTTCTGCTGCTGGAAGTAAAATGGAGCAACCGCTTCTTTGTGTGGCTGGGCAGCTATGCGTACAGCATCTACCTGTTTCATGGTTTCGGCACCTCCGGCGGGCGAATCTTACTGAAGATGGCCGGGGTGAAGGCGGTGGCTGTGGCATTTTCTGCGGTTACGGCAGTAGCCACGCTGTTGCCCGTAGCGGTGGATAGGGTGGCAGGACGATATAGGGCGGCAAGAGTATTGCTGCTGGGAAAGAGGTGAAAAATGGGATAAGGAGCTACTTCTTCTTGGCGTATATCCCTTTGTAAGTACCGTATATCGCAGCTTTGGCAAGTGCGGCTTGCCCGTGCAGCAGGTATGTGGCGGCTTTCTTGGGAGCCGCCAGTAGGCAGATATAGGTGCATGACAGGTATTTCAGGACTCCCCGCAGATTTCTTCGGGCAAACAGCATACGTGCACGAGAGAGGTAGAACTCGCGCATCGGCGTTCCTCGTCGTGCCGTCATGCTTTCTTTGTGGTAGACTACGGCAGCGGGCTCGTACCACAGGCGGTAGCCGGCTTTCTTTATTTGTACGGACCAGTCCACTTCTTCGTAGAACAGGAAGAATGCCTCGGTCATGGGACCTACTTGTTGCAGCACGTCCCGGCGTATCATCATAGCCGCGCCATGCAAGTATGCAGTTTCATTGGGAGTGGAGTATTGCCCGCGGTCAGGTTCACGCTCGCCTATCATGCGGTTTCGCAAGGTGACAGGGGTGAGGGGGGTGAAGCCGGCAAACTGTATGACGTCCTTTGCCGAATCGTATTTCAGCATGGGTGATACTCCGCCGTTCTGCGGGTCGCCAAGACGGCGGATTAAGGTTTCGAGTATCGGCTGCGTAATGTACGTGTCGTTGTTGATGAAGAACAGATAGTCCCCCGTCGCAACTTTAAGCCCTGCATTGTTGCCCCCGGCAAAGCCGTTGTTGATGTTCTGCACTACCTTTATACGGTTGTCTTCCCTTGTGTAGCGGCTTTTTATCTCTTCCGCTTGGGGCGGATTGGAACCGTTGTCTACCACGATGATTTCAAACGGAATGGTTTCGTGCGCCAGAAAGGAGCCAATCATTTCACAGGTGTCATCGAAGCCGTTGTGGTTGACGGTGATAATGGAAACCAAAGGCTTTAAACTCTTATCCATTGCTGTTTTTCTTTGTCAAAACGTTTGATAACTTTAGCGGGATTCCCCACTGCTACCGAAAAATCGGGTATGTCTTTAGTTACGACACTTCCTGCCCCGATTTGGCAACGGCATCCAATGTGTACGCCGGCCACAATCACGGAATTGGCTCCTATGTGTGTATCCTCTTCTATCACTACTTCTTTTTTGTCAAGAGGTTGTGTGGAGGAGTTTTGCGTGCCATCTTTATATCCATGGTTGAATCCTGAAATGAAAACGTGCTGCCCCAGTCCGGAGCCGGACTTAATGGTAACGGGACCTATCAAGACGGAACCGATCCCGATACGTACATGGTCGCCTAATATAACGTCTCCCGCTCCGTTGTTGACGGTTGCAAAAGTTTCGATAACAGTGCCCTTTCCTATGCAGAACCGCTTCCAAGGAAATACATCAATGCGTGAAGGATGACGTATCACGCTGCCTTTTCCCCTATGATGGACAAAAGGATTTAGGAAAAGCCTTACCCACAGACGAGGTTTGGGATTGCGATGGGGAGTGATGAGCCAAATGACGAAAGCGTTAATCTTTCTATTTTGTTTGATGCGCTCTTTCAGTTTTATGAGTGACATATTTTAATCCTATTTTATTTGTCATATAATGTTGCTTTCTTCGATAACATCATAAAGCTTATTAACTGTATTTGTCCAAGTATGTGTATGGGCAAATTCTATGCGGCTTTTGATAATATTAGCATCGTTGGCATTCAATGCTTGGCGTATTGCTTGCTTATATTCTTCGGTTCCGATACAGTTCCAAACATAATCTTTAAAAAGTTCCATGGCTTTTGTGCTTGTTGCCACAGCGGGCTTTCCCAGTGCTAAGTATTCATCTATCTTACGCGGATAATTGCCGATGGTTATATCATTGATGAGTTGAGGATTGATGCATACATCGAAATGAGCCATATAATTTACCGTTTCTGTCTGGTGCTTTTCTCCTAAAAAATATACATTATGTAAACTGTGGGCTTTGTGATTCTTGAAGAATGTATCTTCTCCTCCTACTAATACGAACGAATATTCAGGCAAGCCCCTGGCTACATTATATATCAAATCGGCATCTAACCTTAAGGACGTTATCCATCCCATATAACCGATGATGGGACGTTTTATGTCTTTCATATCGTTGGGTAACGGATAGGAGTTCTTGATATCGTAATCCTTTAAATCCACTCCTTGTCCAATGTCATAGCAATGAGGATTGTAGGTTCTGACTGCATCTGCCAATTGTATGGAGTTTGTCATGACCAAATCACTTTTAGCACATATCAGAGGTTCTAAGCGGGGGGCGTGCCTACTCCAAAAATGACTGACCATATTGTCTCTTCTATAATAGATGGAGAGGATAGGGCATAGGAATTCCTTGGCATAAAAACTACGATAGATGTCGTTGTCTATGAATAGTATGTAATTGTTGAATTTTAATTGTTTGATTGTTTTCAAGAGATAGCTATACATTTTCTTGTTGTTCATTTTGTTGACAGCATCGAAAATCTTTCCGTCAGGTAGGAAATTACAAGGAAGTATGCTGAATGGATAATCCAAAACCCACAGATTGGCCTCTATCTGACGTATAGCCCCATTTCTTTTTCGAATAACATCTTTACGGTGTAGTATATCCGGCGCAGGACTGTTTTTCCATAATGTCAGTGCATCAATAGGTGTGTTTACGTAGAGCACACGGTTGTGCTTTGCTATCTCTTTGGCAATATCTTTGGCGTTGGAGCCGATAGCAATGTCCCATGGTTGTAAACCTGTGATAACGAAGTCTCTGCCTGTAATCATAATCCCTTTAGATTTTTATGGATTGATACACTTTCAATAATTCTTTCGCTGTTTCTGCCCATGAAAAGCACAGCGCTCTTTGCAGTCCGTATTCCTTTTGGCGTTGGTATAAATCAGGGCTTTGCTCCAGTTCCAGCAGTTTGTCCGCTATTTCTTCGGGTTTGAAGGGGTCTACGGCCAGTGCGCCGCTTCCTGCCACTTCGGGCATGGCGGAGATGTTTCCCGTGATGACGGGTGTACCGCACGCCATGGCTTCCAGCAAGGGGATGCCGAAACTCTCGCGGAGCGAGGGATAAAGGAAAACAAAGGCGGCATTATAGAGCGTGGCGAGGTCGCTGTTGGGGATATATCCCGGAAAACACAGGTGAGGTTTTATGTGGGCGATGTTTTCTTGTTGCAGCAGCTGGTCTATGTATTCTTCTTTCAGGTCTGCGATGAGCAGGGGACGCTTTGCGGCAGAACGTTGCAGGTATAGGCTGTATGCCTTTAATACACGTGCCGCATTTTTTTTAGGGTCTGTATTGCCTAAGAAGAAAAGGAAGTCTTTATCAGGAATGTATCGCCGGACAATGTCCATATCCACTTCCGGCAACGGATGGAAATGTGTGTTGTAACCATTGTAAATAGCGGTGATGCGGTCGGTGGGAATGTGCAACGCCTTGCGGATGCGCTCGCACTCAAAGTGCGAGACGGTGATTATCTTCCGGCATTTCTTCAGTATGCGCGGTACTATCAAACGGCGGTAGTGCCATCCCATTTCTTGGTAGAGCGAGGGACTGCGATGTTGGCGCGGCTCCAGATAGATAATGTCATGGAGTGTCAGTACCAGCGGAACGGGACACCATAAGGGGGCGGTATTCGAAGTGCAATGCAACAGGTCGGCTCCCAAACGTTTTACCGCAAGCGGTAAGGCTATCTGCTCCCACAACGGATAGCTGGGGCATTTCACTTCCACAATAGAGAGGTTGGAAGACTCTTGCAGGCAGCGGTCCTCGCCCGGAGCAACGAGTATGTAATATTCGTTGCCATCGTCACGCTTCTGTAATTCCCGGATGGACTCCAGTGCAACGAAGTCCATGCCATGCTTGTTGGGACGGAATATACGTTGAGCTTCAATGGCTATTTTCATACGCTTCTTCTATTATTTTTTTCCTTTTTTCTTGAATCGCAGGATATGGCTGAAAATGGATTCGAACATCAGGATGGGCAATGCCCATATCGCTTTCCTGAAGCGCCGGGCTATTTCTCCTTCGGGCAATGCCATGATGAAGGTGAGAATGATGGCGGCAAGCAGCAGGTACCATTTGGGGCTAAGCGCCCAGTCTGTAACCGTAATGACAGCCGTGAAGAAAATGATGAGGGCTATCAATAGGAAGCGGGAAGGCAGCAGCCATTGGAACAGCTTGTTGCAATAGTCCCATTCTCCTCGCAGCATGGCGAAGGGGAGCTTCTTGATAGCGAACAGGGCGCTGCTGTATTGTGAGCGCAGCCATCCCACACGTTGGGCTTCGTAGCCGTTGGCGCTTTCCTCTTTGCGGCTGTAACAAACCACCTCTTCCAGATATTCCGTATATATGTTTTGTTTCAGTAGTGCCGTCTCCATGATTTTGCTTATGTCCGAACCTTTCAGGGTGGGGGCTATCTCGTGGAACATTCGGAAGTCGAATGCCATGGCGGAGCCTATCAGGGCGGATGAAAAGCCCATGCGTGTATGTCCCTTGCGGAAGATGTTGTTGTTGATTTCTTCGCTGGTGGCATTAAGTACGGCAATGCTGGTGGTCAGGTTCTCGGTCATGCGGTGTGCCTGTATGGCGTCGCAACCGGAATAATAAGCGTTATTGAAAAGGTGCAGCGCTTCCGATACGACTTTATTGTCGGAGTTGAAGAGGACTATCATGTCGTACTCGTCGGGCGAATATCGCTCCATGACTTGCTGGATGGCATAGACTTTGGTACAGTGGTCCTTGTCGGGCACAACAATGTTGACAGGCATCTGTAACAGGGTCATCAGGTCTTCTTCGGACAGTTGGGTGGCGGCAACGGCTATGTCGTATTTCTCGCGTGGATAATGTTGCGTATCCAAAAAATGGTTGATGGACTCGATAACTTCTTTGCCGTTTTTCAATACTGTGAATAATACTAAAAAACGGTGTTCTATTTTGGCGACGGGGTAAGGATTCTTGTACTTGCCCAGTGAGAAAAGCGCACAGACAAACAAGTATAGTACCGGCACTGCCATAAACAAAAACAGAATGGAGTCTGTAATCAGCAGTGCATTGTTGTTTTCGTCCATCCACCAGTCGGGATTGAATATGGAAAAAATATCAAAATTCATGTTCCTTTTATTTATTTTGTTTTATCTCGTTGTTAATATAGCTATCTATACGCTGCCCGTTCAGTGCGGTAGCCAAGAAGGTGAATACAATGATTTGGGTGGGGAACTGATTGAAAAAGGCGTTGCCGTAAGCGCTAATCATCAGTCCGAACACACCGCACAACATGGCGGTGAGTAGCCCGCGCAATTCGTTGTTTTTGACGCGGAACATCACTATGTGGCAAGCCCGCAAAAGACTTGCGATGAGTATTCCTAAATACAAGCACAAGCCTACTATCCCGGTTTCCATCCATAGCTTTACGTAAGTGGAGTCATGAGGTATCGTAGTTGTCACACGGTTGGCAAAGCGTTGCGCTTCTACGCCGCCCAATCCCAATCCTTCTCCAAAAGGACGTTTCCTGAGGTATACCGCCAGTTTCTTTTTATTCTCTGCCCGCACATTGAACGAAGCGTCTTCCGTAGGAGTGAAGGCCGTGCGCATTCGGCGTATCATCGGGTTGCCTTGACCGATGTAGGTATGGGCGAAGAATACATAAATGATAATGCCAAGTATTCCGGTGGCTATTACGAGATTGGCTTTCTTGCTTATCAAACCAAAAAGGACTAGTCCTCCCAATGGAACCGCCATGGCTCCGCGTGTGCCGGAGAGGAACATGGCGTATATTCCCAACAGGGCGACGATACTATAGTAAATTTTTGTCTGCCTGTTGGAACTGTAAATAGCAACAATGCCGTAAAAGATGCCTGCCATACCCATATTGGAACCCAAGTTTCCGGCATCTGTGAAGAAAGAGAAATAACGGGTTCCCGTAGCGATGATATGTGTTTTGGCACCACCCTGAGCGAGCCATGCCTTCTCTAACGGGTCGAATCCTATGTATTTCTGGATGAAGGCTTTTAATGCGGCTAACAATACCAAAACGGATAAAATGAAGACAATGTGCTTCACATACTTTAATCGGTCGATGAGTACACTTCCTAAAAATGCCACTAAAAGCCCATTGTATATAAGGCCTCGTGAAGTACTCCATGCCTCAAACACCGCAGTGGGATTGACAACTTCAAGAAAACAGTAAACAGCCCATAGGGTACAGCCTATCGTAAGCATATTTATCCCGTTGCTCCATGGCAGCTTTTTCGTTAGTATGGAATGAACCAAAGCGGTAAACAAGGTACTGAACAGCCCGATATCCATGATGACACTGAACCCGGAAAGCTGCCCGTAGCGTATTATGCTGGCTATAAAATAGTTGAGGATAAATAATCCATAGAATGCGATAATCGGGAAACGTATTGTCTGTATCAGATAATACATGGCTGCCGGAAAGAACATGACTGCAATTACTCCTGCCAACATACCGCTACTGGAGCAGGCGACGATAGCTGCCAGTCCTGCAACAAGTCCGGCATAGAGCAATACTTTGGGTGATATGTATCCTCGTTCTATCATCTTTGGATGTTATTTTACGGCTGCTTCTTGAGATGTGAGTCCTAATTGTGCCAGATTACTGAAGAAACTATGTATAGAGTTGTGGGGAGGGAGTGGCCCGGTAAACGATTCCACTACTTCGCGGTCGGCATTATTGAGGTAGAGGAAGAAGGGCTTCTCTGTCAATGCCTTGTGCAATGATTGCAAACGTGCATCATCTTTTGCGCTCCACAAACGTGCGGCATTTGCTATCAACAAGTTGACATCCGCCCCGGCTATCACGGATTCCGGTACGGTAAAGTGACATAATGCCGGATATTCCACTAAAATGATGTCCGGAGTTTCTTCCGCTTCGTTCTTCTGCCAAAAATCCGACAACTGTTGTGCTTGTACGTATTCTTTTTTGTCTATCTCAAAGTCTATGTGATAAGAGACGATGCGCACTTTTAGCCCCTCCGTCTTCCAGTAGTCGGCAAAGTACTTGGCAAGGAAAGATTTTCCTTCCCTTTCTTCCATACTGAGCAGATTAATGACAACAGACCGGTTGGGCTTGAGATATTGATTGAGTTGCTGGCAGACATAGGCGGCTGCACGACGGTTGCACGCTTTGAGGAAACCACGGAATTTCAAATTACTGATACCGTTGAAAGCTGCAATCACAGGCAATCCGGTGAGACGCTTGCTGCGGTCGGCATCGCGCAAAGTTCTGTCTATCAGTTCCACCAGCAATGAGAAGCCGATAATGAATATCACACTGCCTACAAAGGCGGCAATGATGTACAATAAACGTTTTCGGCCATTATCTGTCAATGGGTATTCCGGCGGGGTGATAACTTGAAGATTGCTCGTACTCATTTCAATGTTTTTCAGGCGGAGACGGGCTTCGGATAGACCGCGGAGCACTTCACGATAGGTATCTTCGGCAAGACTTACTGCACGTTCCTTGCGGTTGACCTGTGTTCCGACAGGGGATAGGGTTTTGTATCCTTCACGAATATCTTTCCGACGGTCCTCCAACACTTTAAGTTCTGCTTGCGCTTTAGCCTCGTTGACAACGGCGAGCAGCCATTCATTAACCATATTCTGTATGCCTACTCCTTCTTTAGAGAAGGCGTATTCATTGATGTTGTCAGACAAATGACTGATGCTCTCTTCCGCTTTTTGCAGTTCACGTTTGTTTTTCAAGAGTTCTTCGTTGGTGTCATGTTCCGTATCTGTAGTGAAAATCTCTTGTTCCATTATTTTCTCGTTCAGCTTACTGACTTTTTCCAATTCTTGCAGGAGATTGGTATTGGTACGTATCAGCCGGGCACGCACGTCCATTTTATTTTCCAGCATATCGCGCAGGGCACGAGCTCCTTCATATTCTCGTCTGGCAAGTTCGTAGCGGTCATCTACTTCGTATTTGGTGATGGCAAGGGCTTTGGTTTGTTCTCCGTAGTTGATAACTTCTTCTTGTACATTATAACGCATCAAGTCATCCTCTTCTTTGGTTAGGGTAACCTTTGCCTTTCTGACTTGTTCTTCGAAATAGGCTATTACATTTCTGGTAGAGCTGAAACGGAGTATTTCATAGGCTTTGGTCAGCTCGTCTTCCAAAATGGCAATTGTGTTCTGGGCAATGCCGGGGTCGCTGCAAGTATAGTTTATGTCAATCAAGTCACTGTTTCCCAGACGCCTGATAACAATCTTTTCTAATGCTCTGAGGCTGAAAAACGGACTGGAGGGCTGGCTGAAAATGGAGTATACAAAGTTTGCCTTATTAGGCTGACGGTATTTGCTCAGATTTTCAGTGGTTTTCTCCACTGATTTGCGGTCTACCAGCGCCAGTACTTCCTTTGGGGTGATTTGCAACAGCTGGCGGTAATGTTTGGCAAGGATGTAGGGAGTGTCTTTTTCTTCGTCGCCATGCACCAGACAGGTGGCAAGCAAGCGGGTTGATACTTTTTCCAACGTTCCTTTGGACTTTCCGATATTGATAATATTATCGAATGTACTGTTGACGGAGAAATAATCAAATCGTTCTTCGGTAATGGAAGTTGCGTTGGTTACACCGGCATAAATGTTACTGTTGACTGTGTAGCTGAACGGTAGAAACTGGGTGAAATAAATCACCAAAGCTGTAACAATAAGGCTTCCCCACAACAGCCGGTAGCGGATGCGATAAAGAAATTGCGGTATGAACTGTATGACATCCATAAAATTTATTTGTCTTTGATGATTTTTACATTGGTCAGCATCTCTAATAGAATAATAGCGTTGTGCAGGCTTACACGAGCTTGTTCGTATTGCACGACAGCCGTAGAACGTCTACTTCGCTCCAAGGACAAGGAAATGATGTCTATGGTTCCATTTATGAAGTTATTCTCTGAAATCTTCATCTGTGCGTTATAGAGTGCTGCCGATTCGGCTTTTGCCTTGATAGTGGCAAGCTGTTCGGTTACAGCGTTGTAGGCATTAAGCACTTTGAGCTTGCGGTCTTCCATTACCTCTTCTTGGGTGTATTGCAGTTGCTCGATGTCGTATCTGTATCTTTTCAACCGTAGGGGGCGGTTGAATAAGTCGCTGAGACTGACGCTGACACTTGCCCCCACATTGAAAGTATGGCGTGAACCTACACTTGTGGACTGATACCAATCCACCAAAGTTTCACTGTTGTCACTCAGGGTGTTGAACCGTCCATATGCATAATTACCATTCAACCGAAAATAGTCCAGCCAATCTCGTTTTTGTAGCCGGTATTCGTTTTTTACTTGCTCTACTTGAGACTGCGCCCGCTTTACGGTGGCATTTTCTGTCACCGCATCCAGAAAAACGGAAAGGGGAGGCAGTTCCAGCTCATTGATAATTTTACCGGAGGGGTCTGTGGCTTCCGTTTGGGTGGCTTTTTCCAATTCCGTGTCATTGGCTTTCAACAGCTGCAATACCTTAATGCGCTCGGCGCGGGTCATTTCTTGCTGCGCAGCAACATTTGCAGAGAAGCATAACAGAACCAAAGATAGTATGGCACCTATACTGATTGAGTTGCATTTGTTGCTTATTTCATATTTCATAAAGTTCTTGTTTTTCTTATACATTTTCTTTCTGCACAAACGCCGTAAACGTTCTTAGCAGTATCTTCATGTCCAGCCAAAATGAAAATCTCTCGGCATATTTGATATCCAGTTGTTTTCGTTCTTCGGCGGACATCTTGCCGGCTCCGCCGCGTTTTTCCACTTGCCATAGTCCCGTCAGTCCGGCAGGGGCCATGAAACGTTCGATGTAGGTGTCGCTGGTCAGTAACTCCGCTTCATAAAGGGGGAGAGGGCGGTTGCCTACAATGCTCATGTCGCCTTTCAGGACATTGAGGAGCTGCGGCAGTTCGTCGATGCTGTATTTGCGGATGAAGCGCCCTACACGAGTGACGCGAGGGTCGTTCTCTATCTTGACAAATGTATTCTGCTTCTCTTGCGACTTCTGTTTTTGGAAGTCCTCTTCGGTGATTACGAAGTCGTCCGAAATCAACAGGGTAGCTTCTTCCTCCTCTGTCCCCACAAGGTCGTCGAACCTTATTTCAGGTTGTTCGTCGGAGATTTCCTCTTCCATTTTGTATTGGTTGAGGGCGTTCAGTTCTTTCAGCCGCTTGTCCGCATTGGTGTACATGGAACGGAATTTGAGGAAGTCGAATATACGGTAGTTGCTGCCTACACGTTGCGACTTGTAGATTATTTTTCCTTTGCTCTCCAAACGTATGGCTATTGCGGTGGCAATAAGCAGCGGTGACAGTATAAGGAGTGATGCGGTGGCGAAAAGGACATCGAAAGTGCGCTTCCATAAGGGCAGGTGAAAGGTGTTGAGCATCTTGCGGTGAGAATGGCTGAACTCCTCCAGTTTGCTTGTCTTGCGCACATTAAGGAACCGGTCCATTTGCCGGATTGCACCTTCATCCGCCTTAGGGGGCAGGGTGTTGTTGATGCCTGCCTGCAGATAGGATTTGCGATGTTGGCTTTGAAGTGATTCTGTGACAAGAATCATGTAGACGCGTGGAAAACGTTTGTGCAGGAAATCTATGTTTTTGCAGTCTTTTTCCACATCATCGGTTTGTTCGTAGAGAATGGACGTATTATACCGTTCGCGTATGCCGTCGATAATCTTTACCGCTTTGTTGCATGAGGACACAGCCATGAACATACCGCCTGTGACTTTGCTCAAATGGTCGATGATAGTCCGATTGTTTCCTATATAGATGTAATACAGCATACCCTTTGATGGACTTTAAAGGAATTTCTTGATACGGGCTTTCAGTTCCAGCGGGTTGAACGGCTTGAGGATATAATCCTCGGCTCCGGCTTCGAGTAGCCCGATTCGCTCGCTGATGCTTTCTTCACACGAAAGCATGATGACCGGAATGTGCTTGAAAAGTGCGTTGCCTTTCAGATAGTGCAGGAATTCGCTGCCTGTCATGCGGGGCATCCGTATATCTGAGATGATGAGGGCCGGCTCATTTCCTTCGTTCAGCCATTCTATGGCTTTGATAGGGTCTTCCACGTACACTAAGTTGTTGTCTTTTCCCAAATAGACGGAAAGAACCTTGCCGATAGCCGGTTTGTCATCTACGAATAGTATTGTTTTCATTTGTATGTTTATAATGATCTGAATATTGTTTGTTTATCGATATATGTTCTTTGCAATCGGATATTTATACCAGTCTTTGTTCGTTTCCCGGTTGCGGGCCCAGTCCAGAAACTTGGGATAGGCGCAGTCTGATTCATCCTTTTGGTTGCTGATATTGATTCTCTCCTTCGGGTATCTGAAGTCGGGTACACAGATGGCCCACGTGTTGTTTCCGGCAAGGTCGAGGTTCGATTGCTGGACGGTTCCGTTGGCTGTGGCTCCGTATTTCCAGAATTCGTAGAGATGTATTTCCATGCGTTTTTGCATATTTCTATATTTGTAGCAAATGAAGAAATCGAGATTGTCTTTGGAGAACAAGGGGACGGTGCGGCTTTGGTCGGCCAGCTCTATGATGAGCTCGTATGTGTAGGCTTTGGCAGTTGTGCCGGAACCGGTATTGACTATCTTGCCTTGTTCCACACCGTCGTACACTTTGTGGGCATTGCCGAAGAGGGGGATGACGACAGCGTTGTCACCGTTCTCCATGCACGTGCCGGAGTCGAAAGTGAAGAAGCCGTCGGAGCCCAGCGTAGCGTGGAATCGTTTGTAGTCTCCGGCGGGGGAGATACTCTTGATGTCCGCTTTGTTGATATTGACAATGCGCAATGCCGCACCGATACTCTTGACGGCGCCGGTGGCGGCAAGCGTAACGTTCAGCTGGATGCGTTTGATGTGGTTCGTCTTTTTTTCACGATGATAGGTGGTGGTTACGTCCAGTACGATGTCGTTGAAATCGTAATCGCCTACCAGCGGGTAGTTGTCTTCAAAGGCGTATGTGTAGGGCATCTCGCCGGGGTTTACATCGTCGCCCGATTCGTCGGGGGTATTGCCTGCACCAGTGCAGCGTCCTTCGGGAATGTAGGAAGGCGCCTTGCCGGGGAGGCAAATGGTGGCGTTGCCGTTGCCTTTATGCCCGCTTCCGCCGGCTGTGCCGTTCAGACAATAGTTGTCGAAGTTTTCAACGGCTTTCTTGTATTCACAATATACATTATTGATAACATAGCCTTGGGTTACTTCCGTTCCCATTGAACCCGTCCAGTTTGCCTGATTGATGTGCTCCAGCTTCAACAGGGCATAGCTCTTGGCGGCAGTAGGTCCCGTGATGTTACAGTTGGATAGGTTGGTGGTGTTTTCTATGTCAATCATGGAATTGGCATCGAGGTCTATATAGTTGTAGGCATAGAGATGCTTGGCTTCTATAAGCGAGCCTTTTCCCATTTTGATGCCGTTGGAGGCAAGGAAGTTCTCTACATCTATTTTGCAACTGTTCTCCAGTTGGGGACCGGTGCTTTGGTTGTCACCGATTTGGTGGACTTCCACGTCACCATGGTTCACGTACAGGCTTTCGGTAGATGAGCCTAACAGCTTGCCTGCGTCTATCTCTCCATAGTTATAGAGAGTGCCGCCGTTGTTGTTGATGCCGTCCACATCTATCTTTCCGGCATTGTAATTGGTTCCGCCGTTGGAGAATTCAATCCAACCTTTTCCTGTAATCTTCCCGCGGGTGTCTTCCGCTGCATCCGGTTCATCTTCCTGATAGGCAGTGCCTAATACCACTAAGGATGAGCTGTTGGTGAATCGGAGGGAGGGTTCATACTGCCCGCCCGATTTCAACCCTATGGCGCCTCTGGAGGCTACGATGATTTCCAGCCCTTGGTTGATGACTTGCGGAGAGGGTATTTCCCATTTGGCACCGGGGGCGATTATCAGCTTGAGGGTTCCCGCATCGGGGGTAGTGGCGCCGCCATGATTGATGCCGCCGGAATAGGATTTGGTAATCTTGAAAATGTTGGTACGGGCAATGTCGGTGTCCATATCTTGCCCGTTGTAGACTGTTGCCTTACTTAGTAATTCTTCGATTTCACTGTCTGTATAGGGACGTGCCATCGTCTTAATCTGCACTTCGCCCTCATCAGCTCCGGCGCGTGCCGAGGAACGGGTGAGAGCCTGTATGCCGAACGTGGTTTCTATCCGCCGGTTGCTGACGGGGACAACTTTCATGATGCGACGCCCTTTGGAATCCATGCGCGAAACGTAGACGCGCTCCAAAGTCAGCGGGCAATCTATGGTGGTTTGGAATATCAAGTCCTGATTGGCTGTGCCGCTTGCCAGCAAATGGGCTACTGCATCTGTTGCGTACGGATTATAGTCGAAAACCTCGACTGTGTAGTCTGTGCCGTAATCTTCGTAGACGGATATGCTTACATCAACCGGACAGGTTGTCTTCCAATCCATTTGGGGATCTATATCTTTCACCGGGAATTTGTCCTGATAGGTGGCCTGCACTTTTTCAGCGTCGAAGACATCTTCTTTGCAGCCGTAAAAAATAAAACTCATTATAAGTGCGGAAAGCAATAGAATGTGATTTATTTTAAAATAATTTCCCATATATAATGTTTTGTTTGATAATTAGCAAAAATACATTTATTTAGCTAAAGATAGCTTACATATAGTGCGTAAACCGATAATTGTTAACCAATTTTAACCGCAGCGTACCATGTGTCGCGATATAATAAGTTCCAAAGCATCTTTCATAAGTGAATTTATAAATGTTTTTACAGTTTTGTTTGCGTGTTGAATAAAATAATCAACTTTTTATTGTTTACGCCACAAAAGTAGTCATACTAATTGAAAAATGGATTGTAAATATTGTCTTTTTTGACTATTTATGATGAATATTTTGTTAAATCCGGCTATCGTTGCAATAAAAAACTTGTAAAAGCTGCCCAAAGTCAACTGGAAAAAAACGGGGGAGTGGGAAATTACAAAAGAGGAAATTACTCTTTTGTAATTTCCCCCGCCAAATCCGAATTCATCCGGTAGCGAATTTCTGCCTGGCTGAGTCCGTGTCCAAGGAGGAACATGAGTTTGGTGACGGCGCATTCGGGCGTGCTGTCGTAGCCGCTGATGACACCGGCCTCAAGAAGATGCAGTCCGGTTTCGTAGCGTCCCATCTCGACGCCACCGCTTTGGCACTGGGTGATGTTGACGATGACGATGCCCCGTTCCGTAGCATCTTTCAATTGGCGGATGAACCATTCTTTCTGGGGGGCATTGCCCGAGCCGAAAGTTTTGAGCACCACCGCTTTCAGTCCCGGAACATGAAGCACGGAGTTGATAATACTCTCTTGGATGCCGGGAAACAGGGTGAGTACCACGACGTTGGTGTCGAAGAGATAATGCGGTTTCATCGGTCGTGCGGGATCGGGGCGGCGGATGATGTGCTCGTTGTAGCGGATGTGGATGCCGGCTTTTGCCAGGGCGGGGTAGTTGAACGAGCGGAAAGCATTGAAGTTTTCGGCGTTGATTTTGGTTGTCCGGTTGCCGCGCATCAGTTCGTTTTCAAAGAAGATGCAGACTTCAGGGACAACGGCAGTGCCGTCCGGGTTCTTGGCGGCGGCTATTTCGATGGCTGTAATCAGGTTTTCCTTTCCGTCCGTGCGCAGTGTTCCGATGGGCAGTTGAGAGCCGGTGAGGATAACAGGCTTCGCAAGGTTTTCGAGCATGAAACTGAGGGCTGATGCCGTATATGCCATTGTGTCGGTTCCATGCAGGATGACGAAGCCGTCGAAAAAGTCGTAGTTATAATTTATTATCTTGACAATCTTTGCCCACAGAGAGGGTTCCATGTCGGAGGAGTCGATGGGCGGGTCGAACTGGTAGGACGAGATACGGTAGTTGAAGCGTTTCAATTCGGGAACGTGCTTGAGCAAGTGGTCGAAATTGAAATTCTCGAGGGCACCTGTTTCGGGGTTTTCTATCATTCCGATAGTTCCGCCCGTGTAAATCAAGAGTACGGAAGGGTAATCTGCTTTCATAAATATCTCGTTTAACTCGTTTTTCGGGCGCAAAGATAAGGAAAAAAGTGGTAGGATGGCGGAGGAATAGTCACTTTCTTAAATCTTCTTTCAGGTGCGAGATGGCTTTCTGTGCATCTCCCTCGTATTCGTTGAGCAAAGTGACGAAACGGCTGCCTATGATGGCTCCGGAAGCGTGGGAACAGGCGGCATCGAAGGTTTGTTTGTTGCTGATGCCGAAACCTACCATGCGGGGGTTGCGCAGGTGCATATCCTGCATCTTCTTGAAGTAGGCTTGCTTCCGGGTGTCGAAGTCCTTTTGCGCGCCGGTGGTTGCGGCAGATGATACCATATAGATGAAGCCGTCGGTGTGGGCGTCTATTTCGCGGACGCGCTCCTCGCTGGTTTCGGGGGTGATGAGCATGATGACACGGAGGTCGTATTTCCGTGCAATGGCTTTATAGTGCTCTTCGTAGTCCTTGAAGGGCAGGTCGGGGATGATTACGCCATCGATGCCGCACGCTTCACATTGCCGGCAGAACGCTTCGAAGCCGAAGTGCATAATGGGGTTGAGGTAGCCCATCAGGATGAGCGGGATGCGGACATTGCGACGGATGTCGCCCAGTTGCTCGAAGAGGAGGCGGAGAGACATGCCGTTGCGCAGGGCGCGGGTGGCGGCGTCTTGAATGACGATGCCGTCGGCCATGGGGTCGCTGAAGGGGATGCCGATTTCTATCATGTCCACTCCGTTCTTTTCGAGGGTGCGGATAACGTTGGCTGTGCCGCCGAGGGTGGGGCAGCCGGCGCAAAAGTAGATGGACAGCAGGTTTTTGGGGCTGTCCTGAAAAAGCTGGTTGATGCGGTTCATATTGAGTTTGATATTATTGGTTGGTAATGCTTTGTATTTCTTGTAGGAATGCCTTGATGCGCTCCACGTCTTTCTTGCCCGGAACTGTTTCAAAGCGGCTGTTGATGTCGACGCCTGCCAGTTTGGGGTGGTGAAACTCTTTGATGGCTTTGGCGCTGTAAGGGTTGATGCCGCCGCTGAGTAGGAAAGGAGTCATTCCGCTGTAACGGTGCAGCAGGTTCCAGTCGAACTGGTTGCCCGAGCCGCCGTACTGCGGTGTCTTGGTGTCGAACAAGTAGTAATCGCATAATCCCTTGTAGGCGGAGACGGCCGCGAGGTCTTTGGGGTGCGAAAGGGAGAATGCCTTGATGAGATGCAGGCCGTTGCTGCGTAGCGAGCGACAGTATTCGGGAGATTCGTTGCCGTGAAGCTGGATGTAATCCAGTGCGAACCGGTCGGCGTACATCAGGATATTTTCCTTGCTTTCGTTTACAAAAACACCGACACGCTTTGCGTGCTCGGGCAGGTACTCCGGTATTTCGCATAGGCAGCGGGGAGACTTGGGGTAGAAGATGAAACCTATCATGTCTACGCCCAGTTGTTCTACGTCGCGGATGTTTTCCGCTTCAGTCATACCACATACTTTGATAATTAGAGAAAACATGGGATTTATGGTTTTATTATTTACTATATTACTGTTTGTTTCTTTTTAGGCACGGATTACGCGGATTTACTTTATCCTTCTTTCCGTGAAATCCGTGTAATCCGTGCCTAAAAAATCATCACGTGCATTTTGCCCCCTTTAGTCCCTTTGACTCCCTCCCCTCAATCTCCTGTATAAATTCTTTCAGCTCCTCTTCCGGCCGGCGGGTTTTCATAAAGGTTTCTCCGATGAGGAAACCGCGGAATCCGGCGGTGCGCAGGCGGCAGATTGTTTCGGGATGGGAGATGCCGCTTTCCGAAACGAGTAGCGGCAGGTTGCGGGTGCCGGCACTGCCCTGAACATCCGCTACCGCTTGCCGCAGCCGGTTGGCGATGCGGAGAGAGTTTTCTACATCGGTGACGAACGTGCCGAGGTTGCGGTTGTTTACGCCTACCATATCCACCTCCTTACTTATATAGGACAATTCGGAAGGGCTGTGGATTTCGAGCAACACTTCCAGCCCGAGGGCATGGGCGCGGGCGGTGAGGGTGGCGCATTCTTCTTGCGTCAGGCAGGCGGCAATCAGTAATACGGCATCTGCGCCGACGATACGTGCTTGCAACAGTTGGTATTCGTCGATGATGAAGTCTTTGCGCAAGATGGGGATATTGACCAGCGGGCGTGCTGTGCATATGTCGCGCAGCGAGCCGCCGAAGAACTTCTCGTCCGTCAGGATAGAGAGTGCGGCGGCGCCGGAAGCCTCGTATGCGGCGGGTATTTCTCCGGCTTGGGCTGCCTCGTATATCCAGCCTTTCGAGGGAGAGCGACGCTTAAACTCGGCGATGATTCCCGTGGAGGATGCGGCAAGCGCCTGTTTCATGCTGCGGCGGGGGGCTTGGGGAGTGTTCATCAGCTCCTGCGCCTGTTCCCGCAGTTGTTCCGGTGAAACGGCTTGTTTTTGCAGTTTCACTTCGGTTCGTTTATGTTCTGTTATTTCTGATAGAATATCCATAAGGGGGTATGAGTTATAAATTCTGAATGACAGATAGTCTTGATATAATCTGCTTCTCAACATTTATTTATTTCTATAAATCTCTTCAGCGTCTTCAGCGCCCGTCCGCTTTCCAGCGATTCGCGGGCTATGGCGATGCACTCTTCAATCTCCTTTTCCGGTTCCATTACTTGGATGGCGAAGGCGGCGTTTACGATGACACATTGCGTTTGGGCGGCTTCCGCGCGGTTGTTCAGTACATTGTCGAAGATGCGTGCGGCATCCTCCTTGCAGTCCCCGCCCGAGAGCTCTTCGGGTCGTACCGCGCTGAAGCCGAGTGCCTGCGGACGATAGATGCGTTCGTAATTGCGGGTCATTACCTTGAATTCATCGGTCAGTGAGATTTCATCGTAGCTGTCCAGACTGTTTACTACGGCAAAGTCGATGCCGAGCTTGTAGAAGACGTTCGTGTAGAGACGCATTTGCGAGAGGTCTGCCACGCCCAGCAGCTGGTAGGCGGGTTGGCAGGGGTTTACCAGCGGGCCCAGCAAGTTGAAGAGTGTGCGTACTCCCAGTGCCTTGCGCACAGGGCCTACGAGCTTCATTGCCGGATTGAACAGCTGTGCGTGCAGGTAGGCGATGTTGCACTCCTCCATGCTTCGCTTCAGGATGTCGGGATTGTTGGTGAAGCGCACTCCGTGTTGCTCTATCACGTTGCTTGCTCCGCTCACGGAAGTGGCTCCGTAATTGCCGTGTTTGGCAACTTTGTAGCCTGCGCCCGCCACGATGAAACAGGCACAGGTGGAGATGTTGAACGTGTTCTTCCCGTCGCCGCCCGTACCTACGATGTCAATGGGGCGATAGGGCGCGAAGTCTATCGGGATTCGCGTCTCCATAAGTGCTTCGCGAAACCCCGTCAACTCGTCTACTGTGATGCCACGCATCTGGAATACAGTGAGTAACGCAGCAATCTGAGCTTCGGGATACATCTCCCGGCTGATGTTGAGGAGAATTTGCTTGGTTTCCTCTGCGGTGAGCTCTTCGTGGTTGAAGAGGCGGGCTAATATTGCTTTCATTTGTTTCTGTTAGTGATTAAGAGGTTTATGCTGCCTGTCATTTGTTTCTGTTAGTGATTAAAAAGTTTATGCTGCCTGTCATTCAGAGCGAAGCGAAGAATCTGCTCTCTTGTGTGTGCATGGGGAAGGGATTCTTCGCTATGCTCTGAATGACAGATAGTGTATGACGTTCATTTGCTCCCGCGAGGTGCGTGGTTTGCCCTTGCAGGGTGTGTCATTTCTCTCTGCGAGGTGTGTCATTTGTCCTCGTGAGGTGTGTGGTTTGCGTCACCTTGCAGCCAGTTCCTCATTATCAGTTTTCCGTCCGGAGTCAGCACGGATTCCGGATGGAATTGTATGCCGCGAACGTCATACTCCCGGTGCTTCAGCGCCATAATCTGCCCTTCGGGGCTGACGGCGGTGACGGCAAGCGTTTCGGGCAGCCCCTCCGCATCTACCACCCAAGAGTGGTATCGTCCTACGGGAATTTCTTCGGGCAGTCCCCGGAAGATGTAGTCCGGTTCTGCCAGCCGTATGCGGGTCTGTACGCCATGAAACACGTTGCTGAGGTTCACCAGCCGTCCGCCGAATACCTCTCCGATGGCCTGTTCGCCCAAGCATACGCCCAGTATGGGTTTCTTGCCGGAATAGGTGCGTATTACGTCCGTCAGCAATCCCGCTTCTTGGGGCACGCCGGGACCGGGGGAGAGGATGATTTTATCGTACCGTTCCAGCTCTTCCATTCTGAATTGGTCGTTGCGCAGCACGTCTACCGCTGCGCCGAGTTCTTTCACCAGATGCGCGAGGTTGTAGGTGAAAGAGTCGTAATTGTCTATAATAACCGTTTTCATCTTTTTCATTTACAATTTACAATGTATATGCACTCACATTTTCTCAGCCATCACAATTGCTTTCTTCAGTGCTCCCAGCTTGTTGTTCACTTCTTGGAGTTCGTATTCGTCGTTGCTTTTGGCTACGATGCCGCCGCCTGCCTGAAACCACAGCACTCCGTTGCGGCTGACGAAGGTGCGGATGGTGATGGCCTGATTCAGACTGCCGTTCAGTCCGATGAACCCGATGCAGCCGCCGTATGCGCCTCGGTTGTGCGGTTCCAGTTCGCTGATGAGCTGCATGGCGCGTACTTTGGGCGCACCGCTCAGTGTTCCGGCGGGGAAGGTGTCGATGAACGCCTTGACGGGGTCGGCTTCGCTGTTCAGCTCGCCGCTCACGCGGCTCACGAGGTGGATGACGTGGCTGTAATATTGCATCTCCTTGTAGAAGTCCACCTTCACGTCGCGGCAGTTGCGGCTGAGGTCGTTGCGGGCAAGGTCCACCAGCATCACGTGTTCGGCATTCTCCTTGGGGTCGTCGTGCAGGTATCGGGCGTTTACGGCATCCTGTTCGGGGTCGCCGGTGCGCCGGGTAGTGCCGGCGATGGGGTCTATGTAGGCGTGGCGTCCTTCGATGCGGCAGTGCGTTTCGGGCGAGGAGCCGAAGATGCGGAAACCGCCGAAATCGAAGTAGAACAGGTAGGGTGAGGGGTTGATGCTGCGCAAGGCACGATAGAGCTTGAAGTCGTCGCCTGTGAAGCGCTGTTCGAAGCGGCGGGAGAGGACTATCTGGAAAACATCACCCCGCAGGCAGTGGGCTATTCCCCGGCGGATGTTGGCTTTGTGCTCCTCGTCCGTCAGCGGAGAGGTTGTTTCGCCGACGGCACGGAAGTCGTAGGCGGTGTAGTTGCGGTTGCGGATGGCTTTATGTACTTTGTCCAGTTCGCTTTTCTCGTCGGGGGCAAGCATCTCCAGCAACAGCATCTCGTTCTTGAAGTCGTTGAAGACGATGAGATACTTATATAATATGTATAGCATATCCGGCGCGTCGTTGGTGGCTTCGCGGCTGTCCTTTACGGCGATGTTCTCAAAATAGCGTACGGCATTGAAGGAGGTGTAGCCGTACAGGCCGCAGTAGTTGCTGTATTCGCCCTCCACGTGGAAGCGGTCGAGGAAGTCGCGCAAGGCGTTCTCCACACGATATTCTTCGGTGACGGGACGTTCCTCGCGTGTGCCGTCGGGCAGGCGGAAGATGGCGGCGCCGTGGTCTATGCTGACGCTTGCCACCGGACAAAGTGCGATGAAGGAACGGTTGTTCTCGCTGCCGTGATAGTCGGAACTCTCCATCAGCGCGCTTTGAGGGAAGATGTCGCGTACCTTCAGGTAGGTGCTTACGGGTGTGTGCAGGTCGCCAAGTATCGTGCGGCTCACTGTTTGATAATCATACTGTTTCATTGTTGTTCTTATTTAGCGGTTTCCCCATACTCCAAATACGTCTCCACATCCTTGTCTCCCCGTCCCGAAACGGTCAGCACCACTACGTCGTCGGGCTTGAAGTTCAGTTTCTCCAGTGCGCCGAGGGCATGGGCGCTTTCCAGTGCGGGGATGATGCCTTCGAGTTTGGTCAGTTCGTAGGCGGCGCGGATGGCTTCGTCGTCGTTTACGGAGAGCACGATGGCGCGTTTCTTTGCGGCAAGGTTGGCGTGCATGGGGCCGATGCCCGGATAATCCAGTCCGGCGGAGATGGAGTAAGGCTCCTCAATCTGCCCGTCCTCGTTCTGTATGACGTAGGTGCGGGCGCCGTGGATGATGCCCAGTTTGCCGAGGGCGATGGTGGCGGCGGTCATCCCCGTTTCCACGCCTTTGCCGCCGGCTTCGGCGAGGACTATCTGCGCCCGTTCGTCGTCGACGTAGTGGTAGATGGTTCCGGCTGCATTGCTGCCGCCGCCTACGCAGGCTATGAGGTAGTCCGGACAGTCGCGCCCTTCCTTTTCCATGAGCTGTTTCTTAATCTCCTCGCTGATGACCGACTGCAGGCGTGCCACCATATCGGGATAGGGGTGCGGGCCTACGGTGGAGCCGATGATGTAGTAGGTGTCTGCCGGATGACAGCACCAGTCGCGTATGGCCTCGTTGGTGGCGTCCTTCAGGGTCATGTTGCCGCTGGTGACGGGGACTACGGTTGCTCCCAGCATCTTCATCTTCTCTACGTTGATGTGCTGGCGTTCCACGTCGGTCTTGCCCATGTACACGATGCACTCCATGTTCATCAGGGCGCAGACGGTGGCGGTGGCAACGCCGTGCTGCCCTGCGCCTGTCTCGGCAATGATGCGGCGCTTTCCCATGCGGCGTGCCAGTAGAATCTGGCCGATGGTGTTGTTTATCTTGTGCGCGCCGGTGTGGTTCAGGTCCTCGCGCTTCAGATAAATCTTGCAGCCGTACTTTTCCGACAGGCGCTTAGCCAGATATAGCGGAGAAGGACGCCCTACGTAGTCGCGCAGCAATTGGTCGTATTCACGCTTGAAATCCTCACTTTGCAGCACGCTGAGATAGGTGTTCTGCAATTCTTCTACACATCTGTGGAGTATTTCGGGAACGTATGCTCCGCCGAATTCTCCGTAATAACCTTCTTTGTCTACTAAGAAACTTGCCATATTGTTTGTTGTTTTTATTATCTTCCGTTTATCATTGATATTTGGACAGGCAGGGGCGTTGCCTAAACGAAAAAAGCCCCGTCGCTTGGTGCGACAGGGCTCTTTTCCTATATCTTTCTTATATTACATATATACATACGAGCACTGCTCCCTTACGACTGCCGGAGTTGTAACGGGTGCCACCACCAATATGTATTTACGAACATTGTTTTCATTGTCTTTTTTTGTTTTAACAGGGGCAAATATAAGCACATTGTTTTAATTGCCAAAATAAATCTTACTTTTTTTTCGTATTAGAACATTTATCTTGAAATGTTGTTCTCTATCACAAGTAACAACCATTATTTACTAATAAAAAGAAAGGAACAAACTATGAGACGGAAACATCTGATTGCCGTAGGTGCTATTATCGCCATTGTTTTATTGCTATACTGGCTGTTTATAGCCGAGGACTTGAACGCTTGGCTCAATGTGAATTGATTTTTCGGCACCGTCATGCGGGGTTGTTCGGATAAATAATGTATCTTCGCAAAAAATCAAAGACTCATGAAAGGATTAAGTTATTCATTCTTGCGTGCTGTATGCGCGCTGGTAATTGGCTTGGTGTTGGTGATGTTTCCCGACCGTGCCGGTGATTATTTTGTGATAACGATTGGTGTCATTTTCCTTGTACCTTCGCTCATCAGTATTATAGGATATTACGCTCAGAACGCCGAGGTGCGCCGCCGCTTCCCGGTAGAGGGGGTGGGCAGTCTGCTGTTCGGCTTGTGGCTGATTATCATGCCGGGCTTCTTTGCCGATTTGCTGACGTTTGTGCTGGGCTTCATCCTTGTGATGGGCGGTGTGCAACAGATAGCGTCGCTCTCCGCTGCACGCAGGTGGACGCCCGTACCGGGTGGGTTCTACGTTGTTCCGGTGCTGATATTGCTTGCCGGGCTGATTGCGTTGTTCAACCCCACGGGAGTACGCTCCACGGCGTTCATCATTATCGGAATCACCAGTCTGGTTTATGCGGCTTCGGAACTGGTAAACTGGTTCAAGTTCACCCGTCTCCGTCCCAAGACGCCTGTTGCCGGTGGCAAGGCCGAGGATGATGCAGACATCGAAGATGCCAAAATCATAGAATGAAGGGGATGTTTTTTCAGATATTCTGCAAGTACTCCTCAATCTCTTGGGCTGTGACATCTTTCAGCAGCACGGTTTTGTCCTCGTCCAGAAGATACAGGGTAGGGATGGCTTTCAGGTCGTAGAGGTTCTTCTGTTCAATCGTCCGCTTCTTGTCGTATCCGTTAATCCACTCATCGGGAAAGTCGGAGAGGTGTTTCCGCCATTCCGCCAAATCCGCATCGGGATAGAGAGAAAGAACTTTCACCCGTTTCCGTGCAATGGCTTGGGCGGTAGCGGGGCTGCGCTTCAGGGCTTCGATAGCCTCGCCGCAAGCATGGCAGCCGGGATTGTTGATGAACAATAACGTGTAGGGAGCTTTTATGCCATGCAAGTTGCCCTGTTTGCCGTTGGCAAGCGTATAAGTAAAGTCCAGCGCTTTTGTGCCTGCACGGTTCTTCTGCGCCAGTTCCCGCCGGGCTTTCGGACGTATTTTCTCCGTATCGTCCATGACGGGAGATTTCAGCATGGCATCCAGGACGGAAATGTAAAACTCCTCATTGCGCATCGGCGAGTTGGGGTCATACAGATATTTCTCCGCAAGAGACGTCAGGTACGTATAACATTTCTTTTCTTTCTCTGCCCGGAGAAACAGTTGTTTTAAGGCGGCGTCGGCGGTGCCGGCAGAAACCAGCCGCAGGATGTCGATGAAGTCCACCCAGCCTTGTTCCGTCACTTTGGGATGGTGTATGTAGTTGGTGTCGGCAAAGTCCACGTTGTCCCAGTAGTGGCGTGCCAGATAGTCTGCACGCAGTTCCGGAGTACTCAGCATGGCGGGTATTGCGGGCAGCACAAGGGTGGTGACGGTGTCTGCAGCAATCGCTGCCGATTGTTTCTTGCCGGCCTGTTCGCTGCTGCATGCGGTGTTGGCGTTCAGCATCAGGGAGAGCAATGCGCAGACGGGCAGAAGCTTCGTGATAATATTTTTCACCCCATTATTCATATCCTCTTTCATATTTACCTTGTACACAAAGGTAGTATAAAAGTTAGAATCCATGAAGCAAAGGATGTTTTTTATTTGCTGCATACAAAGAACGACCGGATACAAACATTCGGCCGTACATTATAATGTACGCGCGCGGGCGCGTATAATTCCCTTTTTTTAAAGAAAAATCCCTGTACATATTATAATACTGCGATATATACCGCGATAACGCGCGGCGATTTTTATTCGGAAAAAATAGAATTTCTGAGAACTTCAGGAAATAGGATGTACATCAAACAAGGTTTTGCCTATGGTGCAACCCCCGTTTGACGTATATCAAACGGAATTTTCACCGTAGGCAAGTATTTATTCATAAACCTAATGCCTTTCCGTCTTTACGCGCGCCCGCGTATATTATAATGTATGCCTTCCGTTATCGTGCACATCCGCTTTTGAAAATATGCTTTACAACAGGTTTATCAATCAGCGAGTTACGAAAAAGTTTCATGTTTTCGTGAAAAAAAGATAGATATATTTGGTGCATATTGCTAAATCCTCTACTTTTGCATCCGCTTTCGAGAATGAAAGCAGCGATTGATTGACATTCTGAAACAAAAGCGTATGGACGCTGTAAAAGAGAGAAAAAGAAATGAAAAATAATTTTCCGAAAATGTTTGGAAGATATTAAAATTTCTCCTTATCTTTGCAGTCCGACTCGCAAGGAAAAAGAACTTCTCTTTCTCTGCTCCTTTAAAAGAGCTCTGAAAGAAAAAGAAAAAAAACTTCCGGAAATATTTGGAAGATATACTTAAAAGTCCTTACCTTTGCATCCGCTTTTGAAAAAGAAGAGCAACCGAAAAAGAAGCGATCTTTGAAGAGATTTACATAAACAATACAAGTAGTACAAGAGCAAGTCTTCTTGGCGACAAGAAAGACTTGGGTAAAATAAAAAGAACCGTCAATACTTGTTTGTAATTGTCAATAGATGGTTATGAAGACAGGTAATTGAAAACTTTTTAAATTCGAGCGTCCTGAACAGAGCAAGAACCATTCCTTCGGGAATGATTAACAATACTTTTACAATGAAGAGTTTGATCCTGGCTCAGGATGAACGCTAGCTACAGGCTTAACACATGCAAGTCGAGGGGCAGCATGATTGAAGCTTGCTTCAATCGATGGCGACCGGCGCACGGGTGAGTAACACGTATCCAACCTGCCGATAACTCGGGGATAGCCTTTCGAAAGAAAGATTAATACCCGATAGCATAGTTTCCCCGCATGGGGTTACTATTAAAGGATTCCGGTTATCGATGGGGATGCGTTCCATTAGGCAGTTGGCGGGGTAACGGCCCACCAAACCAACGATGGATAGGGGTTCTGAGAGGAAGGTCCCCCACATTGGAACTGAGACACGGTCCAAACTCCTACGGGAGGCAGCAGTGAGGAATATTGGTCAATGGACGAGAGTCTGAACCAGCCAAGTAGCGTGAAGGATGACTGCCCTATGGGTTGTAAACTTCTTTTATACGGGAATAAAGTTTGCCACGTGTGGCTTTTTGCATGTACCGTATGAATAAGGATCGGCTAACTCCGTGCCAGCAGCCGCGGTAATACGGAGGATCCGAGCGTTATCCGGATTTATTGGGTTTAAAGGGAGCGTAGATGGATGTTTAAGTCAGTTGTGAAAGTTTGCGGCTCAACCGTAAAATTGCAGTTGATACTGGATATCTTGAGTGCAGTTGAGGCAGGCGGAATTCGTGGTGTAGCGGTGAAATGCTTAGATATCACGAAGAACTCCGATTGCGAAGGCAGCTCACTGGAGTGTAACTGACGCTGATGCTCGAAAGTGTGGGTATCAAACAGGATTAGATACCCTGGTAGTCCACACAGTAAACGATGAATACTCGCTGTTGGCGATACAATGTCAGCGGCCAAGCGAAAGCATTAAGTATTCCACCTGGGGAGTACGCCGGCAACGGTGAAACTCAAAGGAATTGAC
>ENA-OWPN01000189-OWPN01000189.1-human-gut-metagenome-genome-assembly--contig:-NODE-189-length-109302-cov-4.807455_pt1 | contig 109302 bp, 97 predicted proteins | sample MGYA00248266_ERZ651850 | MGnify/ENA primary metagenome ERZ651850 (study PRJEB26924, sample SAMEA4378296) | human gut metagenome | biome: human gut; feature: human-associated habitat; material: faeces... | reverse complement strand
TCGGTTTTGTGCGCCCTTTTTCGGAATGGTACTTAAATTACAATGTTTCAACCTTTGTCCCCTCCCGCCGGCGATTTCTCCAACATCCGGATGGGAAGGCCGGAGGAATCGTACAGCACTTTTGCATGGTTTATTTTTATGCAGGTGCGCTCCTCGCAAACGCCCGTTTTCATGTTGATGCGGGAGCGGCATATTCGGTTGTTGCGGTAAACGCTTTCTCCTTCACAGGAAAAATATTCATCCTCCGCATGCACATGGTATTTGTACGGGAGCGCATGTTCCGCGCGAAGCTCGCCGCACAAATAAATCTCATCTGTATGAACCAAGATCTGGAACGTTTGTTCCGTAGGGTTATAAAAACGGTAATCGAGATAGTTGTACAGGATCGAGGTTCCCGTTCCGAATGGGATCGTCCGCCCGAAATCCGGAAAGAGATCATATCCGTCATGATGGTGGTGTTCCGTGATGACGAGCGGCGTATGCAGCACCATCCAATGAAGCAGATTCGTAAACTGGCACATCCCGCCGCCCACGCCGCAGGCTGTTTCTCCTTTGCTGATTGTCAGGCCCGGTAAATATCCCCGGCGCGCAGTACACGGCCCCACCATCCGCCAGAACGAAAATGTTTCTCCCGGACGAATGAGCACTCCGTTTACTCTGGGTGCGGCAAGCGATAGATTAACAGCTTTATTTTCCTGCAGCTTCTGGTCCACCGTCCCAAGTGTGCGCCGTATCAGTGACTTATGGGCATACACTACGACAGGCAGCGGCTCACACCGCCGCTGCCGGGAAAAACGCACACCGGAAAACATATCCTGCACACGCCGCACAAAACGGCACTTTTTCATGGAGAGCCAATACGCCCACGGGCCCATCTCGCAAAAAAGCCTGCGCGTTTTTTCCATTCTTCAAAACCCTTTCAAAGACGGCTTCGGACCGCGCTGCGTTTCCTCTTGCGGAACGGGTGGCCGCAAGCGCCTGTTTTCAGCCGGAGGCTGGAACACAAAAGGAAATTCCGGCGCGCCGTCCGTCTTAAAGACGTTTTTACTCGGAAATATGTTTCAGCGGCGCATAATTCGCCATCGTCTTTTTTACGCCGGCCGTATCAAAACGAATTTCAACGATGGTATCTCCCGCCACGGGCGTTACCTTCAGCACCTCGCCGCGGCCGAAAACTTTATGCTCCACCAGGTCTCCCGGACGATAGGCTCCGCTGCCCTCCGTTCGCGGAACGGAGGCCGCGCTGCCCGCCTGAACCGTGGAAAAACCGCCTCCCACAGAAGCGCGCTGCCGGGCAGGGCGTGAAGCGCCGCTCGCTCCAGAGCCGTGGGAAGCACCGCCGTAACGGGCCGAATATCCCGCCTGTACCGTGGAGCGCATGCTTGCCGCGCCATATTCCGGCTGCAAATATGCATTTTGCTGCTGCATATAACGCTGACGCATGGCCTTCGTCTGCGCGGCAGCCGGGCTTTGCTCCACCTCCACCAGAGAGGCGTCGATCTCCTCCAAAAAACGGGAAGGGCGGTTATGCTTCGTCTGGCCGAACAGCATGCGCGAGTTCGCACAGGAAAGATAAAGCTCTTTTTTCGCACGGGTAATACCCACATAGCAAAGCCTGCGCTCTTCCTCCAGATCTTCATTGGAATACCGGCTCATCTCGCTGGGGAATATTCCTTCTTCCAGACCGACGATGAACACATAATTAAACTCCAGCCCCTTGGCCGCATGCATGGTCATCAGAACGACAACATCTGCGCCTTCATCATAACTGTCGATATCACTGATGAGCGCCACTTCCTCCAGAAAGCCCGGCAGGCTGGCTTCCGGACCGCGCTGATCGGCATAGGTCTTTACACTGGAAACAAGCTGACCGATGTTTTCCATGCGCGTCTGGCCTTCTTCTCCCTCTGCCTCCAGCATACTGCGGTATCCCGTGATCTCCAAGATCTCGCTGACGAACACATCCAGAGGCATCGTATCGTACGCTTCTTTCAGCCTGCGGTAAATGCGCCAAAAGCCGCCAAGCGCCGCGCTTGCCCGCGCCAGCGCCGGATAATCCGGCGCGTGCTCAATAACCTCCAGCATTGAGACGCCAAGCCCCGCCGCAATATCCGCCACGTTCTGCACCGTTGTCGCGCCGATCTTGCGCGCCGGTTCGTTGATGATGCGCCGCAGCCGCAGATCGTCCTGCTCGTTTGCGACGATGCTCATATAAGCAAGCATGTCCTTTATCTCTTTACGGTCGTAGAAACGCTGGCCGCCGACGATTTTATACGGAATACCCGCACGGGCAAAATAGGTTTCGATTGGCCCGGACTGTGCGTTCATACGGTACAGGATCGCATGATCCCGCAGCTTCGCGCCCTTTTTCACGTTCTGGCCGATCACCGCCGCCACATGGGCCGCCTCGTCGAACTCAGAATCCGCTTCATAGCACATCAGTTTCTCGCCGTTTCCGTTCTCCGTCCAAAGCGTTTTTCCTTTGCGCCCCATATTGTTCTTGATCACACAGTTCGCCGCGTTCAGGATATTGGAGGTAGAGCGGTAGTTCTGTTCCAGCCGAATGACCTTTGCGCCGGGGAAGTGCTGTTCAAAATTAAGAATGTTTTCAATCGTTGCACCGCGGAAACGGTAAATGCTCTGGTCATCGTCGCCAACGACACAAACGTTCCGGTGCTCGCCGCCCAGCAGATATACAAGCTGAAACTGTGCCACGCTGGTGTCTTGATACTCATCCACCAGGATATAGCGGAACCGGTTTTGATAATATTCCCGTACATCCTCAAAATCCCGCAGCAGCTTCACTGTGGCATAAATCAAATCGTCAAAATCGAATGCACCTGCCTGCAAAAGACGTTTTTGATAGGCGTCGTATACCTTGGCAACAAGCCCCGCACGCGTATCTGCGGGCGCGCTCATGGCGTCCTGCGGGCTGATCATCTTGTCTTTCAGACGGCCGATGGCGCCGATGGCCGATTTCAGCGGAAGAAACTTGTCGTCGATGTTCATCGACTTATATACTTCTTTCATGGCGCGCTGCTGATCGTCCGTATCATAAATGGTAAAGCTCTGGGGATACCCCAGCCTGCCGGCTTCCCGGCGCAGGATACGCACGCATGCCGAATGGAATGTAGATGCGTTGACATCCTGACCTGCTTCACCCAGCATGGCGGAAAGACGATTTTTCAGTTCCCCCGCCGCCTTGTTTGTAAAGGTGATGGCGAGAACATTATAGGGGCGCACCGTGTGCTCCCGCAGGAAGGGCCGAAGAGCCTCGGAAGGCTCGCCGCCGCTGTGCAGCAGGCGTTCCAGCTCCGCCACCTGTTCCGGCCCGGCGCCTTGCGGCGCATATGTGCTGCTGTGCGCGCTGCCGAAACGAATCAGATTCGCAATACGGTTGACAAGCACCGTCGTTTTGCCGCTGCCCGCCCCCGCCAGGATCAGCAGCGGCCCGTCTGTGGTAAATACCGCGTCCCGCTGTACCGGGTTCAGCTTTCCGAATTGCGCCTCAATATACTTTTTGCGCAGTGCAAGGAATTGTGTTTCAAATTGGGATTCCATTGTTTTCCGCCTTTGGTCGTATTCTGGCGCATTCTATTCATGCGCACTATCGTATTTAGTATAGCATACTTGCACCTGATTGAAAAGAAAAAGCCGCTCCCAAAGGAACGGCTTTTTCCGTAAAAGCGTCATTTCAACATATTGATGAGGATACCGGCGGCCACAGCGCTGCCGATTACGCCCGCAACATTCGGCCCCATGGCGTGCATAAGCAGGAAATTCTGGGGGTTTTCCTGCTGGCCGACCTTCTGAGAAACGCGTGCGGCCATCGGAACAGCGGAAACACCGGCAGAACCGATCAGCGGATTCACCTTGCCGTGCGTCGCCCAGCACATGATTTTGCCGAACAGAACACCGCCCGCAGTGCCGAAGCAGAACGCGATCAGGCCCAGCGCCACGATGAACAGCGTGTTCTTGTTGAGGAAGGTCTCTGCATTTGTGGTACAGCCGACAGACACACCGAGGAAAATCGTAATGATGTTCATCAGCTCGTTGCCCGCCGTCTTGTTGATGCGGTCCACAACACCGGACTCTTTCATCAGATTGCCCAGCATCAGCATGCCGACAAGAGGCACGGCTGTGGGAAGGATCAAACAAATGATGATGGTGCAGATAATGGGGAACATGATCTTTTCCAGTTTGGAAACCGGACGAAGCTGTTCCATTACGATCATACGTTCTTTCTTTGTGGTAAGTGCGCGCATGATAGGCGGCTGGATGATGGGCACCAGCGCCATATAGCTGTACGCGGCCACAGCGATAGCGCCAAGCAGTTCAGGCGCCAGCTTGCTGGCAACGAAAATGGCTGTCGGGCCGTCCGCACCGCCGATGATGCCGATGGCGCCGGCCTGCGGGCCGGTAAAACCAAGCAGCTTCGCTCCGATGTAAGTAGTGAAAATGCCAAGCTGTGCGGCAGCGCCCAGCAACAGGCTCTTCGGGTTGGAGATCAAAGGGCCGAAATCCGTCATCGTACCGATACCAAGGAAGATCAGCGGCGGATAAATGCCCAGCTTGACGCCAAGATACAGCATATCAGCCAACCCGCCATGGTGCAGGATCTCGCTGAACATCGGATACAGCGAAGGGTCCGCGCCTTCCGGCGGGATGAAATACTGCATGTGGATAATCTCGCCAAACGGAAGGTTCGCCAGCAGCATGCCGAAAGCGATCGGCAAAAGCAAAAGCGGCTCGAATTGCTTGCCTATGGCAAGATAAATCAGCCCGCAGGCGACGATAATCATAATCAGATAGCCCGGATTCTCCATGATGCCGACAAAGCCGGATTCATTGGCAATACCGGTGACTGCGTTTAAAAAGCCCTGCATGTCTGTTCATCCCCTCCTGTCAAAACGGCTCGGTGTAAGCCACAACACCGGCCTGCCCCCAGGCGGAGCGCCCGGACACTCTTGTGCGCTTAACACTGCGCAGCGTATAATGTTCGCCGCCGTCCATGCAGGCGATAGCGGCGGCAATGGCCGCGACGACCTCGCCCGGGATGCCGGCTTCCACAACCGGAGCCTTCGGAGCAGCCGCTTTCACCGGAGCGGGAGCCGCTTCTTTCTTCGGAGCAGGCGCGCCTTTTTTCCTGCGGTCTACAGATGTAAAAATAATGCCCTCGAGCGTAATGAGCAGGTAGAGCAGCACCAGAACGCCGAATACGAGGATGAGGCCCGTTGCCACAACCACGCCGACGGACGGTTCGGGGTTCCCGGATGCAGTATTTGCCGCAACCGTAAGGAACTGTGAAATGCCCATGAAATAACCTCCCTGTTTTTTTACGATATCTTTTTATATTATAGATGAAATCCGTCCCGGTTGCAACCGTTAAATGAAAAAGTTGTTAAAAAAATCTCAAATATTTTCAGTTTTTCCTTCGACGGCTTACACACAAAAATGCCCGTCTGACGATTGTTCTTCAGACGGGCATAGAGCAGCATACTTACCTTATCTTATATCTTAAAAGGAGCCTTCTTTTTGTTCAAATTGTTCGCACGCCTCGCACACCTTTTGCTGAGGCGCGGGCTTCGGCTCATACCAGCCCCGCTTTTGCATCTCGCTGAACACTTCAAACTGCATGTCATGTTCCTCGGAAAGAATCTCCATCAGCTTATCCTTGCGTTCCTTTGTGGCGCATTCACCGGCATAATGATTATAATTCCCCGTGATGAATTTTTGGGAATTGAGCGCATCCGTCATTTTCGCCTGATCGTCAAAGCAATTCATTATTTGTCCCCTCCTTATTTCAGTTCGCTGAGAATCGCATCATAATGCTGCGTATGGCGCTGGGCCATATCCTCGCACATTTCTTTGAGCGCCGGGTCCTCACAGGTCTGTGCATAGCATTTGTATTTTTTAATGATATTTTCCTCGTGAGTGAGCAGTTCGGAAAAACCGGCCAGCTCTACGGCAGTGATTTCTTCCATGGGGTTTGCCTCCTTTTCTGTAATGGTATTAGTTTTTCTCCAAGGCTCGCAAATATACAAAAAGCCCTGCGGCAAAACGCCGCAGGGCAAAGGAAATTTTATGAAAACAGGAGCCGGGCAATCAATACATGCCGCCCATACCGCCGCCCGCCATGGCGGCGTTGGCCGCAGCTGAGGCCGCGGGATCTTCCGGCTCATCCGCGACAAGGCTCTCGGTGGTAAGGACCATGGACGCCACGCTGGCCGCGTTCTCCAACGCAGAACGGGTGACCTTGGTCGGGTCAACGATACCGGCCTTGATCATGTCGCCGTATACTTCTTTCTGGGCGTCAAAGCCATAGTTGGCATCGCTGCCGGACATAATTTTGTCGATAATGACACTGCCCTCCAGGCCGGCATTGGCCGCGATCTGGCGCAGCGGAGCCTCCAGTGCTTTGCGCACGATGCGCGCACCCGTGCGCTCATCGCCTTCGAGAGCGTCGATCACAGCGTCAACAGCAGCAGTCGTGTGCAGCGGAGCCGTGCCGCCGCCCGCGACGATGCCCTCTTCCACGGCAGCCTTGGCCGCATTCAGGGCATCCTCAATGCGCAGCTTCTTCTCTTTCATCTCGACCTCAGTGGCAGCGCCGACTTTGATGACGGCAACACCGCCGGACAGCTTGGCAAGACGCTCCTGCAGCTTCTCCTTGTCGAAGTCGCTGGTCGTCTCCGCCATCTGCGCACGGATCTGCGCAACACGGTTGCTGACAGCTTCCTTGTCGCCCATACCGTCTACGATGGTGGTATATTCCTTCGTTACCTTCACCTGGCGGGCACGGCCCAGCATATCGACGGTGGCGTCTTTCAGCTCATAACCCAGCTCTTCGCTGACAACCGTGCCGCCCGTCAGAATGGCGATGTCCTGCAGCATTTCCTTGCGGCGGTCGCCAAAGCCGGGAGCTTTGACCGCGACAACCGTGAAGGTCCCGCGCAGGCGGTTCACAATCAGCGTGGACAGAGCCTCGCCCTCCACATCTTCGGCAATGATGACGAGCTTCTTGCCGGACTGTACGATCTGCTCCAGCAGGGGCAGAATATCCTGAATCACACTGATCTTCTTATCCGTGATGAGCAGATATGCATCATCCAGAACAGCCTCCATGCGCTCGGTGTCTGTGACCATATACGGAGTGATATAGCCGCGGTCGAACTGCATGCCCTTTACGACTTCGGAATAGGTCTCAGCCGTCTTGCTCTCTTCAATGGTGATCACGCCGTCAGCGCTTACCTTTTCCATCGCCTCAGCGATCAGGCTGCCGATGACTTCATCGCCCGCAGAAACCGTGGCAACACGCGCCACGTCGGCGGAGCCCTCCATTTTCTTGCTGTTCGCCTTCAAAGCCTCGACAGAAGCCTTCACGGCCTTCTGCATGCCGCGCTTCAGATCCATGGGGTTTGCACCCGCGGCAACGTTCTTCATGCCCTCGGTAACAAGCGCCTGTGCCAAAACCGTTGCGGTGGTGGTACCGTCGCCGGCAGCATCGTTCGTTTTGGTGGCAACTTCGCGTACGAGCTGAGCGCCCATGTTCTCGAACTGGTCTTTCAGCTCGATCTCTTTGGCGATGGTAACGCCGTCATTGGTGATGACCGGAGCGCCAAACTTTTTGCCCAAAACTACGTTGCGTCCCTTGGGGCCAAGTGTGATCTTGACCGTATCGGCAAGCTTATCAATGCCGGCGCAGAGGGCTTTGCGCGCCTCTTCGCCCATGAGTAACTGTTTTGCCATAAATAACGACTCCTTTTATTTTAAAATAGAATGAAAACAACTTTGCTGAGAGCTTACTCTACAACGGCAAGAATGTCCGACTGGCGCACGATGGTGCACTCGTCGCCGTCCACCTTCACTTCGGTACCCGCGTATTTGGCGATCAATACCCTGTCGCCCACCTTGACGGTCATCTCAACTTGGTTGCCGTCCACAAGGCCGCCCGGGCCCACAGCGACAACTTCGCACACCTGGGGCTTTTCCTTGGCGGAGCCCGTAAGGATGATGCCGCTCTTGGTAGTTTCCTCTGCTTCTACGTTTTTAATGACAACTCTGTCAGCGAGAGGTCTGATTTTCATAAAACTTTCCTCCTAAATTAAATTTTCCTTGTTTAGCACTCTATATCTTTGAGTGCTAAACATATTGTAACCACATTTACAGGAAAAATCAAGGGGGTAAAATAAAAATTTTTTGTGAACTCGCACGAAAACAAAACAATACCGGGCGGCCTGCGAAGGAGCCACCCGGTATTTGTCATATTTGTCTGCCTTCAAGTCATGTCACGCCGTTACGGCGGGAGCTCTGTCCTCAAACTGCGCATACAGCGGAGCCGGCAGCACAAACCGCGCTGCCAGAGGCAGCACTTGTGCGGAAAGGCTGTCCGCCGGAGTGCACTCCCCGTCGATATTTGTGATGACAGCCTTCCCATCCATCGGCTCGATCAACACCTTTTGCGCTCTGCGGTATTCCAGCACATCCGAAAGCTCCGGAACGACACGACCATTTTGATAGTGGAGCCCGTTTTTATATTTGGACAGTACTCCCGCAATGCGCATCCGGCTCATTTTCTTTACCATGATCACATCCAGCACTCCGTCCTGCAGGTCCGCCATGGGCGCAGCGCGGAACCCACCCCCGTATGCGACGCCGTTGCATACCGTGGCGATGAGGTAATCCCCCTCCAGCACATCGTCGTCCACCGTAATGCGCAGCCTGTGTCCCATGGGCTGCAAAAGACGTTCTACAATGGAAATATTATATGCCATCTGGCCGCCGCACAGCGGCAGGCGGCGATATTTGGGAATGCTGTATGCAACTTCAGAATCCAGCCCAACCGAACAGATTGCCGCAGAGACCCCGCCGTTTGCCGCGACCAAGTCAACAGGCACCGCCGTGCCTGCGATATTATCCGCAAGGGAAAGGAAATCCTCCGCCGCGCCGAAATTTCGCACAAAATCATTGCCGGAGCCGCACGGAACACTTGCCACCTCTGCGTTTTTATAGGGATACGCCCCCGTAAATACCTCGTTCAAAGTACCGTCCCCGCCGCAGGCGTAAAGGCGCACCGGTTCCCCGTCATCACCGTACTGCCGGGCGATTTCAGCCGCGTGGCCGGCGTGCTGTGTCAGCTCCACAGCATAATCCACACCCGCACCGGCCGCCGCGTCGATCAGCCGCGGCACAAGATAAAGGCTGGCGTCCGCTTTCCCGGATACCGGATTCACAATAAAAACATGCTTCATCAGGGTATTCCCCTTTCCTCACATTTCATTATCATCATACCGCATTTATACCAAACATACAATTGCCATTCCGTGCAAAAAAGCGGCAGGTAATAAAGCAAAGTGCCATGGGGTATACTGAGGGAAAGCGGCGTCTGCCGCAGGCCCGCCGTGCGGAAACATGAATGCAAAGGAAGAAGCTCCATGAACGTTATCCCTCATATTCTTTTTACAAGCCTGTTCTCCATCATCGTACTGTTCCTGCTCGCTAAGCTTATGGGCAACCGCCAGGTCAGCCAAATGAGCATGTTTGATTACGTAAACGGTATCACCATAGGCTCCATCGCGGCGGAGTTCGCCACGAGCCTGGAGGACGACTACTGGATGCCGCTGACTGCCATGGTCGTATATGGCGTCACCGCCGCTCTGATCTCCTATATTACCTGCAAATCTATGGCGGCGCGCAAATTCATCAACGGCAAGCCCGTTGTCCTGTATGAAAACGGAAAGCTTTACGAAAAAAACCTGGCTGCGGCCAAGCTGGACATCAATGAGTTCCTAACACAGTGCAGGACAGCGGGTTATTTCGACCTTGCCGATCTGCAAACCGCTATTCTGGAGACCAACGGCCAGGTGAGCTTTTTGCCGCTGGCCGCCCAGCGTCCCGTTACGCCGGAGGATCTCCAAATGACTCCCGATCCGGAACGTCCCTGCGTAAACGTCATCCTGGACGGAACCGTTATTCCGAAAAATCTGAAATACACCGGCAACGACGACGTATGGCTGAAAAAGCAGCTTGAGGCGCAGCATGTGACAAGGATCGGTGACGTTTTTCTCGCTACCGTAAACGCGCAAAACGAGCTGGCTGTCTATCCCCGTACCGGGGAGCGCGTGGCGCACGAGATGTTTGAGTAAACAATATGCCCCGTCCATCCGCGTCATTCCTTTTTACCGCTTGTACTGTTGTTTTCCCCATCATATAGCCTGCCTCAGCAATTGGGATATCCCTTTGTTGCGAAAGAGAAGAAAAACAGGCGGCAGAATTTTCTGCCGCCTGTTCTGTTGAAATCTTATTTGAAGTAACGGGCCAGCAGACCGGCAAACGCTTTGCCATGGCGGGCCTCATCACGGGCCATCTCATGCACGGTGTCATGGATGGCGTCCAGCCCCAGCTCCTTGGCCTTTTTTGCAAGGTCCATCTTACCGGCAGTCGCGCCGTTCTCGGCCTCTACACGCATTTCCAGATTCTTTTTCGTGCTGTCCGTCAGGACCTCACCCAGCAGCTCGGCAAACTTCGCAGCATGCTCAGCTTCTTCGTAAGCTGCTTTTTCCCAATACAGACCAATCTCCGGATAACCTTCACGATGTGCCACGCGCGCCATAGCCAGATACATGCCCACCTCGCTGCACTCGCCGTTGAAGTTCATACGCAGACCCTCGATGATTTCAGGATCGACGCCCTTGGCAACACCCACAACGTGCTCGGCAGCCCAAGTCATTTCACCTTTCTGCTCAACAAACTTGGAAGCCGGCGCCTTACAGACCGGGCAGAACTCCGGAGCAGCCTCACCCTCGTACACATAACCACAAACAGTGCAAACAAACTTAGACATAACTTGTTTCCTCCAGCATTATTATATTTTTGTTGTTTCATTGAAAGGCATTGCTGCCGTGTCTATAATATATCATGCTTCCCAATTGGTGTCAAGTATTTATTGATAAAAAATATCAATTATTTTTGAAACCTTTGGAAACCAAGCTTTTCCAGCGCCGGCAAAAGCGCCTTCAGCCCCACCGACGTCAGCGCCCCCATCCCAAGGCCCGAAAGCAGCAGGACAGGCGCATAATACAATGTATAAACAGATTGAGTCATCAACAGGTTGATGACCAGCAGCTGCCCAAAATTATGTGTGATCGCGCCGCACACGGAGAATATAAATACCGAAGGCCTGCTCCTGAAAAGGCACAGGACAGCCATTACGCCAAGCGACAACAGACCGCCGCCGAGGCTCAGCGCGCCGGCCATCGCACCGCGGGTGAGCAATACAAAAAAGCTTTTGAGCAGAACAAGCGTGAACGCGCTGCCGCGCCCCAGAAAGAACAGCGCATACATCACAACCACATTTGCAAGACCCAGCTTCACGCCAGGCGGCAGCCCCAACAGCGGCGTGAGCGTCCCCTCCAAAAAAGAAAGCACCACGGACAAAGCAAACAGAAGCCCCATCAACGCCACGCGGCGCGTCTTTTCATTGCGCAGAACCCTCACCTTCCTTTTCCGGCGATATGCACGAACCGCTTTTACAAAAAGACAACATGGTAAGCCCCCTCTGCTTCTGCTGCCAATTCAAATGAAGCCTGAAGTGCTTTGGAAACATACAGCGTGTTGTCCTCATCCAGAAGCAGGCCTTCACCGCCTGCCTCGAAATATTCCAGCGCCTTTTCCCTGCCCTGAACAAAAAGGGCCGTGGACCAGAAATCCGCCTCCGCACCATTTTCACAGAGAATGCCTATGGAAACAATATCGCTTTGCGCCGGTCGCCCTGTCGCGGGGTCCAGAATATGATGATACCGCACACCATCCTGCTCAAAATAACGTTCGTATCCTCCGGAGGTGCAGAAAACCGCATCCCTGATTTCAAATGACGCCAGCGAGACCGATTCCTCCTCTTTCGGATCACGAAAGCCCAGCCGCCACGCTTCACCGTCCGGCTTTACGCCCCGTGCGTAAATGCTGCTCCCGCCAAGCCAGCACAGCGCCGCACGGATGCCATATTCGTCATAAACCTCTTTCGCAACGTCACAGGCTGCTCCTTTGGCGATACCGCCCAGATCTACCGCCTGGCCGGGACGCTGCAGACGCGCCGTTCCGGATTCAAGAAGCAGGCCGCTGTCATCCACCAACGGCAGCAGCGCGTCGATTTCATCCTGCTGCAGTACCCGCGGCGCATCCGTGGTAATGCCCCATGCCAGTGCAAGCGGCGCGATTGTAAGTTCAAACGCTCCGCCCGCCTGTGCACTGAGTGTTTTCGCCTGCGAGAGCAATGCGTATGTCTGCGCCTCGACCGCCACAGCCTCTCCGCTTCCGGCGGCCGCGTTCAAACGTGCAATATCACTCCCCTCTTTATATACAGAAAGCCGGTTCTCCATCTCACGAAATGCCTGTTCCGCCGCCGCGATGGCTTTTTCTCCGTTTGGACCGTAGACCTTCTGGTCCGCCACAGCATCCATGACAAATGTCGCCGAAGTGTGGCGGACGTTTTGCCGGGACAAATTATAATATAGAAGCCCACCCGCGCACACCACTGCGGCAGCACACGCTCCGGCGATCATTTTTATTGCTTTTTTCATACGAATCTCCTTTGGCTGATAGTACGATTGTAGGCAAGTTTGCCCGTTCTGTCAAGCGTCCGCCGCATGCCGGTTTTGCTGTGTATAAAATGTAAAGATTCTGCGCACACTCCCAGAAAGGCCTTGCAAATATTACCAGATTCGTGTAAGATGGTAACAACAATTTTTCTCAGGAAAGGAACCGATTATGAAACGTTTTTTTGCTGGTTTATTGGCAGTTTGCCTTGTGGGCGCCGCGTTTGCCGGCTGCAGCGGCAGCAGTGCAAATTATAATGTGAACGATGTTGCTTCCGCAGTTGAAACGGTGGCTAAGATCGAAAATCCGCTGGACATTACCGAGGATGACCTCACCTATGAGTTCGGCGTAGATATGGACAAGGTCGAGGAGTTTTCCGGCCAAAAAACGGGCGTGGCGAATACGGCGGGTACGGTGCTTGTCGTGAAGGCTTCTGCGGGCAGCGTGGACGACATCAAGGCTGCGCTGGAAAATTACAAAAACGGTCTTGTTTCCGTGAGCGAGAATTATCAAAATGATTTTCCCGAAGCATACCAGCAGGTCTCTGACGGCCGCGTCGTTGCAAAAGGCGATTACGCTGTATTGGCCATCGCGGCTGCGGGCGTCGATTACACCGAGGTCGATGCCGCGATCGACGAGGCTTTGAAATAAGCATTTACAGGCCCCGCAAAGCCGGTACCTCCGGGGTACCGGCTTTGCTTTTTGCCGCGGGAATGTCCGGCGGCGCAATGTTTCCAAACAAGGAGTGAAAGCATGGTCTTCAGCACCGTACTGTTCCTGTTCCGTTTTCTGCCCATCACACTTGCACTTTATTATCTTGCGCCCGCAAGGCTGAAAAACACCGTTCTGTTTTTGTGCAGCCTCGTGTTCTATTCTTGGGGCGAAGTACGCCTGTTTCCGGTAATGGCAGCCGCCATTCTAATCAACTATACTGCAGGCCTTGGCATTGAACGCTTCAAAGACAGCGCCGCTGCGCGACGCGGCTTTTTATTGTTCAGTATCATCGGCAGCCTTGGCATGCTGTTCTTTTTCAAATACACCGACTTTTTCATCAACAACATCAACGCCGTAATAGGAACGTCCATTCCCCTCCTGCGCCTGACTCTGCCACTCGGCATCAGCTTTTATACATTCCAGACGATGAGCTATTCCATTGATGTATACCGCGGCGATGTGAAAGCCGAGCATAATCTGATCAACTTCGGCGCTTATGTGGTCATGTTCCCGCAGCTCATTGCCGGGCCAATCGTGAAATACAGCGATGTAGCGGAACGGCTCCACATTTTAAAGGGCCGTGTCACGATGGATCGCATCGACGAGGGCATCTCACTGTTCATCTTCGGGCTTGCCAAAAAAGTGTTGCTTGCCGACGGTATCAGCGCGCTTTGGTACGACGTGATCGGCCATGATGTAAACGGCGTATGGGAAGCAGGTGTTGGATTGTCCAACGCGTCTACACCTCTGGTGTGGCTTGGCATCATTTCCTATGCCCTGCAGATCTACTTCGATTTTTCCGGCTATTCTATGATGGGCATCGGCATGGGCAAAATGCTGGGCTTTGATTTCCCGGACAACTTCAATCTGCCTTACATTTCGCGCAGTATCACTGAATTTTGGCGGCGCTGGCACATCACACTGTCCAGCTGGTTCAAGGAATATGTATATATCCCCCTTGGCGGCAACCGCAAGGGTCTGACTCGCCAGCTGTTCAACATTTTTGTAGTATGGTTCCTTACCGGCTTCTGGCACGGAGCAAACTGGAACTTCATCTTCTGGGGCCTCTATTACTGTGTGCTGCTGATGATTGAAAAAATCTGGCTGCTGCCGCACCTGAAAAAGGGCAAGGTCTGGCCGCACATTTACACGATGCTGCTTGTCATTGTGGGCTGGGCGCTGTTCGTCGGCAGCGACAAAGGCGTTTCGCTCGGGCTGCTGCTTCAAAAGCTGTTCGTGCCCTCGGGCGGCGTTTCACCGCTGTACTTCCTGCGCAACTACGGCGCTCTGCTCATTGTCGGCATTTTGTGCGCTACGCCTCTTCCGCAGAAGCTGTATGAAAAATTCAAAACGAACACGCTGATGCGCGGGCTGGTTCTTGCGCTGATTTTTGTTGTGACCATCGCCTATATGGTGGACGCCACGAACAGTCCGTTCTTATATTTCCGCTTCTGACAAGCGGTCACTGAAAAAAGAGGAAGCGCCGCAGCCAATAACCATATGGAAACGGCGTTGGCCGGTTTTGCACAGCAAAACCGAGATGAAATCGAGGAGGCGCCGCGACCAATACCCTATGGGAGCGGCGTTGGCCGGTTTTGCACAGCAAAACCGAGATGAAATCGAGGAGGCCCCGGAATGATTCGCAATTTATGGCAGGAGCTGAAAAAGTTCCCCATCGTTCTGCTTTTTCTCGCCTTTTTGTTCTGCTTTTCCATCCTGGACGCACTCTGGCCCAAGCGGGAATTTTCCGAGTTGGAGAACCGGAAGCTGATGCAGCCGCCCAAGCTCACTCTTGCGGGGGTTCTTTCCAAAGACGATCCCTGGATGGCCAAATATACTGAATACACCAAAGACCAGTTCATTTTCCGTGACGGATGGATCGACCTGAAAAGCCGCGCGGAGGCAATGCTTCTCAAAACGGAAAACAACGGCATCTGGTTCGGCAAAGACAATTATCTCTTCCCGAAATTTCTTGCCGTCGGTGAGCGCTTTGAAAAAAATCTCGACGCTGTTGAGCGCATGGCGCAGCGCCATCCCGGCAAGGTGAGCGTTATGATCGCGCCCTCATCCAGCCTTGTGCTTTCTGAAAAGCTGCCCTGGCAGGCACCTGTTGCGGATGAGGATATCTATCACGACAGCATCGTCGAACGGCTGTCCGGCCAGGCGGCGGTGTATGACCTGCGAAAAACACTGCGCGCCCATGGTGATGAATACATTTTCTACCGTACCGATCATCACTGGACAAGTGAAGGCGCTTACCTTGCATATGAACAGTTTGCAGGCAGCAAAGGCCTTCCGCTGTTTGACCGCTCGGACGCGGATGAAAAAAAGGTCGAAAACTTTTACGGAACAAGCTATTCCAAAGCCCGCAACTACGACGTGGTGCCTGATACCATCACGTATTACGATCTGCCCAACCAACTGACTGTCTACACGGCCAACGCAGACGGCAGCGAAAGCGGCGAAACCGGCCCGCTGTACAACACCGCCGATTTTGAAACACGGGACAAATATAAGGCATTCCTGCGCGGCAACAACGGTTATTCTGTTCTGGAGGGCAACGGCACAGGCAGTATCCTCATCATCAAAGACAGTTATGCCAATGCTTTCATTCCCTATCTCGTCGAGGATTACGCCTCTATCGGGATTGTGGACTTCCGCTATCTCAATGAAAAAGTGGACAGTCTGATCGAACGCGGCGGCTACGATGAGATCCTTGTGCTGTTCAGCTTCCAAGGCTTTATGGACGACATGACGCTGGCGGCGAAAATTGCCACGCCCTGAGGAAATAGCGCCTAACCAAAAACGCCCTGCGCGGTTTTATCCGTGCAGGGCGTTTTTTACTGTTCTTAATTCTGAAAATCACAGATTTTCAATGGCCGAAAGCAGCATTTCGCGCAGAACGCCGGGATTCCCCTGCCCTCTGCTGGCCTTCATACACTGGCCCACAAGGAAGCCCGCAACATTGGTCTTGCCGCCCTTATAATCCGCCACAGCCTTGGGGTTGTTCGCCAGAACATCGTCTACGATCTTACCCAGCGCTCCCGAATCGCTGATTTGAGCAAGCCCCTTTTCTTCCACGACCTTGGCCGGAGGAACATCCGTCTCAATAATCACGTCAAGCACTGTTTTTGCAGCTGTGTTGGAGATGGTGCCTTTTTCGATCAGAGCGATCATCTCCGTCAGATTTTCTTTTGTCAGGGCTGTATCTGTGATCTCAATGCGGCGCTCGTTCAAAATCTTTGCAATATCTCCGATCATCCAGTTGCAAATGAGCTTCTTATCACAATTGCCAAGCGCCACACAGGCATCAAAAAACTCCGAACGTGCACGGTTGGAGGCCAAAAGTTCCGCATCCACCGGCAGCAGACCATACTCTTTCACATAGCGCAGCGCCTTAGCCACTGGCAGTTCAGGGATGGAATCCTTCAATTCCTGAACGTGCGCTTCACTCACTTCAAACGTGAGCAGATCGGGGTCTGGGAAATAGCGGTAGTCCTGCGCATCCTCTTTCGAGCGCATCACATAGCTTTTGCCCTTGGCATCATCCCAGCGGCGGGTCTCCTGTTCGATAACGCCACCCTTGCTGATGACCTCGATCTGCCGCTGCGCCTCATACTGGATGGCGCGGTACACCGCGCCGAAGCTGTTGACATTTTTCATCTCGGTTCGAGTGCCGAATTCCTTCTGTCCGCGGGGACGCACAGAGACGTTCACGTCTGCGCGCACACTGCCCTCCTGCATCTTGGCGTCTGAGATGCCGAGATAAAGCAGGATGTTTGTAATGGCTTCCATGTACGCCTTTGCTTCCTCCGCACTTCGCAGGTCCGGCTCGGAAACCATCTCAATGAGCGGCACGCCGCAGCGGTTGTAATCCGCCAACGTTCCGTCAAAGGAATCATCGTGAATGAGCTTGCCCGCATCCTCTTCGATGTGGATGCGCGTGATACCGATGCGCCGTACGTCGCCATTCACAAGGATGTCCAAATAACCGTTTTCGCACAACGGAACGTCAAACTGGCTGATCTGATATGCCTTGGGAAGGTCCGGATAAAAATAGTTCTTGCGGTCATTTTTACTCACACGGTTGATCGAGCAGTTCAGCGCATGGCCCATTTTTATGGCGTAATCCACCACCTGCTTGTTCAGCACCGGCAGCGTGCCGGGCATCCCCATGCACACCGGACAGCACAATGTGTTCACCTCCGCGCCGAAAGCATTTTTGCAGCCGCAGAAAATCTTGGTCTCGGTGCACAGCTCGGCATGCACCTCAAGGCCGATCACTACTTCATAATCCCTGTTTATCATCTCTTCACAGCTCCTTTACCGCAAAGCCGCCCCTGGCAGTCTCGTAAGTTTTCGCAACGCCCAGCAATTTTGCCTCGCTGAACTTCGGCCCGATGAGCTGCAGGCCGATGGGCAGGCTGCCCGCGCCGAACCCGCAGGGTACGCTGATGCCCGGCAGACCCGCGATATTCACGGTAACAGTGCAGATATCCGAGGCATACATCTCCAGCGGGTCGCTCGTCTTTTCACCCAGGCGGAACGCCGTGGTAGGCGTAGTAGGCGTGGCAATGACGTCGCATTTCCGGAATGCATCTTCAAACTCCTGCGCGATCATCCGCTGCAGCATCTTCGCGCGTTTGTAGTACGCGTCATAATAACCGCTGGAAAGCACATAGGTGCCCAGCATGATGCGGCGTTTTACCTCCGCGCCAAACCCTTCGCTGCGCGTAGAAAGATAAAGATCGTTCAAATTGCCCTCGCGATTGCCTGAATAGCCGTATTTTACGCCGTCATAACGCGCCAGGTTCGAAGACGCTTCAGCGGAGGAAATGATATAATAGGCCGAAAGAGCATAATCCGTGGAAGGCAAAGAGATTTCGACGATTTCAGCGCCCAGCGCTTTCAGGTCATCCACTGCCTTCAATACAGCGGCCTTATTCTCCGCGCTGACGCCCTTTCCGAAGTACTCCTTCGGCACACCGATGCGCAAGCCCTTAACGCCCGTCGTCATGCCCGGGAAAGCATATTCCTTGCTGGTCGCGTCATGAGCCGCGTCTCTGCCGCAGATGGCGCTGAACAGCAGCGCCACATCGTCCACTGTACGGCCGAACGGCCCGATCTGGTCCAGCGATGAAGCAAACGCTACGAGGCCGAAGCGCGATACCGCGCCGTATGTAGGCTTGAGGCCCACGATACCGCACAAACCGGCTGGGCAGCGGATGGAACCGCCGGTATCGGAGCCGAGGGAAAGCGGCACCTCGCACGCAGCCACACTGGCCGCGCTTCCGCCGGATGAGCCGCCCGGCACACGAGTGGTATCCCAAGGGTTTTTCGTGGGCTTGAAATAAGAATTTTCGCACGAACCGCCCATGGCAAATTCGTCCATGTTCAGCTTGCCGGGGATTACCGCGTCTGCGGCCGCCAGCTTCTCCACTACCGTCGCATTATACGGCGGCACAAAATTCTCCAGCATCCGGGAGGCACAGGTCGTTTTCAGGCCCTTGGTACAGATATTGTCCTTTATCCCCACAGGAATGCCGGCCAGCACGCCCAGCGTCTCCCCTCTGGCGATTTTTTCATCCACTTCCTTTGCCTTCGCACGCGCGGTATCCGCCGTTACGGACAAAAACGCGTCAACCTTCGGCTCTACCGCGTCTATGCGCGCGAGCGTGTCGTCCAGGATCTCGCACGCGGTCACTTCTTTGCTGCGCAGCAGGGCGGAAAGCTCCGCCGCTGATTTTTTATACAGTTCCATTGTATGCCCTCCTCACTCTACGGTCTTCGGCACGACGATGCAGCCCGCAACGGCCTGGGGCACGTTTTGCAGCATTTCATCCCGCGGATACGAGGGCACAACGGCATCCTCGCGCAGCTCCATGACATTGCCCGGCTCCAGCAGCGTGGCCGCACTGGGGATCTCCGGCAGATTCTCCACCATCGCAACGATACCGGAAAGCTCTTTTTCAAACGCTTCCACCTGTTCCTCCGGGATCTTCAGCATCGCAAGCTTCGCGATGTGCCGTACATCGATTTCCATATTCCATTCCTCACTTTTATCAGAATTGTTCGGGCGCCCCGCACAGCGCGGCGCTTAAGGTGTCAGCTTTCAATCGTATCGCGCTGCGCTTGGAGCATCGCAAGAAATTCTTCCTCGCTGATAACAGGGACGCCCAGCGACTGCGCTTTTGTCAGCTTGGAACCCGCCGCCTCGCCCGCGAGCACATAGCTTGTTTTCTTAGAGACGGACGACGACGCCTTGCCGCCGTTCTGTGTGATGAGCGCTTCCGCCTGCGTGCGGGAAAGCGTGGGCAGCGTGCCGGTAACCACCAGCGTTTTGCCCGCCAGACGGTCTGTCTTTTTCGGCCCGTTGTAGCGCATATTGACGCCAGCCTCCCGCAGACGGCGCACCAGATCCTGCGTACCATCTTTGGCAAAAAAGTCCAGCACGCTCTCGGTCATCACCCCTCCGAAGCCGTCGATCGCGTTGATTTCTTCCTCCTCCGCGGCCTGCACCGCCTCCATCGTAACGAAATGCTCCGCCAGCAGTGCGGCGCCCTTACTGCCGATATTGCGGATGCCCAGAGCAAACAGAAGCTTGTCCAGCCCATTCCGCCGCGAAGCGGCGATAGCCGCCAGAAGATTTGAAACGGATTTTTCCTTGAACTTATCCAGTGTGATAAGCTGTTCCGCTGTAAGGTCGTAAATATCTGCGGCGGTATGCACAAGACCGCGTTCCACAAGCTGCCTGGCTACTGCCGGGCCGAAGCCGTCGATGTCCATTGCAGCCCGGGAGGCAAAATGGATGATGTTGCGCAGCGTCTGGGCCGGACATTCGGGGTTTGTACAGCGCAGGGCCGCCTCATCTTCCATGTGCGACACCGGCGCACCGCACGAGGGGCACGCCTGCGGCATCTCGAACATCTGCGCATCCGGAGCATGCTGTACTACAGCCACCACTTCCGGAATGATATCCCCCGCCTTGCGCACGCGGATCACATCCCCGATGCCGACGCCAAGCTGCCGGATGAAATCCTCGTTGTGCAGGATAGCCCGGGAAACGGTCGTTCCCGCCAGCAGCACCGGTTCAAACACAGCCGTCGGCGTCAGCACGCCTGTGCGCCCGACAGAAACCTCGATATTCAGCAGCTTTGATTCTTTCTCTTCGGGCGGATATTTGAAGGCAACGGCCCAGCGCGGGAACTTATTCGTGCTTCCCAACGCATCGCGCTGTGCAAAATCGTCCACCTTCACCACTGCACCGTCAATGTCATACGGCAGCGTACCGCGCAGCGCGCCGATGGCTTCGATTTCCCGGAGCACGTCATCGATATTACAGAAGCGCGCATGCCGCGGAGATACCGGAAACCCCAGCGAGGCCAGGTAGTCCAGGCTTTCCTTGTGGCTGTGCAGCGTCATTCCCTCGATACGCTGCAGATTGAACACAAATACGGACAACCCACGGCCGGCAGTGACGGCGCTGTCCTTTTGACGCAGCGAACCCGCCGCCGCGTTGCGCGGGTTTTTAAATGGCTGCCTGTCGCTGAGCTCCTGCTCCTCCACCAGCTTCAAAAAAGCATCGCGGGGCATATATACTTCTCCCCGCACTTCCAGAAAGTCCGGCGCTCCGTCTGGCAAGCGCTTCGGGATATCCTTTATCGTCGCGAGATTCTGCGTTACGTCTTCCCCCACAATGCCGTCGCCCCGGGTGGAGCCCCGAACAAAAACACCATTCCGGTATTCCAGGCTGATGGAGAGGCCGTCTATCTTTGCCTCCACCACATACTGCGGCGCCAGACCGGCTTCCCGCATTCGCGCGTCGAATTCCCGGACTTCATCCAGCGAAAAAACATCCTGCAGGCTCTCCATTTTTACAATGTGCGTCACTTTTTCAAAGCGGCCGGAGGCAACGCCGCCAACATGCTGCGTGGGGGAGCTTTCGTTCACGAATTCCGGATGTTCCGCCTCCAGCGCTTTCAACTCGCGTGTCAGCGCATCGTACACATAATCATCCAGCTCCGGCGCATCCAGGTCATAATACAGATGGTTGTGATAATCGATTTTTTCTTTCAGGGCCGCATAGCGCTCCCGCGCCTCTGCAATCTCCAAGATACCACCTCAGTCGCATAGAAATACAGTTAATAGTATAGCATAAAACAGCGCCATTGCATACAGCGCGCACGGATAAAATTTACGAACCGGATGCGTAAAATTGCGGCACTTTGCCTACGATCAGCGTCTGGGCGATGCACACTTCATTTTCCACCGTTACGCTTGTGGAATACCCGGGCAGGATGGCGCTCATTTCCACTGTGAAACGGATGAAGATGCGGTGCTGTGTCTGGTTGATGCCCGCCGTCTCCAGTGTGTCCACGATCGTGCTCTGCACAAAGGATGCCGGCACCACCTGCAGCGGGATGTCTGGCCCTCGCCCCGCCATGATCTGCCAGCCCAGAAGCGTGCCCAGCGGGATGCGCACATCCTGTTTTGGGACGGAGAGGAGCCGGTTGGCCACGGCGTCTGTCAGCCGCGTTTTCAGGCGGTTTACTTCTACGGAATTGATTTCGATGGCAGATACCGTGCCATCCGGCGCTTTGTCCACTTCCACCAGTGCCTGTTCAATATCCTGCACCTCATTCAATTCTTCCATCACCGCCTCGTTCATAGCCAGCACGGAAACCACGCGGCACTGGTACTGCGCCATTGTGGTGATCACCGGACGCAGACGGTTGTCCAGTACGGAAAACACGGCAAATGCCGCGCAAAACACCAAAAACAGCCGAAACAGTATGACGCGTCTTTTGGACACGGTTACAGCAGGCCTCCGAAAACGCCGCATTTCAGCCCCCTCCTTCCCTGTTGCAGTAATACAGTATATTCACGGCGGGGGCAAATCGTGTTTTTGATGCAAAAAAGCAAGGGTGCCGCCCGAAAAGCAGCACCCTTGCCGTTTTTTACAAATTAAATGGAAATCGTGGAGCCGATGTCCAGCAACGTTGTATCAATGGTCTTGTACATGGAAAGAGCCACAGAAATATCGTAGTCAACGATAGACTCGGCCTTTGTTGCGACCACGCGGTTATAGATTCCCTTGCGCAGAAGCTCCACGGCATGGTAGCCCATACGGCTGGCCGTGACACGGTCACGCAGTGTGGGCGAGCCGCCGCGCTGCACATGGCCCAACACGGTAGCGCGGGAGTCGATGCCCGTGCGGGACTGGATCTCGTTTGCCAGGTCCTGCGCATGGCCGACGCCCTCGGCGATGATGATGATGAAATGCTGCTTGCCGGTTTTCTGCGTGGCCTTCATCTTGGCGATGACGTCGCGCTCCAGGTCGTACGGAACCTCAGGAATCAACGTTACAAGCGCCCCCACCGCGATGCCCGTGTTCAGCGCGATGTACCCGGCATTGCGCCCCATGACCTCCACAACACTGCAGCGGTCGTGGCTCTGTGTGGTGTCGCGCAGCTTGTCGATCATTTCCACAGCGGTATTCATGGCCGTATCATAGCCGATGGTGTAATCGCTGCAGGCGATATCGTTGTCGATGGTGCCCGGAAGCCCCACACAGGGGATTCCCTGCGCCGCCATATCTTTGCAGCCGCGGAATGAGCCGTCGCCCCCGATGACCACAAGCGCGTCAATGCCGTTGTCACGGCAGGCCTGCGCGGCTCTTTGCTGCCCCTCCAGCGTTTTAAACTCCAGGCAGCGGGCCGTATACAAAATGGTGCCGCCGCGATGGATGATCTCGGAAACGCTGCGCAGGTTCATATCAATGATATCTCCCGTCAACAGACCATTGTAGCCGTGACGAATGCCCTTTACACTATATCCGCGCATAATCGCCGTACGCACGACGGCGCGGATGGCGGCGTTCATGCCCGGGGCGTCGCCGCCGCTGGTCAGCACGCCGATGGTTTTGATTTCGGTTGCCATGGAAAAACCTCCTTCAAATATTCAAACACTCTAGTTACCCATTATAAACAGATGTTGCATCAAATTCAAGCCGCTTCGTTAAAAAAATCACCTTATTTTACTTTTACATTACCGGCTCCCAGTACCCGCTCCAACTCGGAGACCAACAGGTCGCTCTGTGTGCACCAAAGGCTTTTAGGCGCAAGCATGCGCTGTTTTGTATCCTCGAAGTACATATAAACAGGGAAATTGCCCTCGAATATCTGGAGCAGGTTCTTCGTCTCCTCAAAGCTCTCACTGCGCATGGACGAAAGTTTCAGCCATAGTCCGTTTTTTGTACTTTTGATGTCAGTTTTTATCTTATCGGGCTCATATCGCTCTACGTCCACAATGGAATCCGCAATCAGCTTGCTGGGTTCATCCTCTTTATAAGACACGCGCCCTTTGATCACCACTACGGCGTTGTCATGCACAGCTTCAGAAGCAGCCAGAAGGACCTTCGGAAACGCAAGCACTTCCATGGAGCCGCTCAGGTCCTCCACCGTGATGAACGCCATCATGCCGCCCGCTTTGGTATTGATCGTCTTGGTGCGCACCACCGTGCAGACAAGCGTCACATTCTGCTCATCATAGGCATGCGCATTCTCTCCCACAAGCTCGCTGATGCGGCATGTGGACACCTTTTCGATCACCGGACGGTAATGGTCCAGGGGATGCCCGGACAAGTACAGGCCGCTCACTTCTTTCTCCATCTGGAGCAGGATGTCATAAGGATATTCTTCCCCGCTGTCCGGCAATTTATAGACGTTCCGTCCAGACTCCTGTTCACCGTCCAGAGCGCCGAACAGATCGATCTGCCCGTCCAGATTCCGCCTCGCTTCACTCTCCACACTTTTGAGGATGCCCTCCACGCCGTCCATCATGGAACGCCGCTTGGCCTCCAGATTGTCGAACGCCCCGCTTTTGATCATACTTTCCACCGCGCGGCGGTTGATCTCGGTGCCATGCAGACGCTTGCAGAAATCATACAGGCTGCGGTACGGCGTGCCGCTGCGCTCACGCACAACGGTAGCGATCAGGTTCCTCCCCACATTTTTCAGCGCCAGCAGGCCGAAACGGATATCCTTTCCCTCCACCGTAAAGCCCGCATCGCTGGCGTTAATGTCCGGCGGCAGCACGCGGATGCCCATACGCTGGCATTCAGCGGTATACTCGATCACCTTTCCCGTGTTGTCCAGCACGCTCGTCAGCAGGGCTGCCATGAATTCACGTGGATAATGCCTTTTCAGATAAGCGGTTTGGTATGCCACCACCGCATAGGCCGCCGCATGCGCTTTATTGAAAGCATAGGATGCAAAGCTGGACATATCGTCAAAAATGGCATTGGCCACTGTTTCGGAGATCCCGTTTGCCACACAACCGGCGCACTCGTGCCCCGGCTCGGTGTTGCCGTGCACGAAATGCTGGCGCTCCTTTTCCATGACATCGTGCTTTTTTTTGCTCATGGCGCGGCGCACAAGGTCGGCCTGCCCGTAAGAAAAGCCCGCCAGTTCACGGCAGATCTGCATCACCTGCTCCTGATAAACGATGCATCCGTTGGTAACGTCCAGAATATGCTCCAGCTGCGGCGTTTTATATTTTACATTGCCCGGATTGTGCCGGTTCGCAATATACGTTGGAATAGACTCCATCGGGCCCGGACGGTACAGTGAGATAATGGCGATGATGTCCTCCAGGCTTTTGGACTGCAGGCCCATCACCGCCTGCGTCATGCCGCCGGATTCCATCTGAAACACGCCCTCTGTCTCGCCCGCGTTGAGCATGGCGTAAACGCGCTGGTCATCATAAGGAACCGCGTCCATGGAAAAGCCCGGCTCGCGCTTTCGGATCATTTTCTCCGCATCGTCAATGACAGTGAGCGTACGCAGGCCAAGAAAGTCCATTTTCAGCAGGCCCAGCTCCTCAATTGTGGTCATCGTAAATTGAGTGACAGGGTTGCCGTCGTTGGTTGCGAGAGGTACGTATTCATCCGCTGCCTCACGGGTGATGACTACGCCCGCCGCATGCGTGGACGCATGGCGCGGCATGCCTTCAAGCTTGAGGGACATATCGATGAGCTCTTTCACCTGCGGGTCCGCATCGTAGCGCGCCTTCAGCTCCCTGGAGATGGAAAGCGCCTTGGTCAACGTCATTTTCGGCTCCATCGGCACCAGCTTGGCAATACCGTCCACCGTGCCGTAGGGCATGTCCAAAACGCGGCCTACGTCGCGGATGGCAGCACGCGCCGCCATCGTACCGAAGGTCACGATCTGCGCCACATGGTCGGCGCCGTACTTGCGGATCACATAGTCGATGACCTCCTGACGGCGCTCGTAACAGAAATCGATGTCAAAGTCCGGCATCGAGACGCGCTCCGGGTTCAGGAAGCGTTCAAACAGCAGATTGTACTTGATGGGGTCGATATTGGTGATACCTACACAGTAGGCCGCAAGGCTTCCCGCACCGGAGCCGCGTCCCGGGCCCACGGGGATCCCCTGGCTTTTCGCATAGTTGATGAAATCGAACACAATCAGATAATAGTTGATATACCCCATGCGGTCAATAATGGATATCTCGTAGTCCAGCCGGGCGCGTATATCCTCCGGCACGTCCGCACCGTATCGCCGCAGCAGACCGTCCCGGCACAGCTTTACAAAATACTCTTTGTTGTCCATGCCGTCCGGCGCCACAAAATACGGCAGCTTTGTCACGCCGAATTCAAAATCAAAGCTGCACATCTCTGCGATTCGGTTCGTGTTTTCACAGGCTTCGGGCCATGCGCTGAACAGCTCGTACATCTCGTCGGTGCTTTTGACGTAGAACTCATCCGTGCCGAATTCCAGTACGTCATCGTCATTCACCGTCTTGTTTGTCTGGATGCAAATGAGAATGTGCTGCATCCTGGAATCTTCTTTTTCAAGATAGTGGGCGTCGTTGGTGGCGACCAGAGGAATGCCTGTTTCCCGGGAAAGCCGCACAAGCAGAGGCAGCACCGTGCGCTGCTCGTCCAGCCCATGGTCCTGTATCTCAATATAATAGTTTTCTTTGCCGAACAGATCTTCATAGTACCGCGCAAGATTCTTGGCTTTTTCATAATCCCCTGCCAATAAAGCCTGAGGGATTTCGCCCGCAAGGCAGGCGGAGAGACATATCAGCCCCTCATGGTACTCTTCCAGCAGCTCGTGGTCCACACGCGGCTTGTTGTAAAAGCCTTCCGTAAAGCCCGCCGACACCATCTTGATAAGATTTTTATAGCCCGTCTCGTTTTTGCACAGCAGCACCAGATGGTTGGAGCCGTCGATGCGGTTCACCTTGTCGAACCGTGTGCGTGTGGCGACATACACCTCACAGCCGATGATGGGTTTGACCCCCGCCTTTTTGGCGGCTTTGTAAAAATCCACGCAGCCGTACATGACGCCGTGGTCGGTGATGGCAACAGCGGTCTGGCCCAGCGCTTTCACGCGCTGCATCAGCCCCTCAATGCGGCATGCACCGTCCAAAAGGCTGTATTCGGTATGCAGATGCAGATGTGTAAAGTTTCTTGCCTTTTCAGCCATTCCTTGTCCTTTCTTTCAGGCTTTCCGCCGTTTGCTCCAGTTTTTTCATTCGGTGCGAAAGGCCCGATTTGCTCAGCGGAGGGCGGACCAGCCCGGCCAGCTCCTTGAGGGAAAGGTCCGGGTTTTGCTCCCGCAGGGCGGCGGCTTCCCGAAGCGGCGCGGGCAGCGTTTCGAACGCGCCGCGCTTTTTCAGATAAGCGATAGCCTCCAGCGTCTGCCCGCTGGCAGACACGGTTTTATCGATGTTTGCCGTTTCACAATTGGTAATACGATTGGCTTTGTTTCGAAAATCCTTGTACACCTTCAGGTTCATGATCTCCAGAGCCGCGCCGGAAGCTCCCATGAATGTGAGCAGATCCTCGATCTGCTCGCTTGCTTTCAGATAAAGCACATTGGAGCCTTTGCGCCGGGTGTGCTTAGGCGCGAAGCCATGGCCCATCAGCAGTGCTTCGAAATCCAGGATCAGGTTGTAGCGCACCGATAAAAATTCCAGGTTATATTCCCTCTGCGGGTTTGTAATGGTGCCGCAGCACAAAAAGGCCGCGGCAACAAACGCACTCACGCAGTGTTCACAGGTAAAGTTTCTGCTGTTGATGCGCAGGCTCGGCTCTTCACCTGTATGTCCGAACAGGGCCAGCATCCGCCGCACCTCGCCCGGCTCTTTCACCGCGAATTCATAAACGCGGCTTTCCTCGCTCCCCTTAACATAGATCTTTCCCGCCACGCCCGCGCGGGCAAACATTTTTTTCGCGTACTGCGCTACGGCGATCTGTTCCGTGTGCAGAACAACGCCACGGGTGTCAAAATATTTGCCGAAGCACGCAAAGCCATAGGCAGCTGCAACGGCGCAGCAGCTGCCGCCCGCTTCGCGCGCAATGATCTCTTTTTTTACGTCCTGGGAAAAGCTCACGACGCGTCCTCCTTGCCCGGGCTGCGCCGGGTTATGTATGGGTGCGCTGGACATCCCGGTGTTCCACGACCGGATGGTACCCCAACTTCTTGACAAACGCGGCCAGCATCTCCGCAAAGGCGATGGAACGGTGCTTGCCGCCCGTGCACCCCACAGCGATGGTAAGCTGGCTTTTGCCCTCTTTCACATAGAGCGGCAGTGCGTATCCTACAAGGTCCTCCATGCGCTGCAGCAGGCCGTGCGCCTCCTCAAACTGCATGATATATTCCACAACCTCTTTGTCCAGGCCGGTTTTGTTTTTCAGCTCAGGGATATAAAACGGGTTGGGCAGGCAGCGGACGTCAAATACGATATCCGCCTCTTTGGGCTGGCCGTATTTGAAGCCGAAGGACGTCACCGTGAGCGCCATCGCGTCCGAGGACCGGTTCACAAACAGAGAGACCACGCGGTCCTTGAGCTGAGCCGTGGAAAACAGCGAGGTGTCGATTTTATAATCCGCCATTTCATACAACGGCGCCAGAATCTCCCGTTCCTGCAGAATGGCTTCATCCGTGGATACCTGAGACGCGATGCTGATGGGATGGCGGCGGCGCGTTTCCTTGTACCGCCGCTCCAGCACATCGTTGCGCGCGTCCAAAAACAATATTTTATAGTTCACCCGCCCGGCTTTCAGCTGGCCAAGCGCATTTAGAATATCCTCGGAGGATTTTCCGCCCCGGATGTCCAACACAACAGCCACGCGCTCCAGCGTATTTTCACTCTGCTGGGCAAATTCCATCAGCTTTGCCAGAAGATTCGCCGGAATGTTATCGATGCAGAAAAAGCCGATGTCCTCCAGCGCGTGCATTGCCAGCGATTTGCCCGCGCCCGAAAGCCCGGTCACGATCAATAGGTTCATACGTCCCTTTACCCCATTTTTATTTTACGACTCTGACTTCCTTTTCCAGCTGGAAGCCCGTTTCGTCTGTCACGATCTTGCACACTGTATCCGCAAGGCACAGTACATCCGCGCAGGTGGCGTTGCCCGTGTTCACAATAAAACCGCAGTGCTTTTGGCTCACCTGCGCGCCGCCGATGGCGTATCCCCGCAGCCCGCACTGGTCAATGAGCGCTCCGGCATATGCGCCCTCCGGGCGCTTGAACGTGCTGCCCGCACTGGGCATATCCAGCGGCTGTTTCTCCATGCGGCGGCGGGCGTAATCCGCCATCCGCTCCCGGATGGGGCCTGTGTCGTCTTCCCGCAGCGTAAACGTCGCGGACAGGATGCACCACGGCTCGCGCTCAAAAACAGATGTGCGGTATCCAAGCTGCAGCTCGCCGGCCTGAAGTGTCCGCTCCGCGCCGGTTTCATCCAGAAACGTTGCGCAGGCAAGCACATCCTTTATCTCGCCGCCGTAAGCGCCCGCGTTCATATATACGGCGCCGCCCACACACCCTGGGATGCCGTAGGCGAATTCCAGGCCGGACAACCCTTCGTTTGCGGCCGCGATGCACACCTTTGAGAGAGCGGCCCCCGCCTGCGCCGTCACAGAGAGCCCGTTGCATTCGATGTTCCCCAGCACCTCGCCGATGTGGATGACCACGCCGTCGAACCCCTCGTCCGCGAACAGGATGTTCGTGCCCTTGCCCAACAAATAATACCGCACGCCCGCCTGGCGGCAGACGGCAATGGCCCGCGCGAGCTGCCGCTTATTCTGCGGCTCACAGAACAAAGCCGCCGGGCCTCCGATCTGGAAGCTGGTATGGCGCGAAAGCGGTTCGCGGGCAGCGCATGGGATGGATGCCTGGCGGAAAGCCGCAGCGATCTCGTTCAAGTGCTCCATGGGGAATCCCTCCAAAATCATTGATGCTGCGTGGCAAGCCCGGCCGCACCGATAATGCCCGCGTCATTGCGCAGCTTTGCAGTGACGATTTTCGTACGCCGCATGCCCTCTCGGGCGTAATCTTCCTGGTCCACTACCGCCTGCATGGGCGCAAGAAGCGTATCGCCTTCCTTGGATACGCCGCCGCCGATGCAGATGATCTCCGGCTGAAAGATATTGATCAGGTTCGTCAGGCCGCAGGCAACGTATTCCACAAAGTTCTGCACCACCTGCGTGCCCAGCACATCGCCCGCACGCATCGCGTCAAAAGCCGTCTTGGCATTCACGCGCGCAGGGTCGCCGTGCACATAGCTCCACATGATGTTATCCTTATGCTGTTCCATCGCGGCCAGTGTATCCTCAGCCAGCGCACGGGCGGAAGCATATTTTTCCCAGCAGCCGCGCCGCCCGCACATACAGGGGCGCCCGCCCTTGACGATAACCGTATGCCCGATCTCCGCGCCCGCGGAGTTGAAGCCGGAAAATATCTTTCCGTCGATGATGATGCCGCCGCCGATGCCCGTGCCCAGCGTAACGGCAATGGCGTACTTTGCTCCCTGCGCCGCACCTGCGATGTATTCGCCGTAGGCTGCGGCATTTGCATCGTTCTCAATGTACACGCGGCACGGCAGCAGCTTTTCCATTGCCGATACCAGCGGCCAGTTACGGTAGCCGAAGTTGGCGTTGAACTCCACGACGCCTGTATGCGGGTTCACACTGCCCGGCGTGCCGATGCCCACGGATTCGATCTGCGCGGCCATGTCCAGTCCTGCCCGCTGTGCGAGCTGGCTGCACAACGCGGCGATCTCCGCTTCCACCTCATGCTCAGGCCGCGGCAGATTTGTCTTGCAGGAAACGCTGTCCACGATATGATGTGCTTCATCTACAAGGCCCGCCTTGATATTTGTGCCGCCCAAGTCGACACCGATGGTATATGTTTTCATTCTTCTTTACTTCCTTCCAGCAGGTCTGCGACCGGCTTTTGATGTTCTTTCAGCACAGTGATCAGGTTTTCCCGGCTTGCGTTCACCACAAGCTCCTCCGGAAAATGGATCTCGCGCAGCATGGGCAGCACCGTATCGAACTGGCCCAAATGATAAATGGAATGCGCGTCGGAATTCACGGCGATCTTTGTGCCGTTGCGTTTGCAGGCAAGCGCAAGCTCACGCATGTTTTCCTCGTTGCCCGGACGGACGACAGCGGAATTCGCGTTGATCTCGACCACCTTGCGGCAGCGGGCAAAAGCCTTTGTCACGGCGTCGTAATCATAGCGGTGCCTGCGGCTTTCCGAATGGCCGATGCAATCCACATAAGGGCTTTGCGCAACGTTCAGCCACAGCTGCGTGGCTTCGTCCTCAGAAAGCGAAGGGCATAATGTATCGCTATGGATAGACGCGATCACCCAGTCGAGCTGCATCCGCTCAAATTCCTGCGGCTCGATGTCAAGACTGCCGTCTGTGCCGCGCACATTCGCTTCCACTCCCTTGAGCAGCCAGATGCCCTCGATGCGGCTGGGAATCGTTGTCAGATTGTAAAAATACCAAGGGTGCGGCGCGTCCGGCATAGACGGGCCGTGGTCGGTGAGCGCCGCGGCAAACATCCCAAGCTCACAGGCGCGCCGCGCCATCTCCGTGACGGTATTGAACGCATGGTTCGATACCATTGTATGCATATGAAGGTCTGCAATGATATTCATGAAGGAATTTGTTTCTCTTTCTCGTTAAATTCATGTAAGCAGCTCAGCGCAGGGACGGATCATCCTCGTCCAGCCCCAGGCGGGCAAGCAGCTCGCGCGCCGCATTGTAGCCCATTTTTTTCTGGCGGTTGTTGATGGCCGCCGCCTCCAGGATCACGGCCAGATTGCGGCCGGGCATTACGGGTATCACCGTGCAGGGCAGTTGGATGCCCATAATATCCGTCGTATCTGTCTCAAGGCCTGTGCGGCTGTAATTCTTGGTCTTGTCCCACGGCTCCAGCTCCACCACAAGATCCACTTTTTCGCTCATCTTTACCGCGCCGCTGCCGAATACGCGCGCCACATTGATGATGCCCACTCCGCGCAGCTCGATAAAATGGCGGATGTTTTCCGGCGCTGTACCCAAGATCGTGCGGTCAGACACACGGCGCAGCTCCACCGCGTCGTCCGCGATCAGCCGGTGCCCGCGCTTCACGAGCTCCACGGCTGTTTCGCTCTTGCCGACGCCGCTCTCGCCCAGGATGAGAATGCCCTCGCCGTAAATCTCTACAAATACGCCGTGCCGCGTGATGCGCGGCGCCACCTCGACGCTCAGGTTCGAAATCAGCGCGCTCATCAGACTGGATGTATTTTCTGTGGATCGCAGCACGGGTACTTCATACTGGGAAGCGAACTCCAGCACCTCGTCGAACACGGAAAGGTTGCGCGTTACGATAAGCGCAGGCGGCTTTGCCGCGAACAGCGTGTGGATATGGCTGCGGCGTTCGCTTTCCGGCAGCGTGGTAAGATAACCCACTTCGGCGTTGCCGAATATCTGGATGCGGGTGGGGTCAAAGTATTCGTCATAGCCTGTCAGCAGCAGGCCCGGGCGGTTCACATCCGCCGTATAGATAGGGATATTTTTCAGCTCCGTGGGAGTGTAGACCACTTCCAGGCGCAGCTTTTCCACGACCTTGTCCAAAGAAACACTGAACTGCGGCATAGGAACGTCCTCCTTTATCCTATAGGATTCCATTGATAATTCTATTATATATGATTGGAAGAGGGATATCAATTTTGTTTTTGTACAGCCATACGCTTTCTTTCCGAACGATTTTTTGTTATACTGATAATTGTATGGGAACAGCACACCCAAAAGGAGTAATCATTTATGAAGGTAGCTATTTTTACAGAGACCTACTTCCCCTTCATCAGCGGCGTCGTGACGCATATCAAGACGTTGAAGGAGAGCCTGGAGCACGCAGGGCATGAGGTGCTCATCGTCACCACCAGCCCCAAGGCCGTATGCCATTATGTTAAGGATGGTGTTTTGTACTGCCCCGCCATCCCCCTCAAACGCATTTACGGGTATGGACTGTCCAACCCTGTCAACATCCAGCGCCTGCGCATCATTCAGGATTTTGACCCGGACATCATTCATATCCACACCGAGTTCAGCATGGGTATCTTTGCGCAGTTTGCCGCGCGCAAGCTGAAAAAGCCCATCGTCTACACACTGCACACGATGTATGACGATTACATGTTCTATGTCGCGCCGGAACGGTTCCAGAACATGGTCAAGCCGGCCGCTCATGTTTATTTCCGCAAAGTGGCCAACAAGGCCACTGAGATCATCGGCCCGTCTCTGAAGGTAGTGGAGTTCCTGCGCCGGTGCGGCGTAGAGCGGCACATCAATATTATCCCAAATACAGTGGATCTTTCCGACTTTATGCCCGAAAACGTCTCGCGCGACGACGTTGCCGCCATCCGGACAAAACTGGGCATCCGTGACGGGGATACGGCCATGTGTTTTGTGGGCCGTCTGGGCAAGGAAAAAAGCATCGACGTGCTGGTGGAGTTTTTTGCCGCGCATTTCCGCGGGGACGACGCTTACAAGCTGTTCATCATAGGAGACGGCCCGGAGAAGGAAAATCTGGAACGGCAGATCGCCCGTCTGGGCGTAGGTGCTCAGGTTCGTTTGCTTGGCCGCATTGAGCACCAGTTCCTGCCGCCCTATTACCATGCATGCGACCTTTTCACCACCGCTTCATTGTCCGAAATGAATTCCATTTCCATGCTGGAGGCTATGGCCAGTGGACTGTACGTGATCCAGCGGCTGGACATCTACAACAAAAACCAGATCACCCCCGGCGAAAACGGCAACGTCTTTAACACGGCGGAGGAAATGGCTGCGCTGCTGCGCGAGGAAGCCGCTCTTACGCCTGAGCAGCGCGCACTGCGCCGCCAAAAGGTAACAGCGTTTACGCAGCGCTACGGCGAAAAAGAGTTCATCCGTGCGGTGCTCAACGTATATGAGCGCGCAATGGCCGAATATAAGGCCAAGATGAAGATAAAAGCAAAAGCAAAAAGCAAAGGAGTCAGATAATCATGCAGCATTATGACGTTGCGATCATCGGAGGCGGCATCGGCGGACTGATGAGCGCTTACGAGCTTGCCACAAAAGCGCCTGGGGCAAAGGTCGTTCTGTTCGAGAAAGGACACGACATCGAAAAGCGGGCATGCCCCATCGTCACCGGAAAAGCCCCTACCTGTATCAAATGCCCCTCCTGCGCCATTATGGAGGGCCTTGCCGGAGCAGGTGCTTTTTCCGACGGCAAATACGTCATTTCCACAGAATACGGCGGCTGGCTGCCGGATTTTCTGCCTCCCGAACAGGTTTTGGATTACATCGAGCAGGCAGACGGTATTTTGCAGCACTTCGGCGCGCCTGCAGAGCGCTTCATGCCCAACAACGAGCTGAAGAAAAAATGCCTGGAGTATGACCTGCATATGGCGCAGGCCCAGCTCAAGCATCTGGGAACGGACGCCAATTTCGAGACCATGCGAAAAATGGCGGCTTTTCTGAAGGAACATGTAACCATTCTGACGGATACCGACGTGACCGATGTGGACAAAGCCGCTCATACTGTGCATTATGAAGGCAAAGGCGTACAGGACAGCGTCACGGCGGAGCATATCATTTTTGCCGTCGGCCGTGTGGGCAGCCGCTTTTTTGCCAAATGGTGTTCTCAAAACGGTATTCCGCTGAAAAACAACCAGGTGGATATCGGTGTTCGCGTCGAGCTTCCCAGCATGGTATGGGATGATTTTTCCCATAAGATCTACGAGCCAAAAATCTGGTACCGTTCCAAGCAGTACGGAGACGTCACGCGCATGTTCTGCTTCAACGAGCGCGGGCAGGTGGTTATGGAAAACACCTCCGGAGTTCTCACGGTCAATGGCCACGCCTATGTGGATGAAGCCAAAAAGAGCCAGAATTCCAACTTCGCGCTGCTTTCTACCATCCGGTTTACCGAGCCGTTCAAGGAACCTATCGAATATGCCCGCAGCGTCGCAGGGCTTGCAAACCTCATCAGCGGCGGCAGCGTACTGGTGCAGCGCCTCGGCGACCTGATGGCCGGACGCCGCACAGATGAAAAAAGGCTGGCCCAGAGCACCGTGCGTCCTACACTGAATGCAGTCGCCGGAGATCTGAGCCTTTGCCTGCCCAAACGTCAGTTGGACAACATTGTGGAAACGCTGGCCGCGCTGGACAAGATCGCGCCGGGTACGATGAATTACGACACGCTGCTTTACGGTGTGGAATGCAAATACTATTCCGCCCGTCCCGACTGCACCGATTTTGAACTGGATGGCTGCGAAAAGATCTATGCTGTGGGCGACGGCACCGGCTTCACCCGCTCGCTCAGCCAGGCGGCCGCCCACGGCCTGTATGTGGCAGATAAGATCCTGCGGGATTAAGCCTTTCCCGGCCCCTAAAAGAAAAGCGGCCGCCCCGGAGTATTCCGGGGCGGTTTTTTGTTTTTAGCACAGACGCATGCGCAGGGCCTTTACACGGGCTTCAGCTCTGATGAAAAGTCCACCGTTGCAATGTCGTACAGTGTCCCCGTACGAAGCAGCGCTTCGCAGGCTGCGGTATCATACAGCTTCAGCCACCATGCATAATGGAACGTATCGTTTCCCCTGGCAAATGTCGCTTGGTTGAGCATCTCGGCTTCCCGGTTCAGGTAAGCGTTGATCTCCCGTGTCATTTCCGCTTCTTCTTTGTCCGCAACGGGGGCTCCGTCTACCGTTACATCGTCCAGCTTTCCGGTCAGACACACTTCAAGATGCAGTGCGCCGCCTGCAGTGGAAGCTGTATGCGTAAGCTGCAGCTGCTGTGTCCGGAATGATACGACCCGTCCCTCGATCTGTGTGTTCACTGTAAGCTGCCGTGCCTTCCCATTCAGCAGAAGAAACATCTGCATTGCAGCGTCCTCCAAAACAGCATAGGGTGCGCCACTGCGAAACAGCACCATTTGCCGGACCCCGCGAAACTCCTTCTCTTCTTTGGAAAATGAAAACACGGGAAGATATCCGTCCAGACCGCCTGTTCCCGAAAGATTGATCTCAAAAATGCTTTGCGTACGATCCTGCTCATCGGCTCCCATTCCGATCAGCCGTTCGCCTTCTCTCACTACATCGCTGATCACGTCCTCGCATTCAGACAGCTCTTCCGCCGTCAGCGGCGTTAAAAACGCAGCAAGATTTGGACGCGCGGCGTTTTCGTCTGCAAAATAAGAAAGGTACGGCGTTACATTGCGCGCGGCGCCGGGCCCCAAAAGCAAAATCTCATTCTGGGCATAAAACGGTTTTTTGTTTTGCTGCTGTTCCGCCTTGTACAGAGCTTCTTCAATGCTCTTTCCCTGTGCCGTATAAATTTTAGCCTGCCCTTCCACCGAGGCCGTATCAGAATTCGGCGCACAGGTGAACACCACCAGTCCAGCCTGCACCTGCCCGCCGGACTCGTCCAGGTACACCATCTTCACAATGGCGCGTTCCCCCAGACTGCGGCTTTGCTTACAGCCGCACAGCAGCATCAAAAGCAGTGTCAACGCAATTATTTTATACGCGTTTTTTTGCATAGAAGCCCTCCATTACACAGCCGTACACCACCGTACATGCCAGCAGCACGGCCGTACCTGCCGTGAGTACCGCGCGCAGCGTCTCAGGCGGCGCGCCCGCACATACGGCCAGCAGCACGGCAAGCAATCCCACAGCATATCCGCAGGTTTTGCCTCCGCGCTGGCTATGGGGCAGCAGCGGTGTAAGGGCGCTCTGCACGCCGTAGGCGAGCGCTGCTACCTTACACAGCTCCGCCAGCATCCACGCAGCAATGTGCAGAGCATCCAGACGGCGGAATACAGAAATGCTGCCCAGACGTGAAAGCGTATGGATGGTCTGCTGCTGCAGCTGCGCCTTCATACCCAAAACCGCCTCGGAGCAGAACGTCAGTCCGATATAAAATACGCACAGCAGCGCCAGCGTTTTGAGCAGCGGCCGGCGCTTCTCCCGGTTTGCATGCAGGCTCAGCAGACAGAACAACGGTAATTCCGGCGGCAACGTAAAACCGCGCGCGGCCGTCCGCAAAACCTCTGGAAAATCAAATGGCTGAAAGGTAAGGTTCGACAGATGCATGCCGCCCAGGTTGGAGACCAGCATCAGTGCCATAGAGAGTAAAAAGAGGCCTGCGGCCAGACCGAGCACACGTACGATGCCTTCCAGCCCGCACCGCAGCGCATAAAACACCACAAGAAGAAACAGCCCGTATACCAACAGCTGCGGCATCGGCTCGTCGCTCACATAGCGAAAAAACGCCTCGGAACGCACCATCGCTGCCGCTCCCCCGGCGGCGAACAGCACCGCCGAAAGCGTGAGCAGCGCCTTGGACCCAAACGTAACGCCGCCCTTCAGCGTGGTGAAGGCTTCGCGCCGCAGCAACCCCAGCACGGGCAGAAGCAGTATGCTGACCACAGCCGTGTTGAGGACAGCGGCCAAAATCGCAATCTGCGCGCCCGCCGAGCCTCCGGAGGTAAATGGGCGCACAGCCATATCCACCGCCAATGAGAGGAACACCAGTGTACAGAGCTGTTTTGCGCTCACTGTTGTATGCTCGTTCATTGCGTCTCCCCCGTTTCCTTTCCGGGCAGCTGGTCAATGGAAAAATCTGCCCGCGCCAGCGTATGCCAGTTGCGCCGCAGCAGGCCGTCCCTCCAAAATGCACTGCTGCCCGGCGCGATGGGCGCTGTATACGGGATACCGAAAGAATTCATACCGCACATCCCCAGCAGCATACAAAACAGCAGCGTAACGATACCCAAAGGCCCCAAGAGGCCGCCGGCCAATATATACAGGATGCGCAGCACTGTGATCGGCTCGTACAGCGATGGCACTACAAAGGTGCAGATCGCTGTCATTGCGGCCACGATGACCACAGGTGTGCCCACAATGCCTGCGCTGACGGCAGCATCCCCTACGATGAGCGCCGCCACAAGGCTCACCGAATGGCCGATGGGCTTGGGCAGACGCAGCCCTGCCTCCCGCACGATCTCCAGCAGAAAATTGACAAACAGTGCTTCCATAAACAGCGGCAGCGGCGTGGCAAGCTCCGCAGACGCAACTTTGTACAGCAGTTCCGGCGGCAGCAGCTCCGGCGTGAAATTCGCAACGGACACGAACACGCCCGGCAGCATCACCGCGATGAGGAACGCAGAGTATTTCAGAATGCGGATAAGCGATGCAAAGTATGCTTTTTCGGAATAGTCGTCCATGCTCTGAAAATTCTCATTGAAAAAATAAGGCACGATCATAGCGAAAGGGCTTCCATTCGCCATGATAATGATTTTCCCCTCGCAGATTTTTGCGCAGGCAGTATCCGGCCGTTCCGTGTATCCTACCGATTGAAAAAATGAAAATCGGCTTTTCTGCAAAAACGCCGCCAGATAACCGGTATCGAACAAAAACGGCAGCTTAACCGATTCCAGCCTGCGCTTCACAGTGGAAAGCATCTGCTTCGGGACAAGCTGTGTGTTGTATAAAAGCGCAATTTCCGTTTTGGTATGTTCCCCCACTGTCATCGTTTCCACCATCAGCTCACCGCTGCGTATCAGACGCCGCATCAAGCTGATGTTCACACGAAGCGGTTCTGTAAAGCCTTCCCGCGAGCCACGGACATTCCCTTCCCCGCTTGGCTCCTGCACCGAGCGGAACTGCATGCTCTGTGTAGAAAGAACCAGCCCCCGTGCTACACCGTCGATCAGAATGACGCTGGTGCCCGCCGTCAGCTGCGCACGCGCATCTTCCACACAGACAACGCTTTTGCTCTCCAGCGGAATGGCCGTCTGCTTGAGGATATAGTCAAACAGCTCTTCCGGAGTCTCCGGCTGAACGTCCGGCTTACTCAAAACGTCGAGCATCATGATCCAGAGCCGCTCTATACTGGAAAGCCCCTCAAACATGCAAATACAGGCCGGATATCCCATCAGTGTGATATCCTTTGTATAAAAATCCGTCGCTGTGCCGAACAGCCCCTTGAGCGCGAGCTTGTTGTCCAAAAGGCTTGTCGTTAATGTCTGTTCCAAATGCATCCCCTCCCGTGCCCTTAGTATGGCGGGAGCAGGATAAATTTAGTCAAACCGGGCAACATTCAATAACAGCGGCCCGCTGTGGGCCAATACATTGAAAAGGAGTCCGCCATGGCAATCCTGCTGTTCCGCACCTTGCTCGTTTATGTGCTCATTATCGGCGCAATGCGCCTGATGGGCAAAAAACAGCTCGGCGAGCTGCAGCCCTCCGAGCTTGTTTCCACAATTTTGATTTCCAATCTTGCTTCTATCTCAATTGAATCGCCGGAGCTCCCGCTCATCGGAAGCGTGGTTCCCGTGTTCATCATTGTCGCAACGGAAATACTCCTGTCCGCGCTGTGTGTGCGGTCCCGCCGCGCTGCAAAGCTGGTCTCCGGCAGCCCGCGCGTCATCATCCGGAACGGCGTGATCGACCAAGCCACTTTGTTCGATCTGCGCTTTACCGTGGACGACCTGCTGGAAGCGCTGCGTGGCAAGGACGTATTTGAGCTTTCAGATGTCGCTTTCGCCATTGTGGAAACCAATGGAAGCGTGAGCGTGCTGAAAAAGTTTCCGCGCGATACGCCCTGCAACGAAGACCTTCACATTGAACCGCCCACAGCAAAGCAACCGTCGCTTCCTTTGCTGGTGGACGGCGTGCTGAATCCCGTCAATATGCGGCTTTACTCTGTGGATGCGGACTGGATAGACGCTCAGTGCCGCAATGCGGGGCTCGCACGGAAGGACGTGCTTTTATTTTTGTGCAACGACGCCAAAGAGACGAGTATCGTAAAAAAAGAAAGCCGGTAAAAACCGGCTTTCCGCATCGTTTTTAAGGAGATGTTTTCATGCGCAGGATACGCATTGCGATCTTTATTCTGCTGCTTGCCGCAGCGCTTTCGGCCGCCAGCCACTTTGCAGTTTTTCGTGTAACACAATCTGTCCAGGCCCAGCTTTCCGGGATACGCGCAGCCGCAGGCGCGCAGAATTACGAAAACGCCGCACACCAAATCGACGCATTGCTGGAATACTATGAAACACGCCAGCATCTGCTGGAATTCTTCATCCGGCGTGAAACCGTCACATCCGCTTCAGTCAGCCTGCATGGCCTGTCAGCCTATGCGAACGGCGAAACCATACAGGACCTGTTCAGCGAGATCGACAAAGCAAGCGAGCAGATCCATGCCATGGAGCATTTATTTTTCAGCATCTTCTGACGCGGTGTCACGTCCCTGTGTGGCACGCTTATTCAGCAGGTCCTTCAATTCGTCCATAAAGGTGTTGATATCTCCGAACTGGCGATATACCGACGCAAAGCGCACATAAGCTACTTCGTCGATATTTTTCAGCTCCTGCATGGCAAGTTCGCCCACATGAATGGACGTGATCTCCCGCTCGTAGGAATTGAGCAGCGCCTGTTCGATATTGTCCACGGCGTCCTCCAGCATCTGATACGACACCGGCCGCTTTTCGCAGGCCCGCATCATCCCGTTCAGCAGCTTCTGACGGTTGAACGCTTCACGCGACTTATCCTTTTTCACCACCATAAGAGGCACGGTCTCCACGATCTCGTAGGTGGTGAACCTTTTTTGACATACAAGACACTCCCGGCGGCGGCGGATGCGTTCCCCGTCGTCAGCCGGCCGGGAATCGATCACCTTGGAGTCTATCTCACCGCAATAAGGACATTTCATGGGCACTGCTCCTTTTCCGAGCCGGATGCTACGGAGCATCCGGCATAAATTTTGTTCACCATCGCCGCAGAAGCCAGCAGCTCATCCATTGAGGAAAAACCGCTTCGGTACAGTTCGATGATGATGTCTCCCGCAAAACCGCCGCGCCTGAGTTCCCTGAAAAACGGTTCAAGTGCCAAGCCGCCCGTACCCGGCGCTGTACAGTCGTTTTGCTGTGTATAATCGCTCAAATGGACATGCGCGATTTTTCCGCGCATCGCATCCAGCATTTCCTCCAGCTGCACTCCGGCACGCCGCTGCTGCTTTACATCCAGAACAAATGAGACATCGTCCCCCGTATATTCCCGCATTTGACGCACATATTCCGGCAGGCCGCATTTGCAGCGCACCACGTTTTCCTGACAGAAATCAACGCCATATTCCCGCGCTGTCCTGCGCAGCAGCAGATAATTTTCGCAATGCCTTTGAAACGGAAACGGCGTCTGCCTGTAATCGCCGTGGAACACCACGCGTGGGATTCCCAACACACGGCATACCTCAAAATAACGCCGATAGATACGCAGGCCGTCCTCCAACCTGCCGCCGTATTCAGAAGCGAAGAAAAATGTTTCCATCCCCGACGTAAAGGGGTGCAGAGCGGCGGCGCGCATGCCCGCATCCTGAAGGACCGACCGCAGGCGCTCCGTATAAGAAAGCTCCAGTTCACTGAATGTGTTGAGAAAAATCTCCACCGTTTCCACGCCTGCGCCGCGCAGTGCGGACAGCGCCTCTGCTGTTTCCTGCGGGTAAAAGCAGGAAGTGGATATTCCGCACTGCATGGTCAAAACACCTCGCTTGATTGCTCTTATTATGGCACAGTCCCGGCCTTTTTGCAAGCAAAAAGCGGACGCATCCAAGATACGTCCGCTTGGTATTCCCTATTCAGGCCTTTTTCTTGCGGGGCTTCGCTTTTTTGTGCAATTCCCATTCCACCCACAGCGGGCCGGCAATACAGATTGTGCTGTAAACACCGGAGATCATGCCAATGATGAGCGGGAACGCAAATGTAAAGATACTGTCCAACCCGAACACCACAGACACGACGCATACAGTACCCAACGCCAGCAGCGTGGAAATGGTCGTATTGATGGAGCGGCGCAGGCTCTGATTGATGCTGTTGTTCACAAGCGTGGCAAAATCCATCGAATTACCGTACAACTGGCGGTTCTCACGCACACGGTCATAAATAACGACTGTATCATTGATGGAATAACCCAAGATCGTGAGCAGTGCCGCAATAAAGTTCCCGTTGAGGGGGATGCGCATGACGACGAACACGCCATATACCACGATCAGGTCATGCACCAGAGCCACAACAGCCATGCTGCCCGCAGGCCAGCCGCCGATTTTCTTAAAGCGGACGGCGATGTAGACCAAGATCAACAGCGAAGCCGCCACAACGGCCACGATGCTCTTGGCAAAGAACTCCTTACCGATGGTCGGGTCCACATTATTCAGCGAAAGCTGGCGAAAGCTGTTATCCGAATAGTTTTCTTCCAGCCTGACACTCAAGGCTTCCACTGTGGCGGTTTCCACCGTCTGTGTGCCCGGCATGGAAATCGTCAGCGTCTGTGCGTCGGACGCAATGCTGCTGCCGGTCTGCAGCGTTACGTTGCTACCCAGCGTACTTTCAATATCCTTTTGCACCGCAGAGATATCCAGCTCACCCGTATAGCTGTAGGTAAGCATCGCGCCGCCTTTGAACTGGATATCCATTTCAACGCCGAAAATCACGCTGAACAGAAGAATGAATACGATCAGCACGGCGGAAAAGATGAAGAACTTTTTGCGGTTCCCAACGATGTCATACTGTTTTTTCATTCTTTACCCCTCCATACAAAACCGGGTTGCGCATGCATTTCAGCTTGGAGATGCCCTTCAGCATCACGCGCGTGCAGATAACGCCGAACACAAAGTTCAGCAGCACGCCCACCAGCAGCGTATACCCGAAGGAATAGATCGTGCCCGCCGTAGAGGGGCCGAAGGCAAAGAAGATCGGCTTGAGCATCCTGGCGAAAAAGCCGTCTGTGGGGCCAAACGCACCCATCAGCATCACCGCGACGATGATGACCGTGACGTTGCCGTCGATGACCGGCGCAAGGCCGCGGTCGAAGCCGGCGCGGATGGCGCCGTCGATGCTCTTGCCGGAGCGGATCTCCTCCTTGATGCGCTCGGCGGCGATGACGTTGGCGTCAACACCCATACCGATGGCAAGGATGATGCCCGCGATGCCCGGCAGCGTCAGCGTGAAGCTGTTGAGCACAGAGAAATAGCCGGATACGAATGCGAGCGTCATGGCCGTCTGCCCCAACAGCGCAATAACCGCCACCGCGCCGGGCAGACGGTAATTCGCAATCATGAACAGCGCCACCAGCACGAACGCGACCACGCCTGCGATCACCATGGCCTGCAGCGAGTTTGCTCCCAGGCTGGGGCTGATCGTGCTGTAATTCTCGGCCGTAAGCGCAAACGGCAGCGCGCCGGAATTGATCTTGTTTGCCAGAGAGATGGCTTCGTCGCGCGTCTTGTCATCCGAACCGTTCAGTGTGATCATGGCGTTTCCGTCCGTGATTGCAGAGTTAACGGTGGGATAAGAGATCATCGTGTCGTCCATCCAGATAGAGATGGTTCCCTTGGACTCCGAAAGGCGCGTGGTGGCCTCGGCAAAGCTCTCTTTGCCGGAATCGTTGAGTTCCAGCGAAACATAATACTGGCCGTATGTAGCGCTGTTCGCATTGTTGTCCACGGCAGCGGTCGCGCTTTTGATGTCCTTGCCCTCAAGAATGATGTTCTCCGCCGTCACACCTGTGGGCTTTCCCTCGCTGTCCACTTCTTTACCCTCGCGGAACGTGAGCACCGCAGTGGCGCCGATCTCCTGGATCGCGGACTCGGGGTTGAAATCCGTCTCACCTTCCTTCCACGGGAAACGAACGATGATACGGTCCTTATTGTAATCCGTATACACTTCGTTGTCCGTGATGTTCAGGTTCACAAGGCGCTGCTGGATGACGGACTCCGCCGCGGCCATCTGCTCGTCCGTTGCGTCGTAGCCGTCGGCCGGCATGAACGTCACGTCCACGCCGCCTCGGATGTCGATGCCGAAGCGGATGTCCTGCGCGCCCTTCACCCAAATTTTTGTTGTGTCGCCATACTGCGTGCTGATGCCCAGGAACGCGGTAAACGCGAACACGACGATCAGGACCGCAACAACAAAAAATTGCCAGGGTTTCCCTTTTGTCTTCATGGTGTTCCTCCAGAAATGAAATTATCTATCCTACCACGGCGCGGGCCCAGGCGCAAAGCGCCGGGACATCACTGCCGCTGCAATAGCTTTTCCAGCGTGGCGATACGCACACACACGCACAACAGCCGGGAAGCTGTCTCCAGCTCATCCAGCGGCGGGAACGTGGGCGCGATACGGATGTTGCTGTCCTGCGGGTCCACGCCGTAAGGATAAGCGGCCCCGGCATCCGTCAGCACAACGCCTGCTTCCCTGCACAGCTGGACCGTACGTTTGGCACATCCGCCGAGCGTATACAGGCTGAGGAAATAACCTCCGTTGGGCTTTGTCCAGCGGGCAATACTTCCACAGCCGGAGAGGCCCTCGTCCAATATCGCGAGCACGGCCCTGAACTTCGGCTCCAGAAGCGCACGGTGCTTTTCCATATGGGCGGCCAAACCATCCATATCCTTCAGAAAACGTATATGACGAACTTGGTTCAGCTTATCAAAGCTGATGATCATCGGGAACATGTTTTTAAGGATATAGTCGATGTTGCGGCGGCTGGCGGTCATTGCAGCTACGCCTGCGCCCGGGAATGTCACCTTGCTCAGTGAACAGAACATCAAGGCACGGTCCTCATGGCCGACCTTGCGGCATTCTTCCAGCATGTTCAAGATCACGTCATGGGTATCGGTCAAATGATGCACGCAGTATGCATTGTCCCACATGATCTTGAAATCAGGCGCGGCGGTTTCCATCGCGGCCAGCCGGCGCACGGTTTCATCACTGTAACTGTATCCGTCCGGATTGGAATACAGCGGCACGCACCAGATTCCCTTTACCGCCTCATCCTTCACAAGCGCTTCCACACAGTCCATATCCGGCCCTGTGGGAAGCATGGGAACGGTGATAAGCTCAAATCCGAAATATTCCGTCACACGGAAGTGACGGTCGTAGCCCGGCGCAGGGCACAAAAATTTAGGCCTGCCGCACGCATTCCACGCGGCAGGGCTATCGGCAAAGCCCAGGCGCCATCCCAGGTCGATCAGGTAATACATCATATTCAGGCTGGAGTTTCCGCCCACGATCACCTCATCCGGCTGTGCGCCCAGAATATCGGCAAAAAAGCGGCGTGCCTCCGGCATGCCTTCCAGGTTGCCGTAATTGCGCGAATCGATCCCCGTCTCACCTTTGTAATCCGTGATGGTAAGCAGGTCCATCGAAAGATCCAACTGGTCCGGCGCGGGTTTCCCGCGTGACATATCAAGCTTCAAACCTTTCGCCGCATACTCCTCATAAATCTTGCGCAGGCTGTCCAGTTCCTGCGCGCACTGCCGGCTGTCCATAGCAAAATAATCTGCCATGTTTCTTTTCCCCTCTCTCGTCCATTTCCCTCATGCGATACTTTCCCGGAGCGTCCCCAAAGCCGGAACGCTTCAACTGTGCGGCACGTCAAAAAAGCAGGCCGGCACAAGATATTATTATAATATAAACGGCGCGATTGTACAAGTTGAAACGCAATTTTCCCTCCATTTTACGCAAAAAAGTTACAGCGCGCAACGCGCGCTGTAACTTTTCGGGGTGTTTTCTTTTAAAATCAGATGCGCTCCACGCCGAGTGTGACCGATTCTCCGTTGACGTCCCACTCCTTGGTGTAGCCTGCGAGGCTTCCTGTGCACACCGCATCCGCCAGAATATCGCCGCCTACCTGCGCGCTGTTTGCTGCGAGCAGCGCCTCGATCTTTCGGTTGCCGGAGGCATAGGCCCGGATATGGTCTTCCACATGAAAGCCCGCTTCCTTGCGCATGGTTTGGAATTTGCTCACAAGCTCACGCACAAAGCCCTCTTCGATGAGCGCTTCCGTCAGCTCCGTATCAATGGCCACCGTCACGCCGCCGTCCTCAACGGTGAAGTACCGGTCAGACTGCGTCATCTCGATGAGCAGGTCCTCCGGCGCCAGTTCAACGGCTCCCCCCTGCAGTTCCAGACGGAGCACGCCGTTTGCATCCAGTTCTTTTTTTGCTGCACTGCCGTCAAGCTCCATCAGCGCGGTGCGGATCTCGCCCAGGCGCTTGCCGTATTTGGGGCCCAGCGTCTTGAGCTGGGGCTTGAAGCTGTACGAGGTAAACGCGGAAACGTCCTGCGTGAAGGTCACGGCCTTGATGTTCAGCTCATCCTCGATGATCTCTTTGTAGAAATCTCCCAGCTCCTCCTCCGCTTTCACAAACATCTGCGCCAGAGGCTGGCGGTTCTTACGGTTTGAACCGTTGCGCGCCGCCCGGCCCAGCACCACGATTTTGAGCACAAGGTCCATATCCCGCTCCAGCTGCGCGTCGATGCGGCGCTCGTCCGCTTCGGGGAAACCGCACAAGTGAACGCTCTCCGGCGCGCCCTTATCCAGGCTGCGCACCAGATTTTGGTAGATGCTCTCCGCCATGAAAGGGATCATGGGCGCGGCAGCCTTGCTTGTGGTCACAAGAGCGGTGTACAGCGTCATATAGGCGTTGATCTTATCCTGCGGCATGTCTTTGCCCCAGAACCGTTCGCGGCTGCGGCGCACGTACCAGTTGCTCAGATCATCCACAAACTCCTGCAAGCTGCGCGCCGCCTCGGGAATGGCGTAAGCTGCCAGATTTTCATCCACGGATTTTACCATAGAGTTCATTTTGGACAAGATCCATTTGTCCATCACAGACAATTTGTCGTATTCCAGCGCATATTTCGTAGCGTCGAATGCATCGATGTTGGCATACAGCACATAGAATGCATAGGTGTTCCACAGCGTACCCATCAGCTTGCGCTGGCCTTCCTGCACGCCTTTGTCTGAAAAGCGTTTGGGCAGCCAAGGCGCCCCGTTCGTATAAAAATACCAGCGAATGGCGTCCGCGCCGTACTTCGCCAGCGCCTCGAACGGATCGACCGCGTTGCCCTTGGACTTAGACATCTTCTGGCCGTTTTCGTCCTGTACCAGCCCCGTGACAACGACATTCTTATAGGGCGCCTTGTTGAAAATCAGCGTGGAGATAGCCAGCAGCGAATAGAACCAGCCTCGGGTCTGATCCACGGATTCAGAAATAAAATCCGCCGGAAACTGCTGCTCGAACAACTCCTTGTTTTCAAAGGGATAATGGTGCTGTGCAAAAGGCATGGCGCCCGAATCGAACCAGCAGTCGATGACCTCGGGAACACGTTTCATCTGCTTGCCGCAGTGCGGGCACTTAATGGTGACCGCATCGATATACGGCCGGTGCAGCTCGATCTTGTCCGGGCAATTATCGGACATGGATCTCAGTTCTTCGATGCTGCCGACAGAATGGCGGTGACCGCACTCGCATTCCCAAATATTCAGCGGCGTGCCCCAATAACGGTTGCGGCTGATACCCCAATCCTGCACGTTTTCCAGCCAGTCTCCAAAGCGACCCTTGCCGATGCTCTCCGGCACCCAGTTGACGGTATTGTTGTTGCGGATGAGATCCTGCTTTACCTCCGTCATTTTGATGAACCAGGAATCGCGGGCATAGTAGATGAGCGGTGTGCCGCAGCGCCAGCAGTGCGGATAGCTATGCTCAAATACCGGCGCGCTGAACAGCAGGCCGCGCGTTTCCAGATCCCTGAGCACTTCCTTGTCCGCTTTTTTGCAGAACATACCCGCCCAAGGGGTTTCTTTGGTCATCTCGCCCTTTGCGTCCACAAGCTGCACCAGCGGCAGGCCGTATTTACGTCCCACATTCGCATCGTCCTCACCGAAAGCCGGCGCGATATGCACGATGCCCGTGCCGTCCGTCAGCGTGACGTAACCGTCACATACCACATACCAGCACTTTTCCTTCGGCTGTACGAATGCGAACAGCGGCTCGTATTCTTTATATTCCAGATCGCGTCCTGTATAGGCCTCCAGCACCGTATAAGCGCCCTCGCCCAGTACGGTATCCGCCAGAGCCTCCGCCAGATAATAGACGGTGCCGTCCCCGTTCATGCGCACCTTGACATAACGCTCATCCGGGTGTACGCACAGTGCAACATTGGAAGGCAGCGTCCAGGGCGTGGTCGTCCACGCAAGGATGTAAGCGTCTTCCTCCTTCACCTTGAATTTGGCGATGGCGGAGCGCTCCTTCACGTCCTTGTACCCTTGTGCCACTTCATGGCTGGACAGCGGCGTCCCGCATCGCGGGCAATAGGGCACGATTTTAAATCCCTTGTAAAGCAGGCCCTTTTCCCAAATGTTTTTCAGCGCCCACCACTCGGATTCAATGTAGGCGTTATCATAAGTGACATAAGGGTGCTCCATATCCGCCCAAAAACCAACCGTGTGAGAAAAATCCTCCCACATGCCCTTGTATTTCCAAACGCTCTCCTTACACCTCTGGATGAACGGCTCCAGGCCGTATTCCTCGATTTGTTCCTTGCCGTCCAGCCCCAGGAGCTTTTCCACCTCCAGCTCCACAGGCAGGCCGTGCGTGTCCCATCCTGCCTTACGGGGCACCATGCAGCCTTTCATCGCGTGATAACGCGGGATCATATCCTTAAAGGCGCGTGTTTCCACATGGCCGATATGGGGTTTTCCGTTGGCTGTCGGCGGGCCGTCATAAAATGTATATGTCCGGCCGTTTCTGCGCGAGTCGATGCTCTTTTCGAAGATCTGGTTGTCCTCCCAGAACTTCTCCACAGCCTTTTCCCGCTCGATAAAATTCAGATTTGCGGATACCTTGTCATACAACACGTCAAAATCCTCCTGCAGCAAGTTTGCTTTTTTATGAAACCACACACGACGGCGCTTACCGCATGCGTTCCTGCTTTTGAAACGTCTTTCACTGTCAAATACAAAAAAATGCCTCCGTCCTGCGAACAGGACGAAGACATTGCTTCGCGAACCACCTATTGCAGCGTACCAGCATACGCGCTTTCGATAACGGTGAAAAACCGGCATGGCTTACTAGCGGTTCAGCCTGCAGCTCCGGAGGGATATTCGGCAGAGTACTACTTGCACCGGGCTTCCACTCTCCCCGGTTCGCTTTGGCTTTTGCACGGTGCTTACTGTCTCCATCAGCGCCTTTTTCCTTGTACCTTTTATATATAGCACAAGCCCGCGAAAAAGTCAAACAAAACACACCGAAAATCTTTTGCGTGCAGCACCATGCTAGCCGGCGTGACGCGCGTCTTCGGCGCATTCCGCAGACAACACCGTATAGCCGCCCGCCCGGACAGCTTCTTTCAACTGTCCCAGATCCGGCTTTTCCTTGCAGTGCACGTTTGCCCGCGCGCCGGCCACGTCCGCCTCAGCCCAGTATCCGTCCATGCGGTTGATGGCATTTTCCACACGGCGCGCGCAATTTGCACACACCATGCCGTCTATTTTCAGAACAGCATGATAGGGATAATGGCTCCTGTTCCGGTCCGCCACGCGCACCTTTTTTTCTGCCGGCTCCCGTTCGCCGCAGCAGCCGCCGCCCTGCCGCAGTTTCTTTGCATAGGAGCGGATACCGAAGCACACGCACAATGTCAGCAGAACCAAAACGACCGCAGTCATCATAACGAACCTCCTTTTCCAAAGCAAAGGCCGCCGCAGCGCACGTGCAGCGGCCTTTACGGGCACCCCGGAAGAACCGGAATCAAAACACGGCATCATCAAACATTGATCTTGCCGTTCAGCTTGCCGGAGGCTGCCCCACCGCGCTTATAATCCGCGTTGTATTGATTGGGGCGTACCAGCATGTAGATCAGGAATGCAAGAACCAACAGAGCGGCAACAGTGCCGGCCCCGAACGCAGTCTCGCCTGTGATAAGACCTCCCAACTGATAGGTGATGAGCGAAACAGCATAGGCAAACACACACATGTATCCGATGGCCGCGAGCGTCCATTTCCCGTTGTTCATTTCGCGCTTGATGGCGCCCATAGCGGCGAAGCACGGCGCACACAGCAAATTGAACAGCATAAAGCTGTATGCGGACAGCTGCGTATAATGCAGCGCGACGGCAGACCAGAGATTCGCGTCATCTTCCGCAACTTCTTCGCCCACATGAAACAGCACGCCGAAAGTCGACACCACGTTTTCCTTGGCAATCAGGCCTGTGACGGTAGCCACGGTGGACTGCCAATCACCAAAGCCAAGCGGTGCAAAGATGAAGGACACAGCGCTGCCGACAACAGCAAGCAGGCTGCTGTTGTTGTCCTCCACCATGCCAAAGGAGCCGTCCGTAAAGCCAAAGCCCTGCAGAAACCACAATACAACGGAGGAAGCAAGAATGATGGTGCCTGCGCGTTTAATGAAGCTCCAGCCACGCTCCCATGTGGCATGCAGCACGTTTTTCGCACTTGGCACATGATAAGCGGGCAGTTCCATGACAAAGGGCGCCGGTTCGCCCGCGAAAGGCTTTGTTTTCTTCAGCATAATGCCGCTGATAACAATAGCTGCCACACCAATGAAGTATGCACTTACAGCCACAAGGCCGCTGCCGCCGAACAACGCTCCCGCAAACAGGCCGATGATGGGCATTTTCGCACCGCACGGGATAAAGCAGGTGGTCATAATGGTCATCTTGCGGTCGCGGTCATTTTCAATGGTGCGGGACGCCATAACACCCGGCACGCCGCAGCCGGAGCCGATGAGCATTGGGATGAAGCTCTTTCCCGAGAGGCCGAATTTGCGGAAAACACGGTCCAGAATAAATGCAATGCGGGCCATGTAACCGATGTCCTCCAGAACGGAGAGCATCAGGAACAGTACAAGCATCTGAGGCACAAAGCCCAGCACCGCGCCCACACCGCCGATGATGCCGTCGACGATAAGGCCCGAGAGCCAGCCGGCCACGCCCCAGCCCTCCAACAGCGCGGCCGCTCCGCCCTGCAGCCATTCAGCGGCAAATACATCGTTTGTCCAGTCCGTCAAAAAGCTGCCGAACGGCCCCATGGCGATCCAATAGACCAGATACATGACTACGGCAAAAATCGGCAGCGCCAGAACGCGGTTTGTTACGATACGGTCGATCTTGTCGGAAGCCGTCATGCTGTGTCTGGCCGCCTTCTTTTTCACACAGCGGTCTACAACCTTGCTGATGTATGCATAACGCTGGTTTGTGATGATGCTTTCCGCATCGTCGTCCAGCTCTTTTTCGCAGTCTTTGATATGTGTCTCCAAATGCGTCATCAGACGGCTGCCGAGGTCCAGCTCCGCAGCCACTTTTTCATCGCGCTCAAAAAGCTTGATAGCGTACCAGCGCAGGTTCTGCGCATCCACTTTGTCGGAGATGGATTCTTCGATGTGGGCAATGGCATGCTCCACACTTCCCGTAAACACATGGGGCTGCTCATTGGCCGCGCGGCCCGAGGCGATGGCGATGGCTTTTTCCGCAACCGCCATACTGCCCTCGCCCTTCAAGGCGCTCGTTTCCATCACCGCGCATCCAAGCTCTGCGCCCAGCTTCGCGAGGTCGATTTTGTCTCCGTTTTTGCGCACGATATCAATCATATTCACCGCGATGACCACAGGGATACCCAGCTCCAGCAGCTGTGTGGTAAGGTAAAGATTGCGCTCCACGTTGGTGCCGTCCAAAATGTTGATGATCGCATCCGGTTTTTCTTTCACCAGAAATCCGCGAGCGACCACTTCCTCCAGAGTATAGGGGCTGAGGGAATAAATGCCGGGCAGATCCTGGATGACGACATCCTTATGCCCTTTCAACCGGCCTTCCTTTTTTTCCACGGTAACGCCAGGCCAGTTGCCAACGTACTGATTTGACCCTGTCAGGTCATTGAACATGGTTGTCTTGCCGCAGTTCGGGTTTCCGGCAAGCGCAATGGTGATACTCATTTCTCTGCCTCCTCTTATTCATGAGCCGCCAGCAATTGTTAGTTTACGCTAACCTCTTTGCAGAAACGGGCACTCATTCAACCTCGATCATTTCCGCATCAGCCTTGCGTACGCTCAGTTCATATCCGCGCACGTTCAGCTCCATCGGATCACCCAGCGGGGCTACCTTGCGCACATGCAGGTCAACGCCTCTGGTGATTCCCATGTCCATGATACGCCGCTTTACCGGGCCCTCGCCGTACAGTTTTTTCACCCTTACGGTCTCTCCCACCTTTGCGTCCTTCAGTGTTTTCATTTCGGTTCCTCCTTTAAATCATCACACGGTTCGCCAGTGTTCTGTCCAGCGCGATACGGCTTTCCTTCACCTGAAGAATCAGATTTCCCGCAATCTCGCTCACCACCGTGACAGAACCGTCTACTACGAATCCCAACTCCGCCAGATGCTGACGCACTTCGTCCTTGCCGGTAATTTTTCGAATCGTCACCGTTTCGCCCGGTTTTGCCATCGTCAAAGGCATCACTCCCCTTGCCTCCTTCCCAAACGCTGTTCAAGCGCAAAAGTTAGCTTTAACTAACCTCTTTCAACAGCATGAAGTTTACCACGACTAACCAAAGTTGTCAATAGCTAACCCCATAATTTTGCTCCATTTTTCTCGAACTTGCTAAAAGTTCGGGATTATGCTACTCTTTAATTATCAATAATGTGTCAAAGGGAGGCACACGCATGCAGATCCATGAATCATCCGAGGATTATTTGGAAAGCATTTTAATGTTAAAAGAGCGCAAAGGCTTCGTGCGCTCCATTGATATTGCGAACGAGCTGGATTATACCAAAGCGAGTGTCAGCATCGCCATGAAAAAGCTGCGGGAAAACGGCTATATCGAAGTGGATGCTGAAGGTTTTATCACCCTCACACCCGCGGGCCACAAAATTGCAGCCCGAATTTACGGCCGCCACAAGCTGCTGACGGAATTCTTTGTCCGCCTGGGCGTGAGCCAGGAGACCGCTGCGGCAGACGCCTGCAAAGTTGAGCATGACCTGAGCGAGGAAACTTTTGAAAAACTGCTGCTCCATGCACAGAAAAACTCCGAGGACCCAGGTACACGCTGAACAGACTGTGTATATCCTGTTGGGCAGCGGCAGATACCTGCCGCTGCCTTTTCTGCTCCCTGCCGGAATATTGCCCCAATTTTTTTGATATGCGCCAAATTCCCCTTGAATCATTCATACTTATCAGGTATACTTAAAACAGTTAGCATATGCTAATCGTTTTATTGAGACATTATGGAAAGGGAGCGCTTTTATGAGCTTAATGATTCAAAGCATTCACGGACGCGAAATTATTGATTCCCGGGGAAACCCCACGGTTGAGGCGGTCGTCCTTTTGCAAAACGGCGTCAGCGGCACAGCTGCCGTCCCCAGCGGCGCTTCGACCGGACAATTTGAAGCTTTGGAGCTGCGCGATGCAGACCCCGCCCGTTTCGGCGGAAAGGGCGTGCTGCGCGCTGTGAAAAATATCAACACTGAAATATGCGCCGCACTGACTGGCATGGACGCTTCCCATACCGGGGCGATCGACACGGCCATGCTTCGCCTGGACGGTACGCCGGACAAATCCCGGCTTGGCGCAAACGCGATTTTGGCGGTTTCTCTCGCCAGTGCCCGGGCCGCGGCAAACGCGCTGGGCCTTCCCCTGTACCGGTTTTTGGGCGGCGTCAGCGCCGATGTACTTCCTGTACCGATGATGAACATTCTCAACGGCGGCGCGCACGCAGCCAATAATATCGATGTACAGGAATTCATGATCATGCCGGTAGGCGCGCCCAGTTTTCACGAGGGGCTTCGTTGGTGCACCGAGGTGTTCCACAAACTGGCCGCGATTCTGAAAGCGGAAGGGCACTCCACCGCTGTCGGCGACGAAGGCGGCTACGCGCCGAATCTTGAGAGCGACGAAGAAGCCATCCAATATCTGCTGCGCGCCATTGAGGCTGCTGGTTACCGCCCCGGCGAGGATTTTGTACTGGCTATGGACGCAGCCTCCAGCGAATGGAAAGATGAAAACGGCTATTTCCTGCCAAAGAAAAAAACGCACTTCACCACAGATGAACTGATCGAGCACTGGAAAGCTCTGTGCGAAAAATATCCCATCCGGTCGATTGAGGACGCGTTGGATGAAGAGGACTGGGACGGGTGGAAAAAGCTCACGGAGGTGCTGGGGAGCCAGGTGCAGTTGGTGGGAGACGACTTTTTTGTCACCAACACGCAGCGTCTTCAGAAAGGCATCGACCGGAAATGCGGGAATTCTATCCTTATTAAACTGAATCAGATCGGTACTCTGACAGAGACCATGCAGGCTGTCAAGCTGGCGAAACGCGCCGGCTATACAGCCATCGTCTCTCATCGCTCCGGCGAGACAGAGGATACCACCATCGCGGATCTTTCCGTAGCATTGAATGCCGGCCAGATCAAAACAGGCGCACCCAGCCGCACCGAACGCGTGGCCAAATACAACCAGCTGCTGCGCATCGAAGAAGAGCTTGGCTCCGGCGCCAGATATTTGGGACGGGGCTGCTTTGCAAAATAGTTCCCGATCACAGCAGCGCGTTTCCCTGTATGTAAGTATGTAAAAATGCCCTCCGGCGGAATACTCTGCCGGAGGGCATTTATTCAGTTGCTTCAAAAATCAGGCTTCTTCAAACTGATCTTTGCCCACGCCGCAAACAGGGCAGACCCAGTCTTCGGGAACATCCTCCCACTTGGTGCCCGGCTCCACGCCGTTATCGGGGTCGCCAGCCGCCTCATCGTAGATGTACCCGCAAACAGTGCAGACATATTTCTTCATTGCAGCAAAACCTCCATTTATTTCTTCTTTCTGTCCGGCACTCCAAGGCACAAAAGCAAAATTGGAAATATATGCCTTTTCAGCCTGATGTCATTATAGCACGCAGGCTTGCAGGACGCAAGCGGATTTTTTGCGCAGCACAGCCAGCCGTTTTTTACGCACAGGCTCAGCCAAGAAACGCCTCGTTAAGCGTAACACCGAATTCTCCTGCGATGGCGCGCAGATTGTCGTCCGAGATGGTCTGACATATTTTCCCCTGCCCTGCGCTTTGTGCCAGAACCCATATCTGTGCCGCCTTTTCAATGGTATGCATCAAGCCGAAGGTGGTATCAAAATCCGGGCCGGAACAAAACAAACCGTGATGCGCCCATACCGCTGCGTCGTACTGTTTCATCAATTCCGACGTAGCTATGGCGATGTCTGCGCCGCCCGGCACCATCCAGGGTACGACGCCCACACCGCCCGGGAAAACCACCGGGCATTCTGTGGCGCTTTGCCACAAGGCACGGGTGAAATCCCGCGCCGTCAGCGGCAGGACATATGTCATAGCGATCAGGTTCGGCGTGTGGGCATGATAAATAACACGGTATACCCCCTCCGTCGCGGCCGCACGCACGCTGTGGTTCATAAAGTGGCTCGGGAATTCGCTGGTCGGCTTTGCGCCGTCTTCCAGGCCCCATACGATACGCCAGGCTCCGCCTGCGCTGTCGATCTCTACGATACCGATATTATGTGCCGGGTCCAACGCGACGTTGCGGAAATACTTGCCGCTGCCCGTGGTGAGAAAGTATTCCCCCGCCAGGTTCTTTCCCGTTACACCCATGCTCACCCATTCTCCCGCCGTTCGGAAGTAAGGACGGCACTGCTCTACCTCCTCCGGCCGCATGCGGTAGGTCAGATTTCCGCCGTTACGCTCGTGCCAGCCCTGCTCCCAACCGTCCGTGCACATGCGGATATAGTCCTGCACGATTTTTACATCCAAAATTCCCATTGCTGTTACCCTCTTCTGCTTAAAACTTCTTTTTCGTACTGTGTCACCGCGGCATACCAATCTCCGTCTGCGGGCACGCCCTGCCGGCGGCAGTATTCTGCCCAGACGTCACCGAAGGGAAGCGTCTTCGCTTCTTCCATCAGCACCATTTTCTCTGTGAAGTTCGCCCCGTCCTGCAGCTGCCTGAGCTTTTCATCCGGCTGCAGCAGAGCAAACAACAGCGCCTTCTGCGCGCTGCGCGTGCCCACCACCCAGGCTGCCACACGGTTGATGGAGGCATCGAAGAAATCAAGACCGATAAGCACCCGGTCCAGCGCGTCGTTGCGCACGACCTCTTTCATGATTTCCCGTGTTTCATCGTCGAACAGCACCACATGGTCCGAATCCCAGCGAACCGGGCGCGTAACATGCAGCGGCACCTTGTCAAAGAAGCACAGCATGGCCGGGATCTTGTCGCTTATGAGTTCCGTGGGATGGTAATGGCCCGCATCCAGCAGATTATACACACCCGGGTGTGTGGCTGCATACGCCGTGTAAAACTCATTGGAGCCTACGGTCATGCTTTCCAGCCCGATGCCGAACACCTTGCTCTCTACACAGTCTATGACGTTGGGGCACGGCTCTGCAAACACCTCGTCCAGCGCCGCCTTCAGGCGCAGCCGCGGGCCCATGCGGTCCGCCGGAATATCCTTGAAGCCGTCCGGCACCCATACATTGTTGAGCACCTGATCCCCCAGCTCTTCGCCGATACGCTGTGCAATGCGCCGGCCGGCCTTGCAGTGGTCGATCCAGAAACGGCGCACCGCCTCGTCCGGATGAGACAGCGTCAGCCCGTCCTTCACCATGGGGTGCGAAAAGCAGGTCGGGTTAAAATCGATCTCCAAGCTGTTTTCTTTCGCAAAATCCACCCACGGAACAAAGTATTTGTATTCCAGCCTGTCGCGGTCCACCCACTCCCCTTCCGGGAACACGGCATAGCTCGCATGCAGGTTGATGCGTTTTTTGCCCGGGATAAGGCCGGCAGCTTTCAGGAAATCGGCTTTCAACTCTTCAAAATTACGGGCTTTGCCGGGGTAGTTGCCTGTTGTCTGGATGCCATCGCCAGCCTTACCATCCTTCTGGTCGAAGCCCGCCACGTCGTCTCCCTGCCAGCAGTGGATGGAAATGGCTTTCTCCGCCAGCCGTGCCAGCGCGCGTTCCACATCAACGCCGAAGCGCCTGTAACATGCTTTTGCGTTCTCATAATCATTCATGGTGTTACCTCCTTGATATCAAAGCTTTGTCGGATCGCCGCCCTGGCAGCCTCCAAGTCATCAAACTCACCCGCCGCGATGAACTGTGCCATCAGGTTTCCCAACGCCGTCCCCTCCGTGGGCCCGGCGAACACCGGAAGACCTGTGGTCCGTGCCGTCAGCTCATTCAGATAACCGTCCTTGCTGCCGCCGCCCACAATGTTGATACTGGTATATACTTTTCCCGTCAGCGCGGACAGCTCCCGAACAGCGCCCGCATATCCGGCGGCCAGGCTGGCATATACACATTGCATCAGCTCGCCGACGGTTTGCGGCACCGACTGTCCGGTCTGTACGCAAAATTGCTTCACCGCATCGGTCATACTCTCCGGTGCAAGGAAGCTGCTGTCATTGACGTCAACCCGGGACATAAAATCCGCACATCCGCGCGCCTCCGCCTCCAGCTCCGCATAACTCCACTGCCGCTGTGCCGCCGCCGTTTTTTTTGAACCCTCCACATAAGAAACGCCGTTCAACTCGCGCCGGATGGACTGGATCATCCAAAGGCCCATGATATTTTTCAGATAACGGTAGCGGTACCTGTAACCGCCTTCATTCGTAAAATTGGCCAGCATACTCGCCTCGCCGGTAATGGGGGCTTCGTTTTCCACGCCCAGCAGGCTCCAGGTTCCGCTGGAAATATACACCGCGTTTTCATCCCGGGCCGGCACGGCCAGAAATGCGCTGCCGGTATCATGCGTAGCAGGCAGCAGCACGTCGCAGTCGAACCCAACTGCGCCCTGCACCTCCCCGGTAAAGCGCCCCACCCGTGCGCCCGGCAAATTCAGCGGACCAAAGATGCGCCGGGGCAGCCCCAGCGCTGCAATGACCGTGTCGTCCCAACTCCTGGTATAAGCGTTCACCAGCGCGGTGGACGTTGCGTTCGTATATTCGTTCAGCATATTGCCTGTGAGCAGATAATTGAAATATTCCGGTATCATCAGCAGACGGCTGGCAGCGGCCAGCTGTTCCGGGTGCTCACGCTGCAAAGCCGTCAGCTGATACGCGGTATTGAACACCTGCTTCTGGATACCTGTGCGGGCGTACAGCTCCGGGAACGGCAGGCCACGTTCCGCCTGTTCCATCGCGCCTTTCGTGCGTTTGTCCCGATACGCCACGGCGTCGCTCACAGGCCTGCCGTCGGCTCCCATCAGCACAAAATCCACGGCCCAGGTGTCTATACCCATGGTTTCGGGAACCTTATTTACAGCCTTGCACGCGCGCAGTCCCTCCAGAATGCTTTGCCACAGCTGTTCCGTATTCCAGCAGTCATGCCCGTTTTTCCGCACCTGAATGTTATCGAAGCGGTAGATCTCCTCCAGCATCATGCAGCCTTTCTCCACATGGCCCAGAATATGGCGCCCGGAGGATGCGCCGATGTCGATGGCAAGATGATATTTCACATGATCCCTCCTGCTCGTTCTGCCCGGTTCGGGTGTTCCGGCACGGCTCTGCCGTGCTCTTTTTTTCATTATACTGCACAGGCGAAAACAAAATAAGGACGCGGTTTTCAAAATAACCGCGTCCTTATTTCGCATATTCATGTTGCATTTTCTGTTTTCCACAATTCTGACCGGTATTCCTTGGGGCTTTTGCCATACCGCCGCCGGAACACACGGTGGAAATAGCTGGTGTTGTCATACCCGACCGCAGCGCAGACCTCCTGTATGGTGAGCCGCGTCTCCCGCAGCAGACGCGCCGCTTTGTCCAGCCGCTTGTGCAGCAGAAGCTCCTTGAAGGTGCTTCCCGTGGCACGCTTCACTTCCGCACTCAGATAAGGCAGACCCACATGAAATGCAGCCGCCACATCGGTGAGGCTCGCCGCACGGTAGTTCTCTTCGATTTCCCGTAGCGCGGCCTCCACCATCGGGCTGCGGATGCTGCCGTTCCGGGACATGTCAATGCATTCCGTATAATGCATCAGCTGCAGCAGCAAAAGCCCCATCGTCACCTGATTGATACGCCGGGCACCCGGCTGGCGGTTCACCAACGTCCACACCATATTCTCCACAAGATTCTGCACCGGCAGCACCTCCCGCACCCGAAAATGCAGATAGCTGACGGCAGCCCCTCCGGTGTACAGTTCCCCCAGTAAAAAACGCGAAAGAACATTGTCCATCCCCGCCATATTGAACGCCTCGTCAAAGAACTGGGGCAGCACAATAAAATTGACGGCGATATCGCCCGCGTCCGCCCGCTGGATGGCATGGCTCGCGTGCCGGTTCAGGAACAAAAGCTCCCCGGCCTCCAGCGTCACAAGCGCATCCCCGTCGATGCGGTGCACCGTTTTTCCACGGCACATATACATGATCTCCACATAATTGTGGCTGTGCCTCGGAAACGGTGCGAAGCGCGTATGGGGGCGGATGGACATCAGCTTTCCCTTCTCCAGCATCTTTGCCGCATCCACCTCAAACGCACGGCCCGAGGCGTACAGCGCCCGGTCCACACCACGGCCCTGCAGCAGCTCCCGTTCTTCCTCAGTGATCTGCGCCAGACGCTGCAGCAGGACTGCATCCACTCGTATCACTCCCCGCGCATCCTGAATCGTCAGCTTTTCTTTATCATACAGGGTAAGAACGGCAGATGCAAGACCAGCCTGTGGAAATCTGCCGCGATTCAATCCCTGGTGCCTGCATCAGCCTGCGCTTCTTCATCCTCTTTCTGCGCAGCATTTTCCACCTTTTCCAGAAAAGCATCCACGAATCTGTCCTCTATCTTTTTGTAGGCCAACACCGTCCCTTGTTCAATTTTCCTGTAAAGGCCAACAACCTTGCGCGCGAGCGCCGGTGTTTTTAATCTGTATTCGGGCATTTCCCATCTTCCTTTCTTACCGCATGGTGCGCAGTTCATCCACAAGCTCCGACAGCTGCGCCGGCGAAAACGTACTGCCGAGCATCATCGAAAGCCCTATCAGGCCCATAAATAAATCTTTCTTTCTGATGTGCATTTTCTTTCCTCTTTTCTTTTTTACAATCAATCTTATAAACGGCGGCCGTCCGCCTGTTCCGCCACCGCTTACTCCTTTATGCCGCGGCACAGCGGAATCAGACACAGAAGCAGAACGATTCCTGCAAAGCCAACCGCGACGCCCGGCACCAGCATGCCCCAAAGCATGGTCATGCACATACCCGTTCCCAGTGCAAGTGTGCCCGCCAGCCCAATCAAGCCCCGAATCAGACTACGCCCACTGAAATGCCGCACGGCCGGCTTGCCTGACATAATACGATGCAGCACCCACGCCCACAGCAGCACGGCTATCCCTGCCGCCCCGGTCCATACGCCCTGTACTGCAGCGCCCCACTCCGGCAGCAGGCACATGCACATTCCCAGTGCAAAAAGGCCTGCGCCCGGCACACACAGAAACATCGTGATCAAATCTCTCTTTTTCATATCCATATCGTCCTTCCGGCAAAATTCATGAGCTTTCGCTCACGTTCTGCACATGATTTTACAGTGTGTATGTTCGGGAAATATTCAAAAATTGTTTTTGAAATATTAAACAGCAAAACAGAAGGGCATCTTCCTGAAAGAAGATGCCCTGCAAAAAATATGCTGCTGTGCTTTACTCGTCCGCTGTTGCCTTTGTCTGAGCCTGTTCGGCGGACAGACGGTTGATCGCACAGAAGTAATCGCAGAATTCGGCTGCGGTTTCACCCTGGTCTGTACCGTCCATAACGCCGCACATATCCAGCAATATCCGCTGCATAACACGGCTGGAGAAATATTTGAATACCACCTTTCCCCAACGCGGTACAAACTCTTCCTGTTCAAAATAATTCCAGTATGGCAACATACTGCCGGACGGCAGATAAAGCTTGTATCTGTCGTGCGCCCTGATCATACCCTCCCGGCAGTAAGCGCCCCAAAAATCGTCCCGCACCATGAAAGCTCCCAAAATACGGCGTTCCTTCTCTTCACAGCCCGTCTCCAGAGTTGTCAGCAGACACGCCGAATTCGGCTTGAGCCTGCTGGGGATACGCGGCCTGTCCTTGGAGTAGCCGCTCAAATAAAAGCCTGTGGATACCGCGTCGGCTTCTGCCGCCGCTTTGGCTTCCTTCCACGGGATGTCAAAAGCCGCCTGCGAATACGGCGTAACTTTCATGGAGCGTATTTTCCCGAGCCGCTCCTGCCGTTCCAGTTCCTTTTGTCTTTCCGCACGTTCCGCCCGCAGCCTTCGTTCATAGCCTGCCCGTATCTCATTTTGCTTTCCTGCGTCCTTCAGGGTCAGAAAGCGGGAAAATGCGTCCGGATACTGAAACCGTTTTTCCCCCTGGGCAAAGTCTATCGTAATGATATTCCCCGAAAGACCGGTTATCACGCCCGTTCCAAAAGCGTTGTGCCTGACCGGTTGTCCCAGCAACTGCATTGTTCTCCTCCCTTGCTGATATAAAAAGCCATCCCGCAGCCGTAATGCCGCACATCCGTGTTATTCCTCTGTTTGCTTTGCCGCGCGGGACGGGCCGCGCGTTTTATCGCTGATGCGAAGAACGATCTCCGTTTTGTCTGCTTGCAGATCCAATTTCCCGCTGTTGAGTTCCGGGATATCTCCGACCGTCAGCACCGTACCGCAGGGCATTCCCTCAACATCCACCGTTATCGTATCAATCATATCTTCCGGCAGGGACGCATATGGGATCTCCATAAGCATCCTTTCCAGTGCATCCGTCACCTTTTCCGTATTTGTCAAAAAAATATGGATGACGCTGTTCACTTTTTGATCCGCCTGCAGAGCTTGAAAACTGAGATGCAGAATATCATTGTTCAGCAGATTTACCGCCTTTTCCTTGATCTGCACCGGTATCTGCTGTCCGTCAAGCACAATTTTCAGCTTGCTTCCTTCCCGCTTCTGCTCCACCAGCCTGCGCGCGTCGGCTTCCTCAAGCTGGAGCGCCAGCGCTTCGCGCAAAGGGCCGCCGAAAACACTTCCCGGAACAAGCCCCAGCCGTCTCAGCTTTTTTGCTTTCACGGCAAAATCTCTTTTTTCCACTGTGATCATGTCCATCGTGTTGTTCCTCCCAATCAGATTTTATATATTTAACCGGCATACAGTGCATACCGGCCGTCGGCTGTTTTTGGATGGATAATAAAAAAAGAAGAGCTTCTTCATATGGCACCACGCGGCGCAATACTAAAAGCCCTTCTTGATAAGACGGTTCTTTTCCTATTCGTTTTATATAGTATAGCACAGACCAAATACAAATGCAACCATAGTTCCGTTTATACGGCTCCTCCCGCACGAAATCAGAGCCTTGTATCCCACATACCGCAAAATGCGTCCACCGGGCTGTTTCCTTTGAATTCCGATTTTCCTGTAATCTTTTCCACAGCCTGCCGGATCGCTTCACGGGAGCCGTTGTAGGTATTGATGCAGACAGGCACCATAGGCACGTCATATAAATGAAACGGATTTGCCACGCTGATGGGTTTTTCAGCCGCATACCAGGGAATCTCCGGGCCCATCGGGATGCTCCAGTGCAGATTGCGCTCGTTTGTGGTGGAAAAACTTTGCACATCTGCAATAACAAATACTACATCGTATTTTTTTCGAAATTCCAGCACCGGGATATCCGCCAGCACCTTTTTGCCGTTGATGCCCTTGGGCGTCAAGTATTTGAAAGGATTCAGCCTATAGACTTCTACCGAAAACCCCTGCTTTTCCAATTCCTGTGCTAGATACTCCCTCGCCTTGTCCGCTTTGCCCAAAACCCGTGCCGCGAGAGAAACGCTGGACACCGAATAAAGAATTGCCCGTTTGTGGGCCTGCGGCGTTATGGGGAGCTGCGCCCTGCTGTTCTTCACCAGCGTGATCGAGCGGTCGATGATACGGGCTGCGGCCGCACGGTGCTCCGGACATCCAATGACAGACAGGCCTTCCTCCGCCGGCATCAGCGCATTTGTACGTTGTTTTTCGTACAGCCGCAGCATTGCTTTGAACGCCAGAACGCGCAGTACCGCTTCATCCAGCCGTTCCTGCGTCAGTTGGCCGGACTCCAGCCCCTCCCGCATGAACCGCAGATCCTCGTCATGGTCGCGATAGTATAAAATCATATCGCAGCCGCTCTGCACGGCAATGGGCAGGAACTCGCTGCGCCGCATTTTTCCTGTGAGGCCCACCATGTGTGTCGCGTCGGTGATGATAAGCCCGTTGAAGCCCAGCTTTTCACGCAGAAGGCCCTGCAGAAGTTCCGGTGCCACCGTGGCGGGCATAATCTCCTCGTCCCGTATGCCGGGCCGCAGCTTGCGGGAATAGGCAGGCTGCTGGATATGCCCCACCATGATGCTGGGTACACCCGCGCCGATCATTCCCTGGTACACCTTCCCGTAGGAGGCATCCCATTCCTCGCAGGTACAGTCATTTACCGTAGTGACGATATGCTGGTCCCTGTCATCACAGCCGTCACCGGGAAAATGCTTCATGCAGCAGGCGACGCCCGCCTCGTTTGCCCCTTTCATGTAAGCGAGGGCCATCTCCAGCACAGTGTCTGGATCGCTGCCGAAACAGCGCGTAGGAATAACACAGTTGTGCCAGTTCCGGTCAATATCCACAACTGGGGCAAACGTCCAGTTGCAGCCCACCGCCGCCGCCTCGCGGCAACCGTACAGTCCCATCTCATAAGCGCTGCGGGTATCTCCTGTGGCCGCGCATGCAATGCCTTCCCCGATTTTTGTGCCGCCTGTCATTGCACCGTTACCGCCCGCCTCCACATTGGCTGCGATGAGCAGCGGGATTCGGCTGTTTTTTTGTGCCGCCGCGTTTTGTCTGTACAGTTCCCGGGGCTTGCGGTTATTGTAGCGCAGGCCGCCGGATGGATATCTTCCAAGCAGTGCGGCGGTCTGCTTCCCGGTGTCGTTCCACAGCATATCCACAAACAGCTGGGCGATTTTTTCTTCCTGTGTCATGGCATTGAACGTGTCGTTTACCCAGCGTACGGCGTTATCGTCCAAATCGAATGGCTTGGCGCGCATATCAAAACTCATATCGTGTCCTCCCGTACGGCGTCATCCGCATTGAAACAGAGCCAGCAGCCGCTGCCACAAGCTGAGCGTCTGTGCCTCCTGCGCCGGTGCCCGCCGCGCCTCCGCTTCTTCAATGGCCGGCGTCGTCATTACAAACTGCACGGCGTCTACCTGCGTGTTTTTTTCGCTTACAAATGAGCATATCTCATAATCCGCACCTGTAAAGCCGTCAATCAGCTCGTCTATCTTATCATTGAGCTGGCCGTCCATATCGCTTGTACGGCCGCGCAGCTCCCCAGTGCCTTCGGCCAGCTCACTGCTGCCGCCCGCAAGCCGGGCCGCGCCGTCGGTCAGCGACCGAGACCCCTGCTGTAAGCTGGCCGCACCGCCCGATACCTGGGCCGCACCCGCCTGTAATCGGGCTGTGCCGTCCGCCACTTGAGACGCAGCCCGAGCTGCGCTGTCCACTCCATTTGTATATTGCAGCAGGCCCTGGTAAAATGCGTCAAATCCTGTCAGCTGCGTTGCCAGTGTATTCAGCGGCTTGATCAAAGCACTGTCCGCCCCAGTCGCCTGCTCTACCGCGGCGGCAATCTCGCTCTGGACAGCATCGCCCGCCATTGCAGACTCGATATTCATAGCGATAAGTCCCTGTACTTCGTCACTGACCATCTGCCCGTCAATCTGCTGCTGAATGGCCGCCTGGGTCTCCGGCATTGCCATCACGGCGTCCACTTGCTTTTGCACCTCGTTCTCCACCTGCGTATCGATCTGCTGCTGCACCTCCAGCGAGACCATCGCTGTGTCCGTCACCGTTTCCAGCAGGGCTTCTCTTTCCGAAGCAGCAAGCGCCGCGGCGGCGCCCCTTTTTTCCTCTTCCGTCATATTTTCTGCGCCGGGTTGGGTGCACACATTCTCGTAGGCAGCCGAAAAGATCTGTTCCTCCGTGATGCTTGCCTTTACCTGTTCACGTATGGCGGCGGTCACGCCGTCCCGAATCGGCTGTTCCTGTTTGCGCACCTCTGCTTCCGCCTGTGCGCGGGCGGCCCGAGTTGCCTGCTGCTCCACTTGTACCTGTACAGCAGCTGTCACTTCTGCCGTCACTTTTGCGCGGGCCTCTTCCGTTGCGGCTTTCAGCGCCGCGCCGCCGATCTGCTGCTGTACATCCGCCAAAACGGCGGCATAGTTTTCGCGCGTCATTGGGGTATATCTGAGACCGGTCCGCGTCAGTAGGTTCCCCAGCTGCGTGTTGGCCGCAGAAAGGAGCGAATCGAAAATCGTGCCCGCGCCGCTTTGCAGCGCCGCGCTCTGTCCCGCCAGCAGCGACAGGCCGCTGGACAGCTCGCTTGTTCCGCCCGCAAGCCCGGCCGCTCCGCCGCTTAGTGTGTTTGTGCCTGCCACAAGGCTGGCAGCACCTGAGGCGACGGCTGCCGCGCCGCTGTTCAGTTCCTGCGCTCCGGCTGCCAGCTCTTTCGCACCATCGTCCAGCTGCTGCGCGCCGTCCTGCAAGTCGTCGATCTGCCCGTCCAGCTCACTGGTGTCCGGCTTTTCCATATGAATCGACAAGGGGACGGCATTCAAGGAAATACCCTCCATAGAGAAATCCGTCACATCCGTCTCGATGGTGAAAGAAAGATCCTGCCCCGGCAGCTTCATATAGCTCAGTTGCTTGTCAGCGCCCACATTTGCCTCTGTCGCGCCTTCGGTCTGGATATTGCGGCACTTCACAGTGTCCAGCAGCACTGTGGCCTGGACCATGTAGGCCTCATAGAAATCGCCGTCCGCCAATTTGTTTTTCGTGACGGATCCGCTGATTACCAAATGTCCGTTGGCCCCGGCAAGCTCATCGGCTGCGACGTTTTTTCCATCCAGCATATAGGCAACAGAGATATTCCAAGGAAGCTGCGCATCCTTCAGGTTCCCTTGATAATAGAACGTACCTGCCTCCGCGGACACTGTGACAGAGTCCCCATCCAGTGAAATGTCCGCTTCACTCGTCAGATTGCGTACCGAGGAATAGGCGCCGTAGTCCCGTATCTCCGTCTTGCTGTCCAGGGCAAACATATTGACAATATATATGTCTGCCACACTGCCGTCTCCGGCGAGGCTCACATATACGTTTTCTTCTTTTTCGGTATTTGCCGTTTCCGCATAAACAGGAGCCATACAGGCTGCGGCTAAACATAGTGCGGCCGTCAATGCCGCCACGCGTTGAATGAGGCGTTTCATAATGGAATGTCCTCCTTTAATAATTCTTTTCAAAACGCAGTCCCAGGCTTGTTTTCTGCACAAGTCCGTCGAACAGGCACAGGCAGGTGGGAAGCACGAACAAAACCATGCAGCATGACAGCACTGCGCCGCGGCCCACCAGATACCCAAGCTGGCTGATGACCCCGTTTGTGGACAGCGCACCCAGCATACTGCCGGCAATGCACAGAATGCTTCCGCTGGTCAGAATAGAGACGACTGTTTCGCGCACAGTGATACGCGCCGCATGCCAACGGGAATTTTCGCGCCGGTTTTCCAGGTATTTGTTGGTGAACAGGATGGCGTAATCTACCGTAGCGCCAAGCTGTACCGTATTGATGATCAGGTATGCGATATAATTCAGCCGTTCTCCCGTTAAGTATGGCACCGCAAGGTTCATCCAGATGGCGCTTTCAATGACGAATACAAGGATCGCGGGCAGCGAGAGCGACTTGAACGTGATGAGCAGGATGAGGAAGATCGCTCCCACAGCGATACCGTTCACTACGATATCGTCCTCTGTCACGGTGTCCCGCATATCCAGCGTGTTGACGGCTTCTCCCGCTATCAAATAGGCGTCCGGGTAATACTCCTGCGCAGTTTCCCGCAGCTGTGTGGCAACCGCGAAAGGGATCTCCCCGTCCACGCCTACGCTGGTGCTGATGACCATGCGCGTATAATGCTCGCTGATCAGCAGCTCCCGCTGCGTCTTTGGCACATATTCCTCCGGGATACTGCTGCCCACAGTATCTGTATAGCTGAGCACCTCCGTTACCTCGGGAATGGTCTTGAAAGCGTCGGAGAGCGCCTTTTCGCGGGCTGTGTCCCCCCTGGGAACCATACAGACGATCTGGTTGGAACGGCCAAATTCCTCGTTGATGCGGATGGCGTCCGCGCCGATCTGAGTGGAGGCATCCCCGTATATCTCGCTGGAGCCATAAGCAAAGTCGATCCTGTCTTTGGCGACAAAGGAAGGCACCGCCAGCAGAATAAACAGGATAAGCACCGGGACCTTCACCTTCATCACGAAGTAAGAAAATCCGCGGAACGTCGGCATGAAGCTGCGATGCTGCGTTTTGTCAATCAGCTTATAACACAGTACCGCCAGACATGGCAGAAAGACCAGCACGCACAGCAGCGAGAACACGATAGCCTTCGCCATGACAACGCCCATATCCGGCCCGATGCGGAAACGCATCAGGATCAGAGCGGCAAAACCGATCACGGTGGTGAGTGCGCTGGAGGTCACGGAAGAAAAGCTGTCCTTTACCGCGTGAGACATGGCATCCTGTACATCCATCCCGCTCGCCCGGAAACGGGAAAAGCTGTGCAGCAGAAAAATCGAATAGTCCATGCTGACGGCGAGCTGCAGCACGCTGCCCGCTGCATTCGTCACAAAGCTGATGGTCCCGAATGCAAGATTCGTGCCCATGTTCAGAACGATAGCCACACCGATGGTTGCCATGAAAAGCACCGGTTCAAACCAGCTCGTGGTGGTGAGCAGCAAAATCAGGAATACCAGTGGAAGCGCAATGGCCATAACCATCTTTAGCTCGCGGGTCGTAGATTCTGTGGCCATACCCGTATTCACCGCCTCCCCGCTCATGGCGGCGTCCTCACCAACCACAGCGCGGATATCCATTAAATGACTGTACAAGTCATCCTCATCCACATAGCAGGTGAACAGCACGTTTCCCTCCTTGTACCAGCTTTCCACTGTGACGCCATCCAGCGTCTCCAGCGGCGCGTAAACATTGGCGTAATCATCCAGCCACATCACCTCCGACACGCCCGGCACCTGCTGGAGCTGTTTCTTCAGCGCCAGCGCCTCCGGAATCGCCGCATCCTCGATCATAATGCGGCAGTTGGCAGTTTTGGCGCTGTATTCCTCCTCCATTACATCCAGGGCAATGGTGGACGGCGCGTCCTTGGGCAGATAATGCATCATATTATAGTCTACCTTTACTCTGCGGCTGAGCAGTGCACACAAAACCGCCAGCACCGCAAACAGGGCAACGATGCCTTTTTTATGATGGAGCATTTTCTGGGCTATTTTGTTCATCCAACCAAACTCCTCAGTCTTTTCATTTTTGTGCATATGTTGACTTTTGTTTCTGAATTGATTATAGTGGAATCAGATAATAAAATGCAATCAGCAGATTCCCGCTGATCTATGCAACTTTGTATAAATTCAACGGATATTGTACAGTTTTAAAAATATTTTGCAGTCAACTCAATTGGCCGCAGTGGAGGTTCCATAAATGGCGAAAGCAGAATACAAAAGCGCAATTCGTTCACGCAGGATGATCCAGCGCGCGCTGGTCGAACTGCTGCAGGAAAAGGAACTTGATAAGATCACCGTTACGGATATCGTGACGCGCGCCGACATCAACCGCGGTACTTTTTATGCGCACTATGCAGACATTTCGGGCGTGCTTGACAGTATTATGGAAAATGTCTGCCAGACCATCCGGGAAGCGCTGGAAAAACAACCGCTTTGGGCAAAAGCTCCAGATGCACGCATTGTGCTGCAGCACTTGCAGCGCATGCTGGAAAGCGACCCGGAATTTTATCGAAATGCCATCCGCACCAATGTTTCCAACATCGTATTGGAAAAGCTGCGGGAATTCTTTATTGAACAGATGATGCAGCGCGAAAGCGGCTATGCTGTCCGCAACCATGAACAATATGTGTTTACCGTCCGGTTTGGTTCCGGCGGCGTTATCACTTTATATAAGGACTGGTTTTCCGGCAACCTGCCTTTTTCGCTGGACGAGCTGACCGAAAAGGCGGCGCAGGCCATCAACACAATGCTTGCGGGTTTGTAAGTTGTGTTTTTATATGCAAAAAGGCGCAGCACTCGGCTGCGCCTCAACATAAATGATAGATACAGTCTATATGGAAAACTAAATGTCGTTCATATTTCACAAACGGGCCTATAAGAAAATGAACCCACTTACTGCAAACACCAAGCTTTCTATTAACAAAAAACCGCCAGAATCATACGATTCCGACGGTTTTAGCCCGAGTGTAATTATAGGATTCAGGAAAGTAGCTAAAGTGATTAAACATCAATTCCAATTACGTATATTGGAACTTGTATTGCGCTTTTGAAATAGGGCAGGTATTTTTCAACCTTTTCAAAATTAAGAGATCCCTCCCAGTTATGGCCATATTGGTTGGTCAAAAATTTTTGCATGGCTTTTGTAGTTGTGATATAAACACCGAAATCAATAAGGTCCAAATTTGAATAGGATGCCATCTGGAACTTTAGCAAGTCAGTTCCCAAAAACGAAGCATGTCCAAATTGGACCTCAACAGCTATCCGTTTTTTTTGAAAATCGAATTTGCTGTATGCTTTCATATCCGGAGATACGCGTGGTTGCCCCTCCCAGCCTTTTTCCAAAAACAAATCATTTAGAATTCTGTTAAATTCTTTACGATTTAGTTTGGAAAAATCAACACACGCTGCATATAAAATTTGTTCAATTTCTGCTTTTTGGGCAAGACGGCTGTTAAAGAGTTCCTCTGAAAAGCGGAAAGAATACTTTTTAAGGCGTACAGCCATGCAATATCAGCTCCAATCACAGTAACAGTATAATTGAAGTATATCATAACGCGACAAAAAAGACCAGACAGCACAACAAATGCAAATAAAAAAGCGGGTAAGCCCCATAAGGACTTACCCGTGGTCCGAGTGGCGAGAGTCGAACTCACGGCCTCTTGAACCCCATGATTCGGGCAATGCGGTTACAGAGGATTTTTTGTCCCAATAGAGTTCATTTTCAATTTTGGGACGTCCCAAACAGCACTTTTGGGACAGTGGTGTATAGCTCAATCCGTTCTGAAAATGGTCAAAATCGTGGTCAAACTTTTTCCCAATAGAGTCCTTTTTTCGCCTTAAATATGTCGCTATTCTGCTTCAAATCCGATTAAGTCATATGGTGTTTCGTTGTTCAGACGGTCTTTCTTTTTCGGCCAGTTCCAGGCATAATTCCTGTGCTAGATACGCATCACTCATACAATGCATATCGGACACCCCTTGCCGCATCAGATGATAAACCTCCGAACGATAAAAGAATTGAAGCGCCGCATCCAAAGATAGGTTCTGTTCTCCGGCAAAGCGCTCGACTACGCGCGCATATTTTTTCTGCAGCAAAATAGGATTTGCATTCATACCGACTCGCTCCCCTCGAAATGCAAATAACTGTTCAGTGCACGTTCGGTTCGCAAACACACTTGCATGTTCGGCTTTTCATAACGCAGCCGCTCAATAGCTTCTGCCTTATCGATCAAACCGTCAAAATACAGTTCTACCGTATTGAACACCCTGTCATTTGCCACACCGCCCATGACAATATCATAGTCCGATTTATCCTTTCCGCTTCGGCAGACCAAGATAAAATCCAGCCATGCCTCGCTGTATGAATCAAAGTTCAGCACTTTCAATTGATGAAATGCTGCCTCGTCCAAGATGTAACGAGAAACAATTCCCGCCTTTCCCCTCCGCTTGAATTTCCCGCACCATTTCTCAGCCTGCTCATAAAGCGGCGTTGTATAAAAGCCAAGGCCAAAATCCACATTAGGGCGTGAGTGCAGTAAATCCGGTTTTGCAACCTCCAGAAAAGAGCCGTGATAAAGGATCATATTTCCACACCCCGTTCTTTCATAACATCCAGAATATCACGCACGATATATTCTTTACTTTGCGTGTGCAAAATCTCATATTCCGGCACAATATAACTGTTTAGGATATCGCTTTTTTCCGTCAATGCAGAATAGACCCGTTGCGCATCAACGCCGAGGTGCGCAGCAATATTTTCAATACAGAAAACAGCAAATTCCAATTCCCGGGAGTCGCTGATTCTTTTTCTCTCTGTGTCCAAATGAGACCCTCCCTCAGCAAACGTCTTTCTCCGTAATACACTATAAAATATTATACTTCACAAAGCGCCGTGATACAACATTAGTCTCTCTCCTTCATTTGTGCCGTCAACATATTTAAGCCAGTCTTGCAGGATCTCTTTAAGCGCAGCCTTTATCTCAATCTCTTTTCCGTATGCTTGCGCACTTTCATGCAACTGTTCATCCTACCCCCAATTGCGCACCTTATTCATAATAGAAATCTTGCTTTTGTTTGTTAAGTTCAGTGTAAATAGGTCGTTTTTTACCTACTCATAATCCATGACACATTTCTTACGTTTAGCAAATTATCACGGTTCTACTGATCTTATATTATTTGATAATGTACGTTTGAAAACCAATTCTTCTGTTTTGACTTGCTGGACAAATTCCTCATAAGTTTCTAGGCATTTCGGAATAACCAATCCCATTTTTACAACGCACATGTCTTCTCGGGGCTTCACATTTTTCTCATAAGTGGAACCTTCGTTTACCCATAATCTTTTTTCTCGCATATTATTTGTACTTGGATAAAAGTAAAACCCTTTTCTGGCATCGAACCTTAACATATAGGCCAAAAGCTGTAGATAATCTTTATTGCGAATGTTTTCAGCCGGCTTATACTTAGCATCTCCAATTACTCGCTGTTGACCATTTCTGCCAATAAAGTCAGGATATATTAGTCCAATATTACCTGCAAATAAGCATTGAGAGCCCTGTCTTTCTCGGTTCATCGGATGGTAAAACACATCCCCAACAAGAAGATTGATGTACTCTTCCCATAACCAAGCACCATCGAACAAAATCCCATATACTTGTTTTACCCCTATACCAATTTGATGCTTTTGATGTTGCAAAATCAGCATACACAAATGTTGAAGATTACGGTACTCGCGATAATATGCATGACGAATCGGTGTTTTTTTGTTTACAGCAATAACCTTTTGTCTGTCATGAAAGCGATAGCGGTTTGTTGCATCCATGACCAAGGATACTTCTTCTTTCACTTTTGAGAGAAGGAAGCTTCCGCAGGGTTTTCTCTGGATAAACTCTATGGTGTGGCGCACAAGTTCCATCAGTTCATTGTCGTATGAGTACTCCCGCTGACTATAAGCGACATTCCCGACAAACGGTGTATTTTGTGAGATATGCCGTGGGATATTTATACTTCCTGAAACGTGACTGTCGTTGTACTGGTTACGGATATAGGTTTTGAACAATCCCTTACGTAGAGCATCCTTCAGGTAGCGCGGAAAAAGGAATAGCATCAGATTGAAAAGCATATTTTCTTGATTTACGCCAACGCTCAAATCAACAACATTGGGGAATCCCATCACGCACTCCAGCAGGTACTGGAAGAAATAATCCTGCTCGTCGGAAGAAAATCTGGATTCAATCGCCAGACGTTCGCTGCCACAGCCAACAAAACCCATAACATTTCCGGTGCGGTAACAGTTATTAAAGCTTTGCAGAATGACCTGTTCGTCCTCAATATCTGGAGCGTCATTGATTTTTTCAGGAAAAACAAAAACGCCTTCCTTTTCCAATTCGCCAAGGGATTTATCAGCTATTTTGTCCACAACGTGCTGAACCGGGGCAAAATCACTTTCAGGCAATACACAATTGTCCTTAACTCTGAGCAGCTTCATCTGCGACCTCTTGACTGGTTTCATCGTATCCATATGCTTGTGCAAAGCGGTTCATAATGGCCGCTTCATCGTACATCCCCCGAATGTATTCCTGAAGCAATGGACACAGATAATCTGTCCAGAGCTGGTCGAATGTGAGCTCTTTCAGTTTCAGGAAATACGAGCCACCAATCTGATAATTCTCGTTTAGTTCTTCCGTTTTCAAGATTTCCTGATTCAAGGCGGTCATCCGACGGATTGCTTCAGCTTTTAATTCATCATCCAGCGAGGCAAGCATTTCCAGCCGCTCGTCCGCTCTGATTTCGATGAAGCGGAACCGGCGTCGCATGGCAAAGTCGAAACTGTCCACGGATTTGTCGATATCGTTCATCGTGCCTATGATATGGACATTCTCGGGAATATAGAATTTTTTACCGGGGTCCGTGTGCAGATTGGCATACTGAGTGGACACCGCACCTGCCGGGCCTCTGTACCCAGGGTCGAGTGCAAAAAACAGCTCACCAAATATTTTGGAGATCTCTCCACGATTTATTTCATCAATGATGAAAATATACTTCTTCAGTTTCTCCGGTGCAATCGCCTGCCGCGGAACAGGAGCGGACTTCTTTTTGATGATTTCCTTGTATAATGCAAAGTCATAGGAGTACGCCTGTGTTGCGAATTTCTTGCCGAAGAAAGCAGTAACATCTCTTACTTTCGTAAATGTTGCATCAGACTCCAACATCTGGCGAAGCTCATCGGTGTTAAGACGCAGCCGATTCACCGTGGCATTGCCCGGAATAGCAACCTCAATATGCTCATCGTCGGCGCTTGTGACGATAAACTCATTTTTATTGATGGTTTCAAATGTGGTTACACCAAATTCTATGGATGAGAAAAAATCCGCAATACTTTCCTGAGCTGATGCTTCCTTTTCGACTATTTCCTGTGTTTTTTGAGAGTTCTCATAGTTTTTCCTTGCCCGCTCCACGAACCTTTTGAAAATGCCGTCTCTCAATTCAAAGCCCATGGATCCGTCCGCATTGATTTTAGGACGTAGGCCTTCCACGAAATCGGAATAGTCGTAGCTGGGGTGGAATTGCACAAACTCCACCTGCTCCTTTTGTTCATCAGTGAGCATGGAAAAATCATCGAAATAGCCGTCACTGATGATGTCAGCGGCAATTTCTCTTGCAAGGTACGTTTTGCCGGTTCCCGGCGCACCACGGAAAATAATGTTTCTGGACTCAATCAGCTTGTCTGAATACGGATTGCGGTAGCCGTTAAAGATGTGTTTTGGGTCCGGGAGTTTCTGTTGATCAGGTGTCTTTTCGCTATGTTCGGACGGCGTTTCTTCTTTGTCCTGCTTCTCCCGATAGGTAAGCACAAACTGATCACCGGGTTCACCAAAACGCTTGAGGCATTCCTGAACAAAAACGATGGTCGAGAAGATGTTCCAGCAGTATATCACAAACTTGCGCCCGTTGTCGTAACTATAGGTGAGGTATTCAATGGAATTGTGGTATTTCCTATATTCCTCGACGCTCGGGAAGATACCACGGATCAAGCCACTTTCCGGGCTGTACTGACACACCGGGAAATTTTCTTTTTCTTCAACCGACAAGGCCCGCAGTTGTTTCTCGTAAATCTGAAAGGCCAATCTGGGCATGGTTTGATTGGAGTTTCTTCGTTCGCCCTTGGCATAATTTCGCTTAACTATCTGCCCGCTTCCGCTCTGGAAATACACACCAAGCGGGACAAAGTTGTCTCCCAGTCCTAAGCTGTCTTTGTCAAAGCACTCGTCCGTAGATGTGACCTGTTCCGCCGTGATCGTCAACTCATACTTTTCCTGATTACCAGTAATGGTAAATCCTTTGTTTTTAAGGTAATTCTTGGCCTCTATCGCATTGTATCCAGATGTATCAATAGCTGCTCCATTCGCAAGATGGTTCGCAACTGCCACAACATATTTGGGAGGATAGGATTTCCCGTTTTCTCCCTGTAAGAAGTACCGCATACTCTGGTTGTGATGAGGAACCCCGTTTTTGTCAATAAATTGGAGTGCGCATAAAATATCTTCCCGACTTACTTTTGGAACTGCCATATTTTCCTCCTATATAAGTTCTGCCGCAATCAAACATATCTATAGGCTCACTAAATGCCGCTTGAAGCGAGCTAACAATTCTACAAACCGAAAGTGCTATTTTGTCCGAAACACCTGATTGTTTTGTAACGTCTCTTCAAACGTCACAGGCATATATCCGTTAATCTCTACTCCGGCATTCAACGCATTTTCCATCTGGCTCAAAAGCGGCCAGTAAACATCTTTGGTATTGTTATGAATATGGCCGTAGATAAGATAACTTCCTTCGGACGCACCATCCCACGTCATCATGGGATAATGGCAGAGCGTCATATCTCGTCCATCAATCCGGATCTCCAGCATCGGCTGAATGCTCTCGAAGTAATCCTCCGCACGGACTTTTTTCATCCAAACTTTATCGTGATTTCCCACAATGAGATGTTTCCGCCCTGTCAGCTGTCGAAGATAATACTCCGGATTTTTGCAGAAGAACATCAAGTCTCCAAGAATATAGACAGTATCGTCGTCAGACACCCGGCGGCGCCAGTTTTCCAGCAGTGCCGTATCCATTTCTTCCACGGAAGCAAACGGACGGCTGCAATGCCGGATAATGTTTGCATGGCCGAAATGCGCATCTGCGCTGAAGTAAACCAAAGTGAATCACATCCTATGACTTGATATCGTGCAAGATTCCGTACCGATATACTTGGTTGACAGTTGTTGCAATAGTCTCCTGTGAGACCTGCTCACCATGTTGCCCAGCTCATACACAGAGGTACACTCTTCCGGATTGAGTCTGCAGCCGTCCTGGATCTGGCAGGACGGAAGATAGCTCTTGCTATTCTGTACAGAGCAGAATTTTTTCCTATGCCGTAATTTGCGCAAACAAGAGGTCTACTCCTTGCGCGAAGCCCGAATAAAATTAGGTATATCTTTCACAAATGGCTCCGCGGACTTCTCTCCGCAGCTCCTGTTCGACATACCGGAGCTTTTCCGGCTGGATTTCCCTGCCCCCTGTAACGCAGCAGCACTTCTCCTCTTTCGATTCCCGTTTTCCAAATAACACCCCGTATGCGCCTTTTATCTTACCTATAACGCTTTGTCTTCATTATAAGCAATAATGGAGATAATACAAGAGAGAAAGGAGCTGACGACATGATTTCTTACGCCCGAAAAGCGCGATGCTACCACGTACACCCTGCAGGTCAAGGGAAGCATCAGCAGCTCCACAGTCCGGAGACTGAAAGCCGGAGAGTCTGTGTCTACCAATACTATCGACGCTCTGTGCCGTCTGCTTCGCTGCAAGCCGGCCGATGTTATAGAGTACATTCCCGATCCAGAGCCTGCTCCGGAACTTGGATATTAAAATAATGCAAAAGGGGCGCATCCCGTCAAAAGCCTATTGGCTTTACGGGATGCGCCCCTTTCTTCTACATTCTTTAAATCACTACAACGATTTCTCCGCGATGGCAAAAACAAGATGTTGGGATGATTTTTATATCTGAACACTCATAATAAACGCGCACTGTATTAAGTCGTTTTCAACAGCTTTTTCTATGTTTTTATACAGTTGGCTCCTTCTTTTGGGTATTCCGCGCAAAGCAAATTACCGTCAATCCAATACATTTAATTCTCTAATTTAAGAGAAAAGCCCCCTATGTACTTGACTGTTAATTCTTATTTTTAATACCAGTCCTGCCGTTCTTTTTCCATATTCTCAAAATAGTCATCGTAATAATGACAAGTCCTAGGTGGATATTTTTGATTCAAATATTGAGCAAATTGTGCCTGTACTAGATCATCATTTTCATTACTATGGTTAAAACTGTACTTTTGCAAATACTCCATGATTCGGCCAATGGGTGTACAGAGGATTTTGTGTCCCAATAGAGTCCATTTCCAATTTTGGGACGTCCCAATCGGCCCTTTTGGGACAGCAGTGCATTGCTCACTTTGTTCTGAAAATGGTCAAAATCGTGGTCAAAACTCAACGCATTTTTTAAAGAGAAGTCCCAACGAAAGAGCAACTGCTAAGCTTCTTGGCAGCCGCTCTTTCGCTGCAGACACTCCACCATTTCATTCAGAATACAGATACACCTGTATATGGATTTTCGGCAGAGATGATGCAAAAAGCTTCCGTTCTCGCCGCGCAGTTCAAGAAACTCCTGCATCCGTTCGGGATAAAACCGTTTTTTTTCATATATGTGAAACTCGAAATACATCTCGTTTTCCGTTTCTTTTGTCAAATCCAGAAATTCCTGCACATCGATCGTTGCATATGTTAAAAGAATTTTTTAATCCCTGTTTCAAGCGGAATTTGCTCATGCTGGAATAGGGACCACAATTGATACAGAAAACAGGCTCTGCCTGCCGGCAGTTTTTGTTTTTGGACAAACAGAATTCTTCTGTCATAGGATTTGCCATTATTATAGCATTTTCATATGGAAGTGAAAGTAGCGTTCGATTATTGGGGATTATCCGCCGCATGTTTCATGGTACCAGTCTTGCTATGACTTTTATGCATCATCTTTTGTGCTTTCATAAAGTAAGTCCGAATTATAGGACTGATTACGTTGTACGATAAGAGTATCGTACAACATGTTCATCAAAAATATTTCCGGTTGCGTCTTGACGCAATCTGTCAACCTTTTCTACCATGAAATCGGATAAGCGCTATATCCCTTCCGTTAGGAGGTGCCTCAATGAAAACAGCTTTATTCATGATTCGTACCCGCTGCAACTATTCCCAATCCCTGGCTGCACAAACCATTGGCGTTTCAAGACAATTGTTCAGTGCCTGGGAATCCGGCACAAAACAAATTCCCGCTGTGAGAAAAGAGCAGCTCGCCCGTCTTTTTGGCATAGATGCAGTTCTGTTGTCTGCGTCTAATTTGACAAAGGTTGAACAGTTTTGTGACCGGCCCATGTTCAGCCATGTGATTCACGGCAGGCAGGTTTTTTCGTTTGCTCCGGTAGGAGCGGCCAGAATCTATCTCGGCGCGCCGGATCTCCAGCGTCCGGAAGAACGCGGGAACATTGCCATTGCCCGAAAAAACGCCATTCTTCAGTCTTTAGACCAGCAGATTACGCTTAGACCCGGCAGGCAGGCCGACGATCTTCCGCAGCTGGAGACAGTTGTTTCGGCGTTGGACTGTCTGGAAAGGCTCGTTCATCTTTTTGCCGAACTGGATTCTGATACCGCGCTCCATGCGCTCATGTTGCTGAAAAAGCATCTGGAACTTTTGGCTGCGGTTTTCGGGGTAGAACAAGAGGGTTTTGAGATGAGCGCGGAAGATCTTCAACAGGTACATATAATCCGCGCTCGCTGGGAACGAAAGAATCGCCAGACGATGGATCAGCGAAGACTGGAACACATTCCCGAACTTTCAAACAATCGTTCGGTCCTCGAGTCGCAATTGCTTGCGTTTTATGAAAGAGCGAAACACGATGGATGGAATCGCGTTGAATTGCAGGGGTACCTCAACAAATTATTCTGTGAGGTTGATGTAGATGAAACGAATTGAATTGCATATGGATACAAACCATTCCGGCAGACTTTCCTTTTTGAGCCCCATCCAGGCAGTGCGTCTGTGTGCCCAAGCTGGCTGCGCTGCTGTGGCTATCACTGATTTTGACAGCGTAAGTGCTTATCTTGATGCTGAGCAGGAAGCACGCCGTCTTTCTATCCGGTTTCTCCATGGGCTGACGGTGCGCTGCGTGGATTGGGATGATGAATACGATCTTACGCTTCTTGCCAAAAATCAAGAAGGTCTTCAGAATCTCTTTGCTCTGGTTGCACTGTCTCACACGGATTCCGCCCCGATCCAATGCAGCGTTACCCGGCAGCAAATTGAAGAACACCGCCAGGGGCTGCTGCTGGGAGCCGATGGGCGGAACGGACAGATCGTCCGCGCCATTCTGTGCCGAAAGACTTCGGAATATCTGGATGCGGCCGCCGAAGGATACGATTATCTGGAGCTGCCGCTGGAACCCTACGACATCTCGGCAGAGCTGTGCCGAATTGCTCAGCGTTCCGGAAAAATTCTGTGCGCTGTCCAGTATGCTTCTGCCAGCGGGCAGGAAAGTGCGATTGCGGAACATGCCTTGCGGGCCATTTCTCTGCACCGAAAAGAACAGCCCAATTGGTCTTTGTTCCAGTCTCCCGAACGTCTCGTACAGGATTTCCAGGAACTTTACCGTCTTCCTTCGGAACGCCAAGCCGTACTGGATGCTTTTTGGAAAGGACCGGTCCAAATTCTTTCTCTGGTGGAAGAATTCCCACCGCTTTTCGAACAGCTGGATGCAGAAGCCAACCGGATGCACACCGCTGCCATGGGAACGCTCCGCAAGGAGGTGAGCACCGCACTCCGTCAGCGTTACGGGAGCAATCCACCCCAGACGATATCTGACCGTGTTACTCTGGAATTGCGCCGTGTAGATGAGGAAAAGTCCGCTCCGGGGCTTTTGCTTCTGGCGCGTGCTGCCAAAACTGCCAAGGAACAAGACGAATTCGTTTGCGTCAACGGCACATCCAATAGCAGTTTTCTGCTGTACCTGTTGGGCGCGACAGAAATCAATCCTCTTCCGCGTCACGGATATTGCCGCGCATGCAATCATTGGGCGATTCTCAGCCCCGAGGAGTCCGCACCAAATGTTTGTCCTCAATGCGGTGCTGTTTGGGAAACAGATGGGTACGACCTGCCTCCCATCTCCCTTTCTTCACATTCTCCCAGATGGAGAAATGCCCGGACGCTTCATGCTTCGACAGAGGCCTCAAGCCGGATTCCGTCACTGGCAAAAGCATTTAATGCGCACCTTGTAAAAGCCTTTTTGACCGTCTTTTCGGCCCCGGACGCCAAGGCTGCCGAACAGATTATAAAACAGTATATCGATCGTCATCCGGAAAACCCTTCTTTGCGGGAACTTCTTGCCAACGACCAAATGTCTTTTTGCTGCAGTACATGTGCAGAAAAACCGACTCTTCGATTCAGTCCGCAACGATATTTGCTCTTGACGGAGAAGCTGTACTCATTGCTTCCTGCCATTCAGTCCGAAGATGGGAACGAACCGGTCAGTCAGCTTCTGCTGGGAAGTTTCGACTGCGGCGGCTTGCCCGAATTGACTCTCCCCGTCAGTTCGGCTCTGGATGCTTTGCAGCTCTGCAGCCGCCTCTCGCAAGTCCCCCCTGACAAGATTTCTTTAAACGAACCTGCTGTATTTGAAGTCATATCCAATTGTCTGCTCTCTGAAAATGACAAAGCGGCTGAAGCCGCCTGCGCACTTTGTGGGTTAAAAACCGGTGAGTTCACCAGATCGTTTGCCCGGCGCCTGCCCATCCGCAACTTGCCGCAGCTTGCACGATTCTTGTCTGCCGTGCATGCTACCGGTTTGAGAGAAAGCACGTTGTTTTCTCTGATCGACGAAGGAAAACTTGAACCACAGAAAGCAATCGTCTGCAGAGAAGACATCTATCGATATCTGAAATCGCACGGTGCCGCTGATACGATTGCCGAAGAATGGATGAATCGCACCTACTCCGGAAAAATTCATCGAAGAGGCTATTCTGACGCGGACCTCGCATTTTTAAAATCCTGTGGCGCAGATCCGTGGTTTGCTCCATTGTGCGAAAAAATAGCGTATCTTTTTCCGGAAGGCCACTCGTTTGCCTTTGCGCTCATGTTGGCTCGATTGGTTTGGTATACCATCCATTACCCGGAGACTCAAAAATCGATTCAGGAAATCGCGGATTCGATGGAACGTCAGCACTAAGCTCAATGTATAAACAGGGAGCAGACAGCCACTCCATCCGTGGCTGAAAAGAGAACTCAGAATTGACAGATCCGATAAAATTGCATATAACAAATGTATAGATAAATGCTTCCACAATTATGAAATAGACAATATCTAAAAGAACAAATTATTTGCACGCGAACATTGGATGAACAAAAGGAGATACACCATGTCAAATAAAAATGATTTCGGTTTTTATGGAAAAGGCCTTGATGGTTATGTCCACTATAAACAGTCCTTTGATCGAATCAACAGCAGCAGCAATCAAAACAACTCCGACAAATCACGAAATAATAAAAATGATTCAGATGAAAAACCGGGAATTTATTTTCTAGGGAAAAGACTTAACTGGTGGCAAATCATTCTCTTGCTTGTAGTACTTTATGGTACACTATATCTGATCGTCACTGCACGCCTCTAAATCAAAACGCTCCACTTTTCAGTGGAGCGTTTTGGTATTTTAAATGAAAGTGCATTGACTGTTTTGTCTTCAATCAAACCATTAAAAGCTTTTCTTTTGAAAAATCTAAAGTTTTGTCATCTGCTTCTGAATACAAGTTCTCACACGGTCTGCAATGTATGATTGATCTCGCTCTGCGTAGAAGTGCAATGGCTCCGCCAAGGCGGCTGTTATATCAGCAGCCGAAAAATCCCATTGTAACCGGGGACGATAAATGGATTGCGCAGCATGCACCTGCCGTGCAAAGGTTGTGTTTAACGGCTGCGCACGAAGTTGTTTCATATGAGCATTGGGAGTAATATCGATAGGATAATCGCGGATATTTGAAAGCAGCCCCGCCCCAAAATCGAAGACAGGGCAATAATCAAACTCCTCGCCCCTGCGCAAAACCGCAATATTGTTCAAATGGCGATCCTCATTGCCAAACAGCATATCCATTTCAAACAGCAACGTGAGATAAATTCCAAACCGCTGTAATCCGGTGAGCCGTACTGTTTGCTCCACAATCCAGCGAACTTTACTGGGCAGATTGGGTTGAGAAGCCGCGACATCTTGCCAGCGAGGGCCGACACCTTTGCGAAACAAATCGGCTAGTGTTAGGAGACTTTCTCCCGGCATCAAAAAATTGGAGCTGGAGCACCCGTTTCGGACACGCCGATGCGCTTCCAAGCGCTCCATGCGATATGTCACATAACGGAACCCCAATTGTTCCGCATTGGTCTGACGGAGCAGACGAGATGTCACTGTTTCCGCCAGTCCTTCGTATCCAAACAAATCTAATTTGTACCAGCGGCCATTCTCCAACCACTTTTCCTGATTTCCTTTGGAGGAAGTTTCTGCGATTCGGTTTCCGGTTGTCAATCTGACTGGCATACTTATCCCTCCACAATTTTGATCCAGCAGGCATCTTCTGCCATACGCCCTGCAGTCTTGCGGATAATCTCAAGTGGTTCGTAGTGTTCCAGCCCCAACTGAGCTAAATAATATTGCAACCCGTCTCGTTGCCGAGGAATGCAACGGGACTCCAAAAAGTTCATCAGATCTTCCCAATTCGGATTTTGATTGATGCCAAACGCAGTTGAAAGAACATCATCGGTCTCATTTTGAATGGCTAATCGTCTGGTGGTCCGATCTGCACAGATTTTTGTACAAAGATTCTCGCCGTCATAATAGTGGAAAATCAACAGGTCATGCTCTTTAGATCTCGCTTCATTTAGAAAGGATTCATACTCACCTGTACCTGCCCTGCGAATAGTGATGCACTCACCATCAAATTGCAAAATAATTTCGCGGTTTTCTGCGGAAATATTTAGCTGTTTGGCCCACACCGGCGGCAGTACCACACGATAGCTTTTCCCCGCCAGTCCCGCTGTCCCACCAGCCTTATTGACTAGAACTTTTGCCTGTCGTTCTTCCAACTTCATGCTATCACCGCCCCTAAAAATATTATATCATTGGACACCAATAATTCAATATATTATATAAGAAATCAAAATTTCTTATACCAGAGGTGCGTACTCAGTATGAAACTATAATTTGTTTGCATACGTGCCGGCAATCAATTTTTATCAAAAAAAGCATGTCTGACTTCCTCAAGCTATTTGCTACTCTATTCAGCCTTTTATATCTGTGCATAGTCTTAATTTAAAAATATTTTCAGACTTTTCCAACTCAAGTGTAAATTCTTCATAACTTCCGCTACGGTTTAGGATGCTAAGTCCATGCCTGCTCCAACCATAAAATCGTTCTTATCTTCTCACCACGTATTGTCGGCACACATCTCGGGCGCTGTACAAAATTCCTTATCGTCATTGACAGTATTCCTTGTCCCGGCATCTCATACAGACGGTGTATTTTCTTCGAGCGTGGCTGCAAAATCATCGATCTCATCAAGCCATAATGAAAACTCTTCGTCGTTGCACATATCATAAAACCAAGCATCCTCTGAAGCACGGGGTTCACCAGATTCGCGCTTTTCGGCAGATACAAATATCGGAATAATTCCTGCCTTCCGCATCTTTTGGATTGAAACATCGTCGGCGTATTCATATATTGCATTGAATGCGTTATCCAAATCTGTCGGCTGCGGTTTCCAGCAAACTCCATGCTCCCCAAAGAAGGCATCCCGCAAACGCTCCAAACAAGTCTCCACTCCGAACCCGCTGCGGAAATAACTGCGCTTACCATTTTGAATGCAATAGTTATACTCTGCTTCACTGCCATCATAATCCGAAAGAGACTCTTCAATATCTTGCATTGTTTCCTTTGCGTATACCTTGAGTGACGGAACAGAAATATTTTTAAAGATGTATTTTGCCGCTTTTCGGATGTTCCCTGAAAGATTCCCCGCATTGGCTCCCCGGCTTTGATCCCAAAAAGAATAAGTATAGGTAAAATATTTTTTCGGCAATGTAACTTTGAGTTGCGTTTTCAGCCATTCGCAAAAATCATCGATATAAAAGGCTTCTATTGCCAGTTCTCCAGTATCACCCTTCCCTTGTTTCTGGGCAAAAATAGAATAGAGGCGACAAAGGCTGACATACTTTTTCGGGACTTTTTTCAATACGCAGCCTGTGGCGGCACTGTAATCAATTTTTTTCAGAACAACCTTTATTTTTCCATTCTCTTCTTTTCTTTCGCAATCACCAAACAGCTTGTTGATGACCAACGCATTATCTGTTTCAAAAGAAAGTGTCACACAGACATTATACCCCCCGCTCGGAGCGAAGCCGGACAAAAGTTCCTGGAACTTTTGGTATTCCGGATCTTCAGAATAATCAATACGCAACTCATCCAATGCATCTACGAAATCCTCAGGTGTATAAACTTCTTCCGTTAAATTTATCACCGATTGTAAATTGCATCCCTCGTCCAATATCTTCTTGATTTCTTCTGTTAAATTCCTGTCATCTTCATTGTCCCAGCCTTTTGCGGGCATAACGGTTCCTCCTTATTCCAATAACATTCCACCGCTGCGTATGATTCAATATGTTTAGTCAAACAGAAATTTTTGAGCCTTATTTTCCGACGCCCATGCCAATCTTTGCAAGCAATTCGTCCAAATTATCGGGCAGCACGATTGTCTCATTCTCCCGCGTTTTCTTCCATTGCCTTTTTTGTTTGAATTGGAGCGAAATTAAATTCTCAACAAACTCTTCAGAAGTTGAAATCCATTCAATCATTTTGACCGTCTCATCACTGATGACGGATTCAAGATGCCAATACTGTGGTTCGGGCGGTATACTAAGGTTCTTCCTGCGGTCAGCATTATACTTCACCAACCACTTCTCCATTTCCTCTATTGCCCTTTTCGGATCCGCGGACTTCAAATTGATTGTTAAATCAAGATATGCCGTGCGGTTTCGCGGGTTTTCTTTTTTGCGTTCTGACAGCTTCACCAATCGAGTGATATTTCCGCCGGCAAGCGTGATAAATTTATTGTCGAGAAGATGAGCAAGCGGCTCGTCATAAGTAACATATCCGACAGGATCGCCTTCAGCATTCACAACATAAATGGCGCTTTGATTGCGGTCATTTGTAAAACATCTTTCAAAAGTTAGTCTATCTCCCACTTTTGCATGCTCTAACCGCTCGTTTGCACCTTTAATGAATTGAATTCCATTGGCGGTATTCTCCACAGTTGCGAAGACCTCATCAGCTTCTTCGTCGTCCGCTTCATAATCGATGTCATCTGGCAAACCAATTCCTCCTACCAGCAGGCAGTACGTTTTATACTCATCCCAGATATCATCATCTTCGCGATACAATTCTGCCGGGAGTATTTCTTCTCTCACCTTTCTGAACAGAAAAATTTCGCTTTCATTATCGTGCATCTTGAGCAAATATTTTTCGGCATCCCAGTGAATCTTGATATCGATTTGCAGGAAGGTATGTTTTCTTCGATTCCCGTTTTGCCCTTTCAAAAGGATTTCTTTTACACTTGCCTGCGATATCTGCACCTCTTTTGCGTCTAAAACAACCGCTAACCATTTGGCTAACTCCGCGGGCAGATATCCGCATTGCTTGTTTTCTTTGGACTTCACCATAATTGCAAAGGGATCATAATCATTATCCGGTTCGCGCTCAAGAATAATGGGATCTCCCTTTCTCAAAGATTCGCAGGCACTTGTCCTTTCCGGAGAATAGTCTGTTCCCACGACGGAATAAGTAAGCGTTGCCGAACCGACCTTTTCTAAAGCAGGGGATTCCGGTTCAATTGCTGCTTGTTCGGAACAATCGCTGGGAGCTTCGCGCGCGCACTCCTTGCGTTCATCGCTTTCGTTTTTTTTCAACGCTTTGGCTCGTTCATCGGAAAGCACAAACGGAAGTTTTTTCACCACACAGTACTGGTGTGTAAGCGAACCTTTCGTGACAATAAAAGTCACACCCTCGGTTGCTTTTGAGGAAATTTTTTCCAAATCATCCGGCAACCGCACTTCTTTTAATGCGGTATTCAAAAAGGCACTGGCCTCGATGATGTGCAATGTTTGCGGCAGTTCTACGCTGCAAAGTGCTGAACAATTCTGGAAAACTGCATTCCCAATGACCTCTGTCCCTTCTGACAACACAATCGATTTCAAGCTCTTGCAATTTTGAAAAGCTGCTTTGCTGATTGTCCTGAAAGGCAATATTCCTTGCACTTCCAGTAAATTTTCGCAATTCGTAAATATGCGTCCGGAATCGGATAAGCTTTGCGAACATGAATCCGGGAACACCACTTTTTCCAAGCGCTTGCAATTCTCAAATAAATCATGCGGTATTTCTTTCAATTGAGTCAAGACGGCAGATTCAATCCCGCTCGTTGCAAATGTCCCAAAACCAATATACTCTACGCCCGGCATTTCACACTGCTTCAGTTTTTTGCACGCACGAAAAGCATTCGTGCCAATCATACGCACCTTTTCCGACATTTTGACACAGCAAACTTTTTTATTATCACGAAAGCACTCCGCGCCAATATATTCGATATCGGGTGGAATTTCAATGACTGAAGCTTCTCCAGTGTATTGAGCCAGAATGTTTCCAAACGTATAAAAGCCAGGAGAAGATTCCGTCTGAAAACGCTGTGGCGGAATTCCGTAAAGGTGTTTTAAATGCCTCTGATCCGGCATTTCAAATATTTCCAAAGCATCACAGCCGCTAAATGCATTAAAGTCCAATCTTTCCAGATTAACCGACAGAATCGTTACCTTTCGCAGCTTTACACAATCTTTAAATGCATCTCTGCCAACTTGCCGGATATTGGGCGGCAAAGATATTTCTTCTAACGAAGTACAATCTTCAAACGCACTCCCTTCAATCTCTTCAAGTAGCTCCGGCAAAGCGATCTCACTCAAAGCAGTGCAATTTTTAAACATTTGGCTTCCCAAAAAACGCATCGCATCTGGAAGGAGTACCTTTTTCAATTTCGCACAATCCTGAAACGCTCTTCTTGTTTGATAGGATTCATTCCACATGGCGTCAGCCGCGTTCCATGCCGGATCGAAAACTACATTTTCGAGCTGAGGATGATTTTTAAAAAAGCCTTCATTATATCCACATATCGGCAGTTCTGTATCGGCCTGAATATAAACGGACCGGACAGTCGGATACCCCTCAGAAAATGATAGCTCCCGTTCTTCCAGCATATTCACAATATCGTTTGTCAAGAGAAGGTCATATTGGGAACCATTTTTGTCCAACCTCTTTCGTTATACTGTTTACGAACCGGAAATCCGTTGTCTGCGCTAAGGAAAGCAGGCACATGTCCAAAAAACCGCTCGCTAGCATCATTGTTCTGACGGACGGTTACACTCCCTTTCCGCCGCAGGCGCTTGCCCAAAACATTCCGGCGCTGTGGCTTTTAAGCAGCAAATGCGTAAATCCGCCCCGGGGAAAGGTCGCCCGAATTAAACTCTGACAAAAAACCGATGAGCGTCCGTCATGCGCTCATCGGTTTTTATTTCAATATTTCTCCATTCCGGCTAATGCAAAGTGTTTTGCCCACAGCTCCGTTGCTTCTTGCAGCCCGGGAACTTCACAGCAATCTTCCTTTACTGTGTATCCGTCTGGTACCGAAATCATCATTTCAGCCATTTTTCTTTCCTCTAAAGACGCCATTGTTCCAGCTGCCGGGCTGCTTTTTTGGGTATTTCTCTGTCGCAAAGTGCTTCAAGGGTCAGTTTCTGCTGCGGCTTTTCGAGCCATACAACCTCCAGCCCCTGTTCTTTCAGGTGATGACGCAACATCCGTTGCGGTTCCTGTTTACGCTTTTCGTAAAACGCAGGCGCGCACAGGATTCGAAGATTTACATTCCGGGTTTCGCACAGTGCGATTAAAAAATCCATATATTCCACCATACATCGCCCGTTTGCCAGCATGCTGACTGAAACGACAAGATCCACCTGCTCATAGCGGGCAATCAGCTTTTCCAGAACCACACGGTTGTTTTCAAGGCTGTTCATCATGGACTTTTCTGCGAGTGCAAAGAAGTTCCGCCCCGCCACGATGCCCGCAGGGAGAACGGCCTGCTGCGAACGCAGCTCGCCCGGGATGCTTTCCTCTGTGATTGCCGCACCCTCGCCCCGCGCGTAAATATGCACCAGACTCTCATCCGGCACCATTTTATAATAGGATACCAGATAGGACGATTCCTCCGTCAACAGGATCAATCTTCGGGCAGGCGCCAATCGATGGAGGGCAAGTTCCCCGATGATTCGTTCGCGCATACTGACTTTTGCCAATGTTTGATCATCCATGAGAACTTTTTCAAGATCCGGCACTTCGTTTTCCAGGTTTCGCCGGCGGATTTCTTCCAGGTCGAGGATGCTCCGGTCAAATTCGCGCTCGATCTGCGCTTTTTGCACCTGCGCCTTTTCTCTTTCTTTTGCCGGCGCCGTTTGAGGCGGAAAACAGACAACCATGCACACCTTCACACCTTTTTCCCGAAAGACACGCGCTGCGGGCAGTGCGTATTCGCTGTCTTTCTGGCCCAATACAGCCGAAACGATCACCAGGTCGTATCGTTCGGCCATTGTTTCCAGAAGCTTTATCGTCTTCGGGTCCTGCTCTGCGGTCTCCCGGGCAAGCGGCGCGGCAAGGAGCACCGGCGTGTTCTCCGTGCCTTCTGACCACGCATCTTTCGCCGGCTGTAAATCATTATCCCAGTTGAACTTGTAGTATTCCTCCTGCAATATCCCGTCGATCTCTTCCTTTGCGGTGAGCACACTCTGTACTTCCGTGCAATAAACGTCACCTGTCTTGATGAATGCTGCAAGCGCCGATGCGGTTTTTCCAAATGCGATCACTCCAACCATTTTGCGCTCCCTCCTTTGATGCTTTCATCCTATCACCACAGATGCCCCTTTTCCGGCGCACAAAAAACTCCCGCTCAGCAAAAATCTGAGCGGGAGTTTGCACAGAGTCAGAGATTCTTTGTGATTTCCATATTTTCAATTTTTTGATTGCTGTACCGACTGGGGTGGCAGTTGATCTTCACAACTGTTTTCACTCCGGCACCGCGGAAAATCTGTTCGATCATCTTCATTGCTTTTTTGCCGTAGATGCTTGCGCTGTACAAAACTGCCACATCACACTGCAACAGCTCGATTTCTCTTTGGAGAAAGGTTTTGTACTTTTTGATGTAGGCAGCGAGCACCGTTTTATTACAGGTGGAATTCCCGCCGCGCTTGTTCAAATTCATATAGGCGCAGTCTTCCAGGTTTTTCGGCGCGGGATACCCCTTTTTCAAAAGCTCACTCAAGGTCTTTTCAAGGCAATTTCGATAATGCGTTTTCGCGCTCTTTACGATCTTCATCTGCGATGGATCGCAGACGGAAGGTTGATTCAGCACAACTTCCTCTTTCAGCCAAAAGCGCTTTTCTTCGGGCTTTAGATCTCTGCTCAAATTGGATTCCTTGCAGATAAAGAGCACGCCGCCTTTCTGCATCTCGCCCAGACGGCCGTCCACGGTAAAGTTTTTCCGGGCTTTATCCTCCAACGGAAACGGGCAAGTATTTGGCGCCGTTTTTTCATCGACTTCCGCCGCGTGCGCCCGTTTCCACAAACAGAAAAGCTCCTCGATCGTCGTTGCACGCTTTGCCCGTTCTTCCAGTTGGCTGAAGCTTTCTCCCATGATGTTTCCTCCTGTCTCAAAGTCCATATTGCTGCACTGCTTCACGCAGATCGCGTTTCACCTGTTCCGCCAGCGACTGAGGGGAAAGAATTTTTGCGTGCACGGCATACTGCATGGCCCATTTGCGCATGGCCTGCAGATTCACTCGCACCCGGGCGCTCACTTCGTCCTGTGTCTCATCGAAAAATTCAATTTCGCTGCCGAACCAGTCGATCACTTCGCTGACAAGATATTTCTTTAGCCGGAAGGTCACCGACGCGCTCTCGCCGGTGAACATATACACATGCTCTGCCATGTGCTGCGGCAGATGAAATCCGTTTTCCAGCCCCCTGACCTTGCGGGCGGGCTTTGCCGGCGTATCCAACACCCGGATGTCCGCAATGCGGTCTAGGCGGTAGTGGGCCACATCCTTGTATTTGTCGTAATTTCCGATGAGGTAATACCGGCCGTTCACCGCCGCCATCTGATAGGGATTGACGATGTATTCCCGCGCTTCGCCCGCGCTGTTTTTGCGCGGATGCGCCTTTTTGTCTGTACCGTAGGCGAGATAATGAAACGCCACCTGCCGGCCATTGGAGATTGCTTCGTCCAGCGTTTCAATGGTGAGGAACAACTGCTTATTTTCCGGCGCCGTGTCCGGGAGCGTCCGAATGTGCCCCACCTTTGCCCGAAAATAGCGGTTCGAAAGCCCTTCCAGCTTTTCCACAAGCTGCCTGCACTGACTGTACGGAATGTGTTTGGAAAACAACAGGCCATCGATCAGCAGCCGCAGCTCTCCGTCGGTGAAATCGTGCACCAGGTAAAAATCGGTCAGGATCGTGCTCTCTTCCCACTCGCCGGTCTTCGCATTCTTCACCCGGCGGGTCGTTTCGGTGTACTCGATCTCGTAGCCGAATTCCACCAGATCCATCAGGTTTCGCTTCACCGCTTTGCGGCCCGCTTTCATACCGTATTCTGTTTTGAGAAGAGTTTCGATCTCCTTCTGGCTGAGGCGGTGTTCTTCATCGGTATATCGTTTCAGAATGTCCAGAATATTGACGATCAACAGCTTTTTGGGCTGTGGTGCGTGCATGCTTCTCACCTCCGCAGCAATCGTTTTTCATCTTTATCATATCATACTTCGGATCTCTTTTTAATGCGTATCCGAAGATTTCCGTTCCGGGTATAAAACGCCTTTTGGAGCGCATTGCTGGTTTCTGTGAAATCAAGCGATGTCCATGGTAGATAATACGTTTCTTCGAGCCCTTCTTCATACTTCACAGAAATGGAGACAATATCACGCTGAGCGCGCACCCGCTCCAGAAAGCGCCAATTGCGTATATGATCCCTCACACCACACAGTAAGCCGCTGAAACGATGCACTTCTTTTTCAATGTCCCAATACAATTCCATTTCACAGAAATCAGCATACGTAATTTTTTCAATGTTTCCGAACTGCTTCTTGATCTCTTCGTGAATCCCGCTGATTCTGAACCGGTGAAACCATCGAACCGGTATATCCACAGATTCACAATTTTCAAAACAGAATGAGACCATTTCTGCCTTTTTCACAAAACTCCTCCTCTCACGCTTCCTGTGCAGTCATTGTCCGGTGTGCACGGATTCCTTCTCCGGTCGGCCGGCTGCGCCCATCTCGGCTAAAATTTCTTCTACCTGCTGCACGACCGCCTGATCCGCCACGTCGAAACAGTTTGCCAGAGTAAACTTTTCTATTCCCATGGCACGTGCCATCTCCTGTATTTCCGCCTCGGCAACTTCCCGGACGCATTCGCCCGCCTGTCGAAGCTGTTCCAGCGTCTCCTGCGCCAACTCCGCCTTTCTGCTCGCTTCGAAATGAAACGGACTCTGCGCCACAATTTTGTGGGGAATTCCCATCTCGCGCAACCACCCGGCCAATACCGGCGTCCCGCCTGTACCGGTTCCTCCGCCCAGACATGCGATCAGGACTACCATACTATACCCTCGCACCGCCGCGCAGGCCTGCTCTTTGGCCTCTCGCATAGCCGCCTCGCCTACCTCCAGGTCGTACGCGCCTCTCCCGCGGCACAGATTTTTTCCCAGTTGGAGGATTTTTACTCCGCTTTCGTTTTTGCGGAACCCCAGCGCGCTCAAATCTGTGTTCATCGCCAGCGTGTCCACCCGGTCACTCAGACGGTCTGCGACAATCAGACTGCTCAGAGCATTGCCGCCGCCTCCGCCGATGCCCACCAGCAGGATGTCCGCTCTTTTTTCCTGTGAATGTTGATTTTCCTGTTTCACTGAAAAGACCTCTCTTTCTGCATCGCATCCGGAATCGTTTCCGTACCTGTAAGATAACAAAACGGATGAGCCTAAAAAGGCCCATCCGCTTTGTTATCTCACATAAAAGGTTTCGCCGGTATCCAGACAGATCGCGCCCAGCGTCCCGCCCGAACCGCAGCCGCAGTCGATGGCGATGTGTCCATTGGCGCGGAAAATCGAATCCTTCTGTGTATTTCCGGGGATGCAGGCCACCGGTGTGTGCCCCGTCACCAGAAAACGGTCTTTGTAATACCGCTTTGTGTAATCAAGCCGCGTCCAGATCCACTCGTGCAGCCCGTAGTCCCACAGCGGCCGGTTCTCGGAAAAATTTTCCGGCCCTGCGTGCGCCAGCAGATACCGGTTTCCGTTTACGGTTACCTCCTCGTACAGTTCAAATTCCAGCAGGTACTCCAGCACCGCTTTTCGCCGTGCGGCGTCCAGCCGGCGGAATCCTTCCAGTGTCGTCTGTCCGCCTTCCTGCTGCCAGTTCCAGAGATCCCGAACGGTTTCGGCGGAAAACTCCGAAATCGTCTCTTCTGTGATCTTCTTTACCAGCGCACGCAGACACAGCACGGCCATATATTCGTGGTTTCCCAGAACCGGCCGCACATTGGGGCGCTGCATCATGTCCAGCAGGATCGGGACCGGCTCGAGGCCGCGGTCCACCACATCGCCCAGAATATACAGTGTATCTTCCTCGCGAAGCGAAATAGCCTCCAGCATCCGGAGGTACTTTTCATAATCTCCGTGAATGTCCGACATACAGTAAATCATCGTTTTCCCCCGGCTTTTCTCTGTACGTTCCGTTTTCAGTTTACTGCAATCGATATGACTTTTACAGGCCATCTTCCGGGTGTTGTCCGAAGCATTGCTGTTTTTCTGCCATCATACAAATTCGAACGTCAGGGTGTTGCATCCGGTAAATGCGTCTTCGTCCATGTCGATTGCAATGTTCGGAAGGAAAATGGTATCGAGACTTTTACAGTCTGCAAATACTCCCTCGCCGATGGTCATGACCTCTCTGGGAATTGCAATGGAACGAAGTTTCCGGCATCCCTGAAATGCACATTTCTCGATCTTCGTCACGCTCTCCGGCAGGCTGATCTCCACAAGGCGGCTGCATCCCTCAAAAGAACCGTAAGCAATCGTGCGGACTCCTTCGGGAATGGTGATGGCGGTAAGACTTTTACACCCTGAAAAAGCCTGCCTACCGATCACAGTGACACGTTCCGGAATCGTAATTCGCCTGAGTTTTCGGCAGTTCTGAAAAGCACATTCCCCGATGGCCGTTACACCCTCCGGAACTGCAATCCGGCTTAATGCTTGACAATCGTGAAAAGCAGACGCCTCAATGGTCGTCACGCTTTTCGGCAAGATGATTTCCTTCAAATTTTTGCATTCGACAAAAGTGCCAAAACTGATCGTGGTGACTCCTTCCGGAATGGTGAGGCATGTAAGCTTTTCACATCTTTGAAATGCATTTTCGCCAATGAATGTCACTTCTTCCGGAATAGAGACGGCGGCAAGGCTGCCGCAGTTCAAAAAAGCGCCTTCCTCAATGCGAGTCAACGTGTTCGGAAGGGTAACTGCTATCAGACTTGTGCATTCCACAAAAACTCCGGTTTCAAGCGTTGTTACACCATTCGGAATGGCAACCGCTTTCAAACTTCCACATAATCCAAAGGCCATTTTGCCAATGGCCGTCAATCCTTTCGGGAGGATCATGTCCTCCAGTTTTTCGCAGTAGTAAAAAGCGTAATCGCCAATGCGCTCTACGCTCTCCGGTATCGTAATGGATTCAAGGTTTATACAGCCGCGAAAGCTCTCTTTCTCAATGACCGATACTCCCTCCGGAATCGTTATGGCTGTAATGCTTTCGCAATTCAGGAAAGCATGGCGGCCAATGGAAACAATACTCCCGGGAAGGGAAATCTCCGTCAGATGGTCACATCCGGAAAAAGCAGCGTTGCCTATCACGGCCACACCGTCCGGGACTGTAATGGCTGTCAGATTTTCGCACTTCTGAAAGACACGCGGCTCAATCTCCGTCACTCCCTCCGGAATGACAACTTCCGTCTCTCCCGGCTCCGGCCTGTAGTCCATTAAAATGCCGTGTCTGATTCTAAATGACATCCCGATTTTCCTTTCCGCTTCTCCAATCCATACAAATCCGCGATGATAATCTTTCCCACATGACTATACCCATGTGGGAATGTAAAAGCCATGATAAAAAGGTACCAATAGAGTCCGTTTTATCTTTTGGGATGTTCCAAAAGTAAAGGGGAACTCTATTGGTACTCTTATTTGCAGCATGTCCGAATGAAAGCACAAAACCCCAACATCAATTATGCTCGCTCTTTCAAATCTTCATCTATTTCACGATGCAAACAACTTTTTATATAGTTCCATTCAGAAATTGTAAGAAGCATCTCGCGGTGAGGATGTCTCTGAGAGACATATTCGCCAATAATCCCAAGGGCTTCCATGCTCTCTATGAGACGCACCGCCTTTGAATATCCTATTTTAAAATTACGCCAAAAAAGGGTAGTTGTAGCCTCTGCCCTCGAATCGCGAGCTCTCTCTTGCATTAATATGTCTATCGCTTTGTATAAAAGAGGATCGTTATCTAATGCTTTTTGATATTGAAGGACCCGTTTCTCGTCTACAAATACCACAGCATTATTTTTTGTTCTCTTTTTTAAAAATTCCGGGATATGTTGAACCATTGCATGACTTGCCCGTCTTATTTTTCCCATCAACTGCTGATAGACTTTCATCATATCGTTTCCTCTCGCCATAAAAAATCACGCGTCAAAGGAATCAGTTCCACACAGGATATCTTTTCCCCGGCCACAATCATTCAGACAACGAACGGGTACCCACATCGACCATTACGGCTGCAGCAGCGCATTCAGTTTGATTTCCAAAAGAAATGATCGAATCATAAAGTAAGTGCTATTCATGGCTCTATCTGGTTCTGTATAGTTTTCATCTTCGTAGCACGTACTCATAGCATCATATACGGGCTTAAGGGCTTCATCGGATTTTAGCAGCGCCTGCAGCAATTCCAGCTTTGTAGCAGATGTCGGAAGCTTTTCGATTTCAACGACAGGATTTGATTTTTCGCCCACAGTTTCCTTTATCTTCAAAATATCGCACATTTGATTAAACGCATCGATAAGCAGGCGCACGTTCCAATCTGTTCCGATAGGGAAACGTAAAGATAACTCTCTAAAGGATCGCACGAACCGTGTGTCGTCCCATTGATCTGCAAGTTCCTGTTCCGCTACCCATTTTTTCCGCTCCTCGTCACGTCGCTTTACTTCTTCCTCAAGCGGTCTGCCATGATAACACGTCGCTTTGCTTCTTCCTCAATCGGTATGCCATGATAATATGCGATACCATGCTCCCATGTAAAACCCGTTTCGTCCCAGCCTTCAAAAATAAGTGCCTCTTTTATCTGAGCAAATTCTTTTTCCGACAGTTGCACTGCGTATCCCCCCTCAAAATACTTATTTGCTGTTTTGAACTCGTGCTTGTCAATTTTCATCAAATGTTACTCCAAAAGCAAAGATTCAAAATACGTTCCGATATCCTTAGCTAAGAATTCCCATTCAGTTTTTTTCACTCCATGCGGAGCAGTGTAGACACACCCATCATGCAAGAAAACAGGATCACCATTACAAGTTGCAAACACAAATTGCGCATTGAGAAATGCAAATTCCGCTTGTAGTGAATCAAGTTTTTCAACAGGCACGAAATGAACAAAGTTTATTTCGACATCTAAAGGATTGCTTTCTTTATAAAAAGCTTTTAAGACGTCGGGAACACAATCAAGATTTCCATCAAATTTAGCAAACCTGTTCCGAGCATCATACAGAACCGCTTTTTTGGCAAATTCTGAGTATTCCATATTGTCTGCCTCCTCATACCGAAAATGACGGATAGCATTTTTCGATTGTATATATCCGTATCTTTTCGGCAAAATGTCGTTGGTGAACAGTGTCGGCGACAGAATAAGTTATCATAATAATACCCATGCTAACAGATACTATAATTCCTGCTGCTCCGCCCCCAATTCCTTGCACCGCAATTGATACAGCTAATAGAGAAAGAGAGAATAGCGCTTGCTTACCTGTTTGTATCAATGCTTCTCTCGTAGCTACACCTTTAAGTTTAAGCTTTATAAATTGATAGGTCGAGAAAACAACAATAGTCAATGCGCCTACTACGCCCATATTGACCATTTTAGAAATATTTTCTGTAATGGCAATACCAGCATTTTCAAGCACACCGGAGATCGCTTGTGATGCAGCTTCACCTATTGTCCTTCCGATTCCATAGCCAACAGCCGACAGCAGTCCGGATTCCGCACCACTTTTTATCCCTTCAATAGTTGCCAGCTTAAGTGTGTCCGGTGTTATTCCGGATTGCGCAAGGCTGGTAATAAAGCCAATCGTTAATCCTACGCCGGCACCAATCGCAACTGCCAACCCAAGACCCTTTAGTTCGTTTTTGAAAACACGCTTAGAATTGGTTTTCTCAAGCATCTTATTTTTATCGATCATGGGTTTGTCGCTTTCATTACCAAAATTTCCATCATGACCATCCTGCAAATGCTCATCTTTGGTCCTATACAATTTAATGTTATCAGGATTAGCCTGCTGCTCTGGATGATCTGCAACATTCTGTTGGTGATGCCCCTCTGCGCCTCGAACTGAACCATGTTCCAAAATTTGTGCTTTTTCTTCAGAACGCCAATTGGCAGATCCGTTTCCTCCCATTTCAATATCTGCTTTCTCATACATCCACGCTCTTTTTACACCTATGTTACGAGCAGCCGGATTAGGCGAACTCAGGTCATATCTTTGTGCATCGCCAGCTCTTAACGAATTGAGTTTTGTCAGATATTCATTGAGTTGAACATTGTATCCATTAGTAGTAGACATTGTCGTAAAGGATACTCCCGAAATTGGAACGGCCGAAACACCACCAGCATACGAACTGTTCACGCTTCTCTGTTTAGCTTTTGTTTGTTGGTAGAAAGTTAAACTCCGATTGTTCTTCAGGGGCGTCAGCATATGCTCACCTCAACTTTCGTTCGCACTCTATAGAATACCGAGTTAATGCAAGTTTTCCATCATCATCAAGTTTACTGAAAATGTATGAGTAAACATGGTTGTAATAAATGAGCGTTTCATTAAACAAACGTGAGGCATCAAATGCAAAGAGTGTTGTGGATGCAAGCGAAAACAGTTGCGATTGATTTTTGTACTTATTCTCATCCTTGCGGAATCTCTCAAATGCTGATGCAAATGCATCGGCTGCCTGTTTGTTATAAGCGATATTTTTTACATGTTCTAACTGGTGCATTTTTTCGCTGATGAGTTCAGTGTGATCTCTGGTCAAAGATTCATATATCGAGCTCTGTTCATCGGTAAATGCATCCTTGTCCATTGTTGCATCAATTTTCCCGATTTTGACAAGGATATTATCAAACTCATCCTGTGTGCTTGCCCGCTGCATTTTATCTTTTAATGAATATAATTTTTTCAGACATTCCGAATTATGTGCTTCAATTTCTGCTCGTTCAGCAGCAACACGTTTTGCCTTCGTGCTTTCAATTTCGCTCAAAATGGCATCAATGCGCTGCTGTTGTTCTGAAATAACCTCGACAGATTCGCTTGTAAGTTCAGCATTCTCAGAATAAAAAGCCAGTGCCACACTTGCCTGTTCTGCAAAATTAATTCTGTCTGCAAGCGAAGGAAGTGTTTCTGCCAATGTGCAAAGATACTCAAAATACGCAAAGAAGATTTTTTCATTTCCAGAATTTCGATTAAATAAATTGTGCCCTACCAAAAGAGCCTCTGCGATTTTTCCATCATTTTTATACTTTTCAAATAAACTGAGCATTCATTTAACCTCCCGATAATTGCTCCCAATTGTAAAGGCTATAAAACCAGTATTTTACAACGGGATATTCTCGAAAAAATCAGACAGCAGATAGTGGAGACTTGCTATTTTATGCTGAATCTCTTGAATATCATATTCATTTACAGCATCCCGAAGATTACAAACATAAGTGTCCCATTCTTTGTCCAATTCAGTAGCCGCCTTATCAAAAGCCTCTTCGGTCTGGTTCCAATACTGGCGAATACCATCACGGAACTTCCCACTAAAATTGTTTTCATCAAAGACAGCAACGATTTTTTTTGCAACACTCTTTTCCCATCCACCACCGAAAAGTTTTGTAATCACCAATCCTCCGGCGATAAGAAGTCCAACTGCTATGCCTATTGGTCCAAAAATTGAGGATGTTACCACGCCTGCCCAAATCGACGCACCAATTCCTAATCCGGCACCTGAAAACAAAAAAACACCCGAGATTGTGCTGGCAAGAAAAGTGCCAAACCCGCCAATCATTCCGAGGGCCGATAGCGCTGATGCAAAAAACCAGCCAGCGTCAAAATCCACGTCAATATTATTTTTTTCAAAAGGTCGCGAGATGCTCTCAGCATAGAAAGTGACATATTCTTTGGTCTTTTCAGAAAGTATCTCAGATTTCTCCGCAAGGATTGCTTCACAACGCTCCTGGATCATGCTTTGCAAAGAACTACCAAACAACTCAATATCGTCTTTCTTGTTTTTTACTCCTCTGTCTTTTATCAAGCGAACAAGTGTGTCTGTGTTAATTGTTGCTGCCATGTACTCACTGAACTCGTCAATTGATTCAGAAGAAAGACGAGCAATTTCCTCTTTTATGTCCTTCTTTCGTTTATCATTATCCTGCATCCGGGAAAGTTCGTTTTTTTCAATTTCATCAAGTAGAGTTATATATTTTTCCCGATCACTAACGATTCCTTCGTACTTTTGGAGCTCGTTTATAAGATTAGGCTTTCTTGATTCGACATAGCTTTTTACGAAAGCTTTTGTTCTCTCATTTATAATCGCAGGCAACGATTCAAGAGTTTCCGTTAAAGCACAATTAAATGGAGAACATATATCTGGAATGTCAATTGTATATGCAAAGAAGCGAGAGCGAAGTTCTTTGAAGCCATTATCATCATAGGCGTAGCCAGATAACTTCTTTCTATTAGCCCAATATTCATTTGGAAGCGTTTTTATTAGATTGGCACAACCAACATCAAGTATTTCTTTAAGTTGCGCCCGATTTCCACTGTTAACTGTATGTGCTTGGGATGCAATAACAAACAGGTTGGAAAGCGGTTTCAAAGAGTTTTTGCCTTTTTTCTCCCATGTCGGGAGTTCACTTATATTGCGTTTTAAATAGGTGATGTCTTCAATCCGCATAAAGCCATTAGCTTGAGAAAGATATAGCACAACATCTGCTTTTTGTGCTGTGGCAAAAGTAATATCATCATCACTTTCCGTTTCTGTTCCAAATCCGGGAAGATCAACAATATCACAAGTTTCTAAAACGGGTGCATCAATAAAGATTACAGCTGAACCAGCTTCTTTGTTGTAATTTTCACCTTGCCGGGTTCCAAAGGAACGTAGAATTTCAACGCCGCCGGCAGCTATTTTCCAAGACCGGCAGTACCCTTCGTCATTCAACTTGCGTTCATCCCATAGTCTTTCAGTTCCAACTTGATTAGCGAACACCCAAGCATCTTCTTCAATAAATGCAGGCTTATCTGCAACGTGCTTAATATATACAGCTATTGATGTCGTGGGTGTCCACGAGGTAGGCATTTGATCAGTACCCAACAATGCGTTGATGAGTGTGCTTTTTCCAGTGTCAGAACGTCCAACAATCGCAACTTTAGGTTTTACCAGATTTGCCGTTATACCATTACTCAGATCTTCGATATATGCTTTTTTGTATTCATCAGGAAGGTTCATATCTTCCAGCGCAGTCGAAATATAATCAGACAGTGTACATTTTGTAAAGTTTGCCTTTTCCCAAGTGTTGTTGACATTCAAAGGTTTCGGAATTGACTTTTTCCATCCAGTCAGTTCTTCATATGATGCGCCGGTTTTTTTAAGTATTTTTTGAATCACTTGGAACGGGATGCTGTCGGGATCTTTTTCCCATCTTGAAATGTTTGATTGCTCAACTCCAATCAATTCTGCAAATGCAGATTGAGTTTTGATTTTCAGCTTGTCCTCTCGGAAAGATTTCAAATCCACAAAAAATTCCTCCTTGTTATCTTGACTTTTAGCCGATTGTGAAACTCGAAAAGCACAGCAAACAAGCGGATTTCGAGCTACGAATATATCTGACTTTCCTCTGGTTTTGCGGTATAATTGGAAGTAAGAAAACACCAAAAAGGCACGCAAAACCGGAGGAAAAGCCATGCGAAATAAAAATGTGCAGATGTCACTTCTGGACATCTACCAAGATGTCGCTGCTAGCCTTGAGGAAGATAAGCCGAAGCTATTCCGTATGTTGGACGAACACATTGACTGGGACGAAATCATCCCGGCGCGGTTCTATGCGGCGTTCTACCAACGGATCGGGCGGCCCCGCGAATACCCGCTTGAAGGATTCATAAAGAGCCTACAGTAAAAGCTGCGTTTTCTGCGCTCCGTCATAGTAAAACCATCTTACACATCGTCCGCATCATCCCACAATTCGTCGAACGCCGCGTCTACTTCGTCATCGATCTGCGCTTCACGGCCAGCGCGTTTTCCTTCTTCAAAGCCTTTCTGCCGGCCTTTCTGGAAACCCACTTTATTGCCTTCCTCATATCCGCTTTGGTAGGCACACTTTTTAATATACTCGTGCCTTGCTTCCATATATTTTCTGAACTCGTCTTCAAACCATAGGCCACATGAAATTTCCGGATTGGAGAGTAAGAAAAACTCATTTTGCTCGATATAATGTTTTGTCCGCTGATCTTCCCTCACCCAAACTTCAAAGCGGATCTCCTGTTTCGGGTCGCCTGTTACTGGCTCGCCGTTACAGGCGGTGACCCGGAATAAATACAGGGCTTCTTTTAACTTTTCCAGTTCCTGTCGGCCTTTTTCGATCCGGCGCTCTATTTGGCCGCGGTATTGGCTGATTTTGCTGCGCAGCAGCTGCACACCGGAAGAGACCTGCGCTTCATATTCTTTTTCCAGTTTCATCAAATCGTTATTCAGCTCACTTTGAAGCCGGCTTTCCTGCTTTTTATATTCCGGCGTTTGTGCCGCTTCCTCGCGCTGCTTTTTTCCCGTCAAACTGATAAACAAAATTTTGGGAGCGTCTTTTTTCGAGATCTTATCCAGCTCTTTTTTCTGCTGCCTTTGAAAATCTTTGTCCATCTGCTTGAGTTTCTTCTCTGCCAATTTCCAAAAACCTTTCATTTCGGAATCCCACTTATCATGCCATTCCCTTAAAGTATCCTTTTCTTCTTTCATCAGAGGCAAATCCACAAGACCTACTATTTCTTGAACTTCCATTTGCACGTCATGTTCCCGCCCATTGATTCTCAAACAGGCGGCATTTACTGCCTCAGAATCGTAATTTCTATTCATACATGTTCCCTCACAGTAACATATTCCCCTTGTGCGCGAAGCCACATCTCAATCCCTTTTCCAAATACCTCAGCGGTACACAGCCAGCCGCTATCTGTCCTTTTTTCAATTTTGGCTGTGGGCAGACGGTCCAGTACGGCCTCGATGCTGGGCCCTGTGTACTCAAAGCGGATGCGCTGCAGCTCGCCGCCGTACATAAACTGGATGCGCTTACGCATCTCACCCTCCTGGAACCTGTCCTTGTAGGGCACGCTGAAATGCTCCGCCGTGACCTTCAGCTTCTCAATTTTGTCGATTCTGTAAATTGTAGGAGACTTGTCCTCCGGATTTTCAAAATATTTCTCTTTGTCGATTCCATCAATAAATGCCGCCAGATAGAAATAATACTCACTGAACAGAATACCGACCGGCTGTAACCGCCGCGTGACCGTATCATCCTTATGGGTACGATGGTACGTGATCTCTATGATTCGCTGCTTCTCAATCGCGGTGCCCAGTGTCCAAAGCTGTTCCACAAAGACTTTCCCATGATGCGGTTCCACATAGTGGAATTTCTCGTTGGCGATCAGCGACTGCACCTGCCGCAGGCTTTCCTTTGGAGTACAGCAGCGCACCAGTTTATCAAGGATGGGAAACATCTCTTCTTTTATCATGCTGCGGCTCTCCAGAAGGATTTTTGCCACTGCCAAAACTTCGCTGTTTGTCAATGCCAAAGCCTTGTCCGCCCGCAGAACGTATGCCCGCTCCCTGCCGTCGTACACAAGAACTCTGGACTCACCGGAACGCGTAAAAAAATCACGAAGATCTTCAATATCGCGCTGGATACTTTTTTCCGTGACGCCGAATCTTTGTGCCAATTCCTTCTTACGCAAACACTCGCCGCGTGTAAGCATCGTGTGCAGCTCCAAAATTCGAGTGTTTTTATCCGTTTCCGCCATGAAATCACATCCTCATATTCCTAATATAGCAGATGTATCCTCCCAAAATCTGTCCATCTGCTAAAATTCTATAGCAATTCTTAATTTTTCAACACAATTCTATCATATATGCGTTATTAACTTCAATGTACTCTCTTAAAATCACTCATATATTCATGATAAACTCAGCAGGAGGTATGAAGCTATGAGTGATATTACGATCGCATTGGGTAAAAAAATACGTGCTCTCAGGCAGGCCCGTAATTGGACACAGGAGCAGCTTGCGGAATACGCAGAACTGCACGTTTCGTATATTGTGCTGCTCGAAAAGGGTGCCAATCGCGCCACAATTGAAACCCTCGAAAAACTTGCAAAAGCATTTGGTATTTCCATCTCCGATTTGGTTCAGTCGCTGGACGACGCACGGGACGATCCGGTTCAAAAGCAAATACGCGATCTGATGGAAGATTTCATCCAAAAAATTGATGCCGTCTACAGGCAATAACGCGCCTATGGCAGCCGGCAGATGTCCATTTGTATAGTATCCTTTTCGCCGCTTGATTTGTTAAGCCGCCAGCTTAATAGTAAAAAAAGAAACGATGCCGCCAGCATCGTTTCTTTTTTATAGACGTCACATCGAAGCTAAAATTTTACGGATCTGTAATACAATCGCCTGTATCTGCGCTTGTGTCTGTTCGGCCTCCTTGGCTCTCGCTGCCTCTTTCGCGCAGACGTCAAGCAGCTGCTTCAATAGTGTTAAAAATTCCGGTGTCATTTCCATTTTACATCGCCTCGCCTTTTTATTCATTTAAAGTGTTCCGGGATAACCAAGCCCGCATTTTAAGATTTAAAATTCACTCTTCTTCCTCGTCTTCGTCCTCAAAATCGTCGTTCACGTCCCGCACGTCGCATTTTGTAAAAACACAGTTTTCAAAATCGGTGTCTTCCGTAACAATTCGGGAGCAATTTGTGAAGGTGCAATCCTCAATTTCTCCGGTCAGGGTAAGGCAAATGCCGCCCCAATTGGCAGGATAGCCCTCGGCCGTAAAGGTGCAGTCCGTCATTCTGCCGGTGAATCCCATAAAAATCCCGTCTTTGATGCCGCTATCCCAGGGACGCCACGGACCGCGTATTCTTGGGGAAAACCGGAAATTACAATTCTTCAGAACCACACGATCCATATCGCCGACAGTACCGTAAAGACTGTCTCTGTTTCCTAAAAATCTGCCCTTATGGTTTTCAATCGTTAAATTTTTTCCTATAAATTTTGTTCCGGAGCAAGAGTAAGAGCGAGATACTTTAAAGAAATTCCCCTCGCAGCCTGCAAACTTTGTATCGTATACTTCAGCGTGACCGGCCTCAACCGCCCACTGGTCGAGAGAATCGATCACAATGCCCTCCACGAGGCACCCTTCCATCCTCAGCGGCCCATATGCAGCCAAAAGAGTTGCGAATTTCTTGGGGAAGCGCCAGATCGTCCCATCTTCCGCACTTTTAATCGTACAGTTTTTGAGTGTCAGAGAGCCGTGCTCGCCAACACGAATTTGCGCTCTGCTTTCGATCAAAATTTCACAGTGCTCGCAAACTACAGCCGCCCGGATATCGACACTTTCTCCGATGCACAGCGTTTTATGAACCAATGTAGTACGATTTCCAACTTCTATAGGCGTATCAATGAACAGGGTTTCGCCGGCGGAAAGGTCCGCTGAGCTTTCTGCTAGGGGAAAAGTGTCCTCTGTGCCGGGCTGGACATACTTCACCCGGCTCGGCTGTCCGAAACTGCATTCATCCAACTTCTCACGAAAACCAATGTACGCCTGTGCATTTCCCTCAAACCACACAAGAAGCGGATCATCCCCGTGAGCAAAAGCCGCTTTTCGAAGCGCATCAAAAAACTCCTTATCCAGGCATTCAATCGAATTTTCCATTTGAACATACGGATGCAAAGAACCATTTCCGACAGTCGGCCGCCAGCGCCCGTTATCTTTCCTATAGACCGACAATACCTTCTTATCGCTATATACAACCTTAATTTCTTTATCACTCATTTTTCCACTGCTCCTTATTCTCTCGGATATACGCACATTTCTAAACTTCAAACAAGTGCTTGTAATTCGCACATCAGTGGATTCAAGCTCAATTCAGGAAAGAAACCTGATTAGAACGAGGAAGGGCGCCTAAAGCGCCAACCTGCTCAAGAAGTTGAATTACACTGTTACCAATCCCGGTTTTCTGCTGCAGCTCTTCTATTGATAAATAGTTCTGTCCCGCAAGTGTCGCCTCTTCCAACGCTGCTGCAGCAACTTCTCCGACGCCTTTCACAGCAGTATATGGCAGACGTATTTTCCCATCCTCAACCGTATATACTTTTGCGCGGCTTTTACCAAGATACACTGGCAAAAATTCAAAGCCTCGCTGCAGCATTTCGTTGATCACCTGCAAATTGGCGAGCTGCTCCTCATTCTTGGCATTTTTCTCCTTTCTCGCTATATTTTCCGCCAGGTTCAAATTCTTCTTTGCGGTCTTTGCTCCCGCAACAGCCGATTGGTAGTCAAAATCCATCTGCTTGGATGTAAAAAACGTTGCATAAAAAGCCAAAGGACGATACACCTTAAACCACATCAGCCGAATTGCTGCCATTAAATATGCAACAGCATGCGCCTTTGGGAACATATACTTGATTTTTTTGCAGCTTTCCAAATACCATTCCGGCACATCATGATCGCGCAGCATCTGTTCCGTTTCTGGCGCGAAACCGTTTTGTGCAATTTTCCCCTTGCGGGTCAATTCCATCACCTGAAACGCATCTTTCGGCGCAACCCCTTTTTGAAGCAGATAAATCATGATACTGTCCCGCGTACCAATCACATTTGAAATTGTACAAGTGCCTGCCTTGATCAAATCCTGGGCGTTTCCATTCCAAACATCCGTTCCATGAGACAATCCAGATATCTGAATTAAATCTGAAAAGCTCTGCGGCTGCGCCTCTATCAGCATTTCTCTTACAAAGCGGGTGCCTAACTCCGGTATACCAAATGTCCCGGTTTTACTGGAGATCTGCTCCGGCTCAACCCCTAATGCATCGGTGGAAACCAGCAAAGATATGACACGCTTATCATTCATTGGCACATCATTCATTTTTATTCCCGTCATGTCCTCCAGATGCTTATACATTGTCGGTACATCATGCCCCAGCTCATCCAGCTTCAAAATCGTATCGTGCAAATACTTGAACTCGAAATGTGTGGTGATCAGGCCCTTTTCAGTATCATCAGCCGGATGCTGCACAGGGCAAAAGTCATATACATCATATCCCGCCGGAACAACGACCATGCCTCCAGGATGTTGTCCTGTCGTTCGCTTCACTCCAACACATCCCAATGCAAGCCGGTTTTCTTCCGCGCGGCTTATCACACTCCCTGTCTTTTCCAAATATTTTTTCACATATCCGTATGCGGTCTTTTCCTGTAATGCATTGATTGTTCCCGCTTTGAACACATGGTCTTTTCCAAACAGATCCTCCGTATAACGATGAATCTTGCTCTGAACATCTCCAGAGAAATTCAAATCAATATCCGGCTCCTTATCGCCATTAAAGCCAAGGAACGTTTCGAACGGGATATCATGGCCGTCAACTATACATTTTGTACCGCAGCGCGGGCAATTGCGGTCCGGGAGGTCAAATCCATCTGCAACAGAACCATCCGTATAGAACTGGCTCCACTGACATTTCGGACATAAATAGTGCGGCGGCAAACTGTTCACCTCAGATATTCCAGCAAAATGTGCAACCGCTGACGAGCCGACCGAGCCTCTTGATCCCACTAAATACCCGTACTCTTCACTTTTCTTTACCAGCTTCTGTGCGATTACATACAGAACAGCAAAACCATGCTTGATAATCGCATCCAGTTCCCGCTCCAGACGGCTTTCGACAATTTCCGGCAAGATTTCTCCGTATCGCGATCTCGCATTCTTCAAAGTATCTTCACGCAGCGATTCTTCTGCCCCCTCAATCGACGGGGGATAAAGGCCTTTTGGAATGGCACGTATACCGGGTTCAATTTGTTCTGCAATCTGATTTGGATTTTTCACCACCAGCTCGTATGCCTTTTCTGGGGATAGATAGCTGAATTGAGCCAGCATATCCTCTGTGGTACGAAAATACAAAGGCGCCTGCTCTTCAATTTCTGCACCGTTCATATAGGACTGCAGTACGGTCCTGTACAGGGCGTCCTCCGGCTCTTGAAAATGCACATCCCCTGTGGCAACTACGGGCTTTTGCATTTTTTCTCCCAGTTCAACGATCGTCTTGTTAAAACGCTGTAAATCTTCAATTGTGTCCGCAATCCCCTTACGCAACATAAATTCGTTGTTTCCCAATGGCTGCACTTCTAAATAGTCATAAAACTCTGCAATCTCCTCCAATTCCTGGGCTTCCCGCCCCTCTACAACGGCTCGGAACAATTCCCCTGCTTCGCATGCCGAACCAATCAAAAGTCCTTCACGATATTTTTTCAATACACTTCTGTAAACGAGCGGCCTTTTGAAAAAGTGGTTCAGGTGTGCATCCGAGACCAAACGATATAAATTTTTTAACCCAACTTTGTTTTTTACCAGGATTATCAAGTGAAAGGGATGATTCCGGTTCGCGGCCGAAGCATTTGATACCAGCTCATTCATGCTTTCAACCGTTGACACCTCACTCGGCAGATCATGCAGCGCTGCACAAAAAATCTCAGCCAGCGCCTGTGCATCATCAGCCGCACGGTGATGATCAAACTTTGCAATAGCCAAATGCTTCCCCACTGTGTCCAGCTTATAATTTGACAGGCCGGGATAAAGAGCTTGTACCAGCGGAAGAGTATCGATGTATCCATTGTTGCAATTTCGACCGGCACGACGGGCAGCATTTCTCAAAAACAGCATGTCAAAATGATGTGCGTTGTGCGCCACAAGGAGATGATTACCAACCCAATCCAGGAAATTTTGTACTGCTGCTTCTTCCGAAGGGGCATCACCTACCATGGCTGGAGTAATTCCTGTCAAATTCTGTACTTCTACCGGGATATCTCCATTTGGTTTTACGAATGTTTCGTAGCGGTCTGTCACTTCTCCTCTTTCGATGCGCACCGCCCCGATTTCAATGATTTCGCAGGTCTGTGGAGACAAGCCTGTTGTTTCCAGGTCAAACACTACAAACGGCTGTTCCAGGCTTCCGCGTCCCCCATGGTATGCAATTGGAACATAGTCATTGACAAGATAAGCTTCGCAGCCATAGACCAGTTTGAAATCCGGATCTTCTTTCTGGATTTTTTCCGCTTCCAGCATTGCCTCCGGAAAACCTTGCACTACTCCATGATCCGTAATTGCAACCGCCCGATGCCCCCACCGATGAGCGAGACGGACGATTCCAGCTGGATCACATAATCCATCCTGGCTTGACATGCGGGTATGCAAATGCAGTTCTATGCGCTTTTCCGGAGCGTTATCCATACGCTCTTTTAATTTTACTTTCAAAGCATTTTTTGGCATAAATACAGCGGATTCCTCATATCGTCCCCACACATATCTCCCGTTCATAATCAGCGTGTCGCCAAGCTTTACGTTGTCCCATTTTTCATGTCCTTGTTGGTCTTGCCGATATATTTTTATTTGTACTGATTCTGTCTGATCGGTAAGATAGATGTAGCGAAAGTTTCTTTTTTCCTCGTCCAATTTAAAAACCGTTCCGCATAATACGACCAATTGTTTTTCGTCTGGTTCCAATTCATGGATTTTGCTTATTTTCTTAGGTTGAAACAGATGCCCGCAGACGACTTCCGGCGGCACATCCTCCAAGTCAAGCCCTGGAACTTGAAAATGTATTTTCATCGCCGGAACGACTGGCCGGAATACTTTCTGTGGCTTTCGCTGCATTATATCGTCCATACACAATGGACCACTTTCTAAATTCACTGTATATTCTGTTCCCAGACGCTCTTTTATAAGCAGCTGCAAAAGCAATGGAAATTGGCACTGCTTCAACAATTCTGCACTCTGCTTTAATTTTATTTGAATCGTATCTTTTTCTATTGTGACCTCAGCCCCATCCAGAAAACCTCGAACGGGAACACTTTGTTTTTTGAACCGATAAGCCATCTGTTCATATTTTTCTGACGGATCTGGCTGAAGCTGCCTTTTAATAATATCCGAAACTGTATCCTCACATTGTAGTTCTTCACAGAGCTTCAGCACCTGTTCTGCATTGATTTTTTGTGATAAAATATAGTAGTGCAGTTTCAACCCAACTTTCGGAAAAATTAGTTTGAACTGTTCAATCAACCATTTTTGCAGAGAAATTGGTAAAGGCTGTTCGCTTTGCAGAAAAATATCAATCCCATCGATGGCCTGCTTATCCTCTTGCCGTCCTTGATTTTCTTGCTCATTTCTTCTTACTTCCAGCTTTATGAGCTTGACCCTCTCCAAAATATTTTCATAAGGGCAATCCAAAAACATGGCTGGAAAAAGGTTAACCAAAAATTCATTTCTGTCCATTATCTCTAATCCTCATCATCTTGAAATTCAACACTAATCACTTGGCATTTTGTCATCTTCAAATATTCTTCCATTGAATACCTGGCCCCCATAAAAACATTCATTCCTTCAAAAATAGTTTTTTCTGATGGCAAATCAAAACGAGACAGATTCCTGCAATTTTTAAATGCCCCGGCACCAATCCTCTCAATCGTCCTCGGCAAAGCAATGCTCTTTAAACATTCGTGATTACAAAATGCATTTCTTCCAATCACTTTCACTGGATAGCCGCCAATTGTTTCCGGAATGCGAAGTCTATGAATGTCCTCTGCACAGCCTGTTATGACAACATAATCCTGTTCGATTTTGTATTTCAGCAATCTCATAATCTGTTCACTCCTTTGGATATTGTATCTACCTCATGATTTCAATTATAAATAAGCGCATGGACACACCTCTGTCCATGCGCTTATTTTTCATCCATATTTTTGATTTTCCGTGTATGTGATGTCTATTACATCTCAAATCACATACAACTCGCAGGAATTCTACTTTTCATCGAATCCTCCCAGTTCACGCATCAATACCTCCTGCCGCGCAGCATTCTGCTCGGTGGTACTGACGCGGACATACCCTAACGGCAACTGCCGATACCACAAGGTATAGATTAGAATTTTTCTCGGATTGGTTTCGGTTCTTTGAAGAACGATTTGTATGAGGAGGAGAACTTCGTTTCGTCTTTTCTCGAATATGAGAAAGTGCTGTCACCAATAGAAATCACTCCCACCGAAATTTGATTGTAAGATTTTCACATCAGGCAACATTCTACTGTCAATGTAAGTTTCACCCCCTGGAATGTTAATTGGTGTAAGACTTATGCATCCCCCCAAAAACATAATCGCCAATGGATATTACGCTCTCCGGAATCTTAATTGATGTAAGACTTCTACATAACGCAAAAGCGTAATCACCAATGGAGGTTACGCTCTCCGGGAAGGTAATTGTCCTAAGGCTTGCGCATTCCCGAAAAGCGCAATCTCCAATAGATGTTACACCATCCGGAATGTTAATTGACGTAAGTTTTTTACATTCCGCAAAAGTGCCAGCGCCAATGGATGTTATACCCTCTGGAATGTTAATTGACGTAAGACTTTTACATCCCCTAAAAGCGTTTCTGCCAATGGATGTTACACTCTCCGGAATGTTTATTGACGTAAGACTTGTACAGCCCCTAAAAGCGTTTTCGCCAATGGATGTTACTCCCTCCGGAATGTTAATTGACGTAAGACTTTCACATATCGCAAAAGCGCTTTCGCCAATGGATGTTACACTCTCTGGAATGTTTATTGACGTAAGGCTTTCA